>Ga0255041_10000187_pt1 | contig 9952 bp, 6 predicted proteins | sample BC1_12_3_MG_FD_188630 | JGI IMG/M metagenome (GOLD analysis project Ga0255041, IMG submission 188630) | Seawater microbial communities from Strait of Georgia, British Columbia, Canada - BC1_12_3 | ecosystem: Environmental > Aquatic > Marine > Strait | place: Canada: British Columbia | collected... | reverse complement strand
ACCGGTACCGCAGCCTGTCCCATATTGATGGATGTTTTGCAGCTGCCGCATTTGGGTCCCAGATGTTGCTTGTCCGCCGGTATCCTGTTTTTTGTGCCACAATTATTGCAGGTAACAACAATAGTATTCATAGTTGTTCTCCTTTTTCAATTTTATGGAAATTTGAAAAGAACCATACATAATAATACTACTACTGAATCCATTAAAAAAATACACAACCAGGTATTAATATGTCAAAATTGATGCAAAGAATATTAACATTGAAAGCGGATATTACCTGTAAAATAAATGAAATAGTAATATTGGCGGGAATCAGCTAATATGCAATAAAGATAAATACCATCCCTGGAATAGGGTGGCAGATATGATTGAACCGCATCAGGAACAGCATTTACATCCTTCATCACAGGCAAGGGAGCCTGCGAGAAAATTATGCGAATACTTGCTGGCTGCAGGTGTTTGTGATGAAATGGCGATCACGTATGCCCTTGAACGGCAGGAAAATTTGCGCTCAAAAGGCTACGATTCCCTGATCGGCCTGCTGTTGCTCGACGCAGGCGCTATTACCAGGAAAGATCTAAACCAGGCTGTGAAGTTGCAGGATATAGACAGGCTGGCCAACTCGTCCATTTTCCGCTCTCTCCCCAAAAGCGCTATAACCGAAATCCATTCCAAATCCACAAGACTGACGTATAACTCCAACGAAATTATCTTCAGGCAGCAGGAGGGCAGCGATCATGTCTATGTTATACTGCTTGGGACCGTTAACCTGACCCATAAACCCCGGCAAGGAAAAGAAATTGACCTTGCAGTTCACAGGGCTGGCGAGGTCTTCGGGGAAATGAGCCTGCTGACTGACAGCCACAGATTTGTCACAGCAAAGGCCATGGAAAAAAGCAGTATTCTTGCCGTTCCACGGAATGAGTTTCTGGCCTTATACAAGGAATATCCCGAGGCGTCACAGGCTGCGATCAGAAAATGGTTCAATTCGATGCTTGAGGGCCGTGAGCAGAGCCAGATCTACCAGGACCACCATTATCGTGAGCTCATGACAAAAATGGATTCACGTTCCTGTATTCCATTAATCGGAAGTTCGACAAGAGCCCAAAAACTTCGCAGCCAGATTGATTCTATATGCACGTCCGGAATTTCTATTCTACTTGTCGGCGAACCAGGCTCCATGAAGTCCAGGGTTGCCCAATATATTTACGAACATGGCAATGTCAATGAGGGCTCCTATATTATCTTCGACCCTGACACGGCTCCACATTTTGTTTCTAAAGGTCTGCATCACGAGAAAGGGACTGTGTATTACCGGGAGCTGGAGCAGATTGGCGCTCTTTTTGGGTATGATCTCGAAACCCATGGCCGTATGTTTGTGCCCTGGCAGGGATTTTTAAAGCTGGCCCATAATGGAATGCTTGTCATTAAAGACAGCTCAAAACTTGAACCAAAGGTCCAGAGGATGCTGCTTGAATATTTATTGACCGGCATGTTCTATCCTTTAGGAGCTGAGCGTCCGGCCCAGGCGTCAACCCAGGTTATAATAAATATTGTCGATGATCTTGCTCTTGAAAATACACTCTATGAATATCTGTCAACCGATCATGTTCGAATAGAACCATTTATTAGCAGAAAAAAAGATCTTAAAGAGATTATTAACCTCCTGCTTGAAGAAATAGGCCGCGAAAAGCGTAAACCTTCGATGAAGATGGAACCGGAGGCTTTGAATAAGATGATGGCCTACAACTGGCCGGGGAATTTTAGAGAACTTGAAGAGGTTGTGGCGCGGTCTGTCAGTTTTGCCAAAGGAAGCGTTATTGCGGCAGAAGATGTCTTTATTGGCAAGGTACCGATAACCGGTAAAAACGCCTTTAATCTTCTTTCAGTAAAATTTATCAGAAACTTTTTCCAAAGCCCGTTTTATCCTATTGTGCCCCAGATTGTAGTGGCCAGCATGTTTGTCTTTGTGGTTATCCTTGGTATCTGGGGAAACCCCTCTCCAGAGTCCAATATTTCGCTTCTCCTGGTATGGGCCAATTGGGAGCCCCTTCTCATATTGAGTTGTCTGCTCCTGGCAAGAATATGGTGCAGTTTCTGCCCCATTGGTTTTTTCTATAATATTGTCAGGAAATTGAAAATAAAACGCTGGAAGATCCCTCTGAATTATTTGAATGTGGGTTTTTTTATCGGTGCTGTGGGATTGGCTCTCATTTTCTGGTCCCAGGCGGCACTCGACATGTTTGAGAGGCCGACTGAAACAGCATGGCTGCTAATCGCCATGCTTGGTTCAGCTGTTGTTTTTGCTTTGCTTTTTGAGGGAAGGGTCTGGTGTCGGTATGTGTGTCCCCTGGGCCAGATGGTAGCAACCTTTGCCAGGGCTTCGATTGTTGAAGTACGGGCCAACTACAATTACTGCAGTCATGAATGTACAAGCTATGACTGTTTTACCGGTCGTGATGATATCCCTGGTTGCTCCATGGCAAAGGGACCCTTTGCCATGGACACCAACCAGGATTGCGTGTTATGCGGCAACTGCATGAAGGCCTGTCAGAATGAGGCTGTCCGCTTCAATCTCAGGCCACCTGGCTGGGAGCTTTGGCATGCCCGTTCAGCTGACCTTGCCATGATCCTTTTTGTGCCGTTACTGTGGGGGACCCAGATATTCAGGGGACTTGATCTTACAACAATACCGTTAATGCTCAATGGTTACATCGGTTCCATGGAATTGACATATGGGGTGCTGATGATTGGTGCGGTACTCTTTGCCTACCATGTCGCTGTTGCCGGGATAGCATTTACTGGCATGGTGGACACTGATGCAGGGAAAAAATTTGGTTCAACCTTTGTTCTGGCCATGCTGCCCCTGGTCTATGCCAATGAAATTGCTATCCGGCTTGTGCCGCTTTTAAACCATGCGGCGGATTTTTTTGTTATCCTGGGTAATCAGGTGGGATACTCATTTCCGCAAATAGCATTCAAACTTGATATGCAATCCATATATATATTGCAGCTTGCTCTTATAATAACGGGCCTGATATTTTCTTTCATTGTGGCAGCCAAACTCATCGCATTATTACCACCTGAAAAAGTGGCACCTGCATTCTTCCGGCATCTGCCCCTTATTGTGATTGCAATCATATCTGTGATTCTTTTCTAAAGAAGTATGACTGATCACATGCTGCTTTTTGCCCCATATTTTTCGATCAGCTTAATGAGTTCTTCAAGATCAAACGGTTTGGTGATAAACTCATCTACGGAGCTTGGTTTTTGAAAAGTTGCATCAGTTTCCGTCTGCCAACCGGTAATGAGTATAACCGGAGTTGCAGGTTTTTGTTTCTTGATGCGGAAGGCGGTATCCAGGCCGTTCATTACAGGCATGCCATGATCGGTGATGACAAGGTCAAAATTGTTTTTCCGGAAACATCGCACTCCTTCCTGGCCATTACTTGCCTCAGTCACTGTATGGCCAACCCGCTCCAGCACCTCTTTCAGCAGGGTTCTGACAAGGGGTTCATCATCGATGAGAAGTATTCGCAGGTGTAAGGGCAGCGTGTTTGTTTTTGTCTGGAGCAGTTTTTCCGGATCAGAGGTTGTAAGAAGGGGAAACTCAATTGTGAAAGTGGAGCCGGCTCCCTTGACACTCTCCGCCATTATCGAACCGCCATACCGTTCAACAAATCGTTTGGCAATGCTCAATCCCAGGCCGGCATGTCCTCTTCCTTTGGTGGTAAAATAAGGATCAAATATATGTGAAGCCTCTTTTTTTGACAACCCCTTCCCGTTGTCCTGAACCGCCAATAGAACCTTGTCCTCTTCCTGTTTTATGCTGAGGTGAATATGCCCCCCGGCAGGCATCGCATCAACAGCATTAAAAATAAGATTAGTCAGCATCTCCTTAAAATCAGGACCATTGATAAGCAGAGCAGGTGCATCTTCGACCTCGGTTGTAAACTCGATGGTATACCCTTCTTTCTGGGGGAGGTCTTTCCACCTGAAACGGGTAAGATTTTTAACCTCCTCAATCAGGGGTTTCAAGGCCAGGAGTTCAGTCTGTTTGTGAGTATCCTCGGTTCCACGGCTGAATCCCTGCAAGCTGGCAATGGATGCAGTACCCTGCCGGGCTGCTTTTTCTATGGCGTCAAGTTTTTCAGCAACGCCCTTGTCCCTAACAGTTTCTTTAAGCAGTTTAATGTTGCCCAGGATTATTGTCAGGCAGTTGTTAAAGTCATGGGCTATACCGCTTGCCATTTCCCCAAGTGAGCGCATTTTTTCTGACTGAATCAATAGCTTTTCGGTGCGTTTTCTTTCAGTGATTTCATGGAATACCGCATAACAGTTACGCTTGTCCTCTATAAGTGAGGAAGATAAGGTGATCTCAACTGGAACAGTTATGGAGTCCCGCCGCAGGGCAGATGTCTCAAAGGTTGTCTTGTGTCCCTTTTGCTGCTGTTTTCCTTCCAGAAACTGACGAAATTTTTCGGTCTGGCTTTCTTGCAGGTCAGCAGGGAAGAGCATTTCTATTTCCCGTCCGGTAACCTCGCTGGCAAGCCAGCCAAAAAGCTTTTCCGCGGCCGGATTCCAAAGAATAATTCGTCTAAGATTATTTACGCCTACAAGGGCATCGCCTGTAGCATTAAGAATTGCCTTAAGCTGTCCTGCAAATTTTACGAGTTCTTTTTCCGTGGATAATCTTTTCGTTACATCCTGCCCCAGGGACAGACAGGCAGACATGTCCCCATTATTGTCGTATTGATAAACACTATGGTGCCATTCGCAGGAGATAATATGGCCTGAGGCCGTCCGGTTTTCTGCCAGGTCGTACACCTCAGCCTGGCCCATTTTTAAATTATTCATAATTGTAGAAAATTTTTCCTGGGACCTGCCGCTGGCAAAAAACTCTACAAAGGGTTTACCTGAAACTTCATTTGCAGAATGGCCGAAAATGATTTCCGCATTTGAATTCCAGTGAGTAATTCTGCCATGAGTATCCCAGCCAACCACAGCGAGGGGAACAATTTCAATGAGCTGGTCAATCTCACCCTGAATATGTTCAATATTTTCATTGCCGTCTACCATGGCAGCATAGAGGTGTTCCATGCGGTTTAATATTTCCATCCACATGTTGTCTTTCAACCGTTCCTCTTCTATGCGGTTGGTAATATCTCTGGCTATATGAAGGAAATGGGTATCATCGCTCTTTTCACCCGTTACAGGATAGATATCAATCTTATAGTGGTGCGGAACGGAGTTGATCATGACATCCTGATGCGTAATACTGACAGGCTTTCCTGTAGATAAAGCCTCGTACACAGGACATTCATCAGTCTGTTCCTTGCAGAAGCTCATGCAGCTCTTGAGGACTTCGTGGCATGCTTTGCCCTGAATATCATCGAGGTTGAGATCGTTTTCAGTCAGGAATGTATCGTTGGCGCCTACAACTTTGAGGTTCCGGGAAAGTATAACTACCGGTTCCCTGTAGCCAGCGGCAAGTATGTTGGAGAATGTATGAGGACTTCCCATTTTGTTGTAGCAGCTCCAATAAGCTTAATTCAATGGACAGTGCAGGACATACAGGGATCAAAAGAACGGATAATATGATTGACCTCGACAGGATCATTTGTGTCCGTGACACTTACACCAGTCAGTGCCTGTTCAACAGGTCCCGGTTGTCCGCTTTCATCCCTGGGCGACATATTCCAGGCAGATGGTGTAACAACCTGGTAGCTGTCAATCAGGTTTGAGGAAATTTTCATCCAGTGTCCCAGGCCGCCACGTGCAGCTTCTGTCAGGCCGATACCATTAGATGTGAATCTGCTGGAGGGCGCAGCATAAAAAGGTTCATTCGGATTAATTCTTTCAAGCCAGTTGGACATCTCTTTTGTAAGTCTGCACATTTCACGGAGTCTGGCAAACATGCGTGTCATAACAGAAGAGTCCATCTGGCGTATCATATCTGTCAACAAGGGGTCACCAGCAATAATCATCCTTGCCAGGGGGCCAACCTCAACAGTCCTGCCGTCATAGCGGGGTGCCTTGGCCCAGCTGTATGCCCCGGTTTTGTCAGCCAGCGGAGAGGTAACCCCATCCATTGGATGTCTTGCTTCGACAGCATCCCTGAAAAAGGATGCACCTATATGTTCTTTGATGAGTGACTGGTCAAAGGTGCGCGTTCTGCCATCAAAATAACCTGATGGCAGCCAGGTGGAGCTATCGGGGAGATCATAGGCACCGTAACTCATATACCTGTTCGGTCCTTTGCCTATTCTGTCAAATCCGGCCTCAAGGCACATTGTAAGGAAAAGGCCAAGGTCGCTTTCACCATGCTGAGGTTTGCTCCGCCATTCTAAAAGTTTATCAAAGCTGTCGATATCAAGCCATTCGTTTAAGGGGCAGCCCAGGAATCTTTTTTCCAGGAAATCCCGGAATTCTTTCAGGATACCTATTGTTCTCGTTAAACTGCTGAGATTCATGGTTGAGGTTGTGCCGGTAGGATGAATTGCCAGGCTGTTCGGCCATTTGCCTCCCACCAGCCCCATAATCTCCAGGGCGCTTTGCCTGGCCTTTAAGGCAAGTACGACCGATGAACCGCTCATGGCAGTAAAGCGCTGATTCACGGATTCATAAACACTTAATTTTTTATAACGGGGGCTGGCAAGGTCGGGAGCAAAGAGGAGATAATAGTGGCTCAGGTGACTCATGACCACCTCTATGCCCAGGATAAGGTTTTTCATGTGAAAACCATTTTCAGGCATTTCTGCACCCTGTGCATGGGCCAGGCACTTGGCAGCAGCAACACCGTGAGAACCACTACAGATACCGCAGATGCGCGGAGTTATTACCAGTGCATCCATCGGTGATCTGCCTGGCATTATCCGTTCGAAGCCGCGGAACATGATACCGGAACTCTTTGCAGAAATGACCGTGTTGGCATCAATTTCAAGTTCAATTCGCAAATCACCTTCGATCCTGTTGAAGGGGTCAATTGAAATCAGTTTGGACATACCATCTCCACCGAATGTTTTTTTTACGTTCAATACAGCAAATGAAAATATTTAAATTGTATTTGTGGCACCAGTATATCTGGAATACCCTCAGCTGAGCCACTTGAAAGAGACAGCATTTTTTTTCAATCTCTCCGGGCATGCCAGTTTGGACATGCCGGAGATCCCAACGAACCAGGCCTTGGGAACATCCAGGGGAAGAGTTACGGGGACATCCCCGATTTTTCTCGTGCTGAAATATGGACGCTGCTTGTCAGGAAAAAGTGGTGAAGTGCAGGCAATACAGGGAAAACCACCCCTGGTGCAACTTCCTGTGCGGCCCAGCCACAGTCTTTCATTGCAATCAGACTCACACAGGGTTCCCTTGCAACCGAGAAATTCAAACAAACACCCCTGCTGGGAATAACCGACTGCTGAGGCCTTAAATTCATAGTATTCATTTCTGGGACATCCATGATGGGCCAGTTTACTGAAAAACACCTTTGGCCGATGAAATTCATCAAGGTCATCCATGTGCAGCCAGCCTTTCAGGAGAGCTGTCATGGTTTCAACAATCCAGTCCGGATGTGATGGGCAGCCGGGTACGTTGACTACCGGCAGTCCGTTTTTAGAAACAAATTCACTGTCAAGCAAACCTCCCTTCTGGTTGTGGAGAAACTGCAGTCCGCTCATTTCGTTAATATTTTCATGGCCGGTAACAACACCACCGAAGGCTGCACAGGTGCCAACAGACATTATCATTTCTGCATGTTTGCAGAAGTCGCCCAGCCAGTCCCGGAATGGTCTCCCATGGAACATGAAGAATTTGCCGGAATTGTTAGGACCGTTGGGAATCGCCCCCTCTAAAATAAGAATATCGAGTTTGGTTTTGCCGGAGAGGATTTCTTCAAAGATATTCAGAACATCATCACCCTGTTCTCTGCTCAGAAATGGGTGCCAGAGCAAGTTGATGTTCAATACTTCGAAGGACGAGAGCGCTGAGGGTTGCTCGGAATTGAGGAAGGAGATGGTGTCCCCACCACAGCTGGCACCCTGTAGCCATAAGAGATTATGCATGTGAATCCCTCCATGGTTGAATGGAGAAAAAGCAACTGATTAATATTGTAAACGTACCATAGAACCTGAGTGCATACAATTTTTTTTGTTATTTCTGCAGTTTGGTTGCCAGAGGGGGATTCAATAAATATGGTGAATACGGTTTACGCTTCTTTTTCCATGTCGCTTAATTCAATGTTGAGGGCCTGCATGGAAATCAGAATCTCCTGGAGCGAGATAGTCAGTGAGCCCAACATAAAAAGCAGGCTTGCACCAAAGATTATTTTGGCAAGCAATATCTTTCCTCCAAAAAGCAGAAACATGCACAGAACGCATAAAAAAAGACTGGCCACCCCAAGGAACTGCATATTTCTGATAAGGACCACACGTTTTTTCAAGATGATAATTTGGCGGCTGAGGATATTGTCAGGGGTTGATTTATACTGTGTATGCAGGTTGCGAATGCGGGAACCAAGTGCCAGAAACCTGTTGGTGTAAGCGACAAGCAGCAGAGAGACGGCCGGGAAGAGCAGGGCGGGTGTAGTGAATGATATTTCCATGTCAGTTTTCCGGAAAACGGCGCGTGGTTATTACTTTTCCTGCAGAATTTCCATGGCCTTTTCCACATCAGCCTTACAGCCGATATAAAGCGGGACCCGTTCATGCAGTTCCTTTGCTTTGATGTCAAGAATGCGCTGTGTACCATCAGTTGCCGCACCGCCAGCCTGTTCAGCTATGAATGCAAGGGGGGCCGCCTCGCACAAAAGCCTGAGCTTGCCGTTTGGTTTGTGCGGGTCCTGGCTATCCGCCGGATACATATAAATACCACCATACAGGAGATTGCGATGGAAATCGGCCACCATGGCACCAATGTATCGGGCGGTATACGGTTTGCCACGGTCGTTTTTAGAAGATTTGAAGTAATTGACTACAGCCCTGGTTTTTTCATCCCAGTATTCGGTATACCCTTCGTTGACCGAGTATATTTTTCCCCGTTCCGGCATGGTGATATTCTGGTGCGAGAGGAGAAACTCTCCGACTGACGGATCAAGGGTAAATCCGTGCACGCCTTTGCCGGCGGTGTACACCAGCATGGTGCTTGAACCATAAAGAAAATAACCTGCTGCTACCTGTTCGTAGCCGTAGCGCAGAAAATTATCCATGGAGCCGCAACCTTCAATGTCCAGTTTGCGATGAATTGAGAAAATGGTTCCGATACTGGCATTTGCATCCACATTGGAAGAACCGTCCAGGGGGTCGAAAGCGAGCACATAACTGCCCTTGGGCATGTTATCCGGCACCTCAATGACATCGGCATTCTCCTCCGATGACATGGCACAGAGCAGGCCGGACCGTTCCATCCTCCAGATAAGTGCCTGGTTGGAAAACTCGTCCAGCTTCTGAATCTTCTCGCCCTGGACATTGATTCCTCCGGTTCCCCCCAGAATATCCACCAGGCCAGCCTTGTTCACCTCTCTGGAGATGAGCTTGGCGCTTATTATGAGCTCGTTCAAGAGGCGGGTGAATTGCCCGGAGGCAGCAGGGCATTCATCCTGGCAGAGCAGCAGGTGTTCGGTAATGGTGATGCCAAGTCTGTAGCTTTGATTGTCAGCGAAGGAGTTGGTTATTTGCATATATGGTGCCTCTTTTTTGAGATAAACCAGGTAGGTAGATTAAGTGACGATTTGAATTTATCTTAATGGTCTGGAAAAACTCTGTCAATACAATGCAATAGGCATGACCAGATACCAAAGCTCATATGACAACTTACTGGATGGCATGGAAAGGGATTTATCCAGAGACAGTAATATATGGACACTAGGAGCCTGTCGGAGAATTATAATCGTAACGAAAAAGTGAGAAATCGAGAACAAATTTTCGGGAATTTGATGCGAATAGCAGCGCTATTTAAA
>Ga0255041_10000186_pt1 | contig 9953 bp, 7 predicted proteins | sample BC1_12_3_MG_FD_188630 | JGI IMG/M metagenome (GOLD analysis project Ga0255041, IMG submission 188630) | Seawater microbial communities from Strait of Georgia, British Columbia, Canada - BC1_12_3 | ecosystem: Environmental > Aquatic > Marine > Strait | place: Canada: British Columbia | collected... | reverse complement strand
ACCAGGAAAGCACCGCGTTTATGGTCGAAGTCCACCAGGCCGGTTTGTTTCAAATTACCGGTTTTGATGAAGAACAGAGAAGTTATCTAATGGGTAGCCAGTGTATGAATATCCTGTTCCCCTATGCTCGCGAAGTTATTTCCGATATGTCAGTACGCGGTGGATTTCCGCCGATGATCCTGTCGCCGGTGAATTTTGATGCTCTGTATCAACAACACCTGCAGCAACAGCAGGAGAAACCTACTGAAGCAGTTGAAGTCACCGATGCACCCGAGGCGACTGAAACCACGCATTAATGCAGCCTGAGCGATGACTGAAACCGTTGCAGTGCTTGGCGCAGGATCCTGGGGAACTGCCCTTGCGATGCAGCTGGCGCGCAATGGATTGCAGGTTAAGCTCTGGGGGCACCAGCCCGATCATATAGCCCGCCTGTGTGAGCTACACGAAAATACGGATTATCTTCCCGGCTTCGAGCTGGCGGAAAATATTGACCCACAGGCATCGCTGCGAGATGCTATCGAGCATGCCACTTACCTGCTGATTGCCATTCCGAGCAAGGGATTTCGTGCCTTGCTGCAAGAATTGAAACCATTGCTAGACGCAGACCAGGCCCTGTTCTGGGCAAGTAAGGGTTTCGAAATCGAAAGCGGAAAATTATTACATGAAGTCATTGAGCAGGAATTGCCGGGGTATCGTTATGGTGTGGTTTCGGGTCCGACTTTCGCCACCGAAGTAGCCAGGGGACTGCCCGCGGCGATCGCTTGTGCCGGCAATGATGCACAAACCACGGCAGCCTTTGCTGAACTACTGCGCGGCCACCATTTTCGGGCCTATACCAGCGAGGATATAATCGGTGTCGAACTCGGCGGAGCACTAAAAAACGTGCTCGCGATTGCGGTCGGTATTTCGGATGGGCTGGGATTTGGCGCTAACACACGTGCCGCCCTGATGACCCGTGGTCTCGCTGAAATCATGCGTCTCGGCACCAGGCTTGGCGCCCACCAGGAAACCATGATGGGATTGGCGGGCCTCGGCGATATCATTCTTACCTGTACTGACAATCAGAGCCGTAACCGGCGTTTTGGTCTGTCAATCGGGCAGGGAAAGAGCGTGAAAGAGGCTGAAGTTGAAGTCGGTCAAACCGTTGAGGGGCTGCGCGCCGCCAGCGCAATTTATAACAAGGCCAGGGAACTGGAACTCGATTTACCAATTATCGAAGAGGTTTACCGTGTGCTATACGATGGCAAGGACCCACATGACGCGGTACGTGACCTCGAAAGCCGGCCGCAGGGCCACGAGTAGAAAGCATTTATAGAGTCGCGCCGGGTTAATTGCTGCCGTCGAATCCCTGTTGCCGCCAGGCCTCATAAACCGCAATCGAAACTGTATTAGACAGGTTCAGACTCCGTGAAGTCGATACCATCGGGATGCGCAGCTTGTTGTCACCACCTAGTGAATCGAGTATTTCAGCCGGTAAACCTCGCGTTTCGGGACCAAACAACAGGGCATCTCCGAAGCTGAAGGCGGTCTCGCTGTAAGTTTTCTGCGCCTTCGTGGTAAAGGCATATAAGTTATTGAATTCACACGAATTAAGGAACTGCTGATAGTTCTTGTATGAGTTGATGTCAGCCCACTGTCGATAGTCGAGTCCGGCGCGCCGCAATAGCTTGTCTTCCAGTTCAAATCCCAACGGTTCAATCAAATGTAACTGAAATCCGGTGTTTGCCGCCAGGCGCATGATATTGCCGGTATTTGGCGGAATCTCGGGTTCAAAAAGAACGATGTTCATCATCGGGTATTTATTTCGGGTAATAACTTGAATTAGGCCAACTATAAGCTAATATTTTTAGCAATGACAATTAGTTACAGCGATTTTCCTAAGGAAACTCTAGGCAAGAAAACAATTCAAATGGAACCCGCAACAGAGAAAGCCCGGGTCGAGGCGCTGAAGGAACGGGTGGGGATATAAATGCGGCAAGTAATCACAACATATATCGCGGTGGTAGTTTTGTTAGCGCTAGGATTCTTTGGTGTGGGTGCGCTGGCGAAAGCCGACGACCTGCGTGATCCGATGCAACTCCCAGGATTTGCCTTGCAAAAGTTTCACCCGGACAAATCGAATAATAAACTCGCGCTAACCGCAAGCACCGCAGTAAAGCCGAAACAGGAGCCGCTGCAACTTATATCTATTTTAATTTCCCGGTAGAGAAAAGTCGCCTTTTTCGATGGCAGATGTTTAAGATTGGTGACTGTATCAGGGTTTCCTGGCTGCTCCAGCTTACCTCGATTGTCGGTTAAGTGCGGCGGCAGTTAGCTGGCTGAAGACATTACAACGGGCTGGCGATTCTCGGCCATGACAGGATTTCGCCAAAGCTTGAAGTGTTTAACAGCAGTGCCGCTGTTTTGCGGATAGACTCCGTGAACGAATGCTCTGTAAAACTAATTTTCTCTTTATATTTCAAATAGTTTCAATTCAAAATTAAAGTATTATTTGAGTTGTTGAAATTTAGACACTATACTTGATTGATTAAACGCCGGGTTATTTTTGAATGTCACTGAACAGTGAAAAAAAACCGACACTGTTGCTAGTCGACGACGATGCAATTATCGCCGACAGTCTCGAGTATGTGCTGAGTGACGAATACCAGATCGAGCGCGCTTCGGACCGTATTTCGAGCTTCGCGCTGATCGACAAAATGCCGGAATCACCGACCCTGGCACTGGTTGATCTGGGTTTGCCTCCGGACACCCATCGGCCCGATGAAGGGCTCGCGGTGATTCGCAAAATAGCACAAATGCATCCAACCACCCGGGTGCTGGTTTTATCCGGTCAGGACAACAAGAAACACGTATTTCAGGCCAAGGAAGATGGTGCCGTCGATTTTATTTCCAAACCCTGCGATATTGCTGAAATCAAGGTGCGCCTGAAGAAACAGATTGTCGCCGGCGGTGGCGACGACATCGGCCACGGTGATATCGAAGGCATCGTTGGTTCCAGCGAAGCCATCGAATTATTGCGCATGCAGATTCGCCAGATTGCCGATTCCCCTTACCCCGTATTAATCGAAGGAGAGTCGGGTAGCGGCAAGGAAGTGACAGCGCGTAATTTGCACCGCTGCAGTTCGCGCAAGCAGAAACCTTTTCTGACCCTGAACTGTGCGGCTTTCAATGGCGAATTACTCGAGTCGCAGTTGTTTGGTCACCTCAAGGGGGCATTTACCGGTGCTACCGACACCCAGAAGGGATTTTTCGAAGAGGCAGGTTCCGGCACCCTGTTACTCGATGAAGTCGCCGATCTGCCCCTGGATTTGCAGGCCAAGTTACTGCGCGTGCTCGAAAATGGCGAATATTATCGCCTTGGAGAAACTCAGCCCCGCCATTCGTCGGCGCGAGTACTTGCTGCAACCAACAAGGATATATTTGCCGCGATTGAAAATGGGCTGTTCCGCGAAGATTTGTACCATCGGCTTAGCGTGCTGACCGTGCGGGTGCCTTCGTTGCATGAACGCAATGAAGACAAATATGAATTACTGCTTTATTTCATGCAACAAGTGGCTGCAGAAGTGGCTACTTTTCAGCTCGACGAGGAAGCACTAAAGCTTTGGAATGATTATACTTTTCCGGGAAATGTGCGAGAATTGCGCAATATAATAATCAGACTTTCAGCAAAGTATCCTGGGCAGACGATTAAAGCGGAGGTGCTGAAAAGGGAAATGTCAGGACTACAACGACACAACGGCAAGCCGGATAGTGAAGACTGGCTTAGTAAAGCATTGCATCAAGCTGATTTCCAACTTGATCAAGTGCTCAAGCTGGTGGAAAAAAATGCAATCGATCTGGCGATGCGCGAGTATGCGGGCAATGTCAGTAAAGCTGCGGCAATGCTCGGTATCAACCGCACCACTTTGTACGGCCGTATGGATCGGCTGGAAGACAAGGACTAGTCATGTACGAAGATTATTTCGGCCTCGAGCGACCGCCTTTCAAGATTACCCCCGACACCAGTCTGTTTTACGATGGCGGCAAGCGTGGCGATATCCTCGCGGCGCTGGTTTATGCAATCCACCGTGGCGAAGGCATTATCAAGGTAGTCGGTGAAGTAGGCAGTGGCAAAACCATGTTATGCCGTATGCTGCAGCTCAAGTTGCCGGACACGGTGGAAATTGTGTATATCGCCAATCCGAGCGTGTCAGCGGAAGATATCCTGTTCGTGATCGCGCACGAACTGTCGCTGCCGGTAGGCAAAGATGCCTCCAAGCATGAAGTGATGCATTTACTGCAGGATTATCTGCTGCAACGGCATATGGAAAACAAGCAGGTAGTGTTATTCATCGAGGAAGCGCAGGGCATGCCGCTGGATACGCTCGAGGAAATCCGTCTGTTATCGAACCTTGAAACCGATGAAAACAAGCTGCTGCAGATCATTCTGTTTGGGCAGCCCGAGCTCGATCAAAACCTGGCTCAACAGTCGATCCGTCAACTGCGTGAACGTATTACCCACAATTTTGACCTCGCGCCGCTGACCCAGGATGAAATTCATAACTACCTGAACTTTCGCATGCGCGAAGTCGGTTACACCGGGCCGGAGTTAATCAGTACCGCAGTCGCAAAAAAGGTTGAACAGCACTCTGAGGGCCTGTTGCGCCGAATTAACATTATCGGCGACAAGATCCTGCTCTCGGCGTTTGCCGAGGGTACCCACAGCCTCACCTCGAAACATGTTACGGCTGCGGTGAACGATAGCGCTTTCAATCAGGAGGCGCCGCGCAGTAAGCCACGTATTTTCTGGTGGCTTGGCCTGCTAGCGGTAACCGCCCTTATTTTTGCGTTGTACCAGTCCCGCTCACACTGGATTTCAGTCCTCGCCGTGGATTTGCCGTCAAAACAGGATATTGCTTTAAGAAATGACAATTCGATCACAGATATTGCACCTCAGGCGATAGAGACTTACCCTGATAAGGTGCCGGTTGATGCTGTTACGGATGCAGAAGTCAGCTCGACTTTAGCGCAGCCAATAGTTGCGGAACAGATAGTACAAGAAGAACAGGTAACACAAGAACAGGTAACACAACCTGAGGTCGTCGCGGAACAGGAAAGCGAACCTCTGGCGCAAAAAGTCGATGCAGAGGTGCCCCGGGTCAATGAAGTAGTGACGCAAGAGGAAGAAGATCTGCCACAGACCAAAGCAATAAATAAGCAGGTGGAAGAAGAGTTGGCACAGACCGAAACAATAAATGCACAGGCGGATGAAGATCGCATCCTGCAAAATGCGCTCGATCAGGCCGCCTCGAGTGTGACGCTCGAAGCTGAAACCAGTCCTGACCTCAGCTTGACCGCTGATTATAATCGGTGGCTAAATGCGAAGTTGCGGGAAAGTCGAGACTGGCTTAGCCAGGCCAACCGGAATAGTGTGTCGATCCAGGTATTTGTGCGCAGCAAAGCTGCGGAGCGTGAGCTAGTCTATTATCTACGTAATGAATGGCCGCTGGATTTATCGAAAACGTATTTATACGAAGTAAGCACCGAAGATCGAAGCATTTATCGGGTATTCTATAGTGAATTTGATTCATTATCCCGCGGCAAAAACCAGCTTGAGCTGTTGCCCGAGTCGGTAAAGAAAAATTCGCCATACCTGCATTCGGTTTACCGCATGCAGAAAGCTTTGCTATAGCAGTCTGGATTTTAACTGGAATAACACAATGAAAAAAATTGTCTTGTTACTCGCACTGATCAACCTGTCGGCCTGCGCGAGCCTGATGGAAAAAGATGAACGCATGGCGGTTAGGGATGGTAACCATCTCGATGGGAAACCTACGGTAGTCGAACCGGCCGCAGCTGATATACCCCCGGTTGTCTTGCAGGTGCCGATCATCGCTGCCCCCGAACCTGCGGAACCCATGCAAACCTTCACCGTGGTGGCTACCGATTTACCCGCCAATGAACTGCTGTTTGCGCTGGCGCGCGATGCTCGTCTGAACCTCGATATCGACCCGGCTATCGATGGTCGCGTCAGCATCAACGCGATCGACCAGACCCTGCCCCAGATTCTGAAACGGGTCTCGCGCCAGGTTGCTTTGCGTTATTACCTCGACGGCCCCAACCTGGTAGTTGCCAAAGACAATCCCTTTATTCGCACCTATCGAGTCGATTATCTGAATATGGCAAGAAATACCGCCTCCAGCGTGGGGATCGAGACGCAGCTGAGTGAAGCGGGAGACGAGGGGGGCTCTTCTGGCGGTTCAAATACTACTGTCACTAACTCGTCAACTAACGATTTCTGGGCGTCGCTGGAAGCCAATATCAAAGCCTTGTCCCAGATCAATGGGGTCGATGGCCAGGTAATTTCCAATCGTGAATCGGGAACAATTTCGGTATTTACCAGCTCTGCGGGACATGAAAGTGTTCAGCGATTTATTGATTCCGTAGTCGGCAGCGCTCGCCGGCAGGTGCTGATCGAGGCCACCATCGTCGAGGTTAGACTGAACGATGATTTTCAAGCCGGGGTGGACTGGGCGCGAATTGCCGATGGTGACGGCTGGAGCATAGGACAAAACCTGCTGAGCACGACAACTACCCTGCCAGCGCTCGACGTAGGGCCGGTTACGGCACTCTCCTATTTTGATTCGAACTCGGACCGGACTATTTCCGCCGCAGTCAGAGCGCTGGATACTTTTGGTGATGTCTCCGTCATGTCGAGCCCGAAAATCATGGCGCTGAACAACCAGACCTCGATACTTAAGGTCGCCGATAACATCGTTTATTTTGAAATCGATTCAACCAGTAATGTCGCCGGTGATAGTGGAGTAGTAACCAATACTTTCAATACTACCGCGAAAACGGTGCCGGTTGGATTTGTCATGAACGTGACCCCTTTTATTACCCAGGATGGTGAGGTCCTGCTTAATATACGCCCTACCATTACCCGCGTAGAGGAATTTGTGCAAGATCCTAATCCAGCGTTAGCGGAATTAAATATCCCCAACCTGGTGCCGCAAATTCAGGTTCGCGAAATGGAGTCGGTGCTCAGGGTAACCAGCGGTAGTACCGCTGTTTTAGGCGGGTTGATGACGGATGCTTCCCGGGAAATCGATTCAGGATTACCGGGGCTGCACGACGTTGAAGATGTTGGCATACTGTTTGGTACCAAAACCCGTGAATCCGCTAAAAGCGAGCTGGTTATTTTCCTGCGGCCGCGCATTATCGAAGATGCCAGCCTCGACACCAGTTTGCAGGATTTCAAGAAATTCCTGAAACCCGAGACCTTCTCCGAGTAATAGAGACGACGCATGAGTTTACTGCTAGACGCGCTCAAAAAAGCCGCCGCACAAAAGGCGGAAAAGAGCAGGCAAGAAGCCCCCGAAGCCAGTTCGCCGGACGAGACGGAGATCACTGCTGTTGCAGAAGATAACCCGAAGCTGGAGGCTGGTGCCAGCTTGCAACAATCCCGGCGCGATGCAGAAGATGAAACAGAATTTGTAATGCCCGATTCCACCCTGACCGAGGCGCCGTCTTTAAGTGAGCAGATGCAAACCGGGGAAGATGAAACCATAGTTTTTGCCGAGGAGGATATTTCAGATTTCCTGGGTGAGCCAGAGCTTGTCAATCGTGAGACGCAAAGTCATGACGACGCCACGGAACTCGATCAAACCGAGTACCAGACCCATCATGAGTCGGGCGATGCCACCGAGGTCGATCAAACCGAATACCAGTCGGACGATGCCACCGAACTTCAACACGACGAGATTCAGGATGATGACATGTCGCTACTGCTGGTGGAGCGCGACGACACGAATTTAACCAGCCGGACTTCGCTGACCGATCCACAGACACCGCGGGGTATTGCGCAGGTAAAAGCGTCCAATAATACCGAAATGGACGATCTGGCGTTGGTTGATACGACGCAGCATCAAATGCCCGGTGAAGAAACCGAGACTGCGGCGGCGACGCAGACCGGTCCTACCTCCGGGATTGCGTCCGAAACGCAGGCTGCTCAGCACGCCACTACGCGGATGGATTCCACGTCGACTCAAACCTATGCACCGGATAACTACGATCGCACCTTGATGAAGTTGCCCAGCGATGATGCGTCGAAGATATTCGCCGGGATGAAATCTGATTCCGATGTTGTGATGACACCTGACTACGCGAAGAAAGTATTTCGTAGCAAGTCGTCAGAGCAACGCATGTATGTCTACAAGATTTACAGCGGGATTGTGGTGGTGATACTGCTTTCGATTGGTATATTCGGCGCTTTCGAATTCCAGGAACAATCAGATAAAATCGATTCCAGTTTACGACCGCTCAAACGTGACCCTATGCCCGGAATTATCAAACCCGAAGAGATCAACCAGAATGCGAGCTTATTTACCGAATCCGCACCGAAGGCACGTACGATCGAAATTATTGAAAGCGCTAGTAACGTCAATGAAAATGTAGTAGCTGATGAGGGCGTCATCGCCAGTGAAAACGTCACTTCTGACGAAGCTATGCCGACTGATGAGGTTGCTATCGTGGAAAGCACCGCCGCTGTGGATACTTCGACGGTCATTACCGCGCCCGCTGCACCAGAGCAGGCTGAGTCGGTCACAACGACCCAGGTTGCAAGCGTCCAGGCAGAGGTGACCTCTACCGAATCTGCAGGCAATACTTCTACGCTGGAAATAATTTCGAGCAGCCAGGTCCAACAAAAAGACCTGTGGTTGCGTGAAGCCTACAACGCCTACAAATCCGGTAACGATAGCCTGGCGATGACTCGCTATAACCAGGTACTCGAGGTTGATCCGCGCAATCGAAATGCTTTGCTGGCGAGGGCTGCGATTAATGTACAGAACAATAACAGCGAGCTCGCGATCAAGGATTACCAGACTCTGCTATTGCGTAATCCCAAAGATTCGTTGGCAATGACATCCTTGATAGCGGTGGCCAACTTGTCACCCCGGGAATCCGAAACGCAGTTGAAATTGATGATTCGCGACGAGCCCGACTCCCCCTATTTGAATTTTGCGTTGGCTAATGCCTATGGCGCTCAAAATCGCTGGCAGGAAGCACAGGGATATTACTTCAAGGCGCTGGAAAACAACCCACAAGACCCAAACTACGCCTATAACCTGGCAGTAAGCCTGGAGCATATTGCACAACCCCTGGCAGCGGTATCGTACTATCGGCGGGCGTTGGATAACATTGACAATAATCTCGCGGTTTTTAACAGGGAAATAGTGAATCAACGGGTGGAGATCCTGGCAAAACAATGAACGCGGAAAATAAACCCAAGCGCCTGGGCGAGATTCTGATGGATGAAGGTGTCATCACTGAAGATCAGTTGAACATCGCCCTCACCGAGCAAAAAAAGAAACACGAGCCGCTGGGTAAATTGTTGGTTCACCTCGGTTTTGCAACTGAGGCTATCATGCGGTCTGCGCTCGGCGAGGTCCTGGAACAGGATATCGTCGATCTGTCGCGCGTGGTTCCCGACCCCGATGCGATCAAAATGATCAATTCGGATTCGGCGCGTAAGCATAAGATTATCCCGTTGAATTATGACCCGGTGCGCAGCACATTGACGATCGCGATGTCGGATACCTTTAACCTGTTCACGCTGGATCGAATTCGCATCCAGATTGGGCAGCATATCGAATTGATCCCGGTGCTCTCTGGTGAAGCTGAAATCTCCAATGCGATCGACCAGTTCTACGGTTACGAATTATCGATCGATGGGATTCTACGTGAAATTGAGACTGGTGAAGCCGACTATACCAATTACCAGGGTGACATCGAAGAATACAGCCAGCCCCTGGTGCGCCTGGTAGATATTATGCTTTCCGATGCGGTCAAGCGCGGTGCTTCGGATCTACATTTTGAGCCCGAGGAAAGCTTCCTGCGCATCCGCTACCGCATCGATGGCGTGTTACGCCAGATCCGCAGCCTGCATAAAACCTACTGGGCGGATGCGCAGG
>Ga0255041_10000185_pt1 | contig 10001 bp, 10 predicted proteins | sample BC1_12_3_MG_FD_188630 | JGI IMG/M metagenome (GOLD analysis project Ga0255041, IMG submission 188630) | Seawater microbial communities from Strait of Georgia, British Columbia, Canada - BC1_12_3 | ecosystem: Environmental > Aquatic > Marine > Strait | place: Canada: British Columbia | collected... | reverse complement strand
CCCGGCGGGAACCGGCCTCGCGTATCACAACATCCGCAGGGCGCAGGCCGAGGAGCCGGTGCTCGAGCTGTTGCCCGAGATCGAGGAGGCGCCGGCCGCGGAAGCGACCGAAGGCGCCGCCGAGGAAGGGTAAGCCCTCTGGTCGGCTGTTGCCCAGGAAGGGGGCGGCGCGAGCCGCCCCTTTTTATTTGCATGGCGTGATAGCGTTCGCGCATGGATGCGGCGACCCGCGCGGTGCTGGTACGCGACGCCACCGAGGCCGATCTCGGTGCGGTGCAGTCGATCTACGCCCACCATGTCCTGAACGGGCTCGCCAGTTTTGAGGAAGTCGCGCCGCCGCTCGAGGAAATGCGGCGCCGATTCATCGAAATCACCGGCAGCGGACTCCCCTACCTCGTCGCCTGCATCGATACGGTGATCGCCGGCTACGGGTACTGCGCACCCTACCGTGCGCGCTCGGCGTACCGCTACGCGCTCGAGGACTCGGTCTACGCGCATCCCGAATTTCTGCGCCGCGGCGTCGGCCGGGCGCTGCTTGCGGCGCTGGTTGATCGCGCCGACGCGCTTGGCTACCGGCAGCTGGTCGCGGTCATCGGAGACAGCGCGCATCTGCCGTCGATCCTCGTGCATGCCGATGCCGGGTTTCTGCGTGTCGGAACCCTGCGCTCGGTCGGCTTCAAGTTCGGCCGCTGGGTCGACACCCTGATCATGCAGCGGCCCCTGGGCCGAGGCGACGGCGAGCCGCCCGCTACTTGAACATCAGCACGACGCCGCTCGCCGCCAGCAGCAGGGCGACCACGCGGCGGAACTTTCCCTCGCTCAGGTGCCGATGCGCGTGCTCGCCGGCGACCATGGCGATGGCCATCACCGGCACCAGCACGACGAGCAGCATGCCCGCACGCGCATCGAACAGGCCGAGGCTTCCGTAGCCCGCCACGCGTATCACGGCGAGGAGCAGCAGCACCGCCGACATGGTGCCGCGGAATGCGCTTTTCGCGAGGTCGATCGCGTTCAGATAGACGGCATAGAACGGGCCCGCCATGCCGCCGAAGAGGGTGGCGACGAGCGCGCCGAGGCTCCCGGTGGCGAGCGCGACCGCGCCCGGCGAGGGACGCCGCAGACGCGGCAGCGAGACAAACGCCGAGAGTCCGTAGACGACAATGAATGCGCCGAAAACCTTCAGCAGGAGCCGCGCGTCGAGCACCGCAAACAGCGCGAGCCCGACCGCGGTGCCGCCGAGTGTTGGCAATATCAGGCGCGAAAGTGCGCTGCGATCGATGTGGCGCCGCTCGCGCCAGGTCTGGCCGAGCGAGGCCAGCACGCCCATCGCGGTGACGATCGGCACGACGAGGTTGAAGGGCAGCACCAGTGCGCAGGCCGGGATGACGATAAGCCCGGCACCGAATCCGGTTGCGCCGCGCAAGGTGTAGCCCGCGAGCACCGCGGCTGCGCACCAGGCCAACTCCCAAGGGCTGATCGGCATATTGGGGTCAGACCCCTTTTAAGGGTCAGACCCCATTCGATTAACGACGGTCAACGGTTCTCGAAAAGGGGGTCTGACCCCAGAGTTATCCACAGGGGTCTGACCCCTTTTTCTCTTCGATCATGCGCCTCAGCCATCGCCGATCGTGACGACGACCTTGCCCTTGACCTTGCGCGCCGCCATCAGTGCGATCGCCTCCGGGGCGCGATCGAGCGGAAAACGATCCGTGACATGGGGTTTGAGCTTGCCCTGCAAGAACCAGCTCATCAGCTCGCGTACCGAGGCGGCAAATTCGTCGGGCTTCCTGCGCGTCCATTCGCCCCAGTAGACACCGACGATCGAGCGCTCCATCAGCAAGGCGAGGTTGAGCGGAACCTTTGGGATGTCGCCCGCGGCGAAGCCGATCACCAGAAAACGGGCGCGCCAGCTAGACGACCGCAGCGCGGCCTCGGCGTAGGCGCCGCCGACCGGATCGTAGATGATGTCGACGCCCTTGCCGCCGGTGAGTGCCTTGATGCGCTCGCGCAGGTCCTCGCGCGAATAATCGATCGTCTCGTCGGCGCCGTGTTCGCGGCACACCGCAAGCTTGTCCTCGCTCGAGGCGCAGGCGATGACCCGCAGCCCCAGAATCTTGCCGATCTCGATCGCGGAAACGCCGACGCCGCCCGCGGCGCCGAGCACGAGCAGCGTCTCGCCGGGTGCCGTCGCGGCGCGGTTACACAACGCGTGGTGCGAGGTGCCGTAGGTGAGGAGGAAGGCCGCACCGGTGACGAAGTCCATCTCGTTCGGCATCGGCACCAGGCGCGAGGCCTGCACCAGGCACTCCTCGGCGAATGCGCCGTAGCTGCTGAAGGCAATTACGCGGTCCCCCGGCTTCGCGTTCGTCACACCTTCGCCGACCGACTTGATCACGCCCGCCATCTCGCTGCCGGGCGAAAACGGCAGCGTCGGCTTGACCTGGTATTTGTTCTGGATGACGAGCACGTCGGGAAAGTTGACGCTCGCCGCCTTGACGGCCACGACGACCTCCCCGGGGCCGGGCGTGGGCGACGGCAGTTCGTCGATGACCAGGGACTCGGGCGGACCGAATGCGTTGCAGACGACGGCTTGCATGATGCGGGCCTCGATAGGCGATGCGGAGGAGGGCGGATGATAGCCCGCGCACGTAGAATGCGTCCGGTTTCCCTGTGAAAGTGCCGCCATGAACGAACTCATCCTGCACCACTATCCCGCCTCGCCCTACGCCGAGAAAATTCGCCTGATGCTTGGCTTCAAGGGACTTGCGTGGACGTCGGTCATCATTCCGGTGGTGATGCCAAAGCCGGACGTCATTGCGTTGACGGGCGGCTATCGGCGAACGCCGCTGCTGCAGATCGGCGCCGACGTCTATTGCGACACGGGGCTGATTGCCGACGTGCTCGAACGGCTCGCGCCCTCGCCGACGCTCTATCCCTTCGGGGACAGCTTTACCGTGGAGGCGCTTTCGCGTCTCGCCGAACCCGTGCTGTTCAACGTTGCGGTGCCGATCGCCTTTCAGCCCGAGAACATCAAGGCCTTTTTTCCCGACGCGAAACCCGAATTTCTTCCCACCTTCGGAGCCGATCGGGTCGCGATGCGCAAGGGCGGCACCGTGCGTCGCGGGCCGCCCGGAGAAAGCAAGGCGATCTACGCCCACCTCGCGCGCAAGCTCGAGAACCAGTTTGCCGATGGGCGCCTGTTTCTGCTTGGCAACGCGCCCTGCGCGGCGGATTTTTCCCTCTACCACACGGTGTGGCCCATCGGTCGCGTACCGGCGCTCGCACCGGTGCTCGCGCCCACGCCGAAACTCGGTGCATGGATGGATCGCATGAAGGCGATCGGGCACGGCAAGTCGAGCGAGATTTCGAGCGCGAAGGCGCTCGAATTCTCAAAGGGCGCCAAGGCTGCGCCGATCAAGGCCGCCCAGGCTTACGAGACCGACGGTGTCGCGCTCGGCGACACGGTCGAAGTCATGCCGGTCGACTACGCGCTCGATCCGGTACGCGGCGAGTTGCTCACTGCCTCAACAGAAGAAATCGCAATTCGGCGCAGCGATCCGCGCGCCGGAACCGTGGTCGTACATTTCCCGCGCATGGGTTTTCAGCTGCAGAAAGTCGCCTGATACCGCCGCCTAGCGATTGACCTGTCCACCGTCGATGGTCAGCATGCAGCCGCTGGTGTAGGTCGAGCGCGGAGATGCGAAAAAGGCGACCGTCCAGGCGACCTCCTCGGGTTTCCCGGGGCGACCGAACGACATGCCATTGAACAGCTCCTCGTAGCGCGAGGCGTCGCCGAGCTGCGATTGCGCCATTTGCCGATAAAGACCCACCAGGCGGTCGGTCGCGATCGGGCCGGGATTGATGCCGAGAACCCGAATCTCGTCGGCGTGCGACGCGCCGCCGAGCGCGCGGGTGAATGCAATGAGCGCGGCGTTGCCGACGCTGCCCGTGATGTAGGCGGCATTCATCTTCTCGCCCGCGCTACCGACCACGTTCACGATCACGCCGCGACGCCGGACCTTCATCCTTGCGTACACCTGGCGCGAGAGGTTGATGTAGCCGAATACCTTGAGATCCCAGGCGCCGCGCCAAGTTTCCTCGTCGACCCCCAACAGGTCGCCGCCCGGAATAGCACCGGCATTGTTGACGAGAATGTCGATTTCACCCGCCCAGCCGGCGACGTCTTCGGCCGCGCCGCGCTGCGAGAGATCGGCCGCCTTCCACTGCGCATCGACGCCGTGGCGGGCGCGAACCTCGTCGGCGGCCGCGGCGAGCGCCTTGGCCGTGCGTGACACGAGTAGTACGTTGCAGCCTTCGGCCGCGAGCGCCTCGGCGCAGGCGCGGCCGATTCCCTTCGATCCGCCGGTCACCAGTGCGCGCTTTCCTTTGAGTTCCAGATCCATGAAACGGGTCTCCTCGTGAGATGGTTTCTTGCTAGTCTTGCAGGTCCGCGGCGAGTACCGGAGTACCGCAACGCGCGACGTCCTAACACACGGAACAATACCTCATGTCCTACGCGACCACCGACGACGGCGTAAAGCTGTACACCGAGGAGACCGGCGGCGGAACGCCGATCGTGTTCGTGCACGAGTTCGCGGGCGATTGTCGCAGCTGGGAGCCTCAGGTGCGGCACTTTTCCCGCCGCTACCGCTGCATCACCTACAACGCGCGCGGCTATCCGCCCTCCGACGTGCCCGAGGACGTCGATCGCTACTCGCAGGCGCGCGCCCGCGACGACATTCGCTGTGTGCTGGACGCGCTCGGCATCGAGCGCGCGCACATCGTCGGGCTGTCGATGGGTGCGTTTGCGACGCTGCACTTCGGCATCACCGACGCCAAGCGCGCGCTTTCGCTGACGATCGCGGGCGGCGCCTATGGCGCCCACCCGGCGCATTACCGCGACTTCCAGAAGGCCAGCGCGACGAATGCCGCACTGATTCTCGAAAAGGGAATGGACCATTTTGCTGCGACCTACGGGCACGGCCCGACCCGGGTCCAACTGCAGAACAAGGATCCGCGCGGGTTCGCCGAATACATCCAGCAGTTATCGGAGCACTCTGCGCTCGGTTCGGCGAACACGATGCGTGGCTACCAGGGGAAGCGTCCCTCGCTCTACGATCTCACCGCCGAGATGCAGTCAATCGACGTGCCCACGCTCATCATGCTTGGCGACGAGGAGGAGCCGGCATTGGAGGCCAACCTGCTCATGAAGCGCTGTATCCGCACCGCCGGACTTGCGGTGCTGCCGAATAGTGGCCATGGCATCAATCTGGAAGAACCGGTGCTGTTCAATAGTCTGCTCGAGAATTTCTTTCACCAAGTCGAGGCGGGGCGCTGGATGGCGCGCGACCCGCGCGCGGCGCCGTCCTCGATCTGGGGGCTGGCCGGCAAGCCGAAAGGAGCGAAATGAAACTCGAGAAACTGAAGATCCGCGGCCTGCGCGCACGCGCAGTGGTCGTGCCGATGAAGCGGCCACTGGCAACCGCGACCGGGGCGGTGACGATCGCGCCGCTCCTGCTCCTCGACCTCGAAACCGACGGCGGCATTACCGGGCGCGCTTACCTGTTCGGCATCGGCCAGAACCACCTAAAGCCGATCGCGGCGCTGGTCGAGGCGATGACCGCCTTGATCAAGGGCGACGCACTCGCGCCGTTCGAGATCGAACAAAAGTTGCGCGCGAAGTACACGCTCCTCGGGGTGCACAACATCGTGCTATTCGCGATGTCAGGGATCGACATGGCGGCTTGGGATGCGCTCGGCCAGGCGCACGGTCAGCCGGTCGTGCGACTGCTCGGCGGCAGACCGCGCCGCGTGGCCGCATATAACTCGAAGGGCCTCGGCATCCAGCCGATAAAGCCGTTGGTGAAAGAGGCCGAGGCCCTGGTCGCCGAAGGCTTCTCGGCGGTCAAGCTGCGCCTCGGACGCGCGGCGGCGAAGGACGACATCGAAGCGCTGCGCGCGGTGAAAAAGGCGATCGGACCCAAGGTCACCTTGATGACCGACTTCAACCAGGGGCTGAGCGTCGCCGAGGCGCTGAAGCGCGGACGCATGATCGACGATGAAGGCGGCGTTTTTTGGATCGAGGAGCCGATCCGGGCGGACGATTTCGCCGGCAATGCGAAGGTGGCACGCGACGTCGCGACGCCGATCCAGATTGGCGAGAATTTCATGGGGCCCGAGCAGATGGCGCAGGCGCTTGCCGCGGAGGCATGCGACTACGTGATGCCGGACGTGCAGCGAATCGGCGGTGTCACCGGGTGGATGCGCGCTGCGGCACTCGCACAGGCCGCCGGCGTGGAGATGTCGAGCCATCTCTTTCCTGAGACGAGCTGCCAGCTGCTCGCAGTGACGCCGACGGGCCACTGGCTCGAATACGTCGACTGGGCCGATCCGGTGCTCGAAAACCCCGCACGGCTGGAAAAGGGCCACGTCGTTGTGACCGAGCGGCCCGGCCTCGGCATGCGCTGGAACGAGCGCGCGGTGAAGAAATTTCTTGTTCGCTGACGCGAACGGACGGGTTGGCAATGGCGCTGTTCGCCCGGCACTCGCCGCGCGTGCTTGATCTGGCGCAAGGCGGGGTGCGCGTGATGTTTTCAGGATCTCGCATGCGTCGCGCAGGCCGCGCGCTCCTAGTCTGGCTCGCGGCCCTGTCGTGGGTCACGGGGTGGAGCGTGCACGCAGGCATGGCGCTCACGCAGACCGCGGGCGCCGCGCAACTCTGCTCAACGCGCGAAGGTCACGCGCCCGGTGTTCCGACACCCGGGGACTGGCAGGAATGCGCGTCCTGCGCTCAAGCCCTGTCTGCCGCGGCGGCGGCGGGCGACGGGGGCGTCGCGTTCATCATTCAGGTCAGGCGCGAGCGCGCGCAGCCGCCGCGCATCGTCTTCGCGGATCGTGTGCGGCGCAAGACCGCGCACGCACCGCGCGCACCGCCTGTTGCCTGATTGAACGAACGCCGTACCGCCCGGGCCGCTGCGTGTTGCCCGGCGATCCCGTTTTCGACATTCAGGAGCATGCGAAATGAAAAGGCTTTTTTGTCTGCTCGCCCTCGTGGCGAGCCCCGCGCTGGCGCAGGTCGGCATCGATCAACCGTGGATACGCGCCACGCCGCCCGGCGCCAAGGTCGCCGGCGGCTTCATGACCATCACGAACAAGGGTTCTGCGGCCGATCGGCTGGTTGGCGCCACCTCGCCCGTCGCCGAGCGCGTCGAGCTGCACCTCTCTGTGCACGAGGGCGGGATGATGAAGATGCAACAGGTGCAGGGATTCGATGTGCCCGCCAACGGACAGTTTGTTCTGAAGCCTGGCGGCGGGCACATGATGTTCGTCAACATCAAACGTCCGATCAAACAAGGCGAGAAGATTCCCGTGACGTTGAAGTTCGAGAACGCGGGTGAGGTGAAGGTCGACTACGCCGTCGGCGGCGTGGGTGCGATGGGTGCGGACGGGCATGGTCCTGGCATGAAGCATTGAACCTGAACTGTCCGTGCTTATGCAGAGGGCGTATATTCTTCTAGTGCGTTGCATACGGAGGTCGCGATGAAAGCAGTCCGAGTACGCTGGTTGCTTACGGCAGCGCTGCTGGGTGGCGCCGTTGGTGCGGCGGTCGGCGGAGAAGTCATCGGCAACACCTACATCAGCGAGAAGGATGGCGTGATCGAAGTGGTGGCCGAGGGCTGGAACATCAAGGACACGGAGACCGAAGGCGAGCCGAAGCTCGCCGAACTCACGCCGAAAGTGCCGATCGACGGGTTCCGTCCATCAATCACGATCAGTCGCTTCGCCAATCCGGGCGGTCAGGTCGAGCCCGATTGGTTCCTGCAGCAGATTCGCGACGGCATGGTGAAGCAAGGCGCGGAGGTGCGGCCGATCCAAATGCGCCGAATTGCGGGCAAGCGCGTGATGACGCTGCAGTACTCGATGACCAAGGGGGGGGGCAAGGCGAACGGCCTTTTCTACATGATGCAGGGCGAGAAATCGCTCTATTGGGCGAATTTCACCGCGAACGTGAAGGTATGGGAGCGGGCGCGGCCGATGTTCGACGAGTTCATGGATAACGTGAAGTACTGACGGTCTGATGCCGTGAGCCGGCGGGAGGGCCGTAGGTGATCCGCTGTGTTGCGCTGGTCCTGCTAATCGCACTGGCGCCCACGAGCCGGGCACAAGATGCGGAGGGGCTCGAGCTTGTCAGTCAAGCCGAGCGCGCGCTCGACGCCGGACGACCGGTCGATGCGCTGCGCGCGCTGCGCAAGGCGCGGGACGAGGCTGGCGACGCCGATGCGGGCGAACTTGCAGCGGCAGTCGCGACCGGCTTCGGCGAGCTCTATTCGGCGCTCGCGCAGGTCGATCGCGCGAAGGACTATTTCCGCAAAGCCCTGCCGCTCACCGAGGCGCTGGGCGGCCTGCGTCTTGCGAAAGTTCTGAACGGTATGGCGCAGATCGATTTGCTGGGCACACGCTACGCGACGGCCGGCGCGCTGCTCGAGCGCGCGCAGGCGCTCGAGGTCACTGATCCGAGAACGCGCTCCCGTACCCTGCAGCTTGCCTCCGAGCTGCAGGCGCGCTTCGGGGACCTCGAGGCCGCGGATCGCCTTGCGAGCGCTGCCGACGAGGCGGCACAGGACGTCGAGATCGCCAGATTGCGTGCGCGGGCGCAGAAGGCGCGCATCGCAGTGCGGCGCGTCGAATATCGCGCCGCCTTCGATGCCTGGGTCTCTGTGCTGGAGGGCTTCGACCGCGTCGGAGCGCGCGCCGACAGCGGGGACGCGGCGCTCAACCTGGGCGACTTGCTGTTCCGGCTCGGCCTCGTCGAAGACAGCAAGCCCCGCTTCGAGGAGGCGCATCGCGCGTTCTCCGGTTTTGGCGATTTGGTGGGCGAAGCGCGCGCGCTTGTGCGGCTGTCGCGAGTCGAGCAACGTCTGAAACGCCCAGACCTCGCGCTCTCGCACGCCGATGCCGCATTGGGCGCCGCGCGGAAGCGCCACGACTACGTGACCGAAGCCGAGGCGCTCGTCGAACTGGGCGAAATCTGGGTGGGCGACCCGGTCCCCGAAATGCTCAACCTGCCCAATCCTGACGTCGCGCAGCGCCACCTCAAGGCGGCACGTGAGATCTATCGCGACGCCGGCGATCGCGGATCGGCAGCGACGGTGTGGTTGCGCACGGGCGCGATCCTGCTGCGCGCGAAGAAATTCCGAACCGCCACGCTGGTTTTCGCGACTGCGGCGAAAACGGCCGAAGAAATCGGCGATGAAACGCTCCTCTGGCAGTCCCTGCGCGGGCAGGCGCTTGCCGCGGCGGGGCAGGACGATCTTGCCGGTGCCGCTGCACGGATGGCGCGCGCGATCGAATTGCTCGAGCGTGTCTACGCCCGCACCGCAGGCCTCAGCCAGGAAGCCCGCAGCTCGTTTCTGGGCGATCGCCGCGGTATCTACGAGGAGTACGTCGAGATTCTGATCCGGTTGCAGGCCGGTGCACGCGATCCTGCTTTGGAGCGCAAAATCTTCGAGATCTCCGAGCAGGCGAGAAGCCGTCAGTTCACCGAGATGCTTGCGGCAGGCGGCCTGGAGCGCGCGGCGGCGAGTGCCGGCCCGCGCCTGCGGGAGCTGGTCGCGCGTGAGCGCCTGGTGCGGGCCGACCTGAATCAGCTTGCGCGCGCGCTTGCTGCGCCGAATGCGCAATCGCAGGAGGGGGCCGCGGTCTCGACGCGCATTGGAACGCTACGCCAGGCGCACGAGGAAATTCTCCGCACGATCCGGGCCGATTTTCCGCGCTACGCCGAGTTGCTGAATCCACGCGCGACTTCGTTGCGTGAACTACAGACCGTCCTGAGACGCGGCGAAGCACTGCTCTCGTATTTCGTCGGCTCGAATCTGGTCGTAGCGTTCGTAGTGACGCGCGAATCGGCGAAGATGTTCACGCTCGAGCTGCCGCGCAAGGAGCTGCGCCTACTGGTCGACCGGTTTCGCGGACCGTTTGCCGATCTGCGCAGCGTGAACGAG
>Ga0255041_10000178_pt1 | contig 10123 bp, 6 predicted proteins | sample BC1_12_3_MG_FD_188630 | JGI IMG/M metagenome (GOLD analysis project Ga0255041, IMG submission 188630) | Seawater microbial communities from Strait of Georgia, British Columbia, Canada - BC1_12_3 | ecosystem: Environmental > Aquatic > Marine > Strait | place: Canada: British Columbia | collected... | reverse complement strand
CCAGCATGCTCGCTGGCAAACAGCTTGCCCGTGCGGGCAAATCCGGTCTGAACTTCGTCCGCAATCATGACGATACCGTGTTGATCGCAGAGTTCGCGAATCTGCTTAAGGAAACCATCCGGTGCACGATAGAACCCGCCCTCGCCCTGAACTGGCTCGATTATGATGGCTGCAACACGATCAGGCTCAACATCTGCCCTGAACAACCTGTCCAGCGCCGCCAGCGAATCGTCGATCGATACGCCGTGGAATTCGATGGGGAACGGTACGTGATAAACCTCCGCCGGAAACGGCCCGAAACCTTTCTTGTACGGAATGACCTTGCCGGTCAACGCCATTGCCATCATCGTTCGACCGTGAAAAGCACCCGAGAACGATATGACCGCCGTTCGACCCGTGTGTTGCCGGGCGATTTTGATCGAATTCTCGACCGCCTCGGCGCCCGTTGTCAGGAATATTGTCTTTTTTGGCGTGTTGCCGGGTGCCGCTTTGGCAAGGCGATCTGCCAGTTTGACGTACACATCATAAGGTGCAACCTGGAAACAGGTGTGACTGAAGCGAAGCATTTGCTCGGTAACGGCGGCAATAACGTCCGGATGATTGTGTCCGGTGTTGCAGACGGCGATGCCAGCGGCCAGATCGATGTATCGATTGCCCTCAACGTCCCAGACCTCTGCATTTTGGGCTTTGTCAGCGTAAACCGTGGTCTGGATACCCACGCCTCTCGGTACTGCCGCGTCACGGATCGCCTGTAATTCTTTATTCGTCGACACAATTTTCTCCATAAATTACAGCAAGTTATTTGTCAGGCCTTAGTCTATTTTCCTGAGGCTGGACGGGCATTGTCGCATCGATACCGCCCTGCTCGTCAATGTCCTATTTGTGCGAGCCGAAACTCACGATTTACGTTATGATGCGCGGCTGATTTAGGGAGCTCCGAAATGCTCGAAAAACTGCAGTTTTACATCGATGGCCAGTGGGTCGACCCGGCCGAGTCGCGGACAATGGATGTGGTCAATCCGGCGACAGAGGAAGTGTATGGGCGAATCAGCATCGGCACCGCCGCCGATGTCGACGTTGCAGTCGCTGCCGCGAGCCGTGCATTCGCTTCTTTCAGTCAGACCAGCCGGGAAGAACGTATCGATCTGCTGCAGGCAATTCTTGATGTTTATGTCCGGCGAGCCGATGAAGTCGCTGAAGCCATAATGGACGAAATGGGAGCGCCCTGGGGCCTCGCCAAGCACGCTCAGGCTGCCAGCGGTACGCAACATATTTCAGCCGCCATTGAGACTCTCAAGAGCTACGAGTTTGAGGAAAAAATCGCATCAACGATGATCGTCAAGGAAGCGATCGGTGTATGTGGCCTTATTACGCCCTGGAACTGGCCCATGAACCAAATCGCAGTCAAGGTCGCCCCGGCCATCGCTGCAGGCTGCACAATGGTCTTAAAACCAAGCGAGATCGCTCCGTTCGATGCCATCGTGTTTGCTGAAATTCTCGACGAAGCCGGTGTTCCGGCTGGCGTATTCAACCTTATCAATGGCGACGGCCCAGGTGTCGGCACAGCCCTCAGCCAGCACCCCGGTATATCGATGGTTTCTTTCACCGGATCGACGCGTGCCGGTGTTCTGGTCGCACAAAATGCCGCACCGAGTGTCAAGCGCGTGGCTCAGGAACTTGGCGGCAAGTCGGCGAACATCATTCTCGACGACGCCGATCTGGAAGCAGCGGTCGTAGCTGGAACCAGGGGAATGTTTGAAAACACCGGACAGTCCTGCAATGCCCCTTCTCGTATGCTCGTACCCAGAGCCAAAATGGACGAAGCGGCAGCGATCGCGGCAAGTGTTGCCGCAAAGACAGTTGTCGGCAACCCGCGAGAGAAAACTACGCGTGTTGGGCCGGTCGTTTCAGAACTGCAGTGGAACAAAATTCAGGATCTGATCCAAAAAGGTATCGATGAAGGTGCGACACTGGCCGCTGGCGGTACCGGCCGTCCGGACGGACTCGGCAAAGGCTATTACGTGAAACCAACCGTCTTCGCCGATGTCAATAATGACATGAGCATTGCTCGTGAGGAAATCTTCGGGCCGGTGCTTTCCATCATTCCCTACGACGATGAAGACGAGGCGATCAGGATTGCGAATGACACGCCATATGGCCTGTCGGGCTACGTCTCGTCGGGAGATCTTGATCGTGCCCGCCGCGTTGCATCGCGCATGCGCACCGGCATGGTGCATATTAACGGTGCATACCTCGAAGCGTTGGCGCCGTTCGGCGGATACAAGCAGTCGGGTAATGGCCGCGAATGGGGCGCACACGGCATGGACGAGTTTTTAGAAGTGAAGTCGGTCTGCGGATACGAATAAATGAAAGAATTGATGAAAGGTTTCGGAATACTCATAACATTTTTTGCTGCTCTCATTTTGAGCGCCTGCGGCGGCGAATCGAGTTTGCCTGTAGCGACCGGCAAAGCGAACATTCGTGCGATCAATGGCGTTAAGACGGCGCCTGACGTTGGATTCCTGATTGAGGAGCGTGCCCTCGGCACGGTGGGCTATCGACAGATCACATCGAATAGTATTTATGATGATCTGACTTACAACTTCAACTTCGACGTACTTTACGCAGGCGAACCCGAACTCGTACGAGTCGCCAGCATCTTAGTCGATATCATCAAAGACCTGGATTATGTTTTTGTGCTGACCGGTACGCTTGCCGAACCGTCCATACTTGTTTGGGAAACAGTGGACCGAGAGTTCACGGGAACAGAAACGATATTTGAAGCACGCTTTGCCCATACGGCAGCGTCGCTCGGCAATGTTGACTACTATTTCGCAGCAGTGGGTGTTGATCCTTTGGTCGGTGAGAAAGCTGGCACACTGTCATTCGGCGGTGTATTGCCGTCAATCGACTATGAAGCGGGTGAATATGTCCTGACCATTACCGCCGAAGGCATGCCTGGTCAGGTGCTTTATGAATCGGCGCCGACGAATTTCAACGCCGCTTCTCAGCTTATCATTTCGAGCTTTGATGGCGATGCCAATACCTTTGCGCCGGTTGTGGCGAGAGCATTTGCCTCGAGTTTTGATTCAGCTGGCGGATCAATCGTCATGCCGGATACCAATTATCCACCGACCGCCGAGTTTGTTAACGGATCATTGGCGATCGGCACTGTGGATATTTACGAGGACGCTCTGCTTAGCTCACAAATCGTCGCCGGGCACGCGTACAAGGATTTGTCTGACGAACTTGAGGTATCGCCAGAAGCTTATCCCGTTCTCTACACACCAACTACCCTCTTGTCTCCCGTATTGATCGACGATGAGATTACATTTTTTGGTGGGATTCGTGGCCGCGTGGTTGCTTATGGAGAATCGGATGATCTGCAAATCAAGTCCTATGCTCCCGATCGTCAGTCGATCGAGTCGCAAGCGAAATTGCAACTTTTTAATTCGGCGACAAATTTCGACTTCGTCAGCGTCTTTATCGAAGATGCCGACACACCTATCGAAGATATACTCATACTCCTGCCTCGCGCGGTAATCCCCAGTGGAAGCCTTGAAGCGACAATCGGCCTGGCCGAAGGGAGTTTCGACATTTATCTTTCGAATGTCGCACGAGATATTGTTTTCGCCGGCCCGATACGAATCGACGTCGAGTACGGAGATGTTCTCGGTGGCATGATCTTCGAGACAAATGACCCCAACGTACTTGAGCTCGAATTCCTGCCCAATAATCCCTGACAGCGAATCTACGACGCTTAGCGGCGCGATCGTTGGCCGCATTCCGGGAGACCCTTCGAGCGTCAGGTCAGGCCTTCAGCGGTATCTGCGATCAGCGTATCAACCACAGCCTTCAAACTGTCTTCAACGCTGGTGCCATTGGCTCGTTCCAGTTCGTAATCCTTCAACTGACGATGTGCACTGGTTCCACGCGACAGAATCTGACGTATGTGCGAAATTTCCTTTTCGCAACCCAATACGCTGGCGTCTTCACTCACAAGCGACAACATCTCGTCCATCAACGCTTCGAATGGCACGATATTGCCTTTGGCCAGATCGATCATGCCCTCGTCAAAACTGTAGCGCATCGCACGCCAGCGGTTTTCCTGAATTAGCATTGGTGTGTAGATGCGCCATCGCTGATTACGCCTTCGCAGTCGATACAACATTCGCAAAATACAGACCAGCAGAGATACCAGAGCGATCGTGTCATCCAGTCGAGTACACACATCCATGATACGTGTCTCGATCGTTGGAAATTTCGCGCTGGGTCGAAGGTCCCACCAAATCTTCGTGGAATCTTCGATCAGTCCCGCAGCCATCAGGATATTGATGTGCCGCTGGTATTCAGCCCAACTTGCGAACCGCTCCGGTAAGCCGGTGCGTGGAAGTGCGTCGAATATTGTCAGCCGATAACACTTGAGCCCGGTATCCCTGCCATTCCAAAATGGCGAGGAACAGGACAGAGCCAGCAAATGCGGTAGGAAGTACGACAGTTGATTCATCAAATCTATGCGTAACTCGTCGTCATCAATGCCGACATGAACGTGCATTCCGCCGATTACCAGACGACGTGCCGCGCCCTGCATCTCGTGCGTCAGGTCATCATAGCGTTCTTTCTGAGTGTGTTTTTGCTCGGTCCAACTGGAAAACGGGTGGGTGGACGCCGCAATGGGTGCGAGTCCGTGCCTGTCGGCTACTTCGATGATGTTGCTGCGCAAAAACTCCAGATCCTCACGCACTTCCTGAACACCGTTGCAGACTTTGCTTCCAATTTCGATCTGCGAGCGCAATAGTTCGGAAGTAACTTGCGAGCCACATTTTTCCTCTGCCTCGGCCATCAACGTTGCCGGTGGATCGATTACGAGAGCTCGCGTCTCCTTGTCGACCAGCAGATATTCTTCTTCAACACCTATCGTAAATGTTGGTTCGCTGACCATTCTTCGCCCCCATGTCATCCAAGCGTTTTGGTATCAATTCGATGATTTTGTGCATAACACCCGCTATTTCACTAACACCTTTTTCATCGTCGATCATGTCCTGGCGGATTTCAATGCCGATGTGCGGCAATCCGATTTCTTCTGCGTGATGATCGATCGTAAAATCCTGCGGCGCTTTGCCAGAGTACGGCTCGTTGTCGCCGACGACGTAACCCGCCGCTGTGAGGCCCTCGAGAAAAATGTCCCTAAGACGAGTATCGGTATCCCAAAGGACGCCCATTTCCCACGGGCGCGCCTCGCCATTCATGACCGGTGTGAAACTGTGAACAGCAATAAATGACGGTGCCGGACCAATACTGCAGAGGCGCTGCACCTGCTTGTCCACGGCTTCGTGGTAAGGCTCGTAGAGTGCTTTGGCCCTAAGGGCTTTTTCAGCCTGATGCAGGTTTCGGTTGCCCGGCACCAGGATGCCGTCACCAAACTGCAGATAAGCGCTGGGGTCCATCAATTGACGATTGCAGTCCATCACCAAACGTGAATACTGTGCCAGCACAGCCGTAGCACCAAGACTGGCTGCCAGTTTCTCCGTCAACGGTCCGGCGCCAATATCAACAGCCAGATGGCAGCGCCGAGCGAAAGGGTCCAGACCCATGTCGCCTAATGATTTCGGGATTCGACAGCTGGCATGATCGCAGACCAGTAATATCGGCAAGGATGCCAGTGGATTTAGTACTTGAAATGGACCGGGTTCATCCGCTGCGAGCAACGCTGCGCTTGCGTCTGAACGCTTATCAGAATCGGACTTAATCGGCATTTCAGCAGTGTACCGTATCAGTGGCGATACACCACCCGTGGACAATGCGGATAGCAGCTATGCTGTTAGCAGACCGGCTTTCTCGCCCCAAGGCTCGAAAGACTTCACAGAGGCGGGTTTCGCAATGTAATAACCCTGAGCAAATTCGATACCCAAAGAACCCAATTTGTCGAGCACATGTTTGGTCTCAACACGCTCCGCAATCGTCTCGATACCCATAGCACGGCCAACCTCGCTGATCGCCACGACCATGGTCTCATCGACTACATCCTCTGCCACGTTTTGTATGAAGTGGCCGTCGATTTTTAGATAATCGACCGGAAGGTTCTTAAGATAGGTGAATGACGACAAGCCACTGCCAAAGTCATCCAGCGAAAACTTGCAACCGAGTTTCTTCAGCGTCTGCATGAAATGCACAACACGCGCGAGGTTAGAGATGGCAGCAGTTTCTGTGATTTCAAAACAGATTGCGCCGCGCGGCAAGTCTTGCTTCTCGAGTTCGTCGATAACGAAGTCCAGGAAGCGATCCTCGCTCAGTGACGTTCCGGACAAATTGATAGCCAGGGTATAGCGTGCCTCGCCGTCATCGTTACGATCCGCCAGCGTGGTCAATGCCTCGTGAATCACCCAGCGATCCAGAGTGGACATCAAATTGTATCGCTCGGCAGCCGGAATAAACTGGTCTGGCCCCACGATTTTGCCGTTCTTATCGCGCATGCGAAGCAGCAGTTCGTAGTGACCGCGGCGGCGACCGTATTGTTCGCCGATGCCGATAATCGGCTGGAAAAACAACTCAAATCGATTTTCCTCAACGGCGTTGGTAATTCGGGATACCCATTTCATCTCCTCATGACGCAGCGACGCATCACTGTCCCTGTAAAGATGAATCTGGTTTCGCCCCTTGTCTTTGGCCGAGTAGCATGCGACATCGGCCGAGCTCATGACACGGGCAACATCGGCGTTTTCGCTGTTGATCATGACGACGCCAATCGAACACCGCATAGTCGTAAACGAATCTTTCCACAGGAAGCGATATCCCTCGATCGATCTTCGAATATCTTCTGCGACTTTTATCGCCCTTTCATCGCTACAGCACTCCAAGAGGATACCGAACTCATCGCCGCCAAGTCGGCCCAGTACATCTGTGGAACGAATATTGGCTTGTATCAGCTCAGAGAGTTGCCGCAACAGCGCATCACCGGCTGTATGACCGAAGGTATCGTTAACAACTTTGAACTGATCCAGATCGACATACATAAGTGCGTGCGTCTCTTCACTGTTATCGCTGGCCTTCTCAAGCGCACCGGTCAGATGATTTTCAAACTCGCAACGATTGATCAAACCCGTCAATGTGTCATGCGAAGCCTGATAACTCAGCTGGCGAAAAAGACGAGACTCCTTGCTCACGTCATGAAAGACCATGACTGAGCCAATTATGTTACCGATACGATCACGAATCGGTGCGACTGAATCCTGGATCGGCACCTCATCACCGTTCTTGGTGATCAACGCTGAATTTTCGGCCAACGTAACAACGCGACCTTCCTTGAGGCATCGCAGTACCGGGTTTTCGACAGTCGCCCGCGTATGTTCATTGACGATGGTCATGAGATCGGCGACCGGCATATTACGAGCACTGCGCATATCCCAGCCGGTCAGGTCCTGTGCCATCGGGTTGATATAGTCAACGATGCCGTCAGCATCGGTCGTGATCACGCCATCGCCTATCGACTGAAGCGTAACCTCTGCGCGCTCTTTCTCTTCAAATATTCGGGTCTCTGCACGCTTGCGTTCGGTAATGTCAGTAATCGAGCCTTCGTGCGCAACGACGTGGCCAGTTTCATCCCGAATTGCTCGCGAATTTTCCAGGACAACAATTTCGCTGCCATCCTTGCGGCGTAGTCGATACTCGAAGTTTTTGACAACTCCCTGTGACTCAAGCCTTGCGAACACTCTCTCGCGATCGATAGGGTTGACGTACAAGGCTGTGGTCATTCCCGCCGACTTCAAATCGATAACGCTCTCGTAGCCGAGCATTTCAACGAGCGCAGGATTTGCAGTGATGATTTCACCCTCTCGCGATGCGATATAGACACCGTCGACAACGCTCTCAAATAGACCGCGGTAGCGCGCCTCACTGCTGCGCAGTTTGTTCTCGTCCTGCTGTCGCTTGATCGCTATGCCAGCAAGCCTGGCAATAGAGCTGATCTTGTCGAGTTCATCTGTCGTCGGTGCACGCGACTCGTCGACATACACATCCAATGCACCAATGACGCGGCCAGCGTCGCCGTACATCAGAAATGACCAGACTGATTTCAGCGCATGCTCTTCCGCGATTTGCTTGTGGTCGCTCCAGGCGGCCTCTTTGGCGATGCTGATCGTGATGTGATCCTGGACATGATAAACGGCCGAACCACAGGTCAGACCGTCCGGATCCACTTTGACAGAATCGAGACACAGCTTGAACTTCTCCGACAAACCTGGCGCCTGCTCTACAGACAGCGTCTGATTTTCGATATCAAGGAGCATGATTGCGCTCTTGAATCCGAGCCCAAGTTTCTCGACGAATCGGCAGATCGACCGCAGTGTCCGGTCGTGCGGAGCACTGGCGGCGATCATCTCGAGTATTTTATTCTGCGCGTAGGACAATGCTTCTTCGCGCTTACGTTCTGAAATGTCTGTAATTCTGACCCGAACCAGTCGATGATCATCGGACGGCAACTGACTGAATCGAATTTCACAGGGGATCTGCCGACCATTCGAATCCTGATGCATCCATTCAAAAGTCGGATGTTCACCCTGAAAGACGCGATCAATATAGCCACGCCGGATACCGAGCGACGGTGTGCCGTCGGGCTGCTTTGCCGGACTGATGGCCTCAGGTCCAACTGTCATGAGTCGGGCACGTGACAGATTGAACAGGGTGCAGGCCTTATCATTTGCGTCCGTGAATCGATCTTGATCGACATCAAATACGACAATTGCGTCCGGCACGTTGTGGACGAGCGCACGATAGCGTTCTTCGTTCTCGCGAAGCGCGCTTTCTGACTGTTTTCGATGTGTCACGTCGCGAAGACTGATCACGTAGATGTCACCGCCAGCCGTAGCGAGACAACTCGCGTTGATCTCGGCAGCGAAGCGCTCGCCATCCGAACGTAATGCATCAACTTCACCGGCGACGAGATCGGCAATACTGTCTTCGAGGTCGGCAGTATGGGGCACGAGATAATCAGCGACCGACTTCCCTTTCGCACCCGGCAACAGGCTGGCGATATTCGAACCCAAAAGTTCGTCGGCCGTCATCTCGAAATAGCGTGTGCAGACCTTGTTGCAATTGTGAATGACGCCGTTTGCGTCGACCAAGATCAAGGCCTCAGTGACACTATCGAATATAGCCTGGATAGGGGTGATTGAGTCGGCACGACCTGCCGACTGAAGCGACTGGGTGATCGTCTCCTCCATCTTGTCATAATGCTGATCGACTAATGAAAGGAGTTCGATGAAGGCTGGCTTCGTGATTCCGGACGCTTGTGTGGCTGCCCGAATTTTATCTTGTAAGTCCGTTCGCATTGACCAGCTTATCCATCAGCTTGGTCAATCACTTTAAATACATGTCGATTCCATAACTGTGACGTAGATTCAGTTTTGAAAAAATAAATGGGAAATTTTTCCCTTTTTTAAGACTTATTCGCTCGTCAAGACTTTCACGGCTTCTCCGTTCTCATCGACCTGAACCTCGCCGCTCTCCTGCAGTTCCCGTGTCCCACTGCCGACCTGCAAGGGAATAGCGGTCACCGTGGACCGGGTACCTTCTTTCGTCTCAAACGACGCACTGACGTTGAGATAGAAACGGCCTTCCCTTTGTGGAATGACTGTCACTTGTTGTTTAAATACGCTTTCATTTGCCGCAGGCTCTATTCGAACCTGAGCGGGCTGAGAATCTGCCAGCATCAACGACGATGAATCCCGGATGCGATATTCAAGATTGACCGGCTGTGACTCGGTGACAGATTCGATTTGCAGATCCACCGTAACCGGGCTGCCGACGACCGGCGTTCCAATAATGGTATAGGTGATGCGAAACGGAGAGCCCGGCGTAACCATCGCGCCGCCCAGGAGGGGGTCCTGGGTTTTGTGACCGAGTTGCCCATCAGGCAAACCCTCAACAGAAACGTCGTTGACAGTTTTTCCTTCGGACTTTTCGCTTTCACAGGCCGCCAGTGCAAACAACGCAATCGTGAATATTGCCATCTTAGTAAATGATTTCATTTCTATCACCTTGTAGTCCGCCATCATTTCGCTGTCATCGTTACGTCAAAACAAATTTGATCTGGATAGTCAGATGAAGCACCCGAATCTGCGTAACG
>Ga0255041_10000176_pt1 | contig 10133 bp, 9 predicted proteins | sample BC1_12_3_MG_FD_188630 | JGI IMG/M metagenome (GOLD analysis project Ga0255041, IMG submission 188630) | Seawater microbial communities from Strait of Georgia, British Columbia, Canada - BC1_12_3 | ecosystem: Environmental > Aquatic > Marine > Strait | place: Canada: British Columbia | collected... | reverse complement strand
GGTAGTTTGCAGGTGCACACGGGCACTCGCATGATGACTATCAAATGGAATGATCTGGATGAATATTACGGTGACCGGGCATTGCGCGGCAGCTTGCTGCCAAAGGGCTGGCGCAAGGTGGAGCGCCTGATCGGCCTGTAGGGTCTCGATCCCGCCTGACGGGACCTCGGTCCCGCTTGACGGGGTCTTGATCCCGCCTGACGGGAACTCGGTCTCGTTAGCTGGACTTCCCCGATTCAATCGATAGTTTCACCGTTTCCTCATCGGCAATCGTTCTGGCCGAGATTGACTCACTATCTTCGGTTTCGTCAGGACTCAAAACCTTTTCGTCTCCTGCTGGCAGTTTTGCTGTTGCGTCGAGTTCGGTGACGGTCGCCAGCGGCAGTACGGAAGTATTGTCATCCGCTTTGTCGAATACTTCGACTTCCATATTCTTGGCCAGTTCAGCAGCCGCTTGTTCGATTTCGAGATCCAAGGCCTGAGTTGCTGTCGTTTCGTCCTCGTAGTGCTGTTCAATAACATCATATCCAACATACTCTTCGGTCGGAGTAGTCAGCAACATTGTCGTGTCGTCCGCAGTTGTTACTTCCACCGCGTCGAAAATCTTGTCTTCAATACTGTCGAAATTTTGGTCTTCGATACTGTCGAATTGTGGCATTTTTGTCGCGTCGATCATGACCGACATTTCGTAGTCGTAATCAGCGTCGTCCGGCCAGGATTCACCATCGAGAATCGATACCTCGGCGGCCGGAGTCGATTCGACTGATTCCTTCGATTCGGCAGGGACCGGTTCCTGAGGCATGTCAGCGTCGGGCGCTGTGGACAAGGTAAAGCTGAAGTCGTTAGAGATATTAGAGTCAGTACTGTCCGGAAGACTGGTATTCATAACAAGATCAGCGTCGAGAACGAGAATCTCATCTGTTGGGGAATCGTCTGAAATATCGTAGACGGCCTCGGGGATCTCGATACTATTCGTATCGGTCGATTGAGTATTGCTCGATTGAGTGTCACTGAAACGACGTAGAGGCAGATCAGTAGCGAGCGGCTCCTCAGGCCCTGTTTTGGCTTGGCCGTCGAGACGGCGACGGAACATGATCAATCCAAATGCAATCGCAATAACGCCCCCGGCAAGCCAGTTAGCCCATGATGGCAGCCCACTCTTGTCGCGTGCACTTTTGTTGCTTGCATTATCCGTCGCGACGACGGCCGTCGTAACATTCGGAGAAGGTGACGAGGTCGTTGGGCCGGGAAGCTCAGTATCCAGAATAATATTGCCAGCCGGCACCTCGCCCACTGGGACACCGGGTTCCGTCAGGTCATCAAGGACAATTGCAGGAGCGTCGCTCACATCCATTCTGTCTGCGTCAGCGACGTATGCTTCGCCAACGCTTAAATCTGCCTCGATCTCCACAGCAAGTGCAGCTTCCTTTGTCGGCACGACTTTGGCTGCAAATGAGGGCTCGTAAACTTCGACGGCTGTGTCGACCGGTTCCACATCAGGAATCACGGCGGCATTGTGGTCAAATGATGGAATCGAAAGCCAGCTGCCAGCTTTCAGATTATTTGGATCATTATTTGTGAAAGCGCTTCTGTTCGCTTCGAATATCGCATTGACCGCAGGCCAAAGGCCGATCGGACGGTCCTGGATGCGCGCGGCTATATCTGAAAGAGTCTCGCCGCGTTTCACCTGGTATCGGGTTGATGTTTCGATGTCCCTGACAACTGGTTCGGGGCGGATGGCGGAATGAGGCCGCTCTATAGCAGAAGACGCTACGACGATCGGTTCAGACTGACGGTTCGCTTGCTGGGTTACCGCTGTTTCCTGGTAAATCTCCGCATTGGAACGCGTCTCAGGATCAATGAACAGCAAGTACTCACGGCTTAGGTTTGCAGAGTAGGGGCAGTTGACGACAACGTGGGCAGATACCATGGGCTCACGAACCGGTGTTTCGCCGCTCAGAAATATGACGCCATTGGCGATACTGATTCTCGCTGCATCGAAGCCGGGAAGGCCACTGACCGAGGGACCCGGTCGCATTGTGACGCAATTACTGGAGATTCGTTCAGTCGGTGCCAGAGCATAGGCGATGCTGGCTCGTAAGGGTTGTCCCAAGCGCGACTGGACCGTGAGTTCACCGAGTTCGAGTGCTCCAGCGGGCAGGGTAGCCAGACTGCTGCTGACTGCAAGTATTGCTGGAAAACAACGGTCAGGCAAACGTCGGCTTGTTTTTGTTGTCGCTAATTTCAATGCCTGGGACTCCAAAGATTTCATTGATCAGCGTCGTCTGATTTCTCATCGTCGGCTGACGTTCTATCTTAAGAGTTGGAAGCGATTGTGTGATAGCGGGTGGTTCGGGGTGCGAACTGTGAACTACGTCACACTTTTGCCTGTCGGATATTTTACCGTGTGCCGCTTGCCGTGGAGATTTCTGCGAGCGATTGAGAGGCGGTGTCCACCACTTCTTCAAGGACAACCTCCGGTTCATGGACGTAATGTCCTTGCATGAAGTCCAATCCAAGCTGGAACAAAACGGCCATCGAATTCGCATTTTCGACTCGCTCCGCGATCGTTTTGATGCCGCGTTCTTGCGCTGCTTCAACAACGGTACTCACCGCATCCTGCAAGCTCGTATCCGTCATCAGTGTGTGCATGAACTCGCCATCAAGCTTGATGTAGTCGGGTTGCAGCATATCCAGTATCTGGAATCGTTCTTTATCAACACCATAGTGTTCGAGGGCGAAGCCGATCCCGATTTCGCGCATACTCTCAACCAGAGCGCGGGTCTGCTTGATGTGTTTCGCCGCATCGCATTCAGGTATCTGTACGACCAGATGCGCACAATCGAAGTTCCGATCATCGAGGTGCTTTTTCATCCAGTCCGAGGTTGTGGAGTCGGTGATCGACTGCTGGGACAGGCGTACGAAAACACCGTCGGCCTTGGTCTCCGTACAAAAATCAACCGCCGACTGCAGCATCCAGCGATCAATGTTCTTCATCATGTTATTACGTTCCGCCGCTGGCAAGAACTCAGATGGCAGCACCGATTTTCCTTTATTGTCGATCATTCGAACGAGCAAATCGTACATCTTCACAGAATCACTACGCAGTCCGGCGATGGGCAACTGTGCCAGGCGAAAACGATTTTCCATCAGAGCAGATTTGAGATGTCTCACCCAGATAGCGTCGAATTTGACCTGCTTGGTGTTCTCGTCCGCGTTTTCATCAAGCATGGACCTGTTACCGCCGGACTTCTTGCCCAGCGTATGTGCGCTGATCGTCGCCGCGATAAATTCTTCAAGATTGCTAAAGACTTCGCTGACGGCACAGGAACCGGCCGTGCAGGTAATATTTGTCGATTTGTCCTCGACTTCGAATGAATATTTGGCGATGTGTTCGCAAACCTGTTTTCCCCAAACCTGTGCGTCCCTGGCCGAACCGCGTTCAAGCAACACCATGATCGAAGTTCCTTCGAAACGACCGGCGACATCACGGGGATGCATATATTTACGAATTTCCTCCGCGAGCAGAGCAATAACTTCTTCAGATTGCAGAACGCCGATCTTTTCGTGTACCGCCGAAAAGTTGTCCGGTTTGATATAGACCAGGCAATGGGTACCTTGCGCGGGTTTTTTTCGAAGCCGCTTCGTGATTCTTTCGACGAATTGCGCTCGATGATAGAACAAGGTCGTCGGATCTCGTTTTAGCGCGTCGTGTACAAGCTTGGTCGGTTCCTCTGTCACGCGAAGTTGCGGCGCTATGCGTAGCTGGACACAGGGCCCATCATCCAGGTCGAACTTGCGGAAATTGAGATGTACTTCATGTTCGCCGTTGTGCTCGACAACTGACTTGATGATGAGTTTTTCATTTGCTTGCCACTTGTCTGCAACGGTCGCGATCAGCGCACCCTTAAGCGCTGCGTGATTCTCTGTCTCGAATGTATCCATGACAGGGCTACCGATTACTTCGTCTTTATCCTTAACTTTGAATTGGGCCATCCAGGCATCGTTGACGTCGGTAATGATGCCTTCTTGTACCAACGCGATCGAACTGCTTGAGGATTCCATATGGTCCTTAAGCTGGCGTTTGTACTCAGAGGCGGATAGCAGTGTTGAGTTGAGAGCCTGTTCAACACGGGCCGCTCGCAATTCTCGCGAGACAACGGATTGCAGACGTGACTTCAGCGAGATCGAAACGAGATCGCAGGCGCCGGCTTGCATAGCATTTTGAATGCTCGCTTCATCAGCGGCGGCTTGAACTACGATCACCGGTGTTTCGGGTTTGAAACGGTCTTTCTGCTTGATGACCTGCTGAATCGAATCTTGGTAGTGTTCACAGCTCAGGACCAGTAGTTCGATATTCTCGTTGGAAAATATGTTCACCAGCTGGTTGGGGTTACTAATCCAGTGACAGTGAGCCGCGTGACCAGCATCGCGAAGCGCGCTGTTAATGATTTCGACTTCGTCCTGATTTTCTGTCAGAACGGCGATAGCGATGCCCTGGCGTCCGTTCAAGTCCCTTTCCCCGGAATCGGTCAATTCCGCTGATTTCCGTATTCTGTTAACCGATTGAACAGTTTAGACATTGACGGCGCCGACGTCGCGGTCGAAAGGTCAAAACCGTGACCTGAATCAAGTTTCGGCGGAAATGTGCTCCGATTTGAGCTGAAAATACGGCTGGCGATGCCCTCGGACTAGTACTCTGGGACGGCGAATATGGCCGATTCAGCGATTTTTGAAGCGGCTGGCCGCAAGGCGCGTCTCGCCAGCAATGGCATGTCCTTGTTAAGAGACGTAACGCCGCGGACGGCCGCTTCAAAAATCGCCCAGCGGGAGCCACCCGGATGATCCAATCCGTCGTTCCAGCGCTTGAAAAGGACTCGCCATTTCCTTCGCACTGCGACTCGTATTGGATCATCCGGGTGGCTCTGAATCAGTCATATTCGCCGTCCCAGAGTACTGGTATCATAGCGCCTCGCCGATGCCGGCAGATGCCCTTACAGAGTATTGTTCATGGCCAACTACAGCACTAACGAGTTCAAATCGGGACTTCGCATCATCATTGATGGCAATCCTTACATCGTTGTCGAGAACGAATTCGTGAAGCCGGGCAAAGGGCAGGCCTTTAATCGCGTCCGTATCAAGAATCTCAAGACGGGCAAAACCGTTGACAAAACATTCAAGTCCGGCGAGTCGGTTGAGGCTGCGGACGTCATGGACACCGATATGCAGTATCTGTATTCAGATGGTGAATTTTGGCATTTCATGGTCCAGGATACATTCGAGCAATACGCGGCTGATGCATCGGCCGTGGGTGACGCAAAAGACTGGATATCGGATGGCGATATCTGCGGTATTACGCTCTGGAACGATTCACCACTCATCGTAGCGGCTCCAAATTTCGTTGAACTCGAGATCACAGAGACGGACCCGGGAGTGAAGGGTGATACCGCGAGTGGTGGTGTTAAGCCAGCGACGCTATCAACGGGCGCTGTCGTGAGGGTTCCGTTGTTCGTTGATCAAAATGAAACGATCAAAGTCGATACTCGTTCACGAGAGTACGTGTCGCGCGTCAAATAGGTCAGGATTTAGATAAATCGGTCGCGCGCAGATTGAAATTCACAAAACGTCGCACACAAAGTTTCTACCCCTGTTTGATCGAGCTCGCTGAATCGATCGACTGTCGGGCTGTCGATGTCCAGCACCCCAATCAGCGCTCCCTTTTGAACCAGCGGTACAACGATTTCAGATCGTGATTCTGCATCACAGGCAATGTGTCCCTCAAATTGATGAACGTCTGCAACGCGCTGCGTTTCAAGTGTTGCGGCCGCCGTGCCGCAAACGCCCGAACCAAGGTCCAGATGCACGCATGCAGGCAAGCCCTGAAAGGGCCCGAGCACAAGCCCTCTGTCTCGCAAAACATAAATACCCAGCCAATTGACGTCGTTCATGGCGTTGTACAGCAACGCGACGAAATTGCTTGCGCTTGCCAATGCATCGGCTTCGCCGCTGAGCAAAGCCCTGAGCTGCGAGTCGAGCAGTTTGTAGTCTGTATCGTTCACGTCAGGCCTCGAATGGGAATGGAATGACATCGCGAATATCGTCGGTCTTGTCGTGCACCATTTGCAAGCGCTCGAGTCCCATAGCGACACCTGCGCACGCAGGCAGGCCCGTCTCCAGCGCAGCAATCAGGTTTTGATCATGGGGTCTTAGCGCTATGTCACGTCGAGACCTCGCGGCCTGATCATCAGCGATCCGACTCGCCTGGGCCTCGGCATCCGTCAATTCTACGTAGCCGTTAGCAAGTTCAACGGCTCCCATGAAGACTTCAAAACGGTCCGCAAGCTTATTGTCATCAGGACAGAGCCTGGCCAACGCCGCCTGTGAAGCAGGGTAGTGTTTCACGACGGTGAGTGTGTCTTCTGTAAAAGAGGGCGCAACCCGGCTTGTCATCAGGAGGTCGAGCCAGTCATCCCGTTCGTCACCCAGTGTGCGGCGAAGGTCGCTATCAGCGCCGGCCGCCTCGGCGAGCTCGGAGACAGAAGCATCAGAGGGGTCAACATCACAGGCTCTCATGAATTCATTTCGATATTCGACGGACACGAAACGTTTTTTCAGGGTCGGTTCGTTCATCGCGGCCGCGATCGCTGCAATCGTATCGTTGATAATCTCAGAGAGGCCGAAATTCAACCGGTACCACTCGACCATGGTGAACTCCGGTTGATGCGCGTGACCCACCTCTGCATCTCGAAACACCCGACAGATTGAATAGATGTCCGGGTAGCCCGATGCGAGCAGGCGCTTCATACAGAACTCAGGTGATGTATGAAGAAACAGAGGGGCCGTGGTCAGGCAACTCTTGACCGTCAGACTCTCGATGTGGATATCGGAGATCGCTGTTGAACTCAAAGCTGGCGTGTCGACTTCCAACACCAACTCCTGATCGAAGTAGGACCGCAAGCGGCGCAGCATATTGGCCCTGCGGTTCGCTGCTTCCGGACCGGACGTCGGGCGCCAGTCTGTCATTTTGCTTTGGGCGATAACTGGCCAATTGCCTTGCCGACACGCACTGTCTGGCCAGCCCAGAGGTCCTTCTCCCACTCGCAGGCACCGGGTGGCATCAGCAGGATGACGGTTGACCCCATGTTGAACCAACCCAGCAGGTCGCCCTTGCTAATCGTCGTTGCGGCGGTCGAAAGATCGAGCACATCGACCACACCGCGTTTCTTCGGCCGCAGTTCACCCGACCACGGTGTTGAGATGCTGCCAACATTCAATGCGCCAACAAAAATCAATGCGGCCGGCCCACAATCAGTCTTGAAATGCATGACCAGTCGTTCGTTGCGCCTGAACAAGCCATTGACCCGGGCAACGGTCGCTTCATTCACACTAAAAAGATCTCCTGGGATATACCGGGCGGCGACCAGTTCCCCGTTCAGCGGAGCGTGAATCCGGTGATAGTTGTACGGCGCGAGATAAATTGTCGCGAAGCTTCCATCAATATAGGCATTGGCTTGTTCAAGATCCGTTGCCAGCAATTCGTCAAGCGAATAATCAATGCCCTTGGCCTGGATGATGCTGCCGCCGCGAATTGCGTCAGCGATGCTAACTGTCCCGTCGACTGGCGAGACGATGCTACCAACGCTGCTGTCAACGGGTCGCGCCTCGGGATGCAGTTCACGAATGAAGAACTCGTTGAATGTCGCAAAGTCTCCTGGCACGTCTTGCTTTACGTCTTCGATTTCAACGTCGTAGATATCGACAAAGCGTGTAATCAGGAAATCCTTGATAGCAAGCTGGCGAATCCGGGCGATGCGCCAGATCAATGCCGTGAGCAAGTGCTGCGGTAGCAGGTACTGCAATGCAACGAATAGTGCCGCGAGCATTAGTTTTTCCTCGATGAGATCGGTGCCTGAACTCCAAGCAATATTGTGTCTCCGCTCAGAAATTTCAAGCTAACCTGAGTTGCGTTGCCGACTGGTCGCTTCAGCATCAGGTGCTTACCGCCACGCTCGAGCGTGACTGTCGATCTTGCGGGAATCGATAGCTCCGGGATGCGACGCATTTTCGCAATGCCATCTTCAAGTAGTGATTCGTGAATTTCGACTGATTCGAACTGTGCGCTGACCACGCTGGAAATAGTGATCATGTCGTCCGTGTTATTAGTCAGGGTGAAATAGCCCGCGCTCATTTTTCCTCCTGGCATTGAAGCCGTGATTTCCATGTTGCTTGCGACCAGTGGCGGTGCCAAATCAGCGCTGCAGGCGCTAAGGGCACAGCAAGTGAGGAGAAACCAGATTATTGAGAGTCGGCCCGAAGACATTAGTCTGTCCCCATGATGATCGGGAGGTCGTGCACATAATTGGCCACAGTATGTGGCGCGCTGAAGAGCGCAGAGAATTCACCCTTCGGGTTAATGACGAGTACGGCGGCAGAGTGGTCAACACCGTAGTCTGTGTCCGACGTCGGTGCCTTCTCGAAATAGATGCCAAGCGCCGCAGTCAAGGTCCTGATGTCTTCGATTTCTCCCGTCAGGCCGAGATTCCCCTCACCAAAATAGTCCACGTACTGGCCCAGAATCTCTGGTGTATCCCGCTCGGGGTCAACGCTTACGAGTACGATGCGCGGTAGCGCTTGTGCGCCGGCGTCCATTAGTTCGCGTCTGACGTTGGCTAGTATTTGCAGAGTCATCGGGCAGACGTCCGGGCAATTCGTGAAACCAAAAAATACCAGATCCCACTGACCGCGAAATACTTTTACATTTACGTGCTGGCCCGTCTGGTCCAGAAGGGAAAAATCCGCTACCGGGTCGGGTATGGGAATAAGGAAAGCGGCCCGCAATTCTGCCGGTTCGTTCATTCTCGTCGCCGCGAAAAAACCAGCCGCAAGTGCACTACCCAGTACGATAGCGAAGATCAGGTTTTTAGGTCCCATTTTGCTCGTCAGTTTTCATTCATCATTCGAGCCGGTAATTCTACAGGCAGATGAAGCGTTAGCGTGATAGATTCGCCGTCGAATATGAATGTCGAACAGCTAATACGCACAATCGCCGGGCGCTTTGAGGAAGCAGATCTTTCTTACGGCCATGGAACTGATAACGCATTGGACGAAGCTGCCTGGCTTGTTTTTGCGACTTTGGAGCTTTCGCATGATGACGCGCCGGCCGTCTACACGGTAGAAGTTGATGATACTGAGGCCAGGGCGGCGTTGGACATAGCACAGCGACGCGTCCGAGAACGGGTACCGCTGGCGTACCTGATCAACCAAGCCTACTTCGCGGGCCACGAATTCTACGTTGACGAACGAGTACTGGTACCGCGAAGCCCTTTCGCCGAATTGATACTGGCTCGATTCTCGCCATGGCTCGAAGTAAAGGCCGTTCGTTCGGCAGTCGATCTGGGTACCGGCAGCGGCTGTATCGCGATCGCGATCGCGCATGCTTTTCCCGATACATGCGTTGATGCCGTCGATATTTCGGCGGATGCGCTGGATGTGACGAGCATTAATATAGAGCGTCACGGATTGACGCATCGCGTTAGGGCTGTGAAATCCGATTTCTTCGCGATGCTGTCGGGCAGACAATACGACCTGATCGTTAGTAATCCGCCCTACGTAGACCGGCAGGACATGGAATCAATGCCGGACGAATTCCACCATGAACCTGAACTGGGTCTCGCCGCAGGTGATGATGGTCTGGAATCGGTACACAAGATTTTGCGAGACGCCTCGCGATTTTTGACAGACAATGGAATACTCGTCTGCGAGGTCGGCAACAGCCAGCCTGCGCTCGAGGCTGCGTATCCGAATACGGCATTTGTCTGGCTCGAGTTCAGCGAGGGCGGAGCCGGCGTTTTCGTACTGACAAAAAATGATCTGGAAGGGATTTAGCGGTGTCTGGCAATAGCTTTGGTCGAATATTTACTGTAACGACGTTTGGCGAAAGCCACGGCCCTGCACTCGGCTGCATCGTCGATGGCTGTCCGCCGGGAATGGAGCTGTCGGAATCAGATATTCAAGGCGATCTGGATCGGCGCCGGCCGGGACGAAACCGCCACACAACACAGCGCAATGAACCGGACCAGGTAAAGATTCTGTCAGGCGTTTTCGAAGGCAAAACAACCGGAACCCCGATTGGC
>Ga0255041_10000175_pt1 | contig 10162 bp, 11 predicted proteins | sample BC1_12_3_MG_FD_188630 | JGI IMG/M metagenome (GOLD analysis project Ga0255041, IMG submission 188630) | Seawater microbial communities from Strait of Georgia, British Columbia, Canada - BC1_12_3 | ecosystem: Environmental > Aquatic > Marine > Strait | place: Canada: British Columbia | collected... | reverse complement strand
GAGGAGCCCTGGCTTGGCATGCTAAGGCCGCAAACGGACTTCGAGCTCGCGACGCTCGAAGGAGAAGGCAGTGAAATCCGGCCAAACTCGCGTTTGTCGTGCCAGATCAAATGGCAGCCGGAGCTGGATGGCATCGTACTCACTGTCGCGCCCGAGGCCTGATATTGGCGATGGAGAGTTTCTGGGATTTTTCAGTGCGAACGTACCGCACGCCCGGCGTGCCTGACGCGTGTTTATCCCTGCAAAACGATTACGGCGCCGACGTGAACATGGTGCTCTTTTGCTGCTGGATCGGTGGTGCCAGCGGAGCGTTCGATGACGAGTTGTTCAACCGGGCTAGCGAATATTCGGCGCGCTGGGCGGAAAATGTCGTTATACCAATACGTGAGGCACGTACCTGGATGAAGCTCACGGGCTGTAATTCGGACCCTGTGCCAACAGCATCTTGCATGGCATTGCGGGAAGAAATAAAAAGCGTCGAATTCGCCGCAGAGAAGATGCAACAGGAAGTTCTCGATTCGATGGTATTAGTCGATTTGACCCGTGATGAGAGACCTGAGCAGATCGTCGAAGATGTCGCCGCTAACCTGATGCGTTACCTCGAATGCCTGGATATCCAACTGGCAGACGATGTACGCAAAAAACTGTCCGTCATAGTTCGTGCGGCATTTCCGGATTTCGACAAGAAGATTATTTCGAAGGCGTTCGAAACAGCCTCTTAACATTGCAGGAGCCCGGCTCCTACCATTGTTATTTTCAGTTTTCGCCGACGCCGCTCCATCGATTAACCAGCCCGGAATCAAGCCCGATGAGGTCCAGGATCCGGCCGACCGTATGGTTGACGATGTCATCGACGGACTTGGGCCGGTTATAGAAAGCGGGCATCGGCGGGGCGATGTCTATGTTCATTTTCGTTGCTTCGTACAGGAGTCGGCAGTGCCCGCTATGCAACGGTGACTCCCTGGGCACGAGGATCAGCCGTTTGCGTTCTTTCAGCATGACATCGGCTGCGCGGCACAGGAGGTTGTCGGCGTAGGAATTGACAATGCCCGAAAGGGTCTTCATCGAACACGGTGCGACAATCATGCCGTCACTTTGGTAGGAGCCGCTGGCGATCATTGCTCCGACGTCGTTGTTGCGGTGAACAACGTCAGCCAGGCCTTCCACATCCTTCGCTTTCCAGTCGGTCTCGATTCCGATGTTCATCCTGCCGGTTGGGGACATGACGAGATGCGTTTCGACACCGTCCTGTTCGCGCAGGGTCTCGAGGAGGCGAATGCCATAGATGACGCCACTTGCGCCGGAAATTCCGATGATAAGACGCATACGGGAAGACTCCCTTTTTCGTTCTTATGAGCACTAGCATAACATTTCTATATAGAACAGTTCTATATAGAAATGTTATGCTGGGCGCCGGCTTTGAACATCGGGGGGTGAACGATGAAACACTTTGATTTCCGTTGGTTTCTTGAGGATCTGGACAAGAAGGGTGAGTTGTTCCGGGTACCGGTAGAGGTTGATACGCTCGATGAAATGGGCGCATTCATCGCTCGTGCTGACTACGAAGATATTCATAAACCGATTCTTTTCGAAAAGCCGACAGGCTTCGATATTCCGGTACTGGCCAACACCGTGGGTCATACCTACCGGCGCATGGCGGATGCGTTTGGCGTGGCGGAGGAAAATGCGTTGCCGGGGTCGGCAATGAAGATGTTGCAGATTCTGAAGTCCGGCGGTGTTCCACCAGTATATGTAGATGCAAAAAAAGCGCCGTGCAAGGAGGTGATCCTGACGGGCGACGAAGCTGATCTGTCCCTGATACCGGCGTTGCGACTTAACCCACAAGACGGGCAGGGCACGCCTGACTTCACCGAAGGCCGCTACTTCACCAGTCTTTGCATTTCGAAACCCAAGGAAGATGCGCACAACCTCTCGTATCACCGCTTTGAAATTACGGGCAAGAACTCTGGTACCGCCTGGATCTTTCGTGGCACCGGAGACGCCAAGAGCATGGAGACATTCTGGGGCAGCAAAATCGACGCTCCGTCGTCGACCTGGGACTATGATAAGGCCAGGCCGTTTCCAGCAGCCTTTACCTTCGGTGTCACCCCCGAGTTCATCCTTGCCGGTGCAAATTCGGCACTACCGCATGAGAGTGATGACTTTGCATTTATCGGCGGGCTGCGCGATACGCCAGTGGAGATGGTCAAGTGCGAGACCGTGGATGTCGACGTACCTGCCAATGCAGAAATAGTCGTCGAAGGAGAATTCAGGCCGTTTAACTGGAGCACACAAGGACAATTCGCGTCATTCAACGGTTTTTATGATGATCCGCGACGGCGGCCGGTCTTTGACGTGACCGCGATTACGATGCGCAAGAACGCGATCTACCAGCATGTACACATCGGCCTTCCCCTGAATGAGTGTAATTCGATCGCCGCCTTTTTCAGATCGGTACGCGCTTTCGTGCAGATCAAGGAGGTCTTGCCAAACGTTGTCGATGTTTTTGTTGATCCCTCTGCAGGCTGCGGATTCACGATGCATGTCTCTATAAAAAAGGCACGCATCGGCGAACCGAAGATGGCAATGATGCGCGCGTACACTGCGCTTGCCGGATTCTGCAAACACGTATTCGTGTATGACGATGACATCGACATACGAAATCCGCGGGATCGCGACTGGGCACTTGCCCATCGCTTCATTCCGGATCGCGACCTGATGATCATACCGAACGTCCTTGGCATGAACATTGAACCGATGGCGCAGGGTGTGATCGGCTCCAACTCCAAGCTCGGTGTCTATGATGGCTATCCGGAAATACCGTTGAACGTCAGATCGTTTATGGGCGTGGACTGCACAACACCACTCAATTTGAAAGTAATGGATCGGGTGCTGCCGGTTCCGGAAATTGAAGCTCGAGTTGACGAACTCTGGAAAGCAGTCGCCGGTTGAGAAGCAAAAGTCAGATGAAGAACTTCGTCAAGACACAAACAAATCTTAGTGAGCGCGACGAGGACGTCACCGTCGATCTATTCAGGTATTTGATGCGTGCACGTCACCTGATGCACAAAAAAGCATCGGAGATTGCGGAGGACAATGGCTTACATACTGCGGAAATGAACGCCATCGACATACTTGGCAAGTACGGCCCAATTTCTATGGGCCGCTTGTCGAGTGAGACATTCATCTCGCCGTCGAACACGACCAGCACGGTCAAAAAGCTCGAACGGTCAGGGCTTGTAGAAAGACAGCGATCCACAACATCCGATCGGGAAGTGAATGTCGCTCTCACCGGTGACGGTCGCGCCGTGTTTCGTAATTGCTATCCGCGCATCCTCGGGGAGGCACATGCTCTTATGGATGAGCGACTAAGTCGTGGAGAGACCAAAGCGCTGGCGGAACTCCTGCGGAAACTTGCTGGATAGTTGAGCCGCAAATCGATCACGTTGTTTATTCAAGGACACCCATGACTTTTCAGGACACCCATGACTTTTCTGTCGAAACCCCATTTGCTCTCGTTGATGTCATTACAAACGCACGTGTCTGGTCGAGTCAGCTGATGCAAAGCTGAGTCAAACCTTATTCGGGGAGGAGAGTATTTTGAACTGGGCAGCAGTAGGTAGCCCGGATGTTACGGGTGGCTGGCGAACATTATGAATAAGCTAGATTGTCGATTCTACCAGTCTGGTTTTGCCCTTCAGCCATTGTTGACCCAGGTGCTGGCAGTATTTTTCTATTGCTTGCATTGATCCAACGGCGCGGTAGTACCACTTGCCATAGTGATTCATTTCTTTAATCCAACTATCGCCATCGACGTTCAATCGGACCAATATTGGCGGCAGGTTAGCGGGAATTCGACCACTTTTCCCGGGCTGGAGCTGGCGCCCGGTCCAATCTATCAATTGCAAATAGTCCCGTTGTGATACGGGAATGGCATGCTCATCTTCACGAACATCATCGACAAATGGGACCAAATGCCTATCTCGTTGAAGAATTCGTGCCGCGATCGAGGTGTGAGGTGAGGTTTCCGGCGTTCTTGCAACTGCCGCACGAATGGGATTGAGATCCACATACGCCATGCATCTGATCAACGCTGATTCATCAAGCAGCGCCTGACACCGAAATCGCCCTTCCCAAAATCGGCCTTTACAATCGTCTTCACGATTAGCCACTCTGGCCAGGGGCTCATTGAGACAGCGCATGAACCACGACAGGTTACATAGTCGCTCGCGCCAAAGAGTGAGTTGTTCGGACGACGCGTCTTTCGGCACTGAAAATACCTTGCTCCAGCGTTCCTTGATCTCGTCGTCCGACCAGGTTTCGCTTTTTATCGAATGAAGTCTCACCACGATGTGGTAGTGATTACTCATGATCGCGTAAGCGAGGAGATCAACGGCAAAGATCTGGGACAACATAGCCATCCGATTTTCCAGCCACTGTTTACGGTGGCTAAAATCCTTCCCAGTGTGGCGATCCTTACCGCAAAGATACGCGCGACGTACGCACCTGGTGGTGCAGTGGTAGTAAGGCGTGTGATCGAGACTGATCTGAAAGCGTCTGGGTATTGTCACTGCGATTCGTTTCCATGAAATCTTTACGCATGACAAACTAATCACCCTGCAAAAACTAGCTGATTTTGTATGTTCTTTGCCCAATTTTGTAATTAATGGTGGGTGTCCCCATCAAGATGCGCTCGGGGACGCCCAGGAATACATTACTGAGCGTCTGACACGATAGGAGAAACAGTCGCTGGCGGTAATACTGCGAAAATTTGTCGCGCGAGTTGAGTTTCAGAAGCGAAATACGATTCCGGCAAGTGCTTCCACTTGCCACATAATGGTGCCGTCAATGCGTATGAGACAGACATTGTTGCTAGGACCAAACTCACAAAACAGATCGCTATCGGAATCTAGCAAAGTGCCATAACCGCGGGCTTCGAGCCGGATACCCAACCGGTCAGTTGGCCGAAACTGTAGACCTAAGCCAAGTGAGAACGAAAAAAACGAATCGCTGTCGTAGCCAGGATTGCTTATATCGATTTGAGTGACGCCCAATGTCGCGGCGAGGAACGGCCGGACATGATCGCCGTCCCAAAGATAGGTTCCACCCGCCTGCAGGTATTCGACATCAAGGTCTAGCTTTGGGTCACTTAAGCCAAGGCCGATCGAATCAGCGCTCGTCTCCTGTCGTGAGTAAAGTATCTCCCATTGCGTGACCGGCGAGTGTCTGGCATTCAGAATGAGCCCATAGCTTTGACTATCGTCAAGTTCGATCGAAAAGTTTCTATCGGTCTCTTTGAATTCGCCACCGTATCGATAACCGCCGAAGGGCGTAATTTCGAAATCAAAAGTTTGTTCCTGTGCAAATGTTGGCACTGAACATGAAAGAAAAATAACGACTTCGTAAATTCGTTTAAGCACGATCTGGTTTTCCTCCGTGATTAACGCGGCTGCGTTAACGATTCGATTTGCAGATTGAGACAATTTTATCAGTCTGAATGCCTGCTTACACCTTAGCTCTATTGGGGTTCAAATCATGCCCGCTTGCAGTGATTATGGAAAAGCATTGCCCATCTTGTGATGCAGGTCACATTGTAGGGCCGTAACCGGCTGTCAATCGGCATACGGATCACAGCCAAAAGCACCGTAACTCTCTAATATTTCAAAAGTAATCGTGCCTGGCGAGGCCTGTCCCCGCCAGACGATCGTTACCGGTTTCTCCACTGGAGGTTGAATCGGTCTCGATGACGGGTGCCCTCATCTGAAATTGATGGGTGTTCTCTTTTGCTCTTTTGGGTGCGTGAGTGACAGAGGTAGGAAATTGAAGTTTGTCGAGAGAGTTGAAGGATGTTGGTTGGGTCGTACGCCAGTGTCGATAGCGCGCGCGTTCGCGCTTGTCCTGCTGTTTTTCCCAATCGTTTTTGCAGAGGCAGCCGTTGAAACGTCTCGAGAGGGCGCAAGCGGTTACAGCGGAACGCAGGATACGTTCCTGGAAGAGAACACGCCTGATACCGCGCGCGGAAGCGAAAGTCTCGTGAAGGTAGAGAACGATCCGCCACAGGTACAACACGGACTGATTCGTTTCGACAATATCTTCGGTAACGGGGCCGGTCAGATTCCGTTGGGCTCGATCATCAATTCCACAACCCTGACCGTAATCGATGCAACGCCGTTTCTTAGTGACGCGGTAGATGGCGATGTCGCGAGTTACACGGCTGTGGGCACAACGATTGATGCCGGCGACAGTACTGCGGCGATTGCACAGCTGAACATCAATGGCGATTCGGTCTGGGCAATTCTGTTCTCAGTGAAGATGCCATGACCGAATTATTGGAGAAATTCATGGGTGTCCTCAATTTCTTGACCGAAATATGGGAAGAATTTATGGGTGTCCCCAATTGGGGGACAAATTCGTGGTGTCTCGATTGAGGGGCCAAATTTAGTAACCGGGGCGTGGGCCCCACTGATGGAGTAAGACAATGAAACGGCAAATAGGAAAAAACCTGCGACGTCTCGCAGTAACTGCATGCGCTGCCATATGGGCAATGTGCAGTTTTCAAACGGCGTTCGCCGAGAACAACATCGGTCTCGGTGATATCAACGGCGTTTCGTCCGCGCTGGCTGACTCGAATACCTTCGAGTTGTCCAGTACCGGCGAAACCCTGGCACTGGTGAAAACCGCCTGGATGACCAGTGATGGTTCGCCGATCGGAAGCGGTTCCACGGTGCCAAAGGACACGTCCGTGGATTTCATGATCTTCGTTAACAACAGGGCCTCAGTCGCCATTAACGACATCAGTATCCAGGACGTGCTCGATCCGCTGTTTGTGTACCAGGCAGGCACGATCCGTGTGGATAACTCCGTCGGCGATTGTGCATTGGCGGTGTGTGACTCGACAGAGGAAGCTGCGATTTACGCAGCCGCGTCTGCGGTTGCGGCTAATACGGATGCCGTTAATCTTGGCGATACCTCGAGCTTTGCCGGCGTGACTGTTGATGCCGGTGACGGGACTGTTGCTAACGGAACACTAAACGCTGCGGCGAACAGTGTCCTGGCTGTTGTCTTCACGGTGCAGGTGCAATAACGGAAGAACGTTGAAATTGCCGTTTCAATGATGACACCGGGTGGGCGCGGCCAGGCAATGGCCGCCGCCCATCCCGTGTATTCCTGAAGCGCAGTTCACGCTCCGTTAACGCTACCTCTGCCGGTGTCGCTGGCGCTTATGTGTCGTGATACCCGTTGAGACCAGCTTGAGACCCGTCTTGTCAGGCACAATCCTGTGCGAGCGCAAACTGAAGTTTGCGTCGGTGCTCTGTATGCGTTGGAGAAACTCGATTCCACGCAAGCTGATCACCTTGTGCACCGTTCTTATCAGCGCATTATTTGCGTCGGCCAGCCTGTATGCGGCCACCAACTCTGCCACGGGCGGTATGGGTGGATTAAACAACGGCACCTTCATAGGTGGCGATGGCACTGGTACGGCACAGATCGAAATCAATTCCGTGCAACTCGCGCTCGTCAAGGAAGCGCGTGACCTTGCGGGTACGGTGTTGGCAGAAAATGCTGACGTTAACCCGGGTCAGGAAATCTACTTTGTACTTTACATCGATAACATTACCGACGTCGCGGCCTATCGGCTGACGATTCAGGACGCGATAGACGAAACACAATTTACAGTCGTTGCTGACAGCCTCGAAACGACGAGTGTCGTAAGCGGCGCCGATGCCGCCACTCGCTGGGCCGGTTTCTGGACGCCACTAACGGACGCGTTGGGAGGCCCCGATGACGAGGCATCCATCCTCGACACAGGCGGACCGACAGGTCCGGATCTGCTGACAGTCGGCGACGTGCCGGGACAGGCGAACCTGTTCCTGCAAATTCCCGCCCAGACGCAATGGGCAATTCGATTCAGGGTGAGGGTCAACTAATGGGCCGTCTCATCCGACAAATATTCTTTAGCGCAGCGTTTTGCCTCACGCTGCCGGCATTGTCCGGCGCGCAGACGCTGCAAAATTCAGGCTCCGGTGAGCTGAATACATTCAGCCTCGACTTAACGCGGGCGACAGTAACGCTGAACCGCCTGCCCGTGATCGACGCCGTCAACTCGAGCGTTACCGTAGATCCCCCGGTCGTTGCGGCAGATGGTATCGCGTTCAGTACGATCACGATAACGCTGCGCAATAGCAACAATCAACCCGTAGCTGGCCGCACGGTGTCGGTGACTTCGAGCCGCGGCGCACTGGACGTCTTAGTGCAACCGGTGAATCCGACCGACGTCAACGGTGAAACAACCGCAGAAATTCGTTCTGTAAATTCAGGTCTTTCCCAAGTGCTTGTGACGGACGTCCTGGATGACGTGTTACTGAACGATCAGCCCGATGTCGGCTTTACCCGCGGTGAGGTGTTGCAACTGACCAAGACAGTCAGTCCCAATCGCGCCTCGATCGGTGACATCGTGACTTACACGATCGAAATTCAGAATACGATCACAAACATCGTCGGTAACGTGCGCATCGCCGATACGCCGGCACCGGTGCTTGCTTATGTTGCAGGTACCGCGAAACTCGATGGCGTAGCCATCGCGGATCCGGCGCTGTCGTCGCCGACGTTTTTTGACATTGGTGACGTACTGCCGTTGGCAGACGCTAATGGTAACGGCGTTGCCGATCCGGGCGAAAGCGGATACGTGGTTCTGACTTACTCCATGATCGTCGGTGCCGGTGCGCGGGCTGGCAATTACACTAACCTCGCGCTGGCCGTTGATGTCTGCGATGTGTGCGCGATTTCGGCGCCGGTAACTGCGGACCTCGAAATCGGTGCGGATCCTGTCTTCGACCTGGGCACGATTATCGGCAAGGTCTTCCAGGATCTGGACGGCGATGGCTGGCAGGACAGCGGCGAGACTGGCATCGGCGGCGCAATGGTTGCGCTGGACGATGGCGTCTACGCCCTGACGGATCTGCACGGTCGCTACCACTTCCCCGCGGTTAAGCCAGGGCAGCGCATGGTCAAGCTGAATGTAGCGGCAATCGCCGCAAATGCGCGCACGTCCGTCAGAGACAGGCAGGTTTTGAGCGTGACCCCGGGACTGTTGGCCAAGGCTAATTTCGGTGTCACCTATGACTTCGACAGCGAATCGATCGGAGCCGACGGTGTGTACGGCCTGAAAATCGATACTACCGCCGAAGTACTTCCGGATCGGATCATCGGCAGTGCCAGCGATCTGAGCCTCGTCGTCAATGGAGTTAGAGTCGGATTCCTGGACGGCGACGTAACGCTGACCAACACCGACGCGAACGGCATCTTGCACATGGGCGAAGACGGCGAGATCGAGCCGTTGCGGTTCTCGCTCGGTGGGCAGGTCGTTGGCCAGTCTGTCGACGCCTGGACATTGCGCATCTGGCGTGAGGACGACGACAACGTCAAGAGCATCCGCGGCAATGGCGTGATGCCGGACGAATTAATGTGGAGCGACATCGACGAAATTCGTGAGTTGCTGCTGGCGGGTCGCGTTTATTCCTATCAGCTGGAAGCAATGATTGGTGAGGCGCGCATAACCAGCCGCCGCAACATGTTTGGTGTCAACCGCACGACCTCTATCGCACTCGAACTTCGGGGCGGCGCCTTTGCGGTCAACTCCCACGAGTTGACTGCGCATGCAGAGCGGCTCTTAAGTGACGCAGCGAAAGTCATGCGTGAACACCCGGACGAGATGATCCGCATTTACGGTCATACGGATTCGACGGGCTCGCTGCTGGACAACCAGTTGCTCTCCGAAGCGCGAGCCAATGCAGCATTCAATTATCTCGTCGGCGAACTCGAACTGTTGCCGGACCGCTTCGTCGTCAAGGGATTCGGTGAAGATCGTCCAGTCGCGAGCAACGTGACCGAAACCGGGCGCCAGCTGAATCGCAGGGTGGAAATTGTCGGTGAGTTGACCGCGGTCGAGCGCGCGCGAATGTACGAGACCCGTACGAATGAATTGCTCGTCGCGATGAATGGCATGGCACTGGATGTGGATGACTGGGGCCAGTTTTCGGAGACCCTGAATACAGCGGGTGACGACAGCGTCAATCTGCAGATGATCGACGAGATCGGTCAAAGCATCGAAACGACGGTCAAGCTGCCGCGGCTGCATCTAGAAGCGCCTGTCGAAGCAGAA
>Ga0255041_10000173_pt1 | contig 10202 bp, 6 predicted proteins | sample BC1_12_3_MG_FD_188630 | JGI IMG/M metagenome (GOLD analysis project Ga0255041, IMG submission 188630) | Seawater microbial communities from Strait of Georgia, British Columbia, Canada - BC1_12_3 | ecosystem: Environmental > Aquatic > Marine > Strait | place: Canada: British Columbia | collected... | reverse complement strand
CGGCGGGCGCCTCGGGGCGTGGCTTGCGGATCTGCTGCTCTACCTCTTCGGTCTGTCGGCGTACTGGTGGGTCGCCCTGTGTGTCGCGATCGTCATCTGGAGCTACCGGCGCCTGCACGGCGCCCCGCTGCCCGACCGACGTTCGCTGGGCGTTATGGTGGCGGGGTTCGTACTGCTGATTGTCGCGAGCGCCGGACTCGAGGCCATGCGGCTGCATTCACTCCAGGCCGAACTGCCGCTCGCGCCGGGCGGTCTGATCGGCGGGGCGTTTGGCTCGACTGCCGTCGACGCGATCGGCTTCACGGGCGCGACCCTGGGGCTGGTTGCACTCGCCGCAGTCGGGATCAGTTTTTTCACCGGAATTTCGTGGATTGCAGTGGCCGAATTCACCGGGTTCGTCCTTGAGACGACGTATGGATTCGTCAAAGGCGCCTGGGAGCGACGACAGGATCGCAGACGGGGCGATCTCGCGCGCGAGGAGCGCGACGTCGTCGTCGAATCCGAGCGCAAGCGCGAGGAAGACCATCCGCCATTGCGCATCGAGCCGCAGCTCGTCGAAATCAAGAAATCCGAGCGCGCGCAGAAGGAACGCCAGGCACCGCTATTCGACGATCTGCCCGACACGCCGCTACCCCCGATCAAGCTGCTGGACGAGGTGCGGCACGACGGTGAGCAGGTGACTGGGGAAACGCTAGAGTTCACCTCGCGGTTGATCGAAAAGAAACTCTCGGATTTCGGCGTTGCCGTAAAAGTGCTCGCAGCGTACCCGGGCCCGGTGATTACCCGCTACGAAGTCGAGCCTGCGGTCGGGGTAAAAGGCAGCCAGATCGTCAACCTGGTGAAGGACCTCGCGCGTGCGCTGTCGGTCGTTTCGATCCGCGTGGTCGAGACGATTCCCGGCAAGTCATGCATGGGCCTCGAGATTCCGAATCCGCACCGCCAGGCGGTGCGCCTGTCCGAGATCCTTGGCTCCGAGGCCTACCACACGGTGCACGCCCCCCTCGCCCTCGCGCTCGGCAAGGACATCGCGGGCAATCCGATCGTCGTTGATCTTGCAAAAATGCCGCACCTGCTCGTCGCGGGCACGACGGGCTCGGGCAAGTCGGTCGCGATCAACGCGATGATCCTGTCGCTGCTCTACAAATCGGAGCCGCGCAACGTGCGTCTGATCCTGGTCGACCCGAAGATGCTCGAATTGTCGGTGTACCAGGATATCCCCCACCTGCTTGCACCGGTGGTCACCGACATGAAGCAGGCGGCGAATGCGCTCAATTGGTGCGTCGCTGAAATGGAGCGTCGCTACAAACTGATGTCCTGGCTCGGCGTGCGCAACCTGTCGGGCTTCAATCACAAAGTGTCCGACGCCGAGAAACACGGCCGCGTCCTCGAGGATCCATTTTCGATCGACACCGGCGAACCTCGAGCGCTCAAGCCGCTGCCCTTCATCGTCGTCGTGATCGATGAGCTGGCCGACTTGATGATGGTGGTGGGCAAGAAAGTCGAGGAGCTCATCGCGCGGCTTGCGCAGAAGGCGCGTGCCGCCGGGATCCACCTGGTGCTCGCCACCCAGCGTCCCTCGGTCGACGTCATTACGGGTCTGATCAAGGCGAACATTCCAACCCGGATCGCGTTCCAGGTATCGTCGCGGGTCGACTCGCGGACGATACTTGACCAAAGCGGCGCCGAGTCGCTGCTTGGCGCGGGTGACATGCTGTACCTGCCGCCGGGCAGAGGATTGCCGCAGCGCGTGCACGGCGCCTTTGTCGCCGACCACGAGGTGCATAACGTCGTCGAACACCTCAAGCAGCTGGCGACCCCTGAATACCTCGAGGACGTGCTCGAGCCTGCGGCTGCGACCGATGGTGCCGGCGCGGCGGGCGAAGGGGGCGGCGAAAAGGATCCGCTCTACGATCAGGCAGTCGAGATCGTGCTGCGTACGCGCCGGCCGTCGATTTCCCTCGTCCAGCGCCATCTGCGAGTCGGCTACAACCGCGCGGCGCGTCTGATCGAGGACATGGAGCGCGCCGGACTCGTATCATCGATGCAGTCGAACGGCAATCGCGAGGTGCTGGTCCCCGCGACGCAGGAATAGCGGCGCGGTGCGCGGCGCCTGGGTTCTCACGCTGGCCTTGTCGACGTTGCTGGCGCTGCCCGCGCAGGCCTCGAGCATCGAGCGCTTCCAGGTCTATGTGCGCACGACCCTGTCGGCGCGCGCCGATTTCGAGCAGAAGGTCTACGACGGCAGTAAGAAGCTGGTGCAGGCGGCGACGGGGCGGTTCTCGTTCGAGCGTCCCGGGCGCTTTCGCTGGGTCTACGCGACGCCGATGCGCCAGGTCATCGTCGGCGACGGTGAGCGGGTCTGGATTTATGACGAGGATCTCGCCCAAGTCACGGTGCGGCGTCTCGCGCGCGCGCTCGGCTCGACGCCGGCCGCCCTGCTCGCTGGAAGCGAAGACGTGGCGCAGGCATTCGAATTCACCGAGCTCGGCGTACGCGATGGGCTCGAGTGGCTGGAGGCCAAGCCGCGCGATGCCGACGCGGGATTCGAGCGGATCCGCCTCGGGCTGAGCGCCGTCGGTGTCGAGGCGATGGAACTCGTCGACCACTTCGGCCAGACCACGCGGCTTCGCTTTTCCAATCTCGAGCGCAACCCGAAAATCGATCCGGCGCGCTTTCAGTTCACGCCGCCGCCGGGTACCGACGTGCTGGGTCAGCCCTGAGATGGCGCAGTTGTTCGAGGCGCCGCAGCCGGAGGCGCCGCTCGCGGAAAGACTTCGTCCCCACGCCCTCGATGAGGTGATCGGGCAGCGTCATCTGCTCGGCGCGGGAAAACCGCTGCGCCTCGCGTTTGATTCGGGCAAGCCGCATTCGATGATTCTCTGGGGCCCGCCGGGCGTCGGCAAGACGACGCTCGCGCGGCTCATGGCGCAGGCGTTCGAGGCTGAATTCATCGCACTCTCGGCAGTGTTCTCGGGCGTGAAAGACATCCGCGCGGCGGTGCAGGCCGCGGAGGCCGAACTTGCGCGCAGCGGGCGGCATACGATCCTGTTCGTCGACGAGGTGCATCGCTTCAACAAGGCGCAGCAGGACGCATTCCTGCCCTACGTCGAACGCGGTCTGGTCACCTTTGTCGGCGCGACGACGGAAAATCCGTCCTTCGAGGTGATCAGCGCGCTGTTGTCGCGCGCGACGGTTTATGTGCTGGAGCCGCTCTCAGCGCAGGAGCTTGCGACGCTCTTCGAGCGCGCCGTGCCGCAGGCGGCGCCCGGCGTTGCCTTCGACGCGGCCGCGCGCGAGCGCCTGATCGGTTTCGCCGATGGCGATGCGCGGCGCCTGCTGAATGCGCTCGAGATCCTGGCAACCGCGGCAACGGCGGCGGACGCGGCGCAGCTGGACGGTGCCTTTGTGGATCGCACGCTGGCGAAGAATCTGCGCCGCTTCGACAAGGCGGGCGAGGTGTTCTATGACCAGATCTCGGCGCTGCACAAGGCGGTACGCGGTTCGGACCCGGACGCCGCGCTCTACTGGATGCTGCGCATGCTCGACGGCGGGGCGGACCCGCGCTACGTCGGCCGCCGCGTCGTGCGCATGGCGAGCGAGGACATCGGGCTCGCCGACCCGCGTGCGCTCGGACTGACGCTCGACGCCTGTGAGGCCTACGAGCGGCTCGGCTCGCCGGAGGGCGAACTTGCGCTGGCGCAGGCCGTGCTCTACCTCGCCTGCGCACCGAAATCGAACGCTGCCTACACCGCCTATAATGCCGCCCGCGCGTTCGTCGCCGAAGACGGCACGCGACCCGTGCCCATGCATCTGCGGAATGCGCCGACGCGCCTGATGAAGGAACTGGGCTACGGCGAGGCGTATCGCTACGCGCACGACGAATCCGAAGCCTACGCTGCGGGCGAGCGCTACTTTCCGGACGGCATGGATGCGCCGAACTGGTACCGGCCCACCGACCGGGGGCTTGAGGCGAGGATCCGGGAGAAACTCGAACAGCTGCGCGCGCTCGACGCGCAGACGCGGAACAAGCAACGATGATCGACGTTCAATTGCTCAGAACACAGCTCGACGACGTGGTCGCGCGCCTCGCGACGCGCGGCGCGGCGTTCGACCGCGCCGGCTTTCTCGCGCTGGAGGCCGAGCGCAAGGAGATTCAGACGCGCACGCAAACGCTGCAGAGCGAACGCAACGCGCACGCCAAGCAAATCGGCCGGGCCAAGGCGAAAGGCGAAGACACCGCCCACCTCATGGCGGAGGCCAGCGGCGCCAACCGCGAGCTGAGCGAGCTCGAAGGTCGACTCGCCGACGCGCAGCGGCGCCTGCACGATTTTCTCGCCGGCGTGCCGAATCCGCCGCATGCCAGCGTCCCGCAGGGAACGGGGGCCGACGACAACGTCGAGCAGCGCCGCTGGGGCGACCCGCGCCGTACCGATTTTCCGGTCAAGGATCACGTCGATGTCGGCGAAGGGCTTGGACAGCTGGACTTCGCGACCGCCAGCAAGATCGCCGGCAGCCGGTTTGTGCTGTTGCGCGGTCCGCTGGCCCGCCTGCACCGTGCGCTTGCGCAATTCATGCTCGACGTGCACACGAACGAGCATGGCTATACCGAGGTGTACGTACCCTATCTCGTTAACGCCGAGTCCATGTACGGAACGGGCCAGTTGCCGAAATTCGAGCAGGACTTGTTCATCGTGCCGCGCGGGGACGAAAAGTCGTACCTGATTCCGACCGCGGAAGTGCCGGTGACCAATATCGTGCGCGACGCGATCGTGCCGGCCGAAACACTGCCGCTGAAGTTCGTCTGCCATACGCCGTGCTTTCGCTCCGAGGCCGGTTCCTACGGCAAGGACACGCGCGGCATGATTCGGCAGCACCAGTTCGACAAAGTCGAGTTGGTGCAGGTCGTGCAGCCCGATGAATCCTACGCGGCATTGGAGGCGCTCACCGCAGACGCGGAATCCATTCTGCAAAAGCTGGATTTACCCTATCGCGTCATGGCGCTGTGCACCGGTGATATGGGCGCGATCGCGGCGAAAACCTACGATCTTGAAGTCTGGCTGCCCGCGCAGAACGCGTATCGCGAAATTTCCTCCTGTTCAAATTACGAGGCCTATCAGGCGCGGCGCATGCGAGCGCGTTTCCGCAATGCCCGCGGCAAACCCGAACTCGTGCATACCCTGAATGGCTCCGCGCTGGCGGTCGGCCGTACGCTGGTGGCGATACTCGAGAACTATCAGAACGCCGATGGCTCGGTGAACGTCCCGGCGGCGCTGCGACCGTACCTCGGCGGTCAGGAGCAGATCACGCCGGCCTGATAGAATCCGCGCTGCCTCGACCGCGGAGAGATGGCAGAGTGGTCGAATGCGGCAGACTCGAAATCTGTTGTACGGTTTACCGTACCGGGGGTTCGAATCCCTCTCTCTCCGCCAGACTCCAGCGCCCCCGATTGGGGCGTTTTAGTTTGGAACTGCGGGGATTGATTCTTTAAGAGGACCTATGACTGATCTCGCCATTCAATTCGACCCGAACGCAGCGCGTTTTGGCGCCTCGCGCACGCAAAAGCGCATCGAAGACGACCGCCTGCTGACCGGCCAGGGCCAGTACAGCGACGACCGCGCATTTCCCGGCGCAGCGACCCTCGCGATCGTGCGATCGCCCTATGCGCACGCGCGTGTTCTATCCTGCGATGTTGCCGACGCGCGGTGCGCGCCGGGTGTGTTGGCCGTCTGGACGATTGAAGACCTAAAACGCGATGGCGTCGGCCATATTCCGTTCCCGCCGCTATTCAAGCAGGCGGATGGCTCGCCGATGGAGGCGCCGCTGCGTACGCTCCTCGCGGACGGTACCGTGTACCACGTCGGTCATGCCGTTGCTGCGATCGTTGCCGAAACACGTGAGCAGGCGCAGGACGCGGCCGAGCGCGTGCTGGTCGACTATGACGAGCTGCCGTGCGTAGTCGATCCCCGACGCGCGATCGAGCCCGGGGCGCCGCAGCTTTTGGCGGGTGCGCCAAACAACGTGGCGGCCGAGGCGCGCTACGGAGATCCGAAGGCGACGGACGCAGCGTTCGCGCGCGCCGCGCACATCGTCAATCTCGAATTGCACAACCAGCGCCTGATCGCGAACGCGATCGAGCCGCGCTGCTCGATCGCAGTGCATGAGGCGGGCCGCACGACGCTCTATACGCAGAATCAGACCTCTACCGGTGCGCGTCAGCTGCTGAGCGATGTATTCCAGACCAAGCCGGAGGATTTCCGCTTGATCGTCGGCGACATCGGCGGCGGGTTTGGCATGAAAACCGGCCTGACGCCGGAGGATGCGCTCGCCTGTTACGCGGCGCGCAAGCTTGGTCGAGCGGTCAAATGGCGCGGCGAGCGCAGCGAGGAGTTTCTCAGCGCGCACATGGGGCGCGATCAGCACTACGCTGCCGCACTCGCGCTCGACAAGGACGGAAAGATTCTCGGTCTGCGCATGCAGGCAATCGCGAATATCGGCGGTGTGCCGGTTGGATCCTCGGCCATCATTCCACTCGTACTCGTGGCGAAGGTGCAGGCCTCGGTGTATCACGTGCCGCTGATCGATTATCACGTGCGCGCGGTGCTCACGAATACGATGGCGACCGGTGCCTACCGTGGCGCGGGACGCCCTGAAGCCAACTACCTGATGGAGCGCCTGATCGACGCCGCGGCGCGCGAGATGAAGATCGATCCTGCGGAGCTGCGGAAACGCAATTTCGTGCGGCCGGCGCAGTTTCCCTACGTCACCCATCTTGGCGAGACCTACGACGTGGGCGACTTCGCGCGCGTGCTGGATGGCGTGCTCGAGCTGGCGGACTGGAAAGGCTATCCGGCGCGGGTGCAGGCGTCGAAGCGCAACGGTAAGTTGCGCGGGCGGGGACTCTCGAGTTACCTCGAATGGACCGGCGCGCTGCCGACTGAGACGGTGGACATCGAGGTCGCTGCCGACGGTGCGGTGACGGTGTACTCGGGCACCCAGGCGATGGGGCAGGGACTCGAGACGACCTATGTCCAGCTGATCAACGAGGTGATGCAGGTACCGATCAAGAGCATTCACATCGTGCAAGGCGACACTGACCGCGCCAACGGCGTCGGCAGCGTCGGCTCGCGTTCCGCGTTCGTGGGCGGCTCGGCGGTGGTCGCGGCGGGCCACAAGGTCATCGTGCGCGGCAAGGCGCTTGCGGCAGAGGCGCTCGAGGCGGCCCCGGCAGATATCGAGTACCAGGACGGCCGTTTCCACATCGCGGGCACCGACCGCGCAATCGGGTTTGCCGAACTTGCAACGCGCCAGCCCGATCGCATCGTTCGCGTCTCCGCGACCGAGACGCCCTCGACCCCGAGTTGGCCGAATGGCGCGCAGGTCTGCGAGGTCGAAATCGATCCCGAAACCGGCACCGTCGAAGTCGTGCGCCATTCGAGCTGCGACGATCTCGGACGCATCATCAATCACGCAATTGTCGAGGGACAGGTGCACGGCGGCGTTGCCCAGGGGCTCGGCCAAGCGTTGTTCGAACAAGCGGTGTACGACGATGCCAGCGGCCAGCTGCTCACCGGTTCGTTGATGGACTACGCGGTGCCGCGCGCGGCGGACCTGCCGTCGATGCAGTGTGCGTTCGATGAAAGCATTCCCTGCAAAACCAACCTCCTTGGAGTGAAGGGTTGCGGTGAAATCGGCACCATCGGCTCGGTACCTGCCGCAGTGCATGCGGTGCTCGATGCGCTCGCGGACAAGGGTGTGGCCCACCTCGAGATGCCGCTTACGCCCGAGCGGATCTGGCGCGCACTGCACGCGACCTAGCGTCCGGAACCACTGCGTCGCCTGGCGTCGCGTCGCTGACGCCGGTGTATAGTCGATCGCTCCATGCGAAGACCCGTCATGGCAGCGAGCACCGTGGGGCGTGTCGTGCAAGACAGCGAACTGCGGCTGCTCGAGACTGCGATCGCCGTTTCGATCGTGCTTCACGTGATCGCCCTCTCGCTGCTGCATGCGGTGACGCCGAAGGCTGAATCGGCGGCGACGTCGCCAGGCCCGATCAGTGCGCGCCTGGTCGAACCCACCCCGCCTGCGCCGCCCGCACCCGCGAGTCCCGCGGCGCCGAGGATCGTGCCCACCGTGGCGCCGACGTCCGTGGACCCGAAGCGCACGCCGGCGGCGCAGTTGGAAAACCGGGCGAGGCCCGAGCCGCCCCTTGAACAGAAGCCGCCGACGACGGTACGCGAGGCATCGAAGTCGAAGCCAGCGCCCAAGCCGAGGACGCGCATCACGAACACGACGGCCGCGAACGCGACGCAGACAACCAAGCCAAAGCCTCGCCCACGCGCGGCAGCGAAGCCGCTGCCTTCGGCATCCGTGACGCCGCCGCGTGCCTCGCCCTCGTCACCGGCGTCGGGGCAATACGCCCCGGTGGCGCGCGCGGCACCGCAACCGGCGCCGCCGCCGAGCGCGCCCGCAATCGACGCCGACCTGCTCGCGCGCTACCGGCTGCAACTCATCGGCGCGGCGCGACGCTACAAGCGCTACCCGCGCGCCGCGCAGGACAACCAGTGGGAAGGGGCGGTCGAGGTTGCGATGGTGATCGGCGCGAACGGCAGGATCCGCGCGCTATCGATCAACAAGACCAGCGGGCACGCAGTGCTCGACCGGCAGGCGATCGACATGTTCCGCAAGGCGAAGCCGCTGGTGCCGATTCCCGGGGCACTGCGCGGCCGAGAATTCCGCGTCACCGTGAAGGCGATCTACAACCTGCGCGCGCCGGGCGCCTAGACGAACAGTGTGGTCAGGGCGTTAAGGGCGCTGACGGCGGCGTCAACGCAACCTGCGGCTCGAAGGCGACCACGTGATCGACATCGAGTCGGATGCCGATGCGCTCGCCGACGGCGTGATTGTGGTGACTCGGCACCAGGGCGAGCACTTTGCGGCCACTGTCGAGGCGCAGGGTGTAAAGAATGTCTGCGCCCCGGAACGCTTTCTTCACAACTTCGGCTTTCATGCCCGATGCGTCGTCGTGCACGACGTCGTCCGGACGCAGGAGCACGTCGGCGAGGCACCCCCGGCCGCAGATTTCGCAGCCTTGCTCGCAGGCGACCGGCACGTCGCCCTCGAGCACGCCGAGCTCGATCTCGACACGGTGCGCGTTGAGGACCTTGGCCGGCAGGAACACGCCCTGGCCGACGAAATCGGCGACGAAGCGGTTCACTGGCTGGTGGTAGAGCGCGTACGGCGAATCCCACTGCTCGATGCGGCCGTCGTTCATGACGCCAATTTCGTCGGCCATCGCGAACGCCTCCTGCTGGTCATGGGTGACGAGCACCGCCGTCGCGCCGCTGGCCTTGATGATCTCGCGAACCTCGACCGAAAGCCGCTCGCGCAGGTCGACATCCAGATTCGAAAACGGCTCATCGAGCAGCAGCAAATCCGGCCGCGGCGCCAGCGACCGGGCAAGCGCGACGCGCTGCTGCTGCCCGCCGGAGAGTTCGTGCGGGTATTGTTTGACGCTCGCTTCGAGACCGACGAGTTCCGCCAGTTCGCGCACCCGCGCCTCGCGCTCGCGGGTCGGCCAGCTGCGAAGGCCGAACGCAATGTTGTCGGCGACGCAGAGATGCGGAAACAGGGCGAAGTCCTGAAACACCATGCCGATGCGCCGGCGCTCGGGCGGCATCAGTGTGCCGGCGCCGCTGACGCGCTCGCCGTTTAGGACGATCTCGCCGCGACGCGGAGGCTCGAAGCCCGCGATGCTGCGCAGGACCGTGGTCTTTCCGCAGCCGCTCGGCCCGAGCAGGCAGCCGATGGCGCCGCGCTCGAGCACGAACGACAGCCCGTGCACGACCTGCCGGTCGTCATAGGCCACATACAGGTCCTGTACCTCGAGGAGCCGCGTTGGCGCCGTCATCTGACGATTATAAGAGCCTGGCAGCGTAATCAAGATCAATAATCATTATCAATACGCTTGTGCGAGCGCACAAATCAGGTACAAGCTTGCCCCTATGCAGACTGCGTTCCTTCGCTTCCTGTCGCTGACGCGCCCGAATCTTCGGCTTGGCCTGCTTGGTTGGACCACCGTCGCCGCCGCGGTGCTGCTGGCCTTTCCGCTTCTCGCGGTGCTTGCCAACATGTTCCAGGGCGGCGGCGGAAGCTTTGCGCATCTCGCGCGCACCGTCCTCCCCCGTTATGTCGGCAATACGGCG
>Ga0255041_10000172_pt1 | contig 10204 bp, 4 predicted proteins | sample BC1_12_3_MG_FD_188630 | JGI IMG/M metagenome (GOLD analysis project Ga0255041, IMG submission 188630) | Seawater microbial communities from Strait of Georgia, British Columbia, Canada - BC1_12_3 | ecosystem: Environmental > Aquatic > Marine > Strait | place: Canada: British Columbia | collected... | reverse complement strand
ACACCTGGGTAGGTCGCCAGGTGGGTTTTGACCTCCTCACCGACTGCGTTCAGCGTCTCCAGCGAGTTGCCGCTGAACTGGAAGTTGATCGGGTCACCCGCACGGAAGAATGAAGCCCGGAATATGATGCTTTCCGCGCCGGGTATCGGTCCGGTCATGCGACGCCATTCGTTATTCATCTCCGACACGGAAAATTCGATCGTCCTGTCTTGTCGTGGCACTGTTTCCAACTGTATTCGTGCGAGATGTGAGCCTGCGCTACGGCCTCCACTGGAACCAACGCTCGAAAGAATGTTCGTGATCATGCTTTGGCCGGTTTCCGGGTCCGTGTATTTTTCCTGGAGTTGCTCTGCCGCTGCTACCATTTTCTCGGCGTGGCGGCTCGTTGCTTCGAACGGCGTTCCCACCGGCATCGTCAGCGATGCCCTTGCGGTTTCACCTTCCAGACGCTCAAACATGACGAAGCGAGTCCAGCCGCTCGCGATCAACATGATGAGCACAATTAGTACACCGGCGAATGTAGCGACTGTCGAATAACGGTTGCGCAAACAGAACTTCAGCGCCGGCTCATAATATTTGATGATGAGTCTCTCAAATCCGTCGGCGAAGCGACTCTGCCACGCCTGGAATCCGCTCGCTTTGTGGTCATGCTCATGCAATTGAATATGTTTCAGATGTGCCGGCAGTATTAGCTTCGATTCGACAAGCGAAAACATTAGTACCGGAATTACAACGGCAGGGATGGGGGCGAAAATCTGTCCCATGCGACCCTCTATAAAAGCCAGGGGCATAAACGCGGCTATTGTCGTCAGTATTCCGAAAGTAACCGGAATGGCGACCTCCTTGGTGCCATGGATCGCGGCGGACAAACCCTCATCGCCTCTGCGCATATGCGCATAGACGTTCTCCCCGGTAACGATTGCATCATCAACGACAATGCCAAGCACGATGATGAAACCGAATGCGCTCATCATGTTCAAGCTGATATCGAGCAAATACAGGACGATAAATGATCCGAGAAAACTGATCGGAATCCCCAGGAACACCCAGCCTGCGACTGCGGGCCGCAGGAACAGGGACAGCAAAATGATGACCAGGACGCTGCCCTGGACGGCGCTGTTGGTCATGATGCCAAGTCGGTCCTGGAGCCGCTGGGAATCGTCATCCCAGTAATCGAGTTCCATCCCGATCGGCAAAGTGTCCCTTTTGGAATCGATGTAGGCCTTTACTTTGTCGGAAATCTCAATCGCGCTCTGGTTCCCGACGCGACCAACATCGACGAATGCAGCGTGTTTCCCGTTGAAACGCGTGCGCAGGGACTCTTCCACGAATCCATCCATCACTTTGGCGATGTCACTGACTCTTACGATGCTCCCGTCCGGATTGGTCTTGACGACGATCGACTCGAAATCCGCCCGGCGATACGCCTGTCCCTTGGAACGAATCAGGACATCGCCACCTTCGGTCCTGACATTGCCTGCGGAGATGTCTACAGAGCTGCCACGAATTGCACGCGATATGTCTGCGAGCGTAACGTCGAACTCGCGCAGGCGGTCCGGTGATGCCTCGATCGCAATTTCGTAGCGGCGCACAGAACCCAGGTCAACCTGCGTAATGCCGTCCACGCGTAACAGATCGTCACGCACGCGTTCCGCATACATCCGGATCTCGTCTTCGCTGTAATCGCCGGCGATCACAACGCTAATGACGGCCCAGCGCCGCGTGCTCAGGCTGATGATGGGTTTCTCTGTATCAGCCGGAAATGTATTAATCGCATCGACGCGGCTCTTGATGTCGTCGAGAAGCTCGCGTGGATCATAGTCAGAATCAATTTCGATTAGCACGCGGGTGCTGCCTTCGACAGAACGCGACGTGATCTTGTCGATGCCCTCGAGGTCCTGCACCGCCTCTTCAATTCTTACAGCAACGCCGAGTTCGACATCCTCCGGCGTCGCGCCACGAAGAGGAACCGAAACAGAAACCGTATCCGGATCCGAAAACGGAAAGATTTCCAATCGAATACCGTCGTTCAGCGCTATGACGCCGCCGATTATGATAGTGACCATCAGCAAATTAGCCGCAACCGAGTTTCTTGCAAACCAGGAAATCATTTCTTGGTTTCCTGCAGGTTACGGCCCATACGCCGGTCATCTTCTTCGCCGACGACGGACACCTTGATGCCCGATGTCACCTGGCCCAGTGGCGTCATTACCAGTAAATCGCCTGGTGCCAGACCGTCGCTAATTAACGCATCCGTATCGTTTTGCCACCCGATTTCAATATTGTGCCGCCGCAAAATCTCGTCTTCGACGACGTACACGTAGGAGCCCTGATAGATCGTATTGTTCGGAATTACCAGCGCCCGCGGCACTGTTTTTCCCTGGAGCCTGGCAGTAACGTACTGGCCGATCTTGATCGGCGTGTGATCTTCGTTGTCGCGGCCGAATGGATCATCGATCTGCGCGATAACGTGCAGTTGCCGCGCAGTTTCATCAATTGCGCCTTCCGTACGGATCAGCGTCGCGTCCCAGGTTTCTTCCCCACCCAGGTCCGAGTGGATCGCGACCTGACTTCCAGCTGTACGCGATACAGTGCCGAAACGATAGGGTTCAGGCAGATCGATGAAAGGCAGGTCTCTGTTTCTAAGGGGAAGGCGAATCTCGACGACGTCCGTCGCGTAGATTTCGGCGAGCTGCGTATTCGGTGATACGACCTGACCGATGTCGGCCAACTTGCGGAGAATTCGCCCGGCGAACGGTGCGACGATATGGGTGCGCTCCAGGTCGAGCTCCGCCTTTCGCAGCGTCGACTCGGCGGAAACTATTCTTGCTTTCGCAGCTTCAAGCTGCGGAATACGCAATACAAGATCGGGCGCCTCGCCGCTGTTGCCCAGTCGATCCCAGTCTTCGCGCGCCTGATTGGTTCTCGCTTCCGCCTCTGCAAGCGTCTGCCGCGCATCCGTCAACAACGCACCGGCGATACGCACGTCCGCTTCGTAGTCGCGTGCATCGATATTCGCGAGAACGTCGCCTTCCTCAAAGAAGCCGCCATCGCGAACATTAGGATTGACCGACACGATTTGTCCACCGACTTGGGCCACCAGCATGCTGCGCGTTCGTGGCTGCACCGTGCCGTAGCTCTCCAGCACGATCGGGTAATTCTGCTCAGACACGACCCTGGTTTCCACGGTCATCATCGGACCGGAAAATGCCGGCCGTTGTGGTGCCTCGGGCGGGTTCAGCCTGATTATCACGGCGATCAGCAAGAGCCCGCCAAAGATGGCGGCAGGTAGCAGTTTTTTGTTTTTAAAATCCATTACTTAATATACCGTCGCGAACTCGCCGCCTAATGCAAGGTACAGGGAAATCCGGTTCTGCAGAAGCAGATTCTTGAGTTGTACGACCGTCGCTTCTGCGTCAAATGCCTGGCGCTGCGATTCGAGTACAGTCGTGTATGGGACCAGCCCTCGTTGATATTGTTCAAGTGCCAGCTCGAGCGCAGCCCCGGAGTTGGTCTCCGCATCCAGGAACGATTCATAGCGCTCTCTTAATGAAACCGAACGGGAGATCGCATTCTCCACATCCGCAAAGGCTCGGAAGACCAGGTCGAGATATTGCTGTTCCGCCTGGCGCACCCTCGCGACTGCCTGTTCTTCAATTGCCTCCAGCCGCCCGGCGTTAAATAGCGGCTGGGTTACTCCGCCCGCAATCGACCATACCGACAGATCGGTATCCAGCAGGTCGGAAAATTCTGCGGACGCGACCCCGGCGCTGCCGACCAGCGACAAACTCGGGAACCGCGCTTTGTGCGCCGCCGCAAGATCGGCATCCGCTGCCAGCATATTCAGCCAGGCTTCCTGCACATCGGTCCGCCGGGTTAGCAGTTCTGACGGGAGGCCGGAAGGAATTGGATCTGTCATCACCGGGAGCCCACCAGGCATTTCCATGCGCCCATCGGGATATCGGGCAAGCGACAACTGCAGGTCGGCAATCGTTTCCGTCAGCGTTTGTTCTTGCTGCGCGTAATTCGCCTGTTGTCGCTCAACCTGGTTGCGCGCCAGGTAAAGATCGAGCGCGTCGTTCAGTCCCTGGCGGTAGCCGCTCGCAACAATGTCATGGCTCTGAATCGCGTTGTCCAGACGGCGCCTGGCGACTTCAAGCAATTGCTTTGCTTCCATCACGCCGAAATATGCGCCGGTTGTTGCAGCAGCCAGGTTCCGTTGCACGGATTCAAATCTTGCCTGTTGAGCACCCAGCGCGAGTTGGGCGGCCTGTTGTTGCTTGCTAAGGCGGCCCCACAAATCGACCTCCCACCGAGCGCCGACCTCTGCGCCGAATGATTCCGTTGTGGCTCGTTGTTCGGATGTGTCAGTGAAGCCGCGGCGCGACCCGTCAATTGAAACGTCGAGATCGGGGAAGCGGTTTGCGCGGACGATAACCACCGTTTGCTCGGCCTGATAAAGCCGCGCACGCTCCTGCTCCAACAAGTAGTTATTCGTAATTGCCTCACCGACGAGGGTGGTTAAATGCGGGTCGTCGAAGCTTTCGAGCCAGTTGAGATCGACCGTGCCGGTGTCGCCGCCACGAACCCAATCGGTCGGCATGCCGACTTCGGTGGCCTCAGGCGTTATTGCTGATTGCGTGCAGCCACCGGAAATGCCTGCCGAAATAGCAAGAAAAGCCCATAAAAACAACGATTTATTGTGAAATCGGCCGGGCACTGGTGAATATCCGATAGGTCTCGAAAAACGGCCGGTTAGTATCCCAAGAACCCGTCATGCAAGAAAGGCGTCTTGTCCCTTCTTTGCAAACAAAAACAATCCCGGGCAGTCTTCCCGACCATGAAGCTGGATCGGTTTATCAGGCTCGCAGTCGGACTGCTGATACTGCTCGTTTTCGTCATCGCGATCGCAGCAATGCTGTTCGTGACTGAATCCGCCCTCAATGTTTGGGACCGGCTCGTGCAAGGGCCCCGAATCCTGTTGTACGGCTATTTTGCGGCGATGACCGGGCTTGTCGTTGCGGCGATCTGGCTGGTTACGCGTCTCGTCGTCAAGCGCAAGATCCGCGACACGAAATCTTCATCCCAGCCTCTGCGGCAGGCCGACATTAAAAAACGCCTGCGTGAGGCGGAAAAAACGGGCGTTGGCGTGGAGCAGGCCCAGGCTGAATTGCAGGAGCTTGCGGCGCGCCAGGAAAGCGGCTCCGTTCATTTGTGTTTCTTCGGCGAGATCAGTACGGGCAAGAGTTCCCTGATCAAGGCGCTGGTTCCGGACGCGGACGTCGCAATAAGTGCAGTCGGCGGTTCGACGCTCGATATTCGTCACTTTCGCTGGCGCGACGACAAAGGCAGGCAAATTCTGCTAACCGATGTGCCAGGCAGCGGCGGGCTGGAGGAGGGCCTCGATAAGGTTGCCGAAGAAGAGGCAATGCGGTCGCAGGTTGTCCTTTTCATATGCGACGGTGATCTGACCCGTGCCGAAAGTCATGCCGTGCAGCGACTGTTGGCACTCGAAAAGCCGCTGATCCTTGTGATGAACAAGTCCGATCGCTATTCCGGCGAAGAGCAATCGATGCTGTTGGAGCGCTTGCTGGATCAGCTTGGTGATCTCGGCAGCGAGTTTTGCAACGATCAGGTTGTCGCAGTCTCAGCGGGTGGTGAGATTGACGCCGTGCAGCGTCAGCCAGATGGATCGGAAACAACTGTTCGACGCACACGACCAGCAGACATCGGTGTACTGGTGGTGGCTATCAATCGCTTGCTCGAGGACGACATTGCTGCGCTCGATATACGTCGTGACCGGGCGGTGTTCAGGCTGGCGGCCGACAAGCTGCAGGAAGCAGAACTCGAGTATTGCGAGCAGCGTGCCGCACAGATAATCCGCAGCTCGACTCGCAAGGCAGTGGTTGGCGCATTGGCCGCAGTCAGTCCCGGAACTGACATTATTATCCAGGGATACATTGGCACGGCGATGACCCGTGAGCTGTGCAGCTTGTTCGGTGCTGCGCCGCGCGACCTGGATGTCGAGGAATTTCTGAGCTTAAGCCAGAGCCGTGCCGGTAAAGCGTTGCCACTGAGCATGGCTGTGGCCGGCAACGGTCTCAAGGCGTTTCCCGGCATTGGCACGGTCGCCGGCGGCGTCGTGCATGCTGTAGCCTATGGACTAATCTTCGATGCGCTGGGCAGAAGCCTGGTACTGACATTGAAAGCACACGGTCAACTGGAACCTGAAACAGCCGCAAAAGAATTTGAGGACGGAATCAGTGAACATATTGAAGCGGGTGTTCGACAGGTTGCCAGGATGGCCCTGGATCAGGAAAAAAGAAAAGACTGAAGCGGGTGACGATTCCGGCTCCGCGCACCTGAACCTGGCACGCGAAAGCCTGCGCGATCTAATCGAAGATACGCGGCTGCCACCGGGCATTCGCGATTCCCTCGCGCATGATTACGATGCAGTACAAGCCATGCTCGACAAACTGCAGCATGGTCATCTGCACATTGCCGTGTTCGGCCGCGTCAGTACCGGGAAATCGTCATTGTTAAACACGCTGATCGGCGAGCAGAAGTTCGCCGTCAGTCCGTTGCACGGGGAAACGAAAAAATCCTCGATGCAGCAATGGTCGGAAATCGAAGCGGCCGGCGTTTTCCTAATCGACACGCCAGGACTGGACGAGGCCGGCGGCGAAGCGCGCGAAGAAATGGCCAAAGAGGTCGCGAATCGCTCTGATCTCGTCATCTTCGTACTGGACAGTGACATCACTGACAGTGAACTGCAGGCGCTCCGCACGCTGTTAGCGCAGGGCAGGCCGGTGGTTGTCACCCTGAACAAAGCAGATCTGTATACGCAACAGGAACTGGATTCCCTGATGCAATCGATCCGGGAAAAAACAACGGGGCTGGCACACCCCGACGACGTATTGGCGATTGCGGCGCAACCGCGACCGCAGCAGATCATTGAAATTGACGACGATGGTAACGAAGTTGCAACGATGCGCGAGCGCAAACCGGACATCGCCACATTGCGCATCCGGCTCTGGGAGATTTTCGAGGCCGAAGGCAAGACACTTGCGGCACTTAACGCCAGCCTGTTTGCCGCGGACTTGAGTGACCAGGTCGGCATTCGAATACTGAATGCCCGGCGCGAACTCGGCGATAAACTCGTAAGGACCTATTGTGTGGCCAAAGGCATCGCAGTCGCATTCAACCCGGTACCTGTAGCAGACCTGTTTGCTGCAGCATTCATCGACATCGGCATGGTGATGCACCTGTCCCATGTCTACGACCTGCCATTAAGCCGTCGCGAAGCCGGTTCGCTGGTCAGCATCATTGTCGCCGAGGCGGCGGCGCTGATGGGCACCGTCTGGGCGCTGCATTTTGTATCGAGCGCGCTCAAAGTTGGCACCGCAGGGCTCTCCACCGTCATCACAGCAGGCGCCCAGGGTGCTATTGCGTATTACAGCACCTACGTCGTGGGACAGATCGCCGCCGAATACCTGTCAAAAGGAAAATCCTGGGGCGAGGGAGGACCGAAAACGGTCGTGCAGGAAATCCTCGACAGCCTCGACCGGGACACGGTGCTTCGGGAAGCCAAAAAAGAAATTCAGGCAAGGCTGCGCTTAAGCTAATTCAACTCAGGTCCCTGATTTCCAAAGCATGTTTCCGCGAAAATTAATCGGGTTGCTCAACTACGCGGACGTCTGCTTTGCGCCAAAATCGGACCCACGAATGCTGCGCGTGCGGCGCCGCAATTTGTTGCATTCACCATAATTTCAAACGGGTAATAACTATTGTTTTCAAGTAGTTACAGGGAAGTTCTACAAATCTAACGAAATTGACTTCCAAACACGAGGATAACTGTATAAAAATATGTCTGGCACCAAGAGGGAACGGGCGATATACCTCGATGACGCGGCACCCTGAACAATTAGAAGCAAGGTGTCTCGCATACGATAATAATCATAATACGGGAATCGGTGCGTGGTACGAGCGTTAGAGAAACCTGAACCTGATCCAACATACCTCGAATTCTTCGGATTCGAACGATCGCCTTTTGCGCGCCTTTCCCGACCGTCCCAGGTTTTTCATACTGAGCAGTATTCACTGTTGACAGCCCATCTGGCCGTCGCGACGGAACAATCCGATTGCCTGGTCGTCATTTGCGGTGCCGATGGATCGGGAAAAACCACATTGCTGAACCGTTACATTACCGGCCTTAGCGATGAGATCTCTTATGCGACCATCGATGAAACCTGCAATGGTGAGAAGAAATTCTACCTCGCGTTCCTGAGACAACTCGGCTTTAAAGATATTACTGGCAAGGTGCCTGAGCTGCGGCGTATCACCGAGGAATTCCTCGTCAATCGCGGCATGGCCGGCGACCCTGTGCTGATGATTATTGATAACGCGCACCTCGTTAAACCAACAGTACTAGAGCAGCTTCGGCGAGTCTCCGCGGTCAAAGCCAGGAACCGCCGCGTGCTTAGCCTCGTACTTGCCGGTAACTCCGATCTCGTGGGCATCATGGACTCACCGGTCATGAGCCAGATCAAGTTTCGAAGTCACGTCCTTTTCAATATTCGTGTCTATACCGAGGAGGAGACCGCCAGTTATATCTGGCACCATTTAAGCTTGGCAGGCGCTACTGATATCGTGAATTTCTCCACCGAGGCAAATGCGCTGATTTACCGGTACGCCGGCGGAGTTCCCAACCTGATCAACGTACTATGCAATGACGTGCTGACAGAGGCGTGCGCCCTTAAATCGCGCGATATCACGGAGGATCTTGTACGCACTGTTGCAGACAAACGGCGGCTTTCGCCACATGTGGTTCCTCGGCAAGGAGAGGGGCGACGCAGTACCGATCCGGATTTCAAGCTTGAGCAGTCCGAACAGCAGGCGGGGGAACGCATAACGGCCAGAGATTCGAAGACCAGGAAAGCAGCCCAAAAAGCCACGCCGAAACTCGAAATGCCGGATGTCGATGGCAAGAAACTGCTGGACCAAATTGCTGAGCTTTCAGAGCGAGTTGGCGCAATCAAGGCGGACAGGGAGCGGACCCTTGAAGACATCGGCACACGTGAGAAGGACATGAGCGGGCTGCGCAAGAAGCTTGCCGCGGTGACCACAGAAACTGAGAAGCTCACCGTTACTCTTGGGGACAACAGCACGGAAATCGAGCGACTGAATCAAGAACTGTCTGACAGCACGAAATCGCTGGAGAAGAGTGAAAAAGCATCAAAGAAACTCACTGCCGATCTGAAGAAGGAAAAAAATGCAGCGAAAACCACGCAGACTGCTATTGCTAAATCCAAAGCGACTGTGGAAGAGCTGACTCAGCAGAAAACAGAACTGCAGGCGTCAGTTAGCAAGCTCACGACCGATCTCAAGCTGGCAGAAGAGCAAGTAGCTGAAATTAGCGTCCTTGAGAAGAGCAATGCGGCGCTCAAGGATGAGATTGAGAAGCACGCTGGCCAGCTGGTTTCAAAAGACGAAGACATTGGCGAACTCGAAAAGATGCTCCAGGAATCGCAGAATGAATGCGCATCGCTGCGAGTTCGCGTCGCTACTTTGAATAACCTGGAGAAATCCGTATCGGAAGCAGACGCGCGCATCGCTGATCTGAAAGCTGATCTGGCCTCGCACAACCAGGGTATCGAGGCGTTAGAGGCAAAGAACGGGGAACCTGAATCCCGTGACGTGGAGCCGGCGCAAGCCGAAGATATTTCAACCCTCGAGTCGGACCCGGACGAGGACGACGACGACCCAACGATCACGGGGACTCGATCTATAGCCATAGAGAAACCAGATTTGACTGCGGCGCCAAAGATCAAGGAGCGCAAACCACCGAAGATCAGGCAAAAACCCGATTTAGATGAAACGGTATCCACGCCAGGACCCGCTGCCAGGCAGTCCGATGCTGTCATCACAGCGTTCGAGGTATTCAACAAGGACGGGAAAACCGAACAGGTCATGGAGCTTGCAAAAGGCCAGTCGAGAATCATGATTGGAAGGAGTGAGGACAGCGAGCTGCGCCTCGACAGTGCATTTGTTAGTCGCCACCACGCACTGATCTTTTGCACCGAACAGGGCGTTTACATCGAAAACCTGAACAGCTTCAACGGAACATTAGTCAATTCCGAAAAGATAACTCGCCACGATTTGCGGGTTGGCGACGTCGTCACGATCGGGGACTTTGAAATAAGGC
>Ga0255041_10000171_pt1 | contig 10209 bp, 13 predicted proteins | sample BC1_12_3_MG_FD_188630 | JGI IMG/M metagenome (GOLD analysis project Ga0255041, IMG submission 188630) | Seawater microbial communities from Strait of Georgia, British Columbia, Canada - BC1_12_3 | ecosystem: Environmental > Aquatic > Marine > Strait | place: Canada: British Columbia | collected... | reverse complement strand
CTGGCTGAGTAAACAGGATGGGCTCGATCCCTTTTATTGGGAAGAAAACGGCAAAATGGTTCCAATAAAACCATTCACAACCGGTTACCGGCTGCCCTTTGAGGCGGAGTGGGTTTATGCAGCACGTTTGGCCGGCAGGCAGGATATGGCGCGCTATGGTTGGCAGGGCACCTTCCCTCCCCAGACCAAAAGCGGCAATTATGCCGATGAATCTGCCAGTGCAATTTTGCCGGTTGTTTTAAAAGGCTACAACGATACGTTTGCAGTTTCTGCCCCAGTGGCCAGCTTTCCTAATAATCCGGGTGGATTTTTTGATCTGGATGGCAATGTGTCTGAATGGTGTCATGATTATTACACCCCTTACGCATCTTCTGCCGCTAAAGTTGAAACAGACCCGACGGGGCCGGAGTCCGGTACCCATCATGTGGTGCGGGGGGCCAGCTGGGGAGATGGTTCGATTACCGAGTTGCGTCTCAGTTATCGTGGCTACAGCCGTGAGAAGCGTGATGATATAGGATTTCGTATAGCAAGGTATGCACGATGAAGAGGATTGTCGTTTTTTTCATTGTCTTTTTAGCTGCTGCAGCATTTGCAGCAACTGAACCCGACAAAGACAGCGGCCAGGCTGAACCGGAAGAAAAAGCCCAGACCGCTCCTGTAACCGGGGAGGACAGCCGGGCAGAATTACCGAGGGACGGAAGCTGGCCGCGTCCTTTTGTGCCCAGTGAGAAAATCGGTGCTGATGCGGTAGTTTCATTTCCAGCAGATATTTAACAGAGGATTATTCTTATGCCCAGGCAACTTCCACGTGAATTGATTTTTCAGGTCTTTGCATTACTCATTGCCTTTATCCTGGTGCACGGGGCCTATGTAACCGTGATCCGGCCGCAGGCAGCAGCATTTGTAGCAGCAGAACAGTCTTTCCTGGCAGCAGATCCGGAGTACGTGCAGAAACGTAATTTTTATGTGGTTATAAAGGATTATGAGCAGGAAACCTGCTTTGTCCTGATGCTTTGGGCTATTGCCATTCTGGGGTACAAGGGGGCCGAATCATGGCGGCAGCGGCGCCAGCTGGATGAAGATCTGCTGCAACTGCCCGGCGGTATGCCGGTTGGTCCGGAAGACACCAGGGAGTTGACCAAAAGGCTTGATGAACTACCGAACCAAAGCCGGAAATTTTTGTTGCCGCGGGCGCTGCGTACTTCCATACTGCGGTTTGGTGCCACCCGCAATGTTCAGGATTCCGCAACTGCAGTGCGGGATCTCTGTGCATCAGAGGGGGAAAGGCTGGAGTCCGAACTTTCGACGATCCGTTATATTGCCTGGGCCATCCCCTCAGTTGGTTTTATTGGCACGGTTCGTGGTATTGGTGCTGCCCTGTCCCAGGCGAACAGGGCTGTTGAGGGCGACATTACCGGGGTGACCATGAATCTTGGTGTGGCTTTTAACTCCACTTTTATAGCTCTGGTTATTTCCATTGTCCTGATGTTTTTTATCCACCAACTGCAACTCATGCAGGAAAGACTGGTACTTGATACCGAGTCATGGTGTGACGAAAATTTTATCAGCCGGCTGCAGACCAGACCTCTCCCCTAAGATTATTATTTGTTATGCGCAGACGAAAAAGCCTATCACCTTTTAATCTGTCTTTTCTTGATATCATGTTCTGCGGGTTTGGTGCCGTGGTCCTGCTGGTGCTGGTTATTAACGCTGATACCATAAAGTCACGAAAAGAGCAGCATGAAGACCTGCGGGCAGAGGTCATGCGACAGGAACTGGAGGTTGATGCGGGCCGCAAGCATCTGGTGGAATTAAAGAACAGTGCACTGATAGTTGATGAGGAATTCATCAAGGCCCAGGGAAGATCAGAAGAGGTGCTGGCCCTGATAAAAGAAATTGAATTGGAGTTGGCTGATCTGGAGAATCAGACCCTGGCCCGTAAAAAACACATCAATGACCTGCAGTCTGATCTGAAAAGCATAGATAAGGAGCATCGCAGATTGGGGACGGAGCTGGAAGCGGACCAGGATGACGGCAGAAAAATCAGACAATTTGAAGGAGAGGGGAACCGCCAGTACCTGACCGGTCTCAAGCTTGGCGGCAAGCGGGTATTGCTGCTGCTGGATATGTCTGCTTCCATGCTGGACCGGACCATAGTTAACATTATCCGGCGCCGGAATATGGATGACAATACAAAACGTGCTTCGCCGAAATGGCAGCAGGCCCTTAAAACAGCGGAATGGCTGGTTGCCAATCTGCCGCCTGAATCCAGCCTGCAGGTATATGGATTTAATACGGCAGCATCCCCTGTTCTCCCTGAAACGAAAGGACAATGGACCCCTGTAACCGATAATGAGAAGGTTGGAAAAATGATGGCGGCCATGCATAAACAGGTACCTGGAGGGGGAACCAGCCTGGAAAATGTTTTTAAGGCAGCCGCCTCTATACGACCCAGGCCTGACAACATTCTACTTCTTACTGACGGTCTGCCAACCCAGGGAGCGGGAAAAATAAGTAAAAAAACGGTCTCCGGCGATCAGCGGCTGAAATATTTTGACCGGGCAGTGAAGGTATTACCAGGGGGTATCCCGGTCAACACCATTCTTTTTTCCATGGAAGGAGACCCCATGGCAGCGGTCAGGTTCTGGAAGCTGGCTGTGGATACAAGCGGCTCCTTTCTTACACCGACAAGTGACTGGCCATGAAAAAACAACGCCGGACTATAGATGTATTCAATCTTTCCTTTCTGGATGTAGTGTCCTGCGGCTTTGGTGCAATCATTCTTCTGTTGGTTATTTCCCTGGTATTAGAGCCCCTGGTGATTGAAAAAATGAGTGTGGACCTGAGTGGCCTGATTATGAAACTGGAACAGGAGCTTTTTGAAATACGGGGTGAGACAAGGATCATGAATCGGAATCTGACCGAAAAGCAGACACAGCTTTCCGACTCACAGGAGAAAATTGCCAGGCTGATCGGAGACCTGTCAAAGATCCGCGGCGAATTCAAGACCTCAAGGTTGGAGTTTGAGGCCCAGACCCTTATTGAAAAGGGGCTGCAGTCAGCCAAGCAGGATCTGACCGAAGAGATGCGCAGATTGCAGGGTATATATCAACCACCGGAAACCGATGCTGTGATCGGAGGGGTGCCCGTTGACAGCGAATATATCATCTTCATAATTGATACTTCCGGGTCCATGCAGCGCTTTGCCTGGCCGCTTGTCCGCCGCAAAATGGCCGAAGTCCTTGATGTTTATCCAGGAGTGAAGGGTATTCAGGTGATGAATGACATGGGCGATTACATGTTTTCACAATACAGCGGCCGCTGGATTCCGGACAGTCCAGCCCGCCGCCGGGCAATCCTGAAACAACTCTCAATCTGGAAACCGTTTTCCAATTCAAGCCCGGTTGAGGGAATAACCAGTGCGATCCGCAGATTCCATGCACCTGATAAAAAAATAAGCCTGTATGTGTTCGGAGATGATTTTTCCCGGGGGTCTATCCAGGACGTAGTTAATACGGTGGATCAGATTAACAAGTCTCTAAGAGGGGAAGAGCGCCGGGTACGCATACATGCAGTGGGCTTCCCTGTCCTTTTTTCCCAGAGCAGGGCCGAGATGAATGTTGCCCGTTTTGCAGCGCTCATGCGGCGGCTGGCTGAGGATAATAATGGCAGTTTTGTTGGGTTGAACAGTTTGAAGTAACGCTTTACAGGTAAGAAATTATTTAGAAAACAAAGCGGAACAGTACCTGCAGAATAATAAGGCTGTAAATGCCAGCCATCACATCATCGAGCATGATGCCGAGTCCCCCGTGGAATCGTTGATCAAAAAAGTTGACAGGAAACGGCTTTAAAATGTCAAAAATACGGAAAAGGATAAAACCCAGAACCATGGCCAAAGGAGTCGCAGGGACAGCGATCATGGTAATCAGCATACCGACAATTTCATCAATCACAACCAGACCCGGATCTTGATGATCCATAATTTTTTCTGCTTCACCTGCGGCAAAGGTGCCGATTACAAATATACCGGCAATGACAGCAAGGTAGATTTCCAAACTGAGGGTATGCAGCAGGAAGAAAAGCAATAAGCCGACAAGGGACCCCCAGGTGCCGGGAGCCTTGGGTAAATATCCACTGTAACATCCTGTGGCTATGAACATTATTAATGTATGCATTAGATTCTAAGCAAGAATCAATTTCACCGAATCTGCTTCGTCATCAACCGTTTCGTATAGAGTACTATTACGAAACGCTTTCTTTCTCGCATCTCCAGCAAACTTGATCCTTTTCATGTTTCATTTTTTTTATTTTTAAAAATTGCTTCTGGCTTCTATATTCTGGCGTATAATTTTTCCTTGAAACCTTGCGCCCTATGCCCTACGCCATGCGCCCTTGGTTCTGTTAACTGCTAACTGACGACTGTCAACTCAATCTTTTTTAAACTCCTCCAACGAGCAACGGTTCACTTCAGCATAAACATCTTTTAAGGGCACCTTGTTTTCTAAAGCCACCCTGCGGCAGTCTTCATATTCTGGATATAACGCATAACCGGTTGGTGTTTCCACACTTTTCGCCTGCACCGGTCCCCAGCTTGTGTTCACCGTCCCGGTTTCCCGGGGCAGGGTCATCCTTTTTTCACGCCGGAACCGGAGCCCGAGGGATGTGGTTTCAGCAAAAATGCATTTTTTAATTTCTCCGGAAAAGGCGGGACTTGTAATGACGCTGAGAAGAAATCCAGGTCTTCCTTTTTTCATGTGCACGGGAATGAGACTTACATCAAGGGCTCCTGATGAAAAGAGCTGCTCGCAGAGATGGGGGTAGGACTCGGGTGACCAGTCGTCCAAGTTGGTTTCGATTACTTCAACCTCCTGGATTTCCTCCACTTTTCGTTCATAACCAATGACAAGTCTGAACAGGTTGGGTAAGTCTCCTGACAGTTTTCTGCTCCCTGCTCCATAACCGGTTCGGCTGATCTTCATGGCAGGGAAGTCACCGAAATCACTGCTCAGCGATTTGACAAGTGCAGCTCCTGTGGGAGTCACGAGCTCCTGTTCAATGCTGGACCCGTAAACCGGAACATCCTGTAAAATTTCACAGACAGCCGGTGCCGGCAGAGGCAGCATGCCGTGATCGCAACGTATAAAGCCTCTAGGCATGGGCAGGGGTGAGGTGACAAGCCGGGTTATTCCTAAATAATCAAGTCCAATAACCGTACCTGCAATATCAATAATGGAGTCCAGTCCTCCTATTTCATGAAAATGGACATCTTCTACCTGACAGTCATGTATTTTAGCTTCAGCATCTGCTAAACAGGTAAAGACTGTGAGCGCCTTTTCTTTTACAGTGGTCTTTAAGGCGCTGTTCTCAATGAGCGTTCTGATATCTTTCCAGGTCCGGGTTATCTTTGAATCCTCAGTCTTGATTGTAAGTCCGGTGGAGCTGATTGTATGGTCTTGCTGCCTGGTGCACCGTATCGTAAATTCTTCCAGATGAAGAGCAGCAAGTTGTGTCTGTAGATAATCAAGCGGTAGGCCCGCATCTACCAGAGCACCAAGGAACATATCACCGCTTACCCCGGAAAAGCAGTCTGCGTATGCTATGAGAGTTTGTTGGTTAGAACTCATTCTTCCGGTTCTGTCTCATGCTCAATTTGTTGTGCTGAGCTGTAATGGGTCAGTTTTTCTAGAATCTGTCTCCGATAAAGAATACACGGCAATGCAATTATGGCAGAGAAAAGCAGGAGAAGCAATAATTCAAGATAATTGCCTGCATAAACCTGGGCGCCTTCAAAGGAAAGAAAAAGTGTCCCCGGCATGCGGGCAATAGATGCGATAAATATGAATACCTTAAAGGGCATGGTGCTGAGGCCCAGCAGGTAGGCAAGTGAATCCTTCGGGAAGCCGGGAAACAGGAAGAGAACGAAGGGAATCACAAAATCTCCTTTAAATACCAGGTGATTGAATTTGCGATAGACTTTTGTTTTTGAAAACCGGCTCCGAAAAGCGTCGGCAAAGAGATGGCCGAGGATAAAAGCCAGTGCTGAACCAGCGGCTAAAGCAATACTGGAATAAATAAAACTGGGCCAGGCTCCGAAGATATAACCGCCAAGAATGCCTGTAGCCTCCCCTGGTACAGGGGCAAAGACAACCTGTAGTATCTGCAGGGTCATGAACATGAGCGGTGCCAGGGGACCGAAGGAAAGGATGGTTTCCCGGGCTTTTGTGCCATTGGCCATGACATCTTCAAAATGAAAGAGGGCTTGGGATAGCAGGCTTTCACCCCAGAAAAAATAGAGTGCCAGGCTGGAGGCAACCAGTAGAAGAAACAAGCCCCAGAAAAGAATTTTTGCCTTTTGCCTTTTCATTGCCCTAAGAGGGTGCCGGATTGTATCGTGTGGCCGCTGAGAAAGGCATCAACACTCATACGCCTGGAACCTTCGGCCTGTATTTCTTTTATAAGCAGGCAGCCATCCCCGGTTGTTATCAAAAGTCCATCCCGATTTGCCGTACAAATTATGCCTGGTTCAGAAATGGAACAACCCAGGCAAAGACTTTTATCTGCGACTTCTGGAGAAAACAGACGGAGCCGCTTGCCGGATAAAGTTGTATATGTTGTCGGCCAGGGGTCAAGACCGCGAATCTGGCAGCTGATCTGTACAGCTGAATGTAACCAGTTTACAAGACCATCCTCCTTGTTCAAAAGCGGGGCAAGGCTTGCCAGATTATTGTTCTGTTGAGTTGGATTCAGCCTGTCCAAGCGAAGCAGGTCAAGTGCTGCCCCAAGGGCTTTCCCTCCGAGTTCCTCCAGTTTGCCTGACAGGCTACCGGCAGTATCCTCCGGTCCGATGGGCAGTTTTTCCTGCAGGAGGATATCGCCGGTGTCCACGCCTTTGTCCATCTGCATGATGGTGATACCTGTTTCTGTCTCGCCATTGATCAGGGCCCACTGAATTGGCGCTGCCCCACGGTATTTGGGCAGGAGCGAGCCGTGAACATTTATTGTACCCAGGGGAGGAAGGTTAATGATGTTTTCCGGCAGGATATTACCGTAGGCGGTCAGTCCAATTATATCAGGGTGATACTGGCGCAGTTCTGCAAGGAATTCGTCTCCCCTGATGCTTTCCGGCTGCAGGACCGGGATGGAAGCCTTGAGAGCCAGTTCTTTTACAGGCGGCATCATTATCTTTCTGCCTCTGCCTTTAGGTCGGTCAGGCTGGGTTACCACACAAACAACATTTTCACCCCTGTCGAGAAGAGCTTTCAGTGAGGGCACTGCAAAAGCAGGGGTGCCCATGAAAACAATACGGTTTATTGCGACCATATCAGGTTGATTCCTCTTCTTGATCGCGCAGCATTTTTTTGAGGCGCCTTTTATATAAAGAGCGTTTCAGGGGACTCAGGTGGTCAATAAAGAGAATGCCGTGTAAGTGGTCAAGCTCGTGCTGAATAACACGGGCAAAAAAGTCCTCTGCCGGGAATTCCCATGTTTTTCCATCCAGATCCTGGGCCCGTACCAGCAACTTACTGTAGCGTTCAACATTTGCTGTCAGGTCAATGACGCTCAGGCAGCCTTCCTCATCAACCTGGCACCCTTCTTTTTCAATAATCTCAGGGTTGACCAGGGCCAGGTGCTTTTTTTCTTCGTCGCTGTCGGAGACATTAAGAACCACAACACGGAGACATACGCCAATCTGGTTAGCGGCCAGGCCTGCGCCGGGTGCATCGTACATGGTTTCGGCAAGATCAGCGGCCAACTGTTTTAAAGAATCATCAAAGCTGGTGACGGTTTCAACCTTCTGCCGTAGAACGGGGTCCGGGTATGTAAGAATTTTTTTTATTGCCATTTTGTAATTCGTATATGTAATTGTTATAAAGTTAGTTTTTTAAAACAATATTAATTAATATATTCATATTCCCCAAAAAAGGAAAATAATTAATAGATTTTCAAAGTGTTACGGCCTACGGATTCAGAATTGTGTTCAGAATACGAATGGAGTATGGTTTTTGCCCATGTAAAACTCAGCTTATTCAATGGGAATTTGAGAAATGGGATTAGAAAATAATGTAGAGCTTACAGTAGGTCTGGACCTTTTAAGGCAACCGGTGTTGCCCTTAGTCAATATGGTGGAGTATCTCTACCTCACCGGGCCCTTCAAGAAAATAGATGAGGTCCTGAACCGAGTAACAGAGCCTGTTGAGCTTGAGGGTGTTCAGTTTGAAAATCCCAGGCAGATGTTAAAGCCCTATAAAGCTTTATTGCAGGAGTTTGAGGTTATAAAAGGTGAGAAGAAACTCGCGGCGAACCTTCCATTTATTGTGGATGAAAAACAGAAACCTCTGGCCAGGCGTCAGGCCCTTGAACTCTGGGTCAAACAGCAGATACTGGCTCAGGAACTTGAAAAAATAAACAGTATCCTTTGTGGTCCCTGTGGTTGTGTGCTCTGCTGCACCGGGCCCAATAGCGAATTTGATTCATTTTCAGGGTTTAAAGGGAAAATGAAGCAGGAGTTTTTTGAGATTCCCCTTGAAGACAGTGAGGTCGATATCTTTGCCCTTCCAAGGATTGATACGGTGGACAGCGGCAAACTGACCGCGCAATCCAATCCACCTTTGCAACTGGAGAAGATGCCGTTCTATAAACATGAAATGGCCCTGTACCACTGGCAGAATGGCTGGAGCCTCATATTGCCGGAAGGCTCAATCTGCCCAAAGCTTTTGGCAGACACAAAAAGATGTATGGTTTATGAAAAGAGGCCGGAAGTCTGCCGCAAGCCACAGATGTTTTCTTATGTTCTTGAAAAAACCTCTGACACCGCTAAAAGGAGCGACGGCGAGCTGATTCCGGTTTACATGGCCCGGAACAAGGTTCTGGCAGTGTGGGATTGTCCATATGTGAGAAGGTATCAGGATGAAATAGGTGCTTATGTCGAGATGAGTGGGATGGAGCCCGTTTTCAAAAAAAGCAAAAAGTAAGAAGATTTCGAAAAAACTCAAACCCTGTGTCGTGCTGCTTTTTTTTTGTCATCCGTTTGCTTTGTTTTATGTATAATAAAAAGGTTGGAGTAGGCGCTGAAATTTTTATGGAGAGAAATTCTGTTGAAAGAAAAAAACTAACAAACCAATGATTTACCTATTTGTCATAATTTCATATCTGATTGGATCCATCCCTACCGGGGTAGTGTTAGCAAAGGTCACGGGCAAGGAAGATATCCGCAAGTCCGGCAGTGGCAATATTGGTGCTACCAATGTCACACGCCTTCTCGGTAAGAAATTAGGTGTACTTACGCTTGTGGGTGATGTTTTGAAAGCAGTGGTGCCGATGCTGGCAACTCACTGGTATTTTGTGCAGTCAGGCATGCCTGTTTCGCCAAGTGAACTGGATATGGCAGTGACCTTAAGTGGCGGGGCAGCTTTTCTGGGGCACATGTATTCAATATATTTGAAATTTGGGGGCGGCAAGGGAGTGGCAACAGGCCTGGGAGTATTTATTGTACTCGAACCATTGACTGCCCTGATCAGCCTCTTTCTTTTTATTGCGGTTGTCTATATTTCTGGCTATGTCGCAGTCGGTTCTCTCGTAGTTTCTGCCCTGATTACACTCTGGATTTGGCTTTTGGGCGGCTCACCGTATCATGTTTTTCTGGGATTTTTTATCGGGGTGCTTATCTGGCTCAAGCATGTTGATAATATCAAGCGTTTGTTTGAGGGAACAGAGACAAACTGGAGAGCATGGAAGAAAGAAAAAGATAGCATAAAATGACGAAAAAAGAATGGGCAGACATTAAGGCAGCCGCTGCTCTGCTTGGTCTTGGAGAGAAAGCGACTCTTGCAGAAATCAAGAAGGCTTACAGGCGCCTGTCCAAAAAATATCATCCTGATGTACAGAAACATCATCCCGAAGCACAGAACAACTCTAAGCAGAAAACTGAAAAAGTTGAAATGCATAGCCTCACCGAGGCGTATCAGATATTGCTGCATTATTGCACCCAGTATCGCTTTCCTTTGATCCAGGAGGATAACGAGCAGCCTGAAGGTGATGACTGGTGGTTTGAACGATTCGGCCATGATTCCCACTGGGGTAAAGAACGTGCACCGAAAGAGGATACCAGGGAATAGCTCGAGCAGTCTGTAGCGGAGGGTAAATAATGATAAATTATGATTTTCTGTTTGAAGAAAAGCAGGAAGATTATCAGGGAATTTTGCGGGAGCT
>Ga0255041_10000170_pt1 | contig 10241 bp, 11 predicted proteins | sample BC1_12_3_MG_FD_188630 | JGI IMG/M metagenome (GOLD analysis project Ga0255041, IMG submission 188630) | Seawater microbial communities from Strait of Georgia, British Columbia, Canada - BC1_12_3 | ecosystem: Environmental > Aquatic > Marine > Strait | place: Canada: British Columbia | collected... | reverse complement strand
CCGTCCGGTGCCGTCGCCTACGCCGACCACGCCGACCATTCCTACCAACCGCGCGGCGCGACGCCCGGCGCGTCGCCGCGCTCGCCGCGCTCGCCGTGCACCGTGTCGACCAGCCGCGCCGCCGCTTGCTCCATGTCCACCACATAGCCCTCGACGCGACTCTTGAAATGGCGGTAGAAGATCAGCGCAGGGATCGCGATGCCGATGCCGAACGCCGTGTTGTAGAGCGCAACCGATATTCCATGTGCGAGCTGCTGCGGGTCGGTTCCGGTGGGCGATTGGGAGGCGAAGATTTCGATCATCCCGATCACGGTTCCGAACAGGCCAAGCAGCGGCGACGCGGTCGCGATGGTACCGAGCGTGGTCAGGAAGCGCTCCAGGTCGTGGGTCACCGCGCGCCCGGCCTCTTCGATCGCCTCGCGCATGACGTAACGCGAGCTGGCATGGTTGCGCAGGCCGGCGGCGAGCACCACCCCCAGCGGGGAGTCCTTGGCGAGCCGCTCGAGGACCTCCTCCGATACGCCATGGCGCTCGTAGACCGAGAGGACCTGGTCGAGCAGGGTCGGCGGAACGATCTTGCGGTGGCGCAGCGAAACCGAGCGCTCGATAATCAGCGCGACCGCGATCACGGAAGCGGCCAGCAGCGGCCAGATTGGCCAGCCCGCGGATTGAATGATGGTAAACACGTGCGATTCCTGGATGTTTCGGGTACGTGCCATGCGGCCCGCGTCACGGCTCGGCCGCGCCCGCTCGTATCGCGCTAGTTTTGGCACGCGACACGAGGTCTGCGGGGTGGGCGCACTTTAGCCAATGCGCAACCACGCGGCAAGGCGGGTCACCGTTATCCACAAAAGTTGTGGATAAGTTTGTGGATTGTCGTTGAGCACCTTGCGTTCACCCTCGCGACGGACCCCGAAACCTGGCGACGATCAAAAATTGAGCAGTGTTTTCCGAAGTATTTACAGCGGCTTACGGAAAAGAATCGGACTCCACGTGCGGTCTGAGGGCCGCCGGCGGCAAGCCGGGTGCGCCGGTGGATTGGTGTAGAGTCGTCGCGCCACGCCCTCACCGATGCCCACCGAGACCACGCGCGATTCCGAAGCACCACGTGCCGGCGTGCTCAGCGTCTCGGCGCTACTGAGAAGCGTTCGTGACACGCTTGAGCGTCGCTTCCCGCTCGCCTGGGTGTCGGGCGAGATCTCCAACTTCACCCGCGCGGCCTCCGGGCATTGCTATTTCACGCTCAAGGACGACGCCGCGCAGGTTGATTGCGTGATGTTCCAGGGGCGTGCCGCGCTTCTCGACTGGGCGCCGCGCGAGGGCATGCGCGTCGAGGTCCGCGCGCTCGTGACGCTGTACGAGCCGCGCGGGCGCTTTCAGCTCCGCGTCGAGGCCATGCGCCAGGCCGGACTCGGGCCGCTCTACGAGCGTTTTCTGAAGCTCAAGCAGACGCTGGAACGCGAGGGTCTCTTCGACCCGGACCGTAAGCGGGCACTTCCCGCGCATCCGCGGCGCGTCGGGGTCGTCACCTCGCTCGCCGCGGCGGCATTGCGCGACGTGTTGACCACGCTCGCGCGCCGCAACCCGTCGGTCACGGTCGTCGTCTATCCCGCACCGGTCCAGGGCGTCGGCGCCGCGGAGCGCATCGCCGGGATGCTCGCGCGCGCCAACGAACGCGCGGAGTGCGACGTCCTGCTCCTCGTGCGGGGGGGCGGCTCGATTGAAGATCTGTGGCAGTTCAACGAAGCGGCGGTCGCGTACGCAATCCGGGCGTCTGCGATTCCGATCGTCGTCGGCGTGGGACATGAAACCGACGTCACGATCGCTGATTTTGCCGCCGACCGGCGCGCGGCGACACCGACCGCGGCCGCCGAAGTCGCTGTGCCGCATCGCGGGGATCTGCTCGCGCGCCTCGCCGAACTCGCTCGGCGGGCGGGACGCGAGACGCGCCGGCGCATCGAAACCACCGCCCAATCAGTCGACGGGCTCGCACGGCGCCTGGTGCACCCGGCCGAGCGGCTCGCTGCCGCAGGCGCGCTCGTCGCGCAACTGGGCGCCCGTCTTGCCAACGCAACGGCGCGGCGCCTTGACGTCCCGCGCTATACGCTGCGTGCGTTGCATCAGGGGCTCGCCGCCGCGGCCGCGCGGCGACAGGCGCTGGCAACCGCGCAGCTCGCCGAGTTGCACGGCCGCCTGAGCATGCTCGATCCTCGCGCGGTGCTCGCGCGCGGCTACAGCATCTCGCGCAATGGCGCCGGCGAGGTGCTGCGCGACGCGTCGCGCATCGCCGAGGGCGAGCGGCTACACACCACGCTCGCCCGCGGCACGATCGAAAGCGAAGTCAAAGCAAAACGCTGACGCGCCGATCCGCAGACCTCAGCGCGCGCGTAGCAAACGCGCGGCGCGGGCGACGTCCTTCTTCTTCACCCAGAACATCGCGCCGTAGCGTCCACCGCCGGCCATCGCCGCATCGAGCGCGGTCAGGCTGATGCGTGCTGCCGCCAGCTTGCCAAGCACCCCGGTCAGCGCACCGACCCGGTCGTCGCCCTGCATGAGGAACACCGTCTTGCGCGCGGACACCTTCCAGCCCGCGCGCTTTGCCGCGCGGCGAAACGTCGTGCCGTTTTGCGGAATGAAATCGACCTGCACGCCACCGCGCACAGGAAATCCGGTAAACGCAAGCAGCCCCACCCCCTCGGCCTTTAGCGTATCAAGCAGCTTGGCCCCGGCACCCGGCCGGTTCGGCACCTTCATCGAGTAGTACTCCGCCTTGCGAACGCGTGTGGCCATGCTCCCTCCTCAGTTTCCCGCACCGTGCGGGCGCCCTAATGCTATCGCGATCCAAGGCACGTAAGATACGCGCACGAAAACCCGCGGGCCGAGATTGCGATGGGGCACCGACTGACAAAAATCACCACGCGCACCGGAGACGCCGGAGAAACCGGTCTCGGGGACGGCACGCGCATCGGCAAGGACGCCGTGCGCGTGCAGGCACTGGGCGACGTCGACGAACTGAATTCTGCGCTCGGCGTGCTGCTCGCCGAGGACGTTCCTGATGCAATACGCGCGGCGCTCCTGGGCGTACAGCAGGACCTGTTCGACGTCGGCGGCGAACTCAGCATTCCTGGGCACGAGATGGTGCGCGCGGCGCAGGTCGAACGTCTCGAGGCCCTGCTCGCGCAATGGAACGCCGCGCTCACCCCGCTCAAGGAATTCATCCTGCCGGGCGGCTCGCGCGCCGCGGCGGCGGCCCACCTCGCGCGCGCGGTATGCCGCCGCGCCGAGCGCAGCGTGGTCGCGCTCGGGCGCCAGGATGCGGTGCGTGTCGACCTGCGCCAGTACCTGAATCGACTGTCGGATCTGCTGTTCGTCGCCGGCCGGGCACTGAATCGGCACGCCGGGCGCGGCGACGTGCTCTGGCAACACGAAAAGAAACGCAAATGACCCGCTCGCCCCGTGCACTGAAGGCGGTCAAGGCGCTCGTATTCGACGTGTTTGGAACCGTCGTCGATTGGCGCAGTTCCGTGATCGCGGAGGGAAGGCGCCTGGGCCGCGCCAAAGGGCTCGCCGTGGACTGGCCTGCGTTCGCAGACGCCTGGCGCGCCGGCTACCGTCCGGCAATGGCGCGCGTGCGCGCCGGGAAACTGGGCTGGACGTCACTCGACGCCCTGCACCGCATGATCCTCGACGAACTGCTCGAGCGGTTCTCGATCAAGGGTTTGCGCGAGCCCGAGATTGACCACCTCAATCGCGTTTGGCACCGCCTCAAACCGTGGGCCGACGCGCGTGCGGGCTTGCGACGCCTCAAGCGCGACTACGTGATCGCGACGTTGTCCAACGGCAATGTCGCCTTGCTCACCAACATGGCGAAATTCTCCCGACTGCCCTGGGATTGCATCCTGTCGGCCGAACTGGTTCAGCATTACAAGCCTGATCCCGAGGCCTATCTCGGCGCCGCGCGATTGCTCGGACTCGCACCGAAGGAAGTCATGATGGTCGCGGCGCACAAGGACGATCTGCGCGCCGCTCGTGCCTGCGGACTGCGCACCGGATTCGTCGTTCGGCCGCTGGAATACGGTCCCGGCAGTCGCGTCGACCGGCGCCCCGAGCGCGGCTTCGACGTCAACGCGCGCGACTTCAATGATCTCGCCGCGCGGTTCGCGCGTGCCAGGCGATGAGTGCGCACGCCGCCGGCGCATAATCGCCGCTCACCCATTCCAGAGCAGAGGTTCGTTATGGCCGACATTCGCATCTTCAATCCCGAGGCGCTCGGAAAGCCGCTCGGCCAGTACTCGCACATGACGCGGGTCAAGGCGACGGAGTTCCTGTTCATCGCGGGCATGCTGGCGGCGGATCGGGACGGCAACGTCGTCGGTCAGCACGACTTCGATGCGCAGTGCACGCAGGTGTTCGCCAACCTATCCGCCGCGCTCGCCTCAGCCGGCGCGGGCTGGGGTCAGGTCGTGCAATTCACCACCTACCTCGTGCACTCGCAGGACATCGCGCGGTTCATGACCTGGCGGCTACGCGAATTCCCGCGCATGTTCCCGGACGGCAAGTATCCGCCGAACACCCTGTTGATCGTCGATCGCCTCGTCCAGGAACCCTTTCTGGTCGAGGTGCAGACGGTCGCGGCGCTCTAACGCCGCAAGCACGCGCGGCGTTTCCCGCCCGTCTGCATGCTGGTCGCGGTCCACGCATCAGATCCGGTTTGGCGCCGACGGCGCTGGGCGCTGCTCGCCTGGCTGCTCCTCGCCGGCGCTGCGTCGCTTGCCGGCTGCAGCAAATCGCCGGCGCTGGCGCCGCTGGCCTCCGATGCAGTTGTGCTCGCCTTCGGCGACAGCCTGACCTACGGCAGCGGCGCGCGTGGCGCGGAAAGCTACCCGGCGCAACTCGAGAGCCTGATCGCGCGGCGCGTTGTGCGCGCCGGCGTTCCGGGCGAAGTCACAGCGGCGGCACTCCAGCGCCTGCCTGCCGCGATCGAACAGTACGCGCCCAAGCTGCTGCTGCTGTGCATCGGCGGCAATGATTTTCTGCGCAACATGAGCAAAACGGCTGCCGCGCGAAACGTGCGCGAGATGGTGCGCGTGGCGCGCGATCGTGGAATCGACGTCGTGCTGATCGGCACGCCAGAAAAGGGACTCCTGCTCACGCCCCCCGCGTTCTACGCCGAGATTGCCGAGACCTACGCCATTCCCTACGAGGGCAAGATCGTCGGTCAGGTGCTGCGCGACAGTTCGCTGAAGTCGGATGCGATTCATCCAAACGCGCAGGGCTACCGACTGATCGCGGAGCGCATCGCCGGGCTGCTACGCGAGTCGGGCGCGCTGTAGCTGAGCGAAGTCGGTTAGGCAATGGGTAGCCGCGGTTACGGCGGCTACGATGCCCCGCCACGCACCCGCGCGCGAAGCGCAAGCCGTCGCCCGAGGTCTTCTGGCCGGTCGAGGTCCCAGACGGTGCGCTGCACGCGTACCCGCCAGCCTAACGCCATCATGCGCGCGCGTGTCGCAGCGTAAACATCGCGCGTCCCCCAGGCGATACCGTGAAACACCCTCGCGTCGGCGCGACGCAGGCCGATGAGCGCATAGCCGCCATCCTCGGCAGGCGCAAGCACTGCGTCCGCCCCGCCCTGCAGCGCCGCCGCGGCGCGGCGGAGGTCGATCGCTCCGAGCGCAGGGCAGTCGGTACCAATGAGGATCGCCGCCTGCGCCCCGCGCAAGGCCTGCGCGAGGGCATGGTGCATGCGTTCGCCGAGATCGCGCCCGCGCTGTGCATGCAGCGATAGCGTAAAGAGGCGAGCACAACGGACGAAAAACGGGTGCCGCAGCCGCGGCGTGGCGTGCAGCTCGACCGTCCCGATGCGCGCCGCCTGCGCGGTGCGCAGCGTGCGTTCTGTCAACCGTGCCTGCAGGCGCGCAGCGCCCCACGCCCCGAGCTGCGGCGCCAGACGCAGATTCGTCCGCCCGGGAATCGGCGCACGCGCGAGCACCACCACGCACAGCGACGCGCGCATCAGCGATAGCGGTCGGCGAGCCGCGCCGGGTCGGCGCCGAGCCGATAGGCAAGACGCAGGCGCCACATGAGGGCGACGGTGCGCAGGACGCCGCGCGATTCCCAGCGCCGCCCGGACGTTTCCACGCGATCGCGCAGACACGCGGGCCAGGCCAGTTGCCGCAGCCGCCGCGAAAGCTCGATATCCTCCATCAGGGGAATCGCAGCGTAGCCGCCGAGCGCCTCGAAGTCCGCCCGACGCACGAAAATCGCCTGATCGCCGGTGGCGATGCCACTTAGGCGCGAGCGCAGATTCATCATCTGCGCCACGACAGGGAGCATCGGATGGCGTCCGGCAAGACGCACGTCGAACCGTCCCCACGGCCTCACGGCGAGCGCCGCCGTCACCGCGCGCTCCGCGTTCTCGGGCAACAGCGTATCGGCATGCACGAAGAGCAGACCGTCGCCGCCGGCAATCGCCGCACCCGCGTTCATCTGCTCGCCGCGCCCGCGCGACGAAACGAGGACCCGGTCGGCGAGCGGGCGCGCCAGTGCCGGCGTCGCGTCACGGCTTCCGCCATCGACGACGACAACCTCGTGGCCGCGCGCACGCGGCCCTTGCATGCGTTCGAGGCAGTCTTCGATTCCCGCCGCCTCATCGAGCGCAGGAACGATGATCGAAAGCTTCATCGCAGCGTCATCGTGTCACCGCGTCACCGCGTCACCGCGTCACCGTGTCACTTAACGTCGTTCAACGACCAGTCGTAGGCGAGGAAGGTGATCGGCGCTTTGCCGTCGACGATCCGCCTGCGGCCTTCCGGCGCATCCGCGAGCAGATTCGCATAACGCGCGAAATAGGCCGACCGCGAACCGACCGAGAGTGAATTCCCGTCGAAGCCGCGGTCGCCGCGGCGCCAATCTTCCTTGTACCAGTCAAAGATTTTCGACACTTCGAGCCGATTTTCCGTGGCGCTATAGCGGTTTCGCGAGCGATCGGACAAAAACCGCACCGCCTGGTGCTCGAGCTGCGCGCCGAGCCGCGAGGCCACATAGGCTTCCTCGCGCAGCATCGGGCAGGCGACCGAGGCACAGTTCAACGCGAAATGCACGCGCAGATCGTCGTAGGCACCGGGTTTGCGCAGCCTGTCGTTCTCGATCCCGTTTAGCGTTTCGTCGCCGCCCAACAGCGTGAAGAATGCGTCCTTGAACGGATTGCCGAACAGCAGGCCGAAGTTCCAGATCGAGTCGATGTCGGGATAGCGGGTGAGGATTTTCTCTACCGTGAATGCGTTGTAGGCGTTGATCAGGAACGCCATGCGTTGTGGCTTGGTCCAGGCCTTGAACGCAGCGTCTTGCACGCTGGAGAGCGACGCGAGATAGGCCTTCAGCGCGGCGCGATCCTTGGCCATGCCCGCGTAGCGCAACTCGGACGCCTTGCCGTCGGAGATCGGCACGACGTACTTCTTGAGCAGCGCATCCCAAGCCTGGTGCGAATGATCGAAGCCCTGTGCCGACGCGCCGGCCGCAAGCCACGCGAACAGGACACCAACAACGAGTTTCACGCCTCGCGTCGCATCCAGGCGTGAAAGCGTGCCAGCCAGCGCAGGACGCCCTCGGGCGCGTGCGCCCTTTTCCACGCGCCCGCGACGTATCTGTTTGCCTCGGCAAGGGTCGGATAAATGTGGATCGTGCCGAGGATCTTGTTCAGCCCAAGACCGTGGCGCATCGCAATGACGAACTCCGCAATGAGATCGCCGGCGTGCTCGCCGACGATCGTGACGCCGAGGATGCGGTCCCTGCCCGGTACGGTCAGCACTTTCACCATCCCATGCGCCTCCCCGTCGGCGATCGCGCGATCGAGTTCGTCGATGCCGTAAACGGTTACTTCGTATGGGATTTTCTGCTCCTTGGCCTCGATCTCGTTCAGCCCGACGCGGGCGATTTCCGGATCGGTGAACGTCGCCCACGGAATCACCGCGTAGTCGGCGCGGAACTTCTTGAACGCGCCAAACAGCGCGTTCACCGATGCATACCAGGCTTGATGTGCGCTCACGTGTGTGAACTGGTAGGGACCCGTCACGTCGCCGCAGGCCGTGATGTTCGGATAGATCGTCTGCAGGTATTCGTTGGTTTCCACCGTCCGCGCCGGCGTCGTCGGGATGCCGAGTTCCTCCAGCCCGTATCCGGTGGTGTTTGCAGTGCGCCCCACCGCGACCAGCACCGCGTCAAACTCGATGCGCACGTCGCGGCCCGCGTGCTCGGCGATCAACAGCTTTTGGCCGTTTTCAACCAGGAACTGCTTTGCGGTGTGATTCGGCAGGACGTCGACACCGTCCTGTGCGAAGCGCCGCATGACCGCGTCCGACACCTCCGGATCCTCCCGCATCAGGATGCGCGGCAGCATCTCGACCTGCGTCACCTTGGCGCCGAAGCGCGCGAAGGCCTGGGCCAGCTCGCAGCCGATCGGCCCACCGCCGAGCACGAGGAGCCGCGCCGGCAAGACACGCAGGTCCCAGATCGTGTCGGAGGTCAGATAGCCGACCGCCTCGAGTCCCGGGATCGGCGGCACGAAGGGTCGGGCGCCCGCGGCGATGACGATCGCGCGGGTGGACAGGCTGCGCCGCTGTCCGTCCGCGAGGGTGACCTCGACCGCCCACGGCGAGACGATCTTCGCTTCGCCTTCCAGGCACTCGACGCCCATCGCGGTGTAGCGTTCGACCGAATCGTGCGGCTCGATCGCCTTGACGACGCGTTGCACGCGATCCATCACATCGGCAAACTCGAACGCCGCGCTCGCAGGCTGGAGCCCGTAGTCCTGCGCGCGCCGAATCTGGTCGAGCACGCGCGCCGATTTGATGAGCGCCTTCGACGGCACGCAACCGGTGTTCAGGCAATCGCCGCCCATGCGATGCTTTTCGACCAAGGTCACCTTGGCCCGTACCGCGGCGCCGATCATTGCCGAGACGAGCCCTGCGGCGCCCGCGCCGATGACGACGACGTTGCGGTCGAATCGAGCCGGGCGCGGCCAGCGCGCAAGCACGCGACGCGCCTTGACGAATTCGACCGCACGCTTGGCGATCAACGGAAAGATACCGAGCAGCACGAAGGCACCGATCAGCCCCGGTGAGAGGATTCCCATCGGCGAATCGATCGCGGCGAGCTGGGTGCCGGCATTCACGTACACGATGGTGCCGGCCAGCATGCCCAGCTGGCTGACCCAGTAGAATGTCCACGTGCCAATCGGGGTGAGGCCCATCGCCAGGTTGATGACGAAGAAGGGCACCGCCGGGATGAGGCGCAGCGTGAAGAGGTAGAAGCCGCCTTCGCGCGACACCCCATGGTTGATCGCGCGCAGATAGCGCCCAAAGCGCCCCTGCACCCAGTCGCGCAGCAGGAACCGACTGACCACGAACGCGAGCGTCGCGCCGACGCTCGAGGCAAACGAGACGATCAGCGTGCCCCAGCCGAGGCCGAAGATGGCGCCAGCGACCAGGGTCATCAGCGCGGCACCCGGCAGAGACAGGCCCGTCACGGCGACATAGGCGACGAAAAAGACCCATGCGGTCGTCCAGGGGTTCGCTTCGAAAAGCGCCTGCATCGACGCCTGTTGCGCCTTGATGTTGTCGAAGCTGAGCGCATGGTGCCCGCCGAACGCAAAGAAGGCGCCGACGAGCAACACCACCGCGACCAGCACGAAAACCCTGCCTTGCTTCATTCGCCCCCCTGTCCGCGCGCATTATGGCGCACGACGTCGCCGCCGCCGCGCACGGCTTCCCGTCCGATGACGCGACTACGCTGCGAAACGCCTGCTGGCCTCGGCCACGCGCAGCGCCTGCTCGAGGCGATAGCGCGGCCCGTCGACCATGCGCGAGAAATACGACGCGTAGGCGTCCGTACCCTCGGGCCACTGCTGCAGAAAACGCGCGGTCCACGCCTCGGCATCGAAGTCGATCGCGATGGCCTCGACACTTAGCCGTCCCACGCGCGTGGCGTAGAGCGCCGACGCCGACGGCGTCACCGAGATCCGCGTTGCCAATCCGTAGCGGGTGCCGGCGAAATTGGGCATGCCGGCAGCACCGTTGTTGACAATCGCACCGCGCATCGACCCCGCGGCACCGGCCACGGCTTGAAGGACCGGGAGACAGCTGTGGCTGCTCGCAAACAGGCGCACATTCGCGCGCGCCAACGCGGACCGCGCCTGGGCGACGCCCTCGGACGTCGCCAGGCGTTCCTGCGAGAAATTCCAGACG
>Ga0255041_10000168_pt1 | contig 10284 bp, 11 predicted proteins | sample BC1_12_3_MG_FD_188630 | JGI IMG/M metagenome (GOLD analysis project Ga0255041, IMG submission 188630) | Seawater microbial communities from Strait of Georgia, British Columbia, Canada - BC1_12_3 | ecosystem: Environmental > Aquatic > Marine > Strait | place: Canada: British Columbia | collected... | reverse complement strand
CTTGCGCAGCTGCTCGATGTTGATGTCGAGCATCATGACCACGAATAGGAACAGCACCATCACCGCGCCAACGTAGACCAGCACCAACGCGATTGCCAGGAACTCGGCACGCAACAGGAGCCAGATTCCCGCGGCGGTAAAAAACGCGAGCACGAGAAACAACGCGGCATGCACCGGATTGCGCGCGGTAACTACGCGTACTGCGGCCAACAGCAGGACGGTGGCGAAAAAGTAGAAAACGACGGTTTCGAACATTTATTGTTTTGGCGCTGGGCAACCGCCCTCGTCGGCGCGGCGCCCTCCCCTATTTCCTCTATGCCCTATCGATACGGCGCGTCGGCGGCCCGGTCGGCGGCAATCACGTTCTCGTAGCGATCGCCCACGGCAAGCAGCATCGGTTTGGTGTAGTACAAGTCACCACGACGCTCGCCGTGGTACTCGAAAATGCGCGTTTCGACGATCGCGTCGACCGGACAGGCCTCCTCGCAAAAGCCGCAGAAGATGCACTTCGTGAGATCGATGTCGTAGCGCGTCGTACGCCGCGTGCCGTCGTCGCGTTGCCCGGACTCGATATGGATCGCGAGCGCGGGACAGACCGCCTCGCAGAGCTTGCAGGCAATGCAGCGCTCCTCGCCGTTGGGGTAGCGGCGCAGCGCATGCAGTCCGCGGAACCGCGGGCTGAGCGGCGTCTTTTCCTCCGGGAACTGCACCGTAATCTTGCGCGCGAATAGATGTCGTCCGGTCAATGCGAGCCCCCGCAGCAGTTCGAGCAGCAGAAAGGCGCGGAAAAACTCGATCACGCGAGACATGCGGACCTCCTCATGTCCAGATATTCCATGGCGTCTGCATCCACAGTCCGATGACCGCGATCCAGACCAGCGTCATCGGAATGAAGACCTTCCAGCCGAGCCGCATGATCTGGTCATAGCGGTAGCGCGGGAAGGTCGCGCGAATCCAGAGAAACATCGAGACGACGAAAAATACTTTCAGGAACAGCCAGCCGAACGGCGGCACCAGCCCAAAGACCATCGAATCGATCGGCGCCTGCCAGCCACCGAAAAACATGATCACAGTGAGGGTCGCAATCAAAATCATGTTCGCGTACTCGGCGAGGAAGAACAGCGCGAAGGTCATCCCCGAGTATTCGACCATGTGGCCGGCGACGATCTCCGACTCCCCTTCGACGACGTCGAAGGGCGCGCGGTTCGTCTCGGCAACCCCCGAGATGAAGTACACGAGCAGCATCGGCAGCAGCGGCAACCAGTTCCACGACAGGAAATTGAGCCCCATCGACGCGAATCTTCCCTGGGTCTGGCCGTTCACGATTTCGGTCAGATTCAGGCTGCCCGAGACCATGAGCACGACGACCAGCGCGAATCCCATGGCGAGCTCGTAGGACACCATCTGCGCGGACGCGCGCATCGCGGCGAGGAAGGCGTATTTCGAATTCGTCGCCCAGCCCGAGATGATGACGCCGTAGACGCCCATCGAGGTGAGCGCGAGCAAATAGAGCAGGCCCGCGTTGACGTCGGCGAGAACCACCTCGGGTGCGAAGGGCATGACCGCCCAAGCCGCCAGCGCAGGCGCGATCGCAAGCATCGGACCGAGCAGGTAGAGCGCGGGGCTCGCGTTGGTCGGCAGGATGATTTCCTTGAACAGCAGCTTCACGCCGTCCGCGATCGGCTGCAGCAGGCCGAGCGGGCCGACCCGGTTGGGGCCGATGCGGATCTGCATCCAGCCGATGAGCTTGCGCTCCCACAGCGTCAGGTAGGCCACGCACAACATAAGCGGCGCGACGATGAGCACGATGAAGACCAGCGAGGTCACCACGGTGTACACGGCAGCGCCCCAGGTCGAGCCGAGCTGGGACTCCGAGAACGCGCGCAGGGCGCCGAGGGCCTGGTCCGTATTCATCTGGTGAGCCGCTAGGCGGCCTTCTCCACCGCGCTCTTCTCAAGCGACAGCAGGCCGAACATCGCGCCGAGCCCCGCCGTCGCCGGGTGCGCGGCCGCCACCCGCACACAGTCGTCCGGCAACCGGTCGTCTAGCGCTGCGGTCAACGCCGCGTCGCCGCCGCCCTGGCGCACGCGCACCGGCGCACCCGCCGAGAGGTCGAGCCGCTGCATCAGCTTCGCGTTCATCCACGCCCGCGGGGTGCGCGCATCCGCAGTCCGCTGCAGTGACGCGGCCCGCCGCACCAGCGGATCGGCGAAATAGATGGGGACGTCGGCAATGCGTTCGAGCTGCTCGCCCGGTTTGATGCTGCCGGTAGGCGCCGCGGCCGCTGCCTGGGGAACGAGGTCGATGCGGTTCGACAGCCGCGCGGCCACAGAGGTGACGTCGACGCCGCCCAGACAGGCGTCGCGCACCGCTTCGCTGCTGTCAAATTGAAACCCCTGAAGGCCAAGCAGGTTGCCCAGCACACGCAGCACCTTCCATCCCGGACGCGTTTCGCCATGCGGGCGCACCGCGCCGTGAAAGCTTTGCACGCGGCCCTCGGTATTGACGAAACTGCCGCTGGTTTCAGTGAAGGGTGCGATCGGCAGCATGACCTGAGCGTACTCGGCGGCGCGATGCTGGAACGACGACAGTGCGACGACGAAATCGGCACGTTGCATCGCCGCCAGGGCGGCACGCGGATCCGCGCAATCCAGCTCCGGTTCCGCGCCGAGCAGCAGGTAGGCCTTGCGGGAGGTCGCCAGCATAGCCTGCGCGTTTGCACCGCAGGGCAGACCGGCCAGATAGCCGCCGACCGAATTCGCCGCCTCGCCGAGAAAGCCGAGCCGTGCACCGATCGACTCGGCGAGTGCCTGCGCCTGCGCATGAATCTGCGCCGCCTGCGGATGTTGCTGGGCAAAATTGCCGAGCAACACGGCGACGTTCTTGCCGGCGGCGAGGCTCGCGCCAATCGGCCCTTCGCGCACCGCTGCGAGTGCCGCGCACAACGCCGACGGCGCGACGATCGACTTGTTCGCAACCGGCATCAGGAGCTCGTCGTCCGCGCAGTGCAGGACGTTTATCTGCGCGCCGCGCTTCGCCGCCTGCCGCAGGCGCTGCGCAATGAGCGGATGGTCCTTGCGCAGAAACGAACCGACCACCAGCACGCGATCGAGCGCATCCAGCGCCGTGATCGACATCCCGAGCCACGGTGCACCGCCCCGCTTGCCGTCTGCGCTGAAGTCGGTCTGGCGCAGCCGAAAATCGGCGCTGGCGCCCAGGTCTTTGCCGAGCTGAGCGGCCAGCGCGAGTTCCTCGAGCGTCGCGTGTGGGCTGGCGAGGATGCCGAGGTCGCCGCCGGCCGCTTGCAGACCGTCGACGACGCGCTCGAGCGCGGTCTGCCAGTCGGTTTCCACCCAGCGTGGCCCATCGCGCACCATCGGCGCCGTCAGTCGCTCGACGCTCTGCAGTCCCTCGTAGGAATAGCGATCCTTATCGGAAAGCCAGCACTCGTTGACGGCTTCGTTCTCGAGCGGCAGCGCGCGCATGACCTGGTTCTGCTTTATCTGCACCACCAGGTTGGCACCCAGGCCGTCGTGGGGCGAAATCGACTTGCGCCGCGACAACTCCCAGGTGCGCGCGCTGTAGCGGAACGGCTTCGAGGTCAGCGCCCCGACCGGACACAGGTCGATCATGTTGCCGGAGAGCTCGGAATCGACGCTCTTGCCGACGAAGGCGACGATTTCGGCGTGTTCGCCGCGGCCGATCATGCCGAGTTCCATGACGCCGGCGATCTCCTGGCCGAAGCGCACGCAGCGCGTGCATTGGATGCAGCGGCTCATTTCCTCGGCCGAGACGAGCGGTCCGATGTCCTTGGCCAGTACGACCCGCTTGTCCTCGGCGTAACGCGACGCGCTCTTGCCGTAGCCCACGGCAAGGTCCTGCAGCTGGCATTCGCCGCCCTGGTCGCAAATCGGGCAGTCGAGCGGATGATTGATGAGGAGGAACTCCATGACGCCGTTTTGCGCCGCCTTGGCGATCGGCGAGTGGGTCCAGACCTTCATGCCGTCGGTCACCGGCGTCGCGCAGGCCGGCAGCGGCTTGGGGGCCTTCTCCACCTCGACCAGGCACATGCGGCAATTCGCCGCGATCGACAGCTTGCGGTGATAGCAGAAATGCGGAACGTAGATGCCGAGGCGGTTGGCCGCCTCAATCATCGTCGTCCCCTGTTCGACTTCCAGCGTATTGCCGTCGATCTCTACGTTCACCATGCCCGTTCCTATGCGGCCTGCACGACATCGCCGCCGGCATGCGCGCCAGCGTGCCCGGCCGCACCGGCGCTTGCGCCCGCGCGACCCCACTTTGGTTCGATCTCCGGCCCCGGCACCATGCAGCGCCGGTGCTCGATGTGATACTCGAACTCGGCCCGGAAATGCTGAATGAAACTCTTCACCGGCAGCGCCGCCGCATCGCCCAAGGCGCAGATCGTGCGGCCCGCGATGTTGTCGGCGACGTTGTCGAGCAGCGCGAGATCCTCGGCCCGGCCGTTGCCGGTCTCGATGCGGTGGACAACGCGATACAACCAGCCGGTGCCCTCGCGACACGGCGTGCACTGTCCGCAGGATTCCTCGAAGTAGAAATAAGACAGCCGCTCGAGCGCGCGCACCATGCAGGTCGTCTCGTCCATGACGATGACGGCGCCGGATCCGAGCATCGAACCGGCCTTCGCGATCGAGTCGTAATCCATGTCGGTCGCCAGCATGGTGTCGGCCGGCAGCACCGGCATCGATGAGCCGCCCGGGATTACGGCCTTGAGCTTGTGCCCGTCGCGCATCCCGCCCGCCATCTCGAGCAGCTTCGCGAACGGTGTGCCGAGCCGGACCTCGTAGTTTCCAGGCCGATTCACATGCCCGGTAACCGAAAACAGCTTCGTCCCGCCGTTGTTTGGCCGACCGTATTGGAGGAAGGCCTCGCCGCCGTTGCGGATGATCCACGGCACCGCCGCGAAGGTCTCCGTGTTATTGATCGTCGTCGGTTTTCCGTACAGGCCGAAGCCGGCCGGGAACGGCGGTTTGAAACGCGGCTGACCCTTCTTGCCCTCGAGCGATTCGAGCAGCGCGGTCTCCTCGCCACAGATGTAGGCGCCGTAGCCCGGATGCGCGTAAAGCTCGAAGCTGAACTCGGAACCGAGCAAGTTGGCGCCCAGGTAGCCCGCCGCACGCGCCTCGTCCAGCGCCTCCTCGAAGCGCTCGTACAAGTCCCAGATCTCCCCGTGGATGTAGTTGTAGCCGGCGGTCGAGCCGGTCGCATAGCCGGCGATCAGCATCCCTTCGATGACCGCATGGGGGTTGTAGCGCAGCAGATCGCGGTCCTTGCAGGTGCCCGGCTCGCCCTCGTCCGAGTTGCACACCATGTACTTCTGCCCCGGATACTGGCGCGGCATGAAGGACCACTTGAGGCCGGTGGGAAAACCCGCGCCCCCGCGCCCGCGCAGCGCCGATTTCTTGACCTCCGTAATGACGTCCGCCGGCGGCACCTTCTCGGTGAGCAGCTTCCTGAGCGCGCCATAGCCGCCGCGCCGCTCGTATTCAGCCAGGCGCCAGTTGACGCCGTCCAGGCCGGCCATCAGGATCGCGTCGGGTCCGTAATCCAGCATCTCAGGCGCTCCTCGAGAGCTCGTCGATCAGCGCGTCGAGCCGTTCCTTCGACATGAAGTCGCACATCCGCTTGTTGTTGACGAGCACCACGGGCGACATGGCGCAGGCGCCCATGCATTCGCCCTCTTTCAGCGTGAATCTGCCGTCGGGGGTTGTTTCGTTGAAGCCAATGCCGAGCTTCTGCTTGAGGTAGTCCGCCGCGTCGAGCGCGCCCTGCAGCCCGCAGGGCAGGCAGGTGCACACCGTGAGCTTGTACGCCCCGGTCGGCGCCAGGTTGTACATGTTGTAGAACGTCGCGACCTCGTAGACCGCGACCGGCGCCATCTCGAGGTAATGCGCCACGTAATCGAGCGTCTTCGTCGCCAGCCAGCCGATCTCGTCCTGCGCGATGATCAGCGCCGCCATCACCGCGGACTGTTTCCGGTCCGTGGGGTATTTCGCGATTTCGCGATCGATTCGGCGCAGGGCTTCGGTGGAGAGCATGCGGTCTCGCCTAGCGGTCGATTTCGCCGAACACGATGTCGAGTGTGCTGATGATTGCCACGGTGTCGGACAACATATGGCCACGCGCCATCTCGTCGATTGCCGAGAGATGCGTGAACGCGGGCGAGCGCAGCTTCATCCGGTAGGGCTTGTTCGCGCCGTCGGAAATGAAGTACACGCCGAACTCCCCCTTCGGGCCCTCGACGCCGGCGTAGGCCTCGCCCTCGGGCACATGCATGCCCTCGGTGAAGAGCTTGAAGTGATGAATCAACTCTTCCATGTTCGACTTCATGTCGACGCGCGCGGGCGGCGCCACCTTGAGGTCGGCACTGATCACCGGTCCCGGATTGCGGCGCAGCCAGTCGACGCACTGCTTGATGATTCGGTTCGATTGGCGCATCTCGTCGACACGCACGAGGTAGCGATCATAGGTGTCGCCGTTCTTGCCCACGACGACATCGAAGTCCAGCTGGTCGTACACCTCGTAGGGCTGCTTCTTGCGCAGGTCCCAGGCGATCCCCGAGCCGCGCAGCATCGGCCCGGTAAAACCGCGCGCCAGCGCGCGTTCGGGCGAGACCACGCCGATGCCGACGGTACGCTGCTTCCAGATGCGGTTGTCGGTCAGCAGCGTTTCGTAGTCATCGACGCACTTCGGGAAGCGTTCGGTGAAGTCCTCGATGAAATCGAGCAGTGAGCCCCGCCGGTTGCGGTTCATCTCCTCAAGCGCGCGCGCGTTGCGCGTGTGCTGCGCCTGGTAGGTCGGCATGGTGTCGGGCAGATCCCGGTACACGCCGCCCGGTCGGTAGTAGGCCGCGTGCATGCGGGCACCCGAGACAGCCTCGTAGCAGTCGAGCAGGTCCTCGCGTTCGCGAAAACCATAGAGGAAAACGGTCATCGCCCCGAGGTCGAGACCGAGCGTTGCGACGCCGAAGATATGGTTCAGGATGCGCGTGATCTCGTCGAACATGACGCGGATGTACTGCGCGCGGATCGGCACCTCGATCTGCAACAGCTTTTCCACCGCCATGCAGTACGCATGCTCACTGCACATCATCGAGATATAGTCGAGCCGGTCCATGTACGGCAGCGATTGCACGTAGGTGCGCGACTCGGCCAGCTTCTCGGTCGCGCGGTGCAGCAGTCCGATATGCGGATCAGCGCGCTGCACCACCTCGCCGTCCATCTCCAGCACCAGCCGGAGCACGCCGTGCGCCGCCGGGTGCTGGGGTCCCAGGTTCAACGTGTAATTGCGGATTTCGGCCATCGGCTTACTCGGGCTTGCCGTAGCCGGCGTCGCGCACCACGCGTGGCGTGACCTCGCGCGGCTCGATGCTGACCGGCTGGTAGACGACGCGCCGCTGTTCCGGGTCGTAGCGCATCTCGACGTAGCCCGAGATCGGAAAATCCTTGCGGAACGGATGGCCGATGAAGCCGTAGTCGGTCAGGATGCGGCGCAGGTCCGGATGGCCCTCGAACACGATGCCGAACAGGTCGAAGGCCTCGCGTTCGAACCAGTTGACGCTCGGCCAGATCTCGATCACCGAATCGAGCCTGGGCAGCGTGTCGTCCGGGCAGAACGTCCGCAGGCGCAGGCGCCAGTTGTGCTCCACCGACAACAACTGCAGCGCCACCGCAAACCGTTCGCGTGGCCACGCGCGGTCGCCGTAGGTTGAATAGTCGATTCCGCAGAGGTCGATCAGCTGTTCGAAGCGCAGATCCGGATGTTCATGCAGGATCTGCGCGACCGCGCGGTAATCGGCCGCCCCGATTTCCAGCGTCAGTTCACCCAGGCGCTCGCTCAGCGCCGCCGCGCGCTCGCCCAGCACACTGCGCAGGCGATCATGCAAACGTTGCAGCCGGGGGGGCATGGCGATCGTCACACTCGGGTTCGGGGTTCGGCGGCGGCTCAGCGCGCGATCGTGTTGGTCCGCTTGATCTTGTTCTGCAGCTGGATGATGCCGTAGAGCAGCGCCTCGGCCGTCGGCGGACAGCCCGGTACGTAGATGTCCACCGGGATGACACGGTCGCAACCCCGCACCACCGAGTACGAATAATGGTAGTAACCGCCGCCATTCGCGCAGGAGCCCATCGAAATCACCCAGCGCGGCTCGGGCATCTGGTCATAGACCTTGCGCAGTGCCGGCGCCATCTTGTTGCACAGCGTGCCCGCGACAATCATGACATCGCACTGGCGCGGGCTGGGGCGGAACACGACGCCGAAGCGATCAAGGTCGTAGCGCGCAGCGCCGGTCTGCATCATTTCGATCGCGCAACACGCCAAGCCGAAGGTCATCGGCCAGAGCGATCCGGTGCGCGTCCAGTTGATCAGCTTGTCCGCGCTGGTGGTAATGAAGCCCTGCTGCAGCACGCCTTCGATGCCCATGCGACCGCTCCTATTCCCAATCCAACGCGCCGGTCATCCACTCGTAGACAAATCCGACCACGAGAATGCCGAGGAAAATCATCATCGACACGAAACCGAACAGGCCAATGTCCTTGAGCGCGACCGCCCAGGGAAAAAGAAACGCGATCTCGAGGTCGAACAGGATGAACAGGATCGCAACGAGGTAGTAGCGCACGTCGAATTTCATGCGCGCGTCCTCAAAGGCCTCGAAACCGCATTCGTAGGGCGACAGTTTCTCTGGATCGGGATTGTGCGGACCGAGCAGCCGGCCGAGAACCATGGGCACGACGCCGACGCCGAGTCCGACCAGGAGAAAGAGGAGGATGGGAAAGTACTCGGTGAGCATCTTGTGGTTCTCGACTCGCGGGGCCGCGCCCACTCCGGGGCCCGGCTCTGCATCTGGTGCCCACGAGCAGACTCGAACTGCTACGGCTGTTTAGGCCACTAGCCCCTCAAGCTAGCGTGTCTACCAATTTCACCACGTGGGCGGATTCAAACGGTTTCATTCAGCCGCGATTATCCCTCATTCCGGAACTTTCTTCGACGTTGACCCTTCGGATGTCGTGGCCGCCTTCGGCGTCGGCACGTCGCCGGGCACCGTACTCGGCGCGCCCGCGCCAGCCGGTGCCGTTGTTTGTTCCTTGATCGTGTCCATCACGCCCCCGGCCGCCTCGGGTTTGTTCGTCGCGAGATAGGCGAGACCAAGACTCGAGAGGAAAAATGCCGTCGCCAGACCGGCCGTGATGCGCGATAGAAAGTTCGCCGATCCTGTCGCACCGAACAGGCTGCTCGATGCGCCGCCGCCGAATCCCGACCCCATATCAGCGCCCTTACCGTGCTGCAGCAGCACGAGCCCAACAATGCTCAGCGCAATGATGACGTGCGCGACGAGCAACAGCTTCATCCAGTAATCCATGGTTCCCTCAACTCAACCGTTCGTGTTTTTTGGCGCCGGCCGCTGCGACGATCGCCAGAAACTCCTCCGCCACAAGCGCCGCGCCGCCGACCAAACCGCCATCCACATCCGGCATCGCGAAGGTCGACGCTGCATTCGTCGCCTTCACGCTGCCACCGTAAAGAATCCGTAACCCCCGCGCGACCGACGCATCCTGCGCGGCGAGCCGCCCGCGCAGGAAGGCATGCACCGCCTGCGCCTGGTCCGCGGTCGCGGTCTTGCCCGTTCCGATCGCCCAGACCGGCTCGTAGGCGACGACCGCCCGTCCAAACGCTGCCGCACCGACCTGCGCGATGACGGCGTCGAGCTGGCCCGCGACGACCGCCTCGGTGCGGCCCGCCTCGCGCCCCTCCAGCGTCTCGCCGACACAGAGGATGGGGATCAGTCCGCTGACCTGCGCCGCGCCGAACTTGGCTGCGACCTGCGTGTCGGTCTCGCCGAACAGCTGTCTGCGCTCGGAGTGCCCGACGATTGCGTAACGACAACCAAATTCGGCGAGCATCGCCCCGGACACTTCGCCGGTGAATGCGCCCGCCGAATGCTCGCTCACGTTCTGCGCGCCCCAGGTGACCGCGGACCCTGCGAGGCGATCCGCAACCTGTTCAAGATAGGGAAAGGGCACGCACACCGCGCACTCTGCACGCTCTGCATTGTCTGCACGTGGCGCGCCAGTCTGGCCGAGGCCGGCAAGAAGTGCGTCCAGCAGGCTCGCATTCGCCGCCCGGCTGCCGTGCATCTTCCAATTGCCGGCTACCAGCCGCGCGCGCATGCCTGTCCCGTCGAAAAACCCGCGAAGTCTACCCTGCGACCAAGGCCCGGTCAACGAAAAAGGTTGCAAAAGATCAAAT
>Ga0255041_10000167_pt1 | contig 10288 bp, 8 predicted proteins | sample BC1_12_3_MG_FD_188630 | JGI IMG/M metagenome (GOLD analysis project Ga0255041, IMG submission 188630) | Seawater microbial communities from Strait of Georgia, British Columbia, Canada - BC1_12_3 | ecosystem: Environmental > Aquatic > Marine > Strait | place: Canada: British Columbia | collected... | reverse complement strand
CCGGGTGAAACGACGACGCGCTCCGGCCGCAGCGCCTCGACCGCGTCGACGCTGAGTTCGTCGTTGCGGACCACCTGCACCGCCGCGCCGAGCTCGCCCAGATACTGCACAAGGTTGTAGGTGAAGGAATCGTAGTTGTCGATCATTAAGACCATATATCCACCTCATCCCTTGATCCAAAGACGAAAACGTCTAGCGCCTTTAGATTCGTACCTGGTGAACTACCCGATTTGAAGATCGGGAGCTACTGCTTAGCGCCCAGCGTGGCGAAAGCGTGATCAGACGCAGGACGTGCGCCAGCGCCAGAGGGAGGTGCGCCAGAGGTGGATGAGATCGATCACGCGCCGGATTCTACATGGAACTCATAGGCACAGCGCGGCGTCAGCGGGCCGATGGGGCTCACTGAAAAACTGCGCTCGAATTGGAGCTCGAGGGACGCTGGCCGTGGCAGCGCAAACTCGATACGTCAGAAGACGCCTGAGATCCCCCGGCGGGATGTAGGAGAGCCAATCCGCCGCCGAAGCCGACGCGGCTCGCTGCGCGCTGTTGGAACCAGCAGCCAACACACGGCACTCGCTCGGATCACCTGCCCATCCGGCCCTTGAACGTGCTCGCGTCGTAGACCACATCAAAAGCGTGGTTCGCCGCGTGAATCGCAATCGCGACCACCATTCCGGTGAACACCAGACCCACCAAAGCAAGAATCACAGCCAGGAATCTCGACTGTTTCTTTTGCGGTCGAAGGTCGCCATAGCCAACCGTGGTCGCATTGATGAAGGCGTGATACATCGAGCTCGGTAACGACCACCCCTCGACCTTTCCAATGACGTAGCCGATGACGCAGATCGAACCCAGCAGAAAGATCAGAACCGGCGCGGCATATAGCAGATCGCTCAAAAACACGCGCAAAAATTGATCCGTGAATTCCATGCAATCTACTCAACCTGCCCTTTTCACGAAGCGGCCTTGACTCTGAACAACGCGGCATACCGCACGGCGACAACACCGAGCGTAAGCAGTGTACCGAACAAGACGACCGGCGCCCCCAGTCCCTTGGCCCCGATCGTCCAGAGCCCGCGCGGCACGCGACCGCGTGCCGCGCAAAGCGCCTCATCCGACGCGAACGGGGACGAAGATCCGGTTGCCATCGCGCTGAACGAGCAGCGCCACGTTCTTGCCCGAGTTCTCAACCTGAACGCGCAGCCCGGCGACGTCCTTCACCGGCGTTCCGTTCGCCGAAAGAATGATGTCGCCGGGCGTGATTCCCGCGCGCTCGGCCGCGCCGTCCACTTTCTCGACGACGAGGCCGCCCTCCACCTCCGCCTTCTTGCGCTCGCCCGAATCGAGCGGCCGCACCATCACGCCGAGCTTCGCGTGCTCGCCGCCGCTCGCGACACCCGCAACCTTGTCGGCCGGGAACTCGCCGATGGTGATCTCGACGGCGCGTTCCTTGCCATTGCGCCACAGCGCGAGTGTCGCCCGCTCGCCGGGCTTGCGCGCTGCAACGCGCGACGGGAGATCGCCGATGCGCGAGATCGCCTCGCCGTCGATGGACAGAATCACGTCGCCCGTCTGGATGCCGGCCTTTTCCGCCGGGCTGCCCGGCTCGACGCTGCCCACCAATGCGCCACGCGGTGTATCGAGCCCGAACGATTCGGCGAGCGCCTGGTTGACTTCCTGAATCGACACCCCGATGCGACCGTGGCTGACCTTGCCGTGCTTGACGAGCTCGTCCTTGATCTTCATTGCAAGGTCGATCGGGATCGCGAACGACAGCCCCATGTAGCCGCCGGTGCGGCTGTAGATCTGGGAGTTGACGCCGACAACCTCGCCCTTGAGGTTGAGCAAGGGTCCGCCCGAATTGCCGGGATTCACCGCGACGTCGGTCTGAATGAACGGCACCCGCGACTCGTTCGGCAGCGAACGGGATTTCGCCGAGACGATGCCCGCGCTGACGCTGTTTTCGAATCCGAACGGTGATCCGATCGCAACGACCCAGGCGCCGACTTTTAGGCGATCCGTCTTGCCGATCGACACCACCGACAGGTCCTGCGCGTCGATCTTGAGGACCGCGACGTCGGTCAAGCGATCCATGCCGACGATCTTCGCGGTGAATTCGCGGCGGTCGTTGAGCTTGACCTTGACCTCGGAGGCGTTGTCGACGACGTGCGCGTTGGTGATGATGTATCCGTCCTTGCTGACGACGAAGCCCGAACCCTGGCCGTGCGAAGGCATCTTGCCGTGTGGCATCGGGGCGCCGAAGTGGCGGAAGAATTCGTACATCGGGTGGTCCGGGCTCAGCCCAGGACCGTCCGCGGCGGCAGCCTTGCGCTCGTTCTGCGTCGCGCTGATGTTCACCACGGCAGGCCCGGTCTGCTCGACGATGGAAGAAAAATTGGGCAATGCCGCCGGCTGCGCGGCGCTGCCGGTGCGCTCCGAGGTCGCCGCATGCGCGGGCGACAGGATGCCTTGCGCGCCGTAGTTCCGGCCGAGCTCGATCGATGATCCGATCACGCCGGCCGCGACCAGCGCGAATACAACGGGTTTGATTTTGGCTTTCATGTCTACTCCTTTCCAGGTTGGCGGTCGATCACCGCGGTTGCGGAAAGAAGCGTAGGCGGTCTTGCTTAAGAGAAGCTTAAGCCGACGTCCCCGGTCACGTGCGCCTCGGAAAGGTGACGCGCACGACGAGGCCGCCGCCAGAGCGATCCTCGAGTGCGATGGCGGCTCCATGGCGATCCGCGATCTCGCGCACGATCGAGAGACCGAGTCCGCTGCCGACGACGCCGCTGCCGGCGACTCTGTAGAAGCGCTCGAAGACGCGTTGCCGTTCGTCGCCTGGAATTCCCGGCCCGTTGTCCGACACGGCGACGAAGGCGACGCCCTGGTCACGCCCGACATCGACGTCCACCACCCCTGCGGGGGGCACATGGCGAACCGCGTTGTCGACAAGGTTCGCGAGCAGCACGTGCAGCGCATCGCGATCGCCGGGCACCAGGACGGAGGCGGCGCGCCCGATCCCGAGGTCGATCCCCTTTTCCGCGGCGAGCGCTGCGAACTCGGCGACGACCGCTTGTGCGAGCGACTCGAGATCGACCGGCGTGCCGCCGGCCGTCCGCGCCTCGGGCACCTGCCGCGCAAGGGTCAGCAGTTGTTCCACCACGCGCGTGGCGCGTTCGACCCCGCGCCGCAGTTCGGCGAGCGCCGCGGCGCGCGAGGAATCGTCCGCGGCGCGCTCGACAAGCTGCGCCTGCAGCTGCAGCGCGGCAAGGGGCGTGCGCAGCTCGTGCGCAGCGTCGGCAACGAAGCGTCGCTGCGTCTCCAGCGTCGCACCGAGCCGCGCGAGCAAACTGTTCAGTTCGCCGACCAGCGGCGCCAGTTCGATCGGCATGTCCTTCGGCTCTAGCGACTCGAGCGCGGTCGAGTGGCGCTTTCCGACGGCGCGCGCCAATGCAGTCAGTGGCGCCAGTCCGCGGCCGACAACAATCCACACGATCGCGGCCAGCAAGGGTATGAGCAGCGCGATTGGCACCGATGCGCGCAGCGCGAGATCCGCCGCAAGCCGCTGGCGCACGCGCTGGGGCTGGGCAACCTGAATCACGCGGCCGCGCACCTGGGCGCTGAAAACGCGCCAGGCGGCGTCAGGCGTGCGCTGGTTCGAGAAGCCGGGCGGCGACAGGCCGGGGACCTGCGCGTGCGACCGCGAGAGGTAGATTTCCACGCCTCCGCGATCCCAGATCTGAATGACGAAATCGTTTTCCAGCTCCGCCGCCGAATGCGGTGGAATCGGCCGGCGCTGGAACGATCGATCGCGCATCGACCATGCGATTTGCTCGAGATGATAGTCAAACAGGACACCCGCCTCGTCGCGTGCGGCAACATAGGTCCAGGCCGCCGCCGCGATTCCGCCCGCGAAGACCGGAACCAGAAGGCCGATCAGAAGCTGGCGCCGGATCGAGCTCATGCCTTCGGCACCATGTAGCCGACGCCGCGCACATTGCGGATCAGATCGGTGCCGAGCTTGCGGCGCAAGCCGTGCACATAGACCTCGATCGTATTCGACTCGACCTCCTCACCCCAGCCGTAGAGCCGCTCCTCGAGCTGCGCACGCGAGAGGACCGATCCCGGACGTTCGAGCAGCGCCATGAGTAGGGCGAATTCGCGCGGCGCGAGGCTGACCGGGTCGCCACACAGGCTCGCGCTGTGTCCCGCGGGGTCGAGCTCGACGTCGCGGTAGCAAATGCGCGGCGCCGCACGCCCCGCCCGCCGCCGCGCGACTGCGCGAATACGCGCGGCGAGTTCGTCGAGGTCGAATGGCTTGACGACGTAGTCGTCGGCCCCGGAATCGAGCCCCGCGATGCGGTCGTCCACCGTGTCCCGCGCGGTCAGGATGATGACCGGAATGTCGCTCTTGCGTGCCCGCAGCCGCTCGAGCAGCGTGCTGCCCGACAGGCGCGGCAAACCCAGGTCGAGCAGGACGAGGTCGTAGGTCTCGGCGGCGAGCGCGGTGTCGGCGGCGACGCCGTCCTGCACCCAGTCGACCGCAAAGCCGTCCTGACGCAAGCCCTCGCGCACGCTGGCGCCGATCATTGGGTCGTCTTCGACGAGAAGGATGCGCATCGGGATGGATGGGTTGCAGGATCGCGAAAGCCTGACGTCGCGAGCCCCAGCGCGAACCTGACCCAGGCCGCTTAAGCCTACCTTAAGCGGCGCCGCCACGCAGTCGCCGCAGGCTGTGCCTTCGATCCCTGCGCCACATGGTGCGAACGAGAGAAACGCCCCGCAGAATTGAGCGGACTAGTCGTAGCGCTGGCGCATATTTCACGCGCTCATGCCATCCAAATTTCTTTGAATCACGCGACGCGTAGGGACGGCGAAGCGACGAGTTCCAGCGTTGGCAACGCCACACTCGGCCTACTGACTGAGATGCGTCAAAAACCTCATAGCCACTCGAGAACGCGTTGCTCGACCACCTTGTAGAAGGGGTTGAACCGCATGCGCAGCATCCACGCGGCCGGAAGCTTGAGCAGGCCGCGCTCGCCCCGCATGGCCGTGTCTCCAAGGTTCAGGCCGCCTTCGCTTCCCGACGGACGCTGACCGTAGAGCGGATCGTCGGGCGGAATCGGCAGCGCCACGTGGGACAGGGAGATCACGCCTCGCGGCCATGCGAGGTCGAGCCGCTCGACATCCGACGCGCCGACTGAAAACGGGGCCTTGCGGCGGACGACGATGGCGTTGGTGCTCGGGCTCTCGTTGGTGACAAGGGTCACGGCAAAGGGCAGGCTTTCGTCGGCCATCAACCGATTCGTCAACGGTCCGGGATCCGAGACGAGGAGCGCGGACGTCGCGGCGGACCGATTGATATCGAACAAAACAAGTTCGTTGCGTCCGGGGGGCAGCAATGCGAGCAAATTGTCGACCACGGCTTCGGTGGTGACCGTCGCATCGACGGTCGACTTGAACGCCAGGATCGGCGGCAGGACCCTGTCCGGATTCGACTGCACCCGGGCGGCGACGCGGCGGTCCACCGAGCGCGTGAGGCGGTGGACCACGTCGCCCGCGTTCGTCGCAAAGGAGTTGTACTTGTAGGGATCGAATTCGGGCATGACCTGCAGCCACGCCAAGCCTCCCAGGCCAGGCACCGCCGACAGGCGGTCGGTGACGCTCGCCAGCGTTGCCGCCGAATGGACCCGAATCGCGGGCGATATCAGCACCAGGCTCGCCGGCACGGGCGACGCGTTTCCCTGCATCGCCTCGAGGGCGAAATCCAGCGCGAGTGCGGCGCCGGTGGAATAGCCGACGATGTGGATCGGCTTGTCGCCGAGCCCTGCGGCAAGGTGCTTCATGCCGAGACGCACAGCCGCGGTCATGTCCTGCGCCGTGACGAACCTCAAGCCCGAAGGCGCGGTGCCATGACCGGGCATGCGCATCCCAAGCACGCGGTACTGGTGTCGATTCAGTGCCAGACCCAGAGCGCGCAGCGCGTAGGGCGAATCGGACATGCCGTGCAGGAGCAGCACCCCGCCGACCGGCGCCTTGGCGGGCAACTCGAAGCTGCGGTTCCAGTCGGGCTGGTCGTCCCTGGGGTCGGCGGCACTTCCCGCGCTGTAGCGGAACAACACGTAGTCGAGGCCGGTTTCGACGCGCGCGTAGACCTTCTCGTCCAGCTCGCTGAACAGCCGGTCCTCCAACCGCAGGTAGTCATCGAAGCTGCGAACCTGGTCCGCCTTCGCCGCGGTGAACTCTTCGGTCAGGCGTTCGCTGTGCCAGGGCTCGAGCTGCGGGCTGTTGCAGCCTTGTAAGAAAAGCAGCAGCGCGATCGCCGCGAGGCCAGGCCTTCCGGTCGCGGGCGCAGACGAGCGGATTTGCCGAAAAACGCTATTCGTCTCGTTGCTCACCGTCACTCGCCCCTACCGACCCCGGGTCAGGATCCAGTAGGCCCTGCCGCCATCGGTACGGATCCGGTAGTGCAGCCGGCTGCGCGGCGTTTCGTCGTTGATGAGGCGCAGGTACAGATCGTCGAAGAATTCCGGAGTTTCGAGGGTGAAATTATGAAAGTTGCGGGTGCGATTGACCGGCGTAACGTCGATCAGCGTGACGATCTCGTTGTCCGGATCGACCAGCTCGAACGCCTTGGCCGCTTCGTCGGACTGGTCGGGATTGTCCAGATTCAAGGTGCTCTCGCCCAGGCGCCGCCCGCGGTTTAGAACCCGACTCATCAGCAGCGCGCGATCATTGGAAGACACGTACACGGTGAGATTGCGCGCGAGCGCGTTGATCTCCTGCTTGAACCGGCGTCCGAATTTCTCGTGACTGACGTCCGGCGCGGCCAGCACCACATCTTCGATTTCGGTCTCGGCGTCGGCCAGATCGGCCTTCTGATAGAGCTGCGTGAATGCATTGACGACGACCTCGGCGCCCATGCTGTTCGCGAGCAGCCATACCCGCTTGGGCTTGACCTCACGGACGATCAGCTCGATGGTCTGCGCAAGCTCAGTCCCCGATTCACGCGCGATGCCCTGCGCGCGCCGGTAGCCGCGCGGCGACGACCCCTGGTCGCCAGGCCAGTCGAACACCACGAGCGGTGAGTCGATGTCCAGCACATGGGCGAGGAACGCAGTCTTGCGCAGCGCCGAGGCGAAGCGCTCGCGGAATCCGTTGACGTTGATGAGCACCGATCGATAGGGCGATCTGCTGACTTGCTTGCGCAGCTCCTCGATGAACACAGCGCGCTCCAGATTGCGGACTTCGCGCAGCCGAATTTCCTCGTTCTGGAACCAGTCGGTCGGATTGATGAGCATGCCGATCCCGAGCGAAGGCTCGATGTCGGTGTCGAAAAGGCCAAACCTGAGACCGGCCTCGCGCGTGCTCGCGAAGCGCTCCTCGACCGCGCCGTCCGCGAGTTGCGGCTGGCGATTGGTGACATAGAAAAACCGGAAGAGGTCGTCTTCGCCTTGCCGCGTCACCTGCATGCGCCGGTGCTGAAAGGCTTCAGCGCGTTCCAGTGCGTCGAGCGTCGAGCGTCGAAACAATGCACCCAGCGCCAGAGCGATCGCCAGAACGAAAACCACCCCAATCAGCAGGCGTCGCTTGAAACGCGTCATTGCGGCGCCGGATCTCCCGGACCCGTGTTCGGCTGCGGCATCAATCGTCGCAAAGAATCTTCACGCGACGGATCGCGGCCTCGATCTGCGCGTCGGTCTCCGCATCCAGAAGCCGGTCTTTGGCCGCCAGGCAGCGGTCGGCTTCCTGCGTCATTGCGGTTCGAATTTCGGCGTCCACCTCGTTGCGCGCAGCCGCCTCGCAAAGCGCAGGCGACACCCGCCGCACGTTCGCCGTTCCGCTGCCGGCCTGCTCGACGTTGACGCAGTCGCCGATCTTGATCCCGGTCTGGTCCGAGACGACCTGGATGCGCGCACCAGTTCCGATTTCGACGGTGTATTGCATGCCATTGAGGCTGCCCTGCGCCCTTCCCGCGATCGCGCCGCCCGCGGCAGCGCCGAGGATCGTGTTGCGCGCCCTGCGCGACGAACCGCGCCGGCTCGAGGTGGCTGCGTAGCCGACGAGACCGCCGACGAGGGCGCCTCGACCGGCCTGCGACTGCATGTTGACCGCCTGGGCGCCGACGACTCGGCCGGTCTGAACCGTCATCGACTGACCGGCACGCTGGGCCGCCGCGTCTCCCGCGGAAAGCAGCGTGGCAAGCGCGCCGATCACTAGGCCTCGGCTGATCATTTGCGAGTCCTCAGGGCGTGTACCAGATCGGCGAGGTGTAAGCGCGGTCCTGGATCGTTGCGGGCACGTTCTTCGGACGCTCGATTCCGAAGAACGCGGCGTCGTAGGTGGTCCAGCGCGGCGTCGGAATCTCGAGCACGCGCACGTAATAGAACGCGGATACATTTGGATCGAAATCCGGATCCGACCAGTGCGCCGCCATCACCGCGTTGCCAATCGTGTTGGTGTAGGTCGCCTTGTCGATGTCCACGGTGCTGCCCACCGGCGCCTTCGCGCGGCCGTCCGCCCCGATCTTGCGCCCGTCGGAAACCGCCACGTCGTAGATGCGCTCGTGGGTCTCGCCCTTGGCGTCCAACCAGCCCTTGACGATCTGGATACGATCGAGGTTGGCGCCGTCGGGGTCGCGCAGCGCACGGATCATGAAGCTCGGCGCCTTGCCGCTCGGCGCCTCCCTGAGATCGCCGCCCATCGGCACGCCGCGCCGGTAGCCCTGGGCGATGAAATCGGGCCGCGTCACTTCATGCGGCTCGAAATTCCAGCCCGCGAACACACGCACGCGAAGCCGCGTGCCGGTGGTGGCGTAGACCTCCTTGCGCTTCATCGAATCGAAGATTTCGCGGCGCGTATTCTGCCGCGCCCAGACGGCCATCAGGCCGGAGGCGACTTCCTGCGACGTATAAATCCGCAGCTTGGGATTGTCGGCCGGGATGACTTCGTTGTTGTGCCGATTCGGAGAAGGTTCCGTCTTCTGGTATTTGCCGAAATAGTTCTCTTCACGCGTCGTGGCAAGCGCGGTATGCGTATCCGAGGCTCCGAAGACGCCAAACTTGAATGGGTTGACGCCGAGCTCCTTACCAAGCTTGAGTCCGATCTTGAGCGCGGAGCGGGCATATTCGTTCTTGAGCATCGACGGTTTCTTGGGCGCCGTTCCGGAAAGATTGGTCACATCCCAGTTTTCGTAGTCGGCGAACTCGTCGTCCGGCGACAGGAGCGGGTGCGTCTCGCCGTCTCCCTTGATCTGGGTCACCTCGTAGAGCGGCTCAAACCGCATCCGCGCCTCGGCATAGGCTCGCGTCATCGGTTCGCCCTTGAAGGTCTTATCGGAAAACATCAAGCCGTTGCTGACGTTGCCATTGTGGGCCGGGGAGATTGCCCGCCCGCCGGTCTTGGCCTCGTAGGCGGCGAGGAATTTCCACAGACCCTCGGGATCGTCGCTATCGAACATCGAAAAGGGAACGATCTGGCCCGTCTTCTCCGCACCATCGGCAAACATGACGACGCGGTGCAGGTTGTCGCCCTTGGGCGTCGAACTCCATTCGAAGCCCGTCATGGCGGTGAAGCGGCCGGGTTCGTTGTAAGTGTCCGCGATCTCGACGAAGCGCTGCCAGATACTGCGCGCAGCCTCGTCGCTGCTGAATGGATTGACGCCCTCGATGGTTGCGAGCCTGATGATTTCCTGGAACGCTTCCATTCGCCCTTCGGGGCCGGCGTTGAATCGTTCGTGCACCCACTTGCCCCAGGGATCGGCCAGCAGGAGCGGATCGGACGCATGGATCATCGGCGCCAAGCCGATCAGCTCGGCATGGTCGGTAATTGCGAGGAAATCGAGCGGGCGGATGAGCTGCACCGGCTGGCCGGTGTTGGAGATGACCTTCTCTCCCCGCGCAAAGCGATACCCCGCGTGGACGTCCAGCGAGGTGCCGACGAGGCCCGCGTCGAACGAGAGATTGGTGTGAAAATGGGTGTCGCCGAAGAGGACCTGGTCCGGATAGTCGCGGCCGGCGTAGGGCGAATAGACCCTTTCCTCCTTGAAATCGTCCTTGGTCACCGGAATGTCGTACGGCGAGGCAAGCGCGCCGCCCGCGACCATCGAAATCACGCACGCCATCGGGACGGCCCCGGTACGCAGGACTCGAGTCAGGCACGCCACGAAGCTACCGCGAGTGTTCGGATTCAGACCACTCGTCATCATCATGTTTTCCTCGCTTCCTGCCATGGTCAATTCACGGCACAATGTTAGCCGATGGAATCCAATCAATGTGAAACTAGCAAT
>Ga0255041_10000165_pt1 | contig 10326 bp, 8 predicted proteins | sample BC1_12_3_MG_FD_188630 | JGI IMG/M metagenome (GOLD analysis project Ga0255041, IMG submission 188630) | Seawater microbial communities from Strait of Georgia, British Columbia, Canada - BC1_12_3 | ecosystem: Environmental > Aquatic > Marine > Strait | place: Canada: British Columbia | collected... | reverse complement strand
GGGGCTCACAGTTACGCGGTCGACTGGACGCGTAGTCACGCGAACTTTTTCCGCGCCGTCGAAATCGAAAAACGTGTGATGTTCATCATCCTGACGCTCATCGTCGCGGTCGCCGCGTTCAACATCGTCTCGACGCTGGTCATGCTGGTCACCGACAAGCATGCGGACATCGCGATCCTGCGCACACTCGGCGCCGCGCCGCGCTCGATCATGCAGATCTTCATGGTGCAAGGCGCACTGATCGGTGTCATCGGCACGCTGGCCGGGGTCGTGCTCGGCGTCGTCGTCGGCCTGAATGTCGACACCGTGGTGCCTGCGATCGAGCAGCTGCTGGGCTTCAAGTTTCTCGCCAAGGACGTGTACTACATCGCCGATCTGCCCTCGGACGTTCAGGTGAAGGACGTTGTGACGATTGGCCTGGTGTCGCTCGTGCTCTCGTTCGTCGCGACGCTCTACCCGAGTTGGCGCGCCTCGCGCGTCAATCCGGCCGAGGCCCTGCGCTATGAATGACGCGCCTGACGCGCGCGTACCGGTGCTTGCCTGCCGTGCGCTGCGCAAGACCTACCAGGGTCCGCAGGCCGTGCCGGTGCTGCTCGGCGTCGACTTCGCGGTGGGACCGGGCGAGCGTGTCGCGATCATGGGCAAGTCCGGCTCGGGCAAATCGACTCTGCTGCACGTGCTCGGTGGGCTAGACCCACCGAGCGCGGGCGAGGTGCTGCTAGAGGGCCGACCCTTTAGTTCGATGAATGAGGCCGAGCGGGGTCGGGCGCGCAACGAGAAGCTCGGCTTCGTCTACCAGTTCCATCACCTACTGCCGGAATTCACCGCCGAGGAAAACGTCGCGATGCCGCTCTTCATCCGGCGCATGGCGCGCGGCCCGGCGCTGGCGCGTGCGCGGGCGGTGCTCGAGGAGATCGGACTCGGTGCGCGCGTGGCGCATCGGCCTTCGGAGCTCTCGGGCGGCGAGCGCCAGCGCTGCGCGTTCGCGCGCGCGCTCGTCACTGAGCCCGCGGTAGTGCTGGCTGACGAACCGACTGGCAATCTTGACACCCAGACCGCGGATGAAGTGTTCGAGGCGATGCTCGCGCTGTCGATCTCGCGCGGCACGGCGTTCGTGATCGTGACGCACGACGCCGGGCTTGCCGCCCGCGCCGGGCGCATTCTTGAACTGCGCGAGGGCCTGCTACATTCTGCCGCCGGCGGCTAGCCCCGCACATTCCACCGAAAACCCTATGGGAGAACGTCGATGGCCAAAGTCCGCATCAAGCAACTGCGGAAGTTTCTCAAGCCCTACCGTGTCACCCGGGGCAAGGATTTCCGGCTCAAGGACCACGATCCCGGCGACACGCACGACTTCAGGTCGGAGCAGAAGGGCGAAGCCAAGGAACTGCTCGCACGTGGCGTCGAATGGCTCGCCGAGGAACAGGACAAGCTTTACGCGCAGGACCGCTGGGGCGTGCTGCTCGCCTTCCAGGCGATGGACGCCGCCGGCAAGGACGGTGCGATCAAGCATGTGATGTCGGGCGTCAATCCGCAAGGCGTGCAGGTCAGCTCGTTCAAGGCGCCCTCGAGCGAGGACCTGGACCACGATTTCATGTGGCGTTGCATGAAGGCGCTGCCCGAGCGCGGCCGGATCGGCATTTTCAACCGCAGCTACTACGAGGAGGTGCTCGTCGTGCGGGTGCACGAGGCGCTGCTCGCGAAGCAGAAGCTGCCCGCGCAGGTCGTGACGAAGAAAATCTGGGCGGAGCGCTTCGAGGACATCGCCAATATCGAGCGCTATCTCGCGCGCAACGGCTACTTGATCCTCAAATTCTTCCTCAATCTGTCGCGCCGGGAGCAGAAGAAGCGCTTCATGGAGCGGCTCGACAACCCGGACAAGAACTGGAAGTTCTCGAGCGCGGACGCGCGTGAGCGCGGCCATTGGAACGCCTACATGACGGCTTACGAGGATTTGATCCGCCATACCGCGGCGCCGCACGCGCCGTGGTACGTGATCCCCGCCGACAACAAGTGGTTCAGCCGGCTGGTGGTCGCCGCGGCGATCGTCGAGGCGATGGAGGGCCTCGACCTGCACTATCCGAAGGTCGGACCCGAGAAGAAAAAGGAACTCGCCTCGGCGCGTCGCTTGCTCGTCGCCGAGAAGCGCTGACCTACCCCGCCGGGACTACTTCTCGGTCAGCGTCCAGACCCCGTCCCAGTCGGCGGGCGGCGGCGCATTCAGGTAATGGCGCGCGCGGTCGACGTAGATCGCGCACACCTTGTCGTCTCCGCGCAGCCGCATCGCCTCCGTGAAGGAACTGGCCGCCTCCTTGAAGCGGCGTCCGCGGTACTGGTCCGATGCGAGCTGGAAGAGTTGCAGGAACTCGGGCAGTTTCGCGAAGCTCGATTCGCTGTGAAAGTCGAGAATCTCGTGCACTGCGATGGGCTGGGTTTTGCCCTTGACGATCACGTTGTCGATCACCCGGCTGCGATAGGTTCCGCGCAGCTTGCGGAAGGTGTTGTCGCTCACCAGAATCTGCGCGCCGTAGGTCTTGCAGGCGCTCTCGAGCCGCGAGGCGAGATTGACGCCGTCGCCGATCATGGTGAAGTCCATGCGTTTGGGCGAGCCGATGTTCCCCGCGACGAGGCTGTCGGTGTTCAGGCCGATGCCGATATGCACCGGCATCTTGCCGTCTGCGGTGCGTGTTTCATTCCACTGCGTGAGGATGCGGATCATGCCGATTGCGGCGCGCACCGCGCGGTCCTCGTCGTCCTCGTGCGGCACCGGTACGCCGAATCCGGCCATGATCGCGTCGCCGATGAACTTGTCGAGCATCCCGCCATGTTCCTGGATGCACTCGACCATCAATGTGAAGTACTCGTTCAGCAGGCTGACCGTCGCCGCCGCGCCGAGCTTCTCGGTGACCGAGGTGAAGCCGCGGATGTCGGAGAACAGCACGGTCGCGGTGATCGCCTGCCCGCCGAGCAGATCGGCCCCGGTCGACATCAGTTGGTCGGCGATCGACGCGTCCATGTAGCGCGACATGGTGGCCTTCATGCGCTTTTCCGTGCTGATGTCCTCGATCAGCAGCATCGTGCCGAGCGCCTTCTGCTCCCCGCGCAGCGGCATCACGGTGAGGTTCACCGATACCGGTTCGCCCTCGATTTCGAGCACCGCGTCCATCGAGGTTTCGAGCGCCAGCGTTTCCTCGACCCGTTGCACTCGATCGATCACCCAGGCGTTCGCGTCGCTGAAGATCGAACCGGCGGGGCGACCCGAGAGCGCGCCCAGGGGGCTTCGCAGGATTCGATGCCCGGCGGCGTTGCAGGTGACGACCTTGCGCGCCTCGTCGAGTGTGATGACGCCGTTGGTCATCGATTCGAGCATGCTTTCGTTGTAATTCTTCATCGCCTGGACATCAGCGAAGAGCTTCGCGTTCTCGAGCGCGATCGAGACCTGTGCGGTAAAGGCCTTCAGGCGCTGCGCGTCCTCGGCGTTGAACGGGCCGGTGCGCTTGTTTAGCACCTGGGTCACGCCGATCGTCTTGCCCTGTTGGTTGACGACCGGCACGCACAGAATCGAACGCGTAAAGAATCCGGTCTTTTTGTCGAACGCCGGGTTGAAGCGCAGGTCGGCATAGGCGTAGGGGATGTTGATCGCCTTGCCCGACGTGAACACTGCGCCCGCGATGCCGAGGTGGTTCGGCAGGCGGAGCTGCGTTGCCGCAAGTCCCTGGCCGACCTCGGACCAGAGCTCATTGGTCTTTTCGTCGTTCAGAAACAGGGTTGAACGCTCGGCATCGAGCATCCGTGTCGCCTCGCTCATGACCTTCTGCAGCAGCGACCCGATCTTGATGTCGGCGGTCATCTCCGAGACCATGTCGAGGAACTCGAGCTCCTGCTTGCGAATCGCGTCCATCCGCTCGATGTATTGCGCGGTCTGCAGCGCAATCGCGCCCTGCGTGGTCATTTCCTCCAGCAGCCGCGCGTCGGCGCGTCCGAATTTGCCCTTCAGCTTGTTGAGCGCCTGGGCGACGCCGATGATTTCGCCCTTCACGGTGCGAATCGGCACGCAGCAGATGCTCTGCGTCACGTAGCCCGTCTGCTCGTCAATCGAGCGGTTGAAGCGTGGGTCGGCGTAGGCGTCGTGAATGATCAGCACGTCCCCGCTCTGGAAGACGTGCCCGGCGATGCCGCTCGTGTTGAGCAGCCGGATCTCGCGGTTGACGCTGCCCTGCGCGACCCGCGAATAAAGCTCGCCGGTGGCCTCGTCGTTCAGGAAAAGCGATCCGCGTTCGGCGCCGATCTCATTCGACGTCAGCGCGATCATCGTGTAGAGGACCTCGTCAAGCGAGTCGACCGCGGCCATCTTGCGCGTGATGTCGAGCATGAGCTCGACATGGCGCAGGCGCCGCGTGCCATCGGTCCCGGTCGGCGTGCGGCGCTTGCGGGCGCGTTGCCGCTCCGCCAGGGTCGTCGGCGTGAGCTGCGTCAATTGCGCCTGCTCATCCTTCACCGCGCTGCTCCAGCTGTGCGCGCAGGTCCTGCACGGCGGCCTGCAGCTGCGCGCGTTCGCTCTGCTGTTGCCGCTCCAGGGCCTGCTCGCGCTCGGCGTGTTCGGCGTTCTCGCGCTCCATCACCTCGCGCAGCGCGGCGGCCGCGTGCTTGAGCTGCGCGCTCTCCTCGCCGAACGATACCAGTGCTTGTTGAATCGCCGCTTCACGCTCGGCCTGCGCGCGCTCGAGCTCGTCGCGTAGCGCCTCTACCGCCGCGCGCAGGTCCTTGTTCTCGGCGGCCGCCTCCTGTACGGCGTCGGCAACCGCTTTCTCGCGCTCGCCCTCGGCACGCTCGAGCACCTGGCGCAGCTCGCCCACGGTCGCCCGCAACTGGGTGACCTCATCGGCCGACGCGGCGAGGGCCTGCTGCACCTCGGCCTCCTTCTCGGCGCGGCTTTGCTCGAGTGCGTCGCGGGTCGCGAACAGCGCGTGCTTCAACGCCTCGAGCGAGCGCTCGTCGACGATGATGTGCTCCAGGGCCGAGGCCGGCGGGGTCGTGCCCGGCTTTGCGTTGGAATGGTGCGGCGCCAAGAACTGTCTCCCTCAGCCGTCGATGCTAACACCGGCAGCGGGTGCCGGGCGCCCGGCCGGCAGACTGCGCGTCATCCGACGCGCGGTCTGCTGCGTTTTAGGCTGGAAGATGACGCCGACGGCGCTTGGATTCGTGCTCGGCGCGGCACTGCTGCAGCGGCAAGCAACCCTCCCCGCACCGGCGTGGCACTGGGCCCTGCCGGCGGTGCTTGCCCTGTTCCTCTGCGCGCTGCTGCGCCGCACCGGATGGACCGCATGGGCGCGGATCGTCGCGGTCCCGATGGCAGGTGCGGTCGGATTCCTCTGGGCCGCCGGCCAGGCGCAGCTGAGAATCGACGATCGGCTCGCCCCCGAACTCGAAGGACGGGATCTCGCCGTCGTCGGCGTGGTGTCGGGTCTGCCTGCGGTCGCCGAGCGCGTGATCCGCTTCGATTTTGAGCCCGAGCGAGCGCCGGGCGGGGTGCGTCTGCCGCAACGCATTCGGCTTGCCTGGTATCGCGGCGCGTCGCGCGCGAGTGAAGGTTTCGCGCCGCCGCAGCCGGGCGAGCGTTGGCGGTTGACGGTGCGGCTAAAACGTCCGCACGGTTTGCATAATCCCGGCGGCTTCGACTACGAAGCCTGGCTGCTAAAACGCGGCATCGGTGCCACCGGTTATGTGCGCCCTTCACCACGCGGACCACGTGGGCCGCACGATCCACACGATCCGCACGCGGCGCGTGACCGTCCCCCCGGGAACGCGCGGCTCGGCGCGCGCAACAGCGCGCTCGATCGCGTCGCGCAGGCGCGCGTCGCGGTGCGCGAGCGCTTCACGCGCGTGCTTGGCGCGCGGCCGGCAGCGGGAATACTGTCCGCGCTCGCCGTCGGGGATCAGCGCGCGATCGCGAACGAAGAGTGGCGCCTGTTTCAGCGTACCGGGGTCACCCACCTGATGAGCATCTCGGGCTTGCACGTGACGCTGATTTCCGGACTCGCGGCCTGGCTGGTCGCATCCGGCTGGCGGCGCGTGCCACGCGCGGCGCTCGCGCTTCCCGCACGCAAGGCGGCTGCGGTGGCTGCCATCCTCGCCGCGCTCGGCTATACCGTGCTCGCGGGTTTCGCGGTACCCGCACAGCGCACCTTCTTCATGGTGAGCGTCGTTGCGGCGGCGCTGTGGAGTGGGCGCATCGCCTCGCCCTGGCGCACGCTCGCGCTCGCCCTGCTGACAGTTGTGATCGCGGACCCCTGGGCCCCGCTCGCGCCGGGATTCTGGCTTTCCTTCGGCGCGGTGGCACTCATCTTTTACGTCAGCGCGGGCTGGAGCGCGCCAGAGCCGCGGTGTTGGCAGTGGGCACGGATCCAGTGGGCGATCACGCTGGGTCTCGCGCCTGCGGTGCTGCTGCTGTTTTCACAGCTGTCGGTGATCGGGCCGGTTGCGAACGCGGTAGCCATTCCGCTCGTCTCGGCGGTCGTCACGCCGGTCGCCCTCGTCTCCGCAGTGTTGCCGGTGGACGCGCCGATGCACGCCGGCGCGTGGCTCGTCGAACGCCTGCTCGAATTTCTGGAATGGTGCGACACGCTGCCACTTGCGTTCTGGCGGCACCCCGCGCCGCCGCTGTGGCGCGCGTGCGTCGCGCTGGGCGGCGTCGCCTGGTTGCTTGCGCCGCGCGGCGTGCCGTGGCGCGCCGGTGGCATCGCGCTGTTGCTGCCGGCCTTTGCCTGGTCGCCGCCGGGGCCGGCGCCCGGCGAGGCGTGGATCAACGTGCTCGATGTCGGTCAGGGATTGGCCGTGGTCGTGCGCACCGCGCGCCATGCGCTGCTCTACGATGCCGGGCCGCGCTACGGACCCGATGCCGACAGCGGCGGCCGCGTGGTGCTGCCGTTTTTGCGCGCCCAGGGCGTCGCGCGACTCGATGTCGTGATGATCACCCATGCCGACCGCGACCATGTTGGCGGTGCGCAGACGGTGATGCAGGCGATCGAGGCCGATCGCCTGCGCACCTCGCTGGATGATTCACACCCGGCACTGGTCCTGGGGGCGGCGCGGGTGCCTTGCGCACGGGGTCAGACCTGGACCTGGGATGGCGTCCGGTTTCGGCTGCTCTATCCGCTGGCGCCGCAGGCCAATGGACCTGCCCGCGCGCGCGAGAACAACCGCAGCTGCGTCCTGCAGGTGAGCGCAGGCGAGCGCAGGATGCTGCTGACCGGGGACATCGAGCGCAGCGCCGAGGCGGTGCTCATTGCCGCTGCCGGAGGGACCGATGGGCTGCGCGCCGACGTTCTCCTCGTGCCGCATCACGGCAGCCGGACGTCGTCCAACGCGCGTTTCGTCGCCGCGGTCGCGCCGCGTTGGGCGCTGATTCCGGTTGGCTATCGCAATCGCTTCGGTCACCCCCATCGCCGCGTCCTCGAGCGTTACCGCGCGGTCGGCGCGGCCGTATTTCGTACCGACCTGCACGGCGGCCTGGCGGTTCGCCTGGCGCCCGATGGGGTCGAGCTGCGCGCCGCGCGCCTAGACGCACGCCGCTATTGGCACGCGGCGCCGCCCAGTTAGAATCGCGCTGGCGATTCGCGTTGCGTGACCGTTGCGCCTATGTTGCGTCCATGTTGCAGGTTGCGCCGCACACCGACCCCATCACTTCGCACAACTCCATTTCCTCCGACAACATGCTTACGGCAGTGGTCCGCGTTACCGGCACCGGCCGCCTCGGCGAATTCGGCGAACGGGTCCGCTGGTTGATGGTGCGCGACCCCGATGCGCCGCGCACCGACTACACCGAGCATCACGTCGACGGCGTGCTCGAATATCGATTCGAGACCCGGGAGGGCATTCCCTTTCCCGCGTTCGCGTCGGCCTCGGCCGAATTCCCCGAGCTGCGCGTCGAGGCCGAATGGGAGAACGCGGCGCAGGGCGTTCGCGGGCAGGCGGTGATCGAAAACGGCCGCCTCGTAGAACAGCAAAGCGCGTCGCTAGACGACAGCGCGCTGGACGTCGCCGTCGACATCGGCCCGCAGGGAGAGCTCGTGTTCGCGATGGCCTGTGAAAAACGCAATGCCACCTGGCTCGGCTATTGCGCCGACGGATCGCGCCACGCCTACTTTGAATTCGACGCCGGGTCGTTGCGTCTTGCCGACGCCGCCGGGGTGCGCTGGACGCGGCGTATGGAGGGCGATCGCGTCGTGCCGCTAGACGACGCGATCGAGGATGCGCTGCTCGCCGCGCTCGAAGACCTCGCGTTTCGCTTTGCGGGTAACTGGTTGTGGTTCGACGAGGCCGCAGAGCAGGAGACCGCGCTCGAGCGCCAGCGCTACGCAAACCATGGCTGGCCGGTACAGGGTGCGAACATTAAGGCGGAGCGTATCCTCACCCTCGGCCCTGGGCGGGTGTTCGACGGACTCGCGCCCGAGGCGCGCGCTGTTCTCGGACAGCTGCGCAATGCATGGGAGACGACGGTATGACGGCGGACACAGAATTTCGCAAGCGCTCGGTGCAATGCCTTTCGCCCGCGGGCTTGCACCGCATGGCGTACCTCGAGTGGGGGGATCCGCGCAACCCGAACGTGGTGGTCTGCGTGCATGGACTGACGCGCAGCGCGCGCGACTTCGATGCCCTGGCGCGCAGTCTGTCCAATCAGTTCCGGGTCGTATGCCCGGACGTCGTCGGGCGCGGCGAGTCCGATTGGCTTGCCGACCCGTTGCACTACGTGCTGCCGCAGTACCTTGCCGACATGGTGACGCTGTTGGCGCGGCTCGACGTCGCCCGGGTGCACTGGGTTGGCACGTCGATGGGCGGGCTGGTCGGCATGTTTCTCGCGGGGCAGAAAGCCGCGCCGGTGGCGCGACTTGTCCTGAACGATGCAGGACCCGTCGTTACGCGGTCCTCGCTCGAGCGAATCGCCACTTATGTCGGCGTCGCACCGACGCTACGCACGATCGAAGAGGCCGAGGCAATGATGCGTACGATCTCGGCACCGTTTGGCGAACACAGCGACGCGGAATGGCGCTTTCTCACCGAGATTTACGTGCGCCAGAACAGCGACGGAAGCTACCGGCTGCACTACGACCCGCGGCTCGGCGAACCGTTTCGGGCACAACTGCCGGAGAAGGACCTCGAATTCTGGGCATCGTATGACGCCAATCGCTGTCCGACGCTCGTCATTCGCGGCGCCGAGTCCGACCTCCTGACCCGCGCGACCTGCGAGCAGATGGCGGTTCGCGGCCCGAAGGCGAAGGTCGTCGAAATTCCGAACGTCGGCCACGCGCCCACGCTGATGCACACAGACCAGATCGACATCGTGCGCGATTTCCTGCTTGAAGGGGATTGAGCCGGGCGCGCTGCGGCGCGCCGCGGCCTGAGCATTGCGTATGGACGCCTTCCTCGACTGGCTGCTCGAGACCGCTGCGCTGCCGAAGGTCGGGCTGCCGACCGTATTTGTCGTCGCGCTGATCTCTGCGACGTTGTTGCCGATGGGTTCGGAGCCCTTTGTGTTCGGCTACGCGAAGCTGCGACCGGAGATGTTCTGGGTCGTGGTCTGCGTGGCAACCGTCGGCAACACGATCGGCGGGATGGTGAACTATTGGCTGGGCTACGGCGCGCATGAGGCGTTCGCGAAGCAGCGGCACACGCCGCGTGCGCTGCGCTGGCTCGAGCGCCTCGGCCCCAAGGCCTGCTTCTTCGCCTTCCTGCCGGTCGTCGGCGACCCGCTCACCGCGGTAGCGGGTTGGGTCAAGTTGCCCTGGCTGCCGGTGCTCCTATGGCAGGCGGCGGGCAAGTTCACGCGCTACGCGGTGCTCACTGCGCTGCTGCTCTGGGTGCCCGACAGTTTCTGGCGTGGACTCTTCGAACCGGTGCGCGATCTGCTCATGCGGGGCTGAGCCGCACCGGCCTGCCGCAGACCGTTACACTCGCGCTCATGTTCCACACACCGCGCGTCGACGACCTAAACGTCACTGCACAAACGCCGCTCATCGCGCCCGAGACCCTGCGCGATGCGCTGCCGTTGGACGATGCGGCGCGGCGCACGGTGCTCGACGGGCGCGACGCGATCAAGGCGATCCTCGAGCGGCGCGATCCGCGGCTGTTCGTCGTCGTCGGTCCGTGTTCGATCCACGATCCGGCGGCGGCGCATGACTACGGCCGGCGGCTGGCTGGGCTCGCCGCCGAGCTCGCCGACACGCTGCTCGTCGTCATGCGCGTGTATTTCGAGAAGCCGCGCACCACCGTCGGCTGGAAGGGCCTGATCAACGATCCGGATCTGGACGACAGCTTTCCCATCGAAAA
>Ga0255041_10000164_pt1 | contig 10328 bp, 10 predicted proteins | sample BC1_12_3_MG_FD_188630 | JGI IMG/M metagenome (GOLD analysis project Ga0255041, IMG submission 188630) | Seawater microbial communities from Strait of Georgia, British Columbia, Canada - BC1_12_3 | ecosystem: Environmental > Aquatic > Marine > Strait | place: Canada: British Columbia | collected... | reverse complement strand
GACGGTGCGATGCCTTTGTCTATCCTCGAGTCCAAGGTCGATCGCTGGGTACAAGCACAATTGCAGGAGTAGCCCAAACTGGCCATGGTGTGCCCTGTGCATAGGGTAGACTGAGAGCCTATGAAACTTGATCGATTCATTCGCGTTTCAATCGCGGTCGTCATTGCTCTTGTCTTCATCGTTGCGACCGGGGCGCTGCTGTTCATTTCTGAATCAGCGCTCAACGTCTGGGACCGGCTAAGGGCCGGCCCACCGGCTTTTTTGTACGCGTATGTTGCGGTAATGGCATTGCTTGCTGCCGCGGCAGTATGGTTGGCGTGGCGACTGGTGGTCAAAAAGAAAGTAGCGTCTGCAAAGAAGACCCGGCCACTTTCCAGAACCGATATCAAACAGCGACTGGCAGAGGCTACAGCTGCAGGAGTTGATACCAGCGAGGCCCAGGCGGAACTTCAGGATCTCGCGGCTCGCCAGGTCAGCGGCGCCGTCCACTTGTGTTTTTTCGGCGAGATCAGTGCGGGCAAGAGTTCGCTGATCAAGGCCCTGGTTCCTAATGCTGACGTGCTAATCGACGTCGTGGGCGGCTCTACCGATGACGTACGCCATTACAGGTGGCGAAACGATACCGGCACGGAAATATTGTTGACCGATGTTCCGGGGACCGGCGGACACGAAGATGGATTGGACGAGGTTGCGACAGAGGAAGCCAAGCGCGCTCATCTCGTGCTGTTTGTGTGTGACAGTGATCTGACTCGAGCCGAGCTGAACGCCATCAAATCGCTGCTGTCTTTCGATAAGCCGATCATTCTCGTGCTGAACAAGGCGGACCGATATTCGGAAGACGAGCAAGCAACGCTTCTTCAACAAATGTTGCGGCGTATTGATGAGCTCGGCGGTGATGTACACCGAGATCATGTTGTCGCCGTCAGTGCGGGTGGCGAGGCAGAGATCGTCGAACGCCATGCCGATGGCAGCGAGGGAACAACTCGTCGCGAACGGCCTGCGGACGTTGCTGTGCTGGTAGTGGCTATCAATCGGCTTCTCGGTGACGATACCAAGCCGCTCGATACGCGCAGGGAGCGCGCCGTATTTCAGATTGCCGCTGAAAAACTCGAAGCGGCAGAGAGCGAGTATCGGCTGCAGCGTTCCGAGCAAATCATCCGCAGCGCGACGCGCAAAGCGGTCCTTGGCGCAATGGCTGCGGTGAGCCCCGGAACCGATATCCTGGTCCAGGGCTATATCGGTACGACGATGACGCAGGAGCTTTGCAGGGTATACGGGGCGGCGCCCCGTGATCTTGACGTTGAAGAATTTTTATCGATGGGCCAGAGCCGCGTTGGGCGGGCGCTACCGCTTTCAATGGCGGTAGCAGGCAACGGCCTGAAAGCATTTCCTGGTTTGGGAACCGTAGTAGGAGGGCTGGCACACGCCGTGGCCTATGGTCTGATTTTCGATGCATTGGGTCGCAGTCTCGTGCTGACCCTGGCACGTCACGGTGAGCTGGTTCCGGGAACCGCAGCCAAAGAATTTGAGGAGGGTATCAGTGAGCATTTGGAAGCGGGCGTTCGCCGCATTGCCAAAATGGCGCTGGACGAAAAAACCGGCTGAAGTGGTCGGTGACGAAGGTGCGGGGCACCTGGGTCTTGCACGCGAAAGTCTGCGTGACCTCATCAATGACACGCGCCTTCCGGACGGTGTTCGCGATTCTTTATCGCACGACTACGATGCTGTGGAAGCCATGCTGGACAAAATCGACCACGGGCATCTGCACCTGTCCGCCCTTGGGCGCGTTAGTACCGGTAAGTCATCCCTGCTTAACGCGCTCATCGGTGAAGAGCGGTTTTCTGTCAGTCCGGTACACGGAGAAACCCGGCATTCGTCAATTGAGGCCTGGAGTGAGCTGGAAGCCGGCGGCGTTTATCTGATTGATACACCCGGACTGGATGAGGCCGGCGGTGAAGATCGAGAGTCGCTGGCAAAAGAGGTTGCGGGTCGATCCGACCTGGTCATTTTCGTCATCGACAGCGACATCACGGACACAGAACTCGATGCGTTGAAGGCGGCGATATCCGAGGGGCGGCCTATTCTGCTGGCTTTGAACAAGTCGGACCTTTACACGGCAGTGGAGCGCGAGGCGTTGCTGCAGTCCATCAGGAGCAAGACAGAGGGAATAATTGATCCCGAGCATGTCATTTCTGTCGCTGCCCAGCCCCGGCCGCAAATCGTCGTCGAAATTGATGAGGACGGCAGGGTGCAGGAAACCCAGCGCCATCGCGACCCTGACATTGCCGTTCTTCGACTGCTTCTCTGGGAAATTCTGGAGTCTGAAGGCAAGACGCTGGCGGCACTTAACGCTAGCTTGTTTGCATCGGACCTGTCGGACCAGGTTGGGCGCCGCATACTGGCGGCCAGAAGTGAACTTGGGGAGAAACTGGTTCGGACGTACTGCGTGGCGAAGGGAATTGCCGTCGCATTTAATCCGGTACCCGTAGCGGACCTCTTTGCCGCAGCGTTCATCGACGTCGGCATGGTCATCCATTTGTCCAAAGTCTACGACTTGCCTTTGAATCAGAAAGAAGCCGGTTCGATCATCAGGGTCATAGCGGCGGAGTCAGCCGCGCTGATGGGCACGGTATGGGCTTTGCACTTCGTATCCAGTGCGTTGAAAGTCGGAACCATCGGCTTGTCGACGATCCTGACGGCGGGAGCACAGGGTTCGATCGCTTATTACAGCACCTACCTGGTCGGACAGGCGGCGGCGAAGTACCTGGCACAAGGCAAATCATGGGGTGATGGTGGACCGAAGCTGGTCGTCAAACAGATCCTGGAATCACTGGACCGGGATACCGTTCTTCGAGACGCGAAACGCGAGATTCAGGCTCGTCTTGGCTTAAGCTGACACAGGCTGACAAGGGCTGATATGAGCAAACTGGATCGCGAAACTCGCATGCGGAGGATTTGGGCTTCGATTCAGGATATTCCCAAAGGCAGAGTTGCCAACTACGGGCAGATCGCCGAGATTTCGGGTATCCCGCGCGGTGCCAGGCAAGTCGGCTACGCACTGCGGCACGCACCCGAGGGCCTCGATTTGCCCTGGCATCGCGTGATCACCTCCTCGGGCAAGAGTGCTTTTGATCCCAATAGCCGGAACTATCGAACGCAACGTGATCGTCTTTTGGAAGAGGGTGTCCCGCTGATCAATGGAAAAGTCGATATGAATAAATATCGCTGGGAGCCCGGTCTCGATGAGTTACTCTGGAAGCCTAGCTCGATGTGGGACGAAGAATGAGTCTGGCCCTACAGCTGCGATCGAAAATATTGACCCTGATGTTCGATCCACGGCTTATCAGATCGCTTCGCTGGTTAATCGAAGCGCGTCGAAGACTCAGCGGAAAACGCCATGTTGTTTCAGTCTTCCTGCAAATCGACGATCCGTATTCCTACATTCTTTCGCATTATTTGCCAAGTCTTGCGAAGCAGTACGACATTGAACTTCGCCTGTACCTGTCCGAGGCAGAGGGCGAGGATTTTCAGCCTGAACCTCTGCTATTGGCCGAGTATTCGATTGCAGACTGCATCCGCCTGGCACGAGAGCTCAGTATTCCTTTTCTCGATAAGGGAAGCTTGCCGCCAACAGAATATCGCGTCGGACTTTCGGACGCCGTTGCCGCAGAGCTTGGTACCGACAGGTTTGACGATGTGCTCAAGCAGGCACTCGAGGTATTCTGGCGCGGTGATACGGCTGCAGCGGCTGGCCTGAGTCAGGCGGAAAACACGAGTGGCAAAGCGCTGGCTTTGATCGAAAAATCCCAAAGGCTGCTGCGAAAACTCGGTCATTACAATAGCGCGATGCTGCACTACGGCGGTGAGTGGTACTGGGGTGTTGACCGATTGCATTACCTGACCCAACGACTGACTCAAACGGGGCTTGCCGCCAGGGACTCACCGGACGCCCGGCTCGAGTCGATCCGGCAAACGATGCGCGTGTCACTACCGATCAAGCCACCCGTTGCTGCCAGGAATCTGCCACCCATCGAGTACTTCCATTCATTCCGAAGCCCGTATTCGTATCTCGCTTTGCCACGCATTTTAGAAATTGCCGATGCGTTTGGTATTGAGATGAAGATTCGTCCGGTGCTTCCCATGCTTATGCGGGGCATGAAAGTACCGCTTCGAAAATTGCTCTACATAGCCAACGACACCTGCCGCGAAGCGGCGCGGAAAAACCTGCCCTTCGGGAAGATAGCGGACCCTTTGGGCGTTGGCGCAGAGCGCTGTCTTGCCGTTTATTGCTACGCCGAGTCCGAGCATCGCGGACGTGAATTCGTCCTCAACGCGGGAGCCGCCATCTGGTCCGAGGCGATTGATGTCTCCACTGACAAAGGCATGCGAAAGCTAAGCGGCCGAAGTGCTTTGTTTTGGCCTGATGTTAAAAAAGCGATGGAGAATGATGAATGGAGACCTGTCATCGATGCGAATCGCGAATCGATGATGGATTCAGGTTTGTGGGGTGTGCCGACGGTGCGAATGGGTGAATTTCTTGTGTGGGGTCAGGATCGGGACTGGATGCTCGTTCGGCATCTCGAGGAATTGTGTGACACTGGAGACGGAATATTAGTATGACAAACGTAATTTTTTCACATGGTCAGGAAAGCGGCCCCTGGGGCACCAAGATTCGGGCAATGTCGGAACGGGTGAAGGCTCTTGGCTGCAACGTCGACAGCATCGACTATCAGGGGATCGCCGATCCGGCAGAACGGGTTGAGAAGTTGATTCGCGAATGCAAAGGCATCAGCGAGCCGCTGATACTGGTGGGCTCAAGCATGGGCGGTCACGTGGCGACAGCCGCTGCTGACGCATTAAATGCGGCGGGCTTATTCCTGTTGGCACCTGCCTACTACATGGAGGGCTATGAAGACCTGACCCCGCTTCCCCCGTCGATGCCCATCGCCATCGTGCACGGCTGGCATGACGATATCGTTCCGGTCGAGAACAGCATTCGCTACGCGCGTGAGTGTTCCGCAAGCTTGCATCTGGTGGACGGGGATCACCGCCTGACCGATAATATAAATGCCATAAATCACCACCTGGAGCAGTTTGTGCGTAACATTAGCGATACGCACAAATTAAGGAGAGAAACGCCATGAAGTACCTGATGATTCTATTCGCGAGCTCGCTGCTGTTTGCGTGCGGCAGCGATGATTCCACCGATTCCACCGATGCCAACAATGCCGCCGATACCAGCGAAGAACGAGCGGCTAATCCGATCGACGAAAAAGCCGATGAATTACACGATGCAATGGAATCGGCAAGCGAGGTCGATGCGTATTTGGAAGAACAACACAGGGCGATCGATGAAGCGCTGGAAGAGGCTGAGGGCGACCCCGACCCTGATTAAGCGGGTGTCGGCATTGCCTACAATGCCAGACGCAAGCCTTCTCTTGCGTAGCTGAAGCCGCGCCGTTCGACCTCGGCCTGGGCATCGCTGCCATCAATCAACAGGGGATTGGTGTGATTCATGTGAATGAATATCACACGCGACTTTTCTTCGTCCGTCAGATCGTCAAGCAAGGCCATACTCTCAGACACAAAGGGGTGGGGGATTTTGCTCATGTCCCGGCCGGCTAACTCGCCATTCGCAAAGAATGTTGCGTCGATCAATACGTAGTCCGAAGTCCGCACAATTTCGCGGATATCCGTATCCCAACGTTCCCATTTATCTATGTCTGGAATAAACACCGCCGTTTTTTCCGGTCCTTCTATGCGAAAACCTACGGTTTCCGAGTATTCATCCCGATGGGGAACGAGGAACGGCGTTACGCGAAGCTTCTTATCGAAGGTCACGAACGTTCCATCGTTGAGCGGCATCAGCTGAATGTTCTGATATCGAACGAGTTGGTCCCATGGGCCGTTGGTCGAGAGAAACTCGACCATTCGCGGCATCGCGTAGACGGGCACATTGGACGATCCGCTGGCCTCATGGCCAAAGTGCATCAGTCCGGTGTAGTGGCCGATGTGAGCGTGCGTAAGGAACACGCCGCCCAGAGTGAACTCACCGTCGGGGGCGGCCTTGTTGAGTTGATAGAGTTGTTCGCGAATATCCGGCGTTGCGTCAAAAAGATACTTGTTCTTTGATGTCTTGTTCACCACCGCTATAGAACTGGTCAGCCGCCGCAATGTCGGATCCTCCCAGGAGCGGTTGCAGTGTGCTTGATAACAGAAGGCTTGTGGGTATCCAGCATCCTGGGCGATTCCAAGCACCTGTATGAAGATTTGTGTCTCGGCCGAGGCGAGTGTGGGCAGGAAAAACAGGAGCAGGATGCTGCAGCGAATCATGAGTACCTCCTGGAGTCGTTCCAGACAGTGTACGGCAATCCGGATGCCGAAAATTCTTAAAAGTCAACGGCCTGCTAAGGCGATCTTTTGGGTAGACTTATCCGCCATGAGCATCACAGGTTTCATATCTCGCCCGCTTTATTGGGTGTTTGGGAAGGTGTTCTCTATATGGGCGCGTCCGGCCATTCGTCCCGAGATTCCCACTGAGTACATAACAGACAGTGATGCCGCTGTTTGCTACGTTCTGGAGACAGGTGGCCTTTCGGATGTGCTCGCGCTTGAGCAGGCCTGTGCGCGCAGCGGCATGCCTTCGCCCACCGACTCGTTCGAGTTTTGTGGCGTACGTGAGTCGAAACGATTCATTGTCATGCGGCGTTCCACGGGTTTCTGGACGCGCCGCCGCAGTACCAAAGGTTCACAAAGACTAAAAAGGCTGGTCGAGGGCGTGGACAACTGCGAGCAGGAGTTGTTGTTGATTCCGGTCGCGATCTATTGGGGCCGGTCACCTGAAAAAGAACATTCCTTCTTCAAGCTGATGTTTTCAGAAAACTGGGACATCGGTGGCCGGACACGAAAATTTTTCGTCACCCTGTTGCACGGGCGCAATACCTTGCTTCGTTTCAGTCACGCTTTGCCGATTCGATCTATTTGCACGGGCGATATTGAAGCGAACGTGGCTGTTCGAAAAGTTTCTCGAATTCTCAGAGTCCATTTTCGCCAACGTCGAACCGCGACGGTTGGACCGGATCTGTCGCATCGCCGAACGCTGGTGAAACAGGTATTGAGTGCACCATCGGTGCGCAGAGCCATAGATGCCGAAGCCGGTGACGACTATCGCAAGCAAGAGGTGGCGCGCCGCAAAGCGGAAAAATACGCGCTGGAAATTGCGGCGGATATTTCACATCCGACTATCCGCATTCTTGTGCGTGTACTGAAGTGGCTTTGGAACCGCATTTACGACGGCGTCGAAGTCAATCATATGGAGCGACTGCACGACGTCGCGAAAGACAAGGAGGTTATTTACGTTCCCTGTCATCGCAGCCACATCGACTACCTGCTGCTCGGCTATGTCACCTATGTGGAAGGGCTGCACCTTCCTCACGTCGCTGCGGGAATCAATCTGAACATGCCTGTCGTCGGCGGTATTCTTCGGCGTGGCGGCGCGTTTTTTCTGCGCCGAAGCTTCAAGGGAAACCGGCTGTACGCGGCCGTATTCGATGCCTACATCAATCAGGTTATCGTTAAGGGCTATTCGATGGAGTACTTCGTTGAAGGTGGACGAAGTCGCACGGGTCGCCTGCTGTCGCCGAAGGGCGGCATGCTGGTGATGACGGTCAACTCCTTTGTGAAAAGCCCACAACGGCCAATCGTATTTGTGCCGGTCTACTTCGGATACGAAAAACTCATTGAGGGTGACTCTTTTATCGGAGAGTTGGGAGGTGCTGAGAAGAAGCGAGAATCAGTCGGCGGTCTAATCAAATCGATTAAGGCGCTTCGGGATCATTTCGGCAAGGTCTACGTCAACATCGCAGAGCCGATTGAACTTGAACCGATCCTCGACGGGCTGCATCCAGACTGGCGCACATACGAATCCGAGAATGGCGAGCGTCCGTCGTGGCTCGCCGCGATAGTGGAGGAACTCGGTACCCAGATCATGCAGGGGATCAATTCGGCAGCGGCTGTTACGCCAATCAGTTTGCTGGCCTATGTCCTCCTGGCGACGCCGAAACAGACGATCGGTCTCGATGAGCTGCGCCGCCAGCTAGTACTCAGCCTCAGGCTCTTGAAGCGGTTCAGATACTCCGATTCAGTCACAGTGCCCCAATGGACTGCGGATCAGATCATCGAGCACGGTGAAAAACTGGAAGTTATCAGCCGTTCAACCCACCCAATGGGTGAAGTCATCCACATGACCGAAGAGACGGCCGTTTTGATGACCTATTTTCGCAACAACATCATCCATTTACTGGCGGTACCGGCGTCCGTCGCCTGTTGCTTCATTCAGGGGCGCCAACTCGGCCATTTCGAATTGCAGCGCCTGATCCGCCTGATCTATCCGTTCATGAAGAAAGAGCTGTGTTTGAAGTGGGATGCCGATGATATCGACGACGTCACCAGCGAGGCGATCAAGTCGCTGATCGACCTGGATATTCTGACCTACGGCACCCGGAAAAAGACGCTTGTGCGGCCGCCCGCCGGGTCGGAAAAGGCATTTCAGCTGCTGATGCTTGGGCAGTCAATGGTGCCGATGTTGCAGCGGTTTTATCTCGTCATAGCGATCCTGGTGCGCAACGGCTCCGGTGTACTGTCTCGCCTCCGGCTCGAATCCATGTGTCAGCAGAGTGCCGAGCGTTTGTCGATGATTTACGGTCTGCACTCGCCAGACTTCTTTAACAAGACGCTGTTTCATGATTTCATACGCACTCTGCAGCACCTTGACGTCCTGAGACGAAACGCCGATGGCAATATTGAGTTCGATGACGACCTCACAAACATCGGTGCCGACGCGCGACTCGTGCTGGGAGAGGAAATTCGTCACAGCATTTTGTCGCTTACTGTTGTCGATTAAAGATTGAAGATAGAAGATTGAATCATGAAAGTAGTATCGCTATACCGTTTCCTGGATCTCACGGATCCGCATTCATTTAGAGATAAATTGAAAACACTGTGCGATGAGCAGGGCCTGCTGGGCACGATGCTGGTTGCGACGGAGGGTTTCAATGGCACGCTTGCCGGCAGCGAAGATGCCGTGCGTACCGTCATGAACTGGATGCGCGAAGCTTTCGATATCACCGAGGAACTGGATGCCCGGTGGACCGATTCCGATGAGGCGCCATTTCGAAAAATGCGTGTGAAGGTCAAGAGGGAAATCGTGACACTTGGCCGGCCTGATATTCTTCCACACCAACGCACCGGCGTTCACGTAGACGCAAAGCGCTGGAATGAACTGATCAGAGATCCGGACGTACTGCTGATCGATACGCGCAATCACTACGAAGTGGAGGTCGGCACGTTTCCTGGCGCGATCGACCCGGGCAATGACAGTTTTCGCGAGTTTCCGGAATTTGCGAAAGAACTCGCGGAGCAATCCACCGATCGTCCGCTAGCCATGTTTTGTACCGGCGGTATCCGCTGTGAAAAGGCGACGGCGCTGATGCTCGAGCTCGGGTTTAAGGATGTCTATCACTTGCAGGGCGGAATCTTAAATTACCTGTCGGAAACGGACGATGCCGAGAATCGATGGGATGGCGAATGCTTCGTTTTCGATACGCGTGTTGCCGTAGATCGCGATCTCGCAGAAGGCGGTTACGTGCAATGCCACGCGTGCCGCCGGCCGTTGTCAACGGACGATTTGGCATCGCCGGACTACACCGAAGGTGTTTCCTGCCCGTTCTGCGTCAACGAAGCTGATGAAGATCGCTTGGCGCGCCTGGAGGAGCGGCAGAAGCAAGTTGCTCTGGCAGCAGCGCGTGGTGATACCCATATCGGGCCGAAAACCTGAGTGGTTCCTTGCGTTGGCCCCGGCAAAGGGCTAAAAAGGCCAGATGACTCGGTTGTTTGAACATAAGGGTGGTGGACGGTTTTCCCGTAGGGGACTCACTGTGCTGTTCACGTTCTGGCTGAACCTGGCGCTATTGCCCTGCGCCATGGCGATCGAGACAGCTCAGGACGGACATGATTGCTGCCCTCCCACCGTTGAATTGCAACAAATTGAATGTTGTGAACAGGATTTAGCAACGTCCGATAAGCGTGGTGGCAAGTTCGAAAGTTACGACGACTTGTTTGTTGTTTCGACTGTTGTTCCCTGGCCATCGCTCTACAGGGCAGACATCTCAGAGAATGAGATGCGGCCGCCCGATCCCACCGACTATTCCCCTCCATTACACAAGATTTTCTGCGTCTATCTGGATTAGATAACTCCACGCTGTAAGCCACTTTTGTTTGGTTTCTTCGTAGGAGTTTTTCTGATGTATTTTCCGTTCGGGCCGACGCCC
>Ga0255041_10000159_pt1 | contig 10401 bp, 11 predicted proteins | sample BC1_12_3_MG_FD_188630 | JGI IMG/M metagenome (GOLD analysis project Ga0255041, IMG submission 188630) | Seawater microbial communities from Strait of Georgia, British Columbia, Canada - BC1_12_3 | ecosystem: Environmental > Aquatic > Marine > Strait | place: Canada: British Columbia | collected... | reverse complement strand
GCTGCTGAGCGCGCCGGGAAAACCGCAGCCCAGGGTCCCGATCACACCGCTGCGGATGCCGAGCGCGTCAAGCGCGGCGGCGATCCACTGCGTGCACGACGTCTTGCCGTTGGTGCCGGTGACGCCGCAAACCCAGAGCGTCTCCGAGGGACGGCCATAGAACGCGTGCGCAATCGATCCAGCCTGTTGTTTCAGGCCGGCGACGCCGACGTTTGGCACCTGCCAATTCGGATCCCAGGAAAATCCTTCGGACTCCCAGACGACGGCCGAGGCGCCGCGCGCGAGCGCATCGGCGACGTAGCGACGGCCGTCCGCAGCGTCGCCGGGATAGGCGAAGAATGCGGTGCCCGGAACGCATCGCCGACTGTCCGAAGCGAGCTGCTCGATCATTGCGCGCTGGTCGGCAAGCCGCTGCAGGACGCCCAAAGCCATCGCGTTCGATTCCTTGAACCGCGCGTCACGTGCTCTCCCGAGCATGATCAGTCTCGCCGGGAAGCTCGAGCGGTTCGGGCGGCGCGTCGAGCGGCACACCGAGCAGCCGCAGCGCGCCCATGATGACCTGCGCGAACACGGGCGCCGCAACCACGCCTCCGTAGTATTCGCCGGCCGAGGGCTCGTCGATCATCACCGCCACCACCAGGCGCGGCGCCGACACCGGTGCAAAACCGACGAAGGACGAGAGATATTTGTCCGGCGCATAGCTGCCGTTGACCAACTTGTGCGACGTGCCGGTCTTGCCGGCGACACGCCAGCCGACGACGCGCGCACGCGGTCCCGTGCCCTCAGGCTGCACGGCGGCCTCGAGCATCGCGCGTACCGCGCGCGCGGTTTCGGTCGAAAGAATCTTTTCGCCATCGACGACCCCGGCGCCGCGCACGAGCGAGAGCGGAACCAACTCGCCGTCGCGCGCGAACACGGTGTAGGCACGCGCAAGCTGCACCAGGCTCACCGAAACGCCGTGACCGTAGGCCATCGTCGCCTGCTCGATCGGGCGCCAGCTGCGGTAATGGCGCAGGCGCCCCGTCGCCTCGCCGGGAAAGCCGAGCTGCGGTGCGGTGCCGAGTCCAACCCGCCGAAACAGATCCCACATCGCTTCGCTCGGCAAGCCAAGCGCGATCTTCGCGGCGCCGATGTTGGAGGATTTCTGCAGCACCTGCGTGACGCTCATGGCACGCGCCGGATGCGCGTCGCGGATGGTGTAGTTGCCGATGGTCAGCTGCCCGGCGTCGGTTTCCACCACGGTGCGTGGCGTCACTTTGCCGATCTCCAATGCGAGCGCGATCGTCAGCGGCTTCAGCGTCGAACCCGGCTCGAACGCATCGGTCAGCGCACGGTTGCGCAGCCGCCCGCCGGCGAGCTTGGCGCGGTTGTTCGGGTTGTAGGACGGTACGTTGACGAGCGCGAGCACCTCTCCGCTCATCGCGTTGACGACGATTACCGCGCCGGCCTTTGCGCGGTGCCTGCGCACCGCCGACTTCAGTGCGCCATAGGCAAGCGTCTGGATCTTGCCGTCGATCGACAGCACGAGGTCGTGACCGTCCTGCGCGGCCCGGATCGCACCGATGTCCTCGACCAGGCTGCCACGCCGGTCCTTGATGACCCGGCGGCTGCCCGCAGTGCCGGCAAGACGCGACTGATACGCGAGCTCCATGCCCTCCTGCCCGGCGTCATCGACGCCGGTAAATCCGACGAGCTGCGCCGTGATCTCACCGCCCGGGTAATAGCGCCGATATTCGCGCTGCTCGAACACGCCCTGGAGGTTCAATCCGGCGACCCGCCGCGCGGTCTCCGGCGGCACCTGGCGTTTTAGGTAGACGAAATCGCGCTCCACCCCGGCGGCGAGCCGGCGTTTGAGCGTGCTCGAGCGCATGCCAAGCGCCTTGGCAAGCGCCGCGCGCTGAGGCCGGTCGGCCTCGAGCTCAGCGGGCATCGCCCAGATCGATTTCACCGGCGTCGAGATGGCGAGCGCCTGGCCGTTGCGATCGAGGATTCGGCCGCGCGTGGCGGGGACCTCGATCACGCGCGCATAACGTGCCTCGCCCTTTTCCTGGAGGAACGCGGTACGCACCGCCTGCAGGTAACCCGAGCGCCCCGCAACCACCGCAAAGCCGAGCAGAAACAGCACCAGCACGAGGCGCGCGCGCCAGACCGGCAGGCGCACGAGGGCTGAGGTCGTGGCGACGCTCACCGCGCCTGCTCGCGATCCAGTCGCACGCTGCGCACGCGCCGAGGCTCGGGTACCCGCATGCCGAGTTTGCGCCTCGCAATCTCCGCGATGCGCGTGTGCCGCGCCCAGGTGCCAGCTTCCAGCTGGAGTCGCCCGTATTCGACATTCAACTCGCGCGCCAGCGACTGCGCCTGTTCACGCGCCGCGTATAGCTTGCGCGCCTCGTGTTGCGCACTCACCAATCCAAGCGCACAGCCCACGAGCACGCCGAGCAACAGCAGCGTCAGCTTCGCCAAGCCGCCTCCGTGCGCGGGAGCGCGGCGGCATCGAACGGCGCGCCGGTGCGCTCGGCAACCCGCATGCGCGCGCTGCGCGCTCGCGGATTTTCAGCCACTTCAGCCTCGTTGGGTCGACAGGCACGACCGACAACTGTCAACTGCGCTGGAGGCATTTCGCTGGCACGCAGCGGCAAATCCAAGGGCACTTCGGGCCGCGCCGCACCCGCGAAGAAGCGCTTGACGAGTCGGTCCTCGAGCGAGTGAAACGTCACGACGGCGATCCGCCCACCCGCTGCAAGGCGCGCAACCGCCTGCGGCAACATCAACGACACTTCCTCAAGCTCCCGATTGACGAAAATCCGTAGAGCTTGAAAGGTGCGCGTCGCCGGATCCTGGCCCGGCTTCCGTGTGCGGACCGCCGCACCCACGAGATCGGCAAGTTGCCGCGTCGTGCGGATGGATTCGCGTGTGCGAGCAGCCACAAGCGCCGCTGCAACCTGTTTAGCAAACCGTTCTTCGCCATAGTCCCGGATCACCTCCCTGATTTCCGGCTCCGCCGCCGTGGCCAGCCATTGCGCCGCCGAGTCCCCGCGAGACGGATCCATGCGCATGTCGAGCGGCCCGTCGGCGCGGAAGGAAAATCCGCGCGCCGGGTCGTCTAGCTGCGGCGAGGACACGCCGAGGTCGAACAGCATTCCGTCTGCCAGTGACACGCCTGCCGCGTCGAGCGCAGAGGCAAGCTCGCTCATGCAGGCGTGCACCGCGCGAACGCGCGGATCGCCGATCGCATGTGCCGCGGCGATCGCCTCCGGGTCGCGATCGATCGCAATCACGCGACCGCGCGGACCGAGGCGCGCGAGCAGGGCGCGCGCGTGACCACCGCGCCCAAAGGTTCCATCCACGTAGATGCCGTCTGGACGTGGCGCAAGCGCTGCGAGGACCTCGTCGAGCAGTACCGGGCGATGTGTAAGGGCGGCTGTGCCCATCCTCCGCCCCCTCGCTCACAGCGAGAAGTCCTCCATGCCCGGCGGTGGTGTCACGCCGCCGCTCAGGGCCGCGTCGCGTTTCGCGGCCCACACGCCGCTGTCCCAAAGCTCGAAATAGCGTCCTTGCCCGATCATGCGCACGTCGCGTTCGAGTCGCGCGTGCTCGCGCAGTGCCGCGGGAAACAGAATTCGACCGCCGCTATCCGGCGAGACCTGCTCCTCGAAGCCGAGCAGCAGCCGCTTCCACCAACTTGCCTGCGGATGAAAGCTCGGAAAATTCTGGACTTGTGCGCGTATCGGCTCCCAGTCGGCTGCCGGATAGAGCACGACGCAGCCGTCCGGGTGCGCAGTGAGCACCAGCGTGCGGCCGCGCTCGAGCAAGGCTTCGCGGTGACGCGTCGGAATCGCAAGTCGACCCTTCGCGTCCAGCGTCACCACCGTTGCGCCGTGGAAGCTCCCACCCATCCCTTGTTGTCTCCTGGCGTCCCACGAGTCCGATCCAATGACCCGCTATTCACCACTTTTTTCTACGTTTCCCCACTTTAAGGGAAGCAATTTTTAAGGTCAAGGCGGAAGGAGGAATTTTTTCTCACTGTTACAGATACTTAGGGAGTTTTTTGCATAGACTTTCCTAAAATTAATACGTATATATCTCAATATCTTAACGGATCTACTGAATGTAGGTTCTGAGGAAACAGGCGCTCGGACGGCTGTGTTAGCGTCCACCAACCATGCTTTCACCGCTGGACGTCATCCGGCGCTATCCAGCGCACGATCACACCCTGAGCGGGCTGCTCGCGAGCCGACGCCGGGACCGGGCGCGGCATCCACTCCTCACCAGCGGCGCCCAGGCGTGTACCTATGCGGCGTTCGCCGAACGCGTGGACGCCGCCGCGCACGCCCTGCATGCGCGCGGCATTGCCGCGGGTGACCGTGTCGGCGTGATGGCGCCCAACCATCCGAACACGGTGGTATTGCTGTTCGCGCTTGCGCGTCTCGGGGCCGTGTTCGTGCCCGTGAACCCCGAATTCGGTGTCGCGGAGGCCCGCTATATCTTTGAGCACGCCGGCGTGTGTGCCGTCGCAACCACGCCGGACGCGCATCCGACGGCGTCCAACGCGGTCGCGATGCTGCGTCCGGCGCCGTGGTTCTTTCTGCTCGAGGGCGCGCACGCGCGCCTGCCGACGTTCGATGCGCTGATCGACGCGGCGCCAGAGACGGCCGCGCCACAACCGGGAACGCCCGATTCGACGGTCCTCATGCTCTATACGTCTGGGACGACCGGTTTTCCCAAGGGCGTCATGCACAGCCAACGCAATTTTGTCCTCGCCGGCGAGGGCTTCGTCGCGCGCATGTGGCTACAGCCGGACGACCGGCTACTGTGCATCCTGCCGATGTTCCATATCAATGCCCTGTTTTACTCGCTCGCCGGGACCCTCGCGGCGGGCGCAACCCTGGTTCTGGCGCCGAGGTTCTCTGCCTCGACGTTCTGGCGCACGGCGGCCGAATCCGGCGCGACCCAGGCCAATATCATCGCGGCAATCGGCAACATCCTCGCTCGCCGGCCGCGCGACGAATTCGATACGCGCCACCGACTGCGCGTGATCTATGGCGCACCGATCACCCCCGACCTCGAGCGCACCTTTCGCGAGGACTTCCACGTGCCGGTGATGATCGAGGGCTACGGCATGACCGAGATTCCGGGTGCCTGCAACAACCCCTTCGACGGCGAGCGGCGCCCAAACAGCATGGGCCTTCCTGCCAGGCATCCTGACCCGGGCGTGAATTTCGCGGCGCTGCGCGTCGTCGACGACGATGGCGTCGACGTGACGGACGGATCCAACGGCGAGCTCTGGGTTCGCACGCCGATCCTCATGCAGGGCTACTACAAGGACGCCGAACAGACTGCGGCCAGCATGCACGAGGGCTGGTTCAAGACCGGCGACCTCGTCCGGCGTGACGCCGACGGCTACTTCTACTTCGTCGCACGCAAGAAAGACATCATCCGCCGGCGCGGCGAGAACATCTCGGGCGCGGAGATCGACCGCGTCGTAGACGATCACCCAGCGGTCGTGCGCTGCGCCGCGATCCCGGTACCGTCCGAGCTGGGCGAGGACGAAATCCTCGTCGCGATTACGGTGAAGCCCGGCGCATCGGTGAGCGCCGAGGAGATCGCGGACTGGTGCCGCGCGCGTCTCGCGGCGATCAAGGTGCCACGCTACGTGCTCTTCGTCGACGCGTTGCCGACGACGGCCACCGAACGGGTGCAGAAATTCCAGCTACGCGCCGACGACAGCCTGCGCGCGCGGGCAACCGATCTGCAGGCGCGCTGACCGACGCCGCGCGGGCGCCCGATCAGTGTCCGGGCGTGACGATCTGAACGTGGTCGCGGCTGACGTTGATGAACGCAGCGCTTAGCACCTGCCGGCCGCCGAGCACCGCCTCGTAAACTTCAGCATTGGTGACCGCGATGAACGCCTTCGCCTCGGTCATGTAGTCCGTCAGCCGCGCACCCGGCACCAGATCGAGGTAGCCCTTGATCCGGTAACTGCCGGTCAAAATAGTGACTTTCGTACCGTTGATTTCCGTTGCCATGCGTCACACCCCCAACGCGCCCACCGGCTCACAGTCGCCGTAGCAACACAGAGTACCCGCAAATCATCCGCCGCTCAAACGTCCTGCGTGCTCAGCGACCGCGCGCCAGGGCGTCGATCTCCGCGCGGGTTTTTCCCAGCGTTTCGGCGGCATCGCCAATCTCGCTCCAGGTGGTCGCATCGACCGGGATGCCTTCGCGCTCGCGCCGGGCGCGCATTTCGCGCTCCGGATCGCCCGCGATGCGCACACGCTCGACGCCCTCGGCCGGCGGCGAACGCTTGACCCAGTCGACGAACGCCGCCGCCTCCTGCGCGAAGACCGGCCCCGTGCCGAGCTTCTCGGGATCGATGAGGATGGTCAGCATGCCGTTCAGCACGCGCATCTTGCCGCGATCCTCGGTATGCCAGGTCCCGCCGCCCGTCAGGGCGCCGCCGAGCAGTTCGGCCACCACGGCGAGCCCGTAGCCCTTGTGCACGCCGAAGGTCGTCAGAGCGCCGAAGGGCTGAATCACCCCGAAGCGCGGATCCGTGGTCGGCTGTCCATGGTCATCGAGGAGCAATCCGGGCGCCAGCGTCTCCCCCTTGTTGTGCGCGACGCGGATCTTTCCCTGCGCGACGTTGCTCGTCGCCATGTCGAGAATGAACGGTGCCTGCCCGGCGAGGGGAATGCCGATGGTCACCGGATTGGTGCCGAAGCGCGCATCGGTTCCGCCGAACGGCGCCACGATCGAGCGCGAGATCACGTTTACAAAGTGCAGCGATACGAATCCCGCCGCGACCGCCTGCTCGGCCCATTGCCCGATCCGGCACAGGTGGTGCGAGTTCGCGAGGCCCATGACGCAGACGCCGGTCTGCTTCGCGCGTTCTATGCCGATCTCCATCGCCTCGAACCCGATTACCTGCCCGTAGCCCGCCTGGCCATCCAGCGCGAGCATCGCGCCGCCATCGAACTTCACCGCGGGGTGGCGGTTTGGCGCCAGGCCGCCTTCGCGCAGCGAAGCAATGTAGCGCGGGATCATCCCGATGCCATGCGAATCGTGCCCGGTGAGGTTCGCAGCCACGAGGTTCTCGGCAACGATTTTCGCCTCGCGCGCCTCGCTGCCGCCGGCCGATACAAGGGCCTCGATCGCGCGCCTGAGCGGCGCGGCGTGGAATAACTGGGTTTCGGCCATACGCTCGCTTTCCTCTGGTCCTGTGGTCTTGTGCTGTGGCTGCTGGCGGCGCGCAAGTGTAACGCCGCGGCGCAGCGGGTTAACGCGAACGGTTAACGGGGTTTCGCAGCGGTGCCGAGGATGAGATCGACACGCCGGCGCAGCTGCGCCGCCCGCACCGCGTCCCCTGCCGCCTCGGCGCGTGCGGCCTGGACGCCGAGCCAGGCGAGCAGCGGTCGGCGCCAGCCCTGGTCCGCTGCGGTCTCGGTGGCGAGCGCGATCGCCGCAGGCGACATGCGCTCGACGCGTAGCAGGACGCCCGCGGCGATCAGGCGCGAGCGCGGATCGGCGATCGATGCGAGTGCCGCCTCGTCGGCAGCGGACGCCGCGCCCGCCGAAAGGATCGCGTGGTACTGCGCCGGCAGCAGCGCAGGGTCGACGCGATCCCACCGCCCGGCAAGAAAGTCGGCGTAGGCGCGCTCCGCGGGGGGCGCGTCCTCGCGCAGCGCTTCGAATCCAACGCAGGGGTCGAATTCCAGACTCGCCACGCGCAGCGCACAGCGCGTCAACTCGGCCCGCGCCAGCAGCGCCGCCCGCCCGGTCCGCGCGAGCGCCCTGCGTGCGCGCTCGAATGCTTGCTCGGCAAGGCGCCGCCGGCCTTCCAGTTCATACCGCGCGAAGGCGTCGAGCGCTGTGCGCGCCTCGACCTGCCAGTCGGGCGGCGGCGGGTCTCCGGCACAACCAACCAGCAACAGGGTCCCCATGACCGCAAGGCGGCGCAGGCTCACGGCAGCTTCACTTCTGTCTCGCGCTCGAAAGGCCACTTGCGGTTCAGTTCATCGATGAGATGACCGAGCTTGCGCACGCTGTCGTCAACCTCGGCGCGCAGCGTCGCGAGATCGATCGATGCGGTCTTGGCCTCGCCGCTGATCACGCGCGCATCGGCGCTTACCGCTTCCAGGTTGACGAGGATGGCGTCAACCCGTTTTAGCCGATCACGCGCGTCCCCGAGCAGCGCGCGCGCCTCGACGGCCGCCTTGCGCGTTTCATCGACCAGGCCGTCCTTGTCCAGCACGCGGCGCTCCGCCTTGGTCACCAGGCGCTCGCTCGCCCGCGCCACCCTGCTCAGCTCGGCAAGCAAGCTGTTCGTGCGCTCGAGCGCCGAAATTACCTTCTTCGCGTGCTCGACGTCGCCCAGCACGCCTTCCAGCGCCCCGTACTCGCCAGTGAGGCGTGCGGTGAAGGTCTGCAGGTTCGCGACGCTCGTGCGCAGGCCGGACCCAACGCCGGTGACCTGCTCGACATTCTCCAGTGCCGAGCGCAGTGTCGCCACCATGAGCGGGATCTGCTCGGTCACGTCGCCGATTAAGGCCTCGCGCTCAGCACCGTCATGCAGCGGGACATCGTCAAGATTGCCGGTGAACGCGCGTAGCCGTGTCGCGCCCACCAGCGAGCGTTCGATCGTGAACACGCTCGAGGCGCGCAACCAGCGCGAATCGCGCTTCGCCAGCTCGACATCGAGACGCGCCCGCCCGTCTTCACCCAGGGAGATGCGCCGTACGCGGCCGATCGGAAATCCCGCGAACGTCATGTCCATGCCGACGGTCACGCCGCCGGCGTTGTCGGCGACCAAGGTCAGACGCTGGGTCGGCTCAAACACGCCACGCGCATACAGCACGTAGACCACGAAGGCGATCACGAGCGCCGCGGTGAGCGTCACCAGCAACCCGATCTTGAACCCGAGATGCCGGATCAGCGCGGTGGATACAGGGGTGCGTTCCATACGTAGTCGATAATCGTGCAGCTGCCAAAGCGATCCTGGACCGCCGCAAGCGACGCGTCCACAAACCGCGGGTAATGGGTATCGGGCAGAAGATAGCCGGGACGCTCGATCACGACCAGTGCCGGTGATGCGGCCACTGCGCGCAACAGCTTCACCTGGAAACGCTCCTCGTGCGTCAATCCGGCGTCGCGCTTGCCCGCGCAGCCGGCGCATTCGAGTTGCTCGAGCAAGCCCATGGCGCCGGCGGCGGCCGTAGGCCAATCGAGGCTGTGCTGGTACTGCTGCACAAGGGCAATGTTCTCCAGGGCCGACAGATTCGCGCGCAGCGGCAGCGCCGGCGACACCAGCGCGGCGAGCGGGTGCTCGGCGAGTGCCGCGCGCCGTTCGGCGTCGCCGGCAACCCAGGTCATATGTACTTGAACGCCAATGACGACACCTCGATCAGAAGGAGAACGAAAAATAACCGCATCATGCCGCGCAGCACGGTCACCGGCGCGGAGTGGACTTCAAGCGGCCCGGCGAGCCCCTCGGCCATCGGAATCACACCGACCGCGATACCGAAGAACAGGCACTTTAGCCCGAGTCCGATGGTGATCTGTGGACTGAAGACGGCCCCCACTGTGCGCGTGAACTCCGGCAGCCCCCAGAGAAAAAACCCGTATACCCCCAGATAGGCGATCACCAGCGTCACTGCGCAGCTCACCACCGACAGCGCGATCACCGAGACCGTACAACCGACCAGCCGCGGCACGAACTCGTGGCGCATCGGGTCCACGCCGGCACGCGCCAGCGCGTCGATCTCGTGGCGCAGGTTCATGAGTGCAATCTCGGTACTGATCGCCGCACCGGAGCGCAGCGAGACGAACAGCGCCGCGGTCAACGGGATCAGCTCGAGTAGCAATACGCGCAGAATCATCTCGATCGCGAACTGCGACAGGCCGTAGTCGCGCGCGGTGGCGTCGACGATGCGCACGACGACCGCGCTCAGCACGGCAATGAACAGTACGAAGCCCGGCAGCACCTGCCACGCCGTGAAGTAGACCTGCTTGGCGACGCTGTCACGCGTCGCCGGGATGTAGATCGACGGTGAAAGCGCGGCGACGATGGCGGTACCGCCGAATCGAAGCAGCTGCACCCAGCCCGCGGCCCACGCAACGAACACCACGCCGCGCCGGCGCAGGCGACGTTGCAGGTCGGCGGTGCCGAGCATGCGCGCATCATACCGTGCGCGCCTGCCGGCTCGCCGCCCACTGCGCGGCAAGCGTCGCGCGCGACGCCGCTAGAATGTCGGCGTCGATAGGAATCCATGAATGCATGTGCGTGAAAGGAACTGCTGATGACGGCCACCAAGAAGCGACCTGAAGACCTGCGCAGTCACCGCTGGTTCGGCGTCAAGGATCTACGTTCGTTTGGCCATCGCTCGCGTACCGCGCAGATGGGCT
>Ga0255041_10000156_pt1 | contig 10429 bp, 10 predicted proteins | sample BC1_12_3_MG_FD_188630 | JGI IMG/M metagenome (GOLD analysis project Ga0255041, IMG submission 188630) | Seawater microbial communities from Strait of Georgia, British Columbia, Canada - BC1_12_3 | ecosystem: Environmental > Aquatic > Marine > Strait | place: Canada: British Columbia | collected... | reverse complement strand
AGACATTGTAGATAGCGGTATGCAAAACACATTACACCAAAATGGCGCTACAATGATTGTATCTCGTACACAAATATTTAATGTTGATGCAGGCGATTACTTAGAGGCATATTGGGCGACAGACAGCACTAATGGCAGCTTGCAGCACCACGCCGCCACTGCGTTTGCCCCAGCCACTCCCGCTTCAACACTTGCTATATCTAGGATTAACGCATGAATGAAGAACTAGAGCGTTGCAGGACTTGGATTGAGGCAGCTTTAAGCTACAGCGGCGGCACGCACGACTTTATTGACGTAGCCGAAGGTATCTACAAAGGTACGATGCAGTTGTGGCCAACGCCAAAGGGGTGCATAGTAACTGAAATCGTGGTATATCCGCAAAAGAAAGTTTTAAACGTGTTCCTCGGCGGCGGTGAATTGGATCAAATTTTGGATATGCACAACGATGTGATAGAGTGGGCAAAGGCGCAAGGATGCGCAGCCCTAACCATGACTGGTCGCTTTGGCTGGAAAAAACCATTGGCGAAGCACGGTTGGAAGCCACTGCACACGTCCTATGTTAAGGAGTTTGAATAATGTCAAAAGGTGGATCAACGTCATCAACAGTTGAAATCCCAGAGTACATTGAGAAAGCGGCACAGCGCAACCTAAACCAAGCTGACCTAATCTCAAAACTAGGCTTTATTCCCGAGTATGGCCCAACCGTTGCTGCGTTTACTCCAATGCAAGAGGCTGCGTTTCAAGGCACTGCACAAACAGCTGGCGCTTTTGGCTTGCCCGGCGGTGATATGTCAATGCGGGATATTTCTGGCGGTATGCCCGAGCCTACAACTTACGCAGGCGGGGTGCGTGGTTATTCCTCACTGCCAATCTATGAGCAAGCCCTTGAGGCTTTCGGAGAGGCAAGACCGGGGCAAAAAAGATATGTGGATAGCTTCTTTATTGACCCGTTTACAGGTGTTCCCGGCTCCAATATGCAAGCGCCAGTTGACTACACTGTAGCGCCAACACCCGGTGATTTGGGTGGCATTTCTGCTGGTGGTGGTGATGATGCCCCTTATGTTCCACCAGTTATTACACCAGTTACTCCACCAGTTACTCCACCAGTTACTCCACCAGTTACTCCACCAGTTACTCCCGGCCCGATTTACGGAGGAGTACCTGTCTCACCTACCGAAGGCGCTGTTTTCACGTCAACTGATTTTAGCGGCGAAGAAACGCCTTATACAATAGTAACTCCTACAGATGTGCGCCCGCCGGGATATGTTGACAATACGCCTGAGACCTTTCCTGAGGTGCGTGAATACTATGATTCAAGTCCGTTGAACCCTCCAGCCTCAGCTGTATTAAAGTTTGACGATGGCACGTCAGTTGACTTGGGTTATGATCTTGGCCCGTCCGTTGCAGGCGGTCGCGGAACAATTGTGCCGGGTCAAGCTACTGACATTGGCCTAATATCTGGCGGCGGAGCTGACGGCGTTGGCAACTTTGGCCAAGTGGGAGATTTCTTTGGCGGCATTGGTGACGCTTTAGGCATTACAGATTACAGTGGCCAAGGCGGCGGGCTACTCAGTAGTTTAAACGTAACAGGCCCGTACACTGGCATAGGCACTGCAGATATTGCCACAACTCCGACGCAAACACCTTTCGGCACCACATATGCCAACACATATACTGGTGGGGTTGGGTCTAAACCTGCCCACTCAACGGACAATGATAGACCTGCTGGGCCGGGCGACACTGGCTACGAGCAAGCCCAGCTTTTGGCGGGCCTTCAGGGTGGCGGAACTGGCATTATATACAAAGATGACCGCCGAGAAGTTTACGTTGACGGAGTAATGGTCGGCAATCCTAAAAGGGCTGACGAGGCGCGAGAGATGTTAGCTAAAGCACTTGCAAAGAAGGACGTGTAAAATGGCAGGCGGAACAGGAATGCCTATGGGCGCATTGGTAGGCGCAGCACTTGGCGGTCGCGGGGTAACACCTGCGCCAGTGCCAGCAGCAACGATGGCGGCGCAGCCCACTGCACAGCCTAACGCAACATACCAGCCAGCTCCAATGGCTCCTCAGCAGCAAGGCGGTTTTAACGTAAACCAAGCTGCCGCCGGAGCCTTGCAGGGCGCAATCGGCGCAACTCAGCAGGCGATGCAGGGTCCACTGCAGGTCGGCGCGTATGCCAATCCGTACACTAGCGAAGTTATTGACCGCACTCAGCAGGACATTGAGCGCCAACGTCAAATGGCGATGAACACTCTTGGAGCGCAGGCCACTGCTGCCAGAGCATTCGGCGGGTCGCGTCAGGGTGTTGCCGAAGGTGTCATGGCTGGCGAATATGGTCGCATGGCTGGCGATATGGCAGCGCAGCAACGTCAGCAAAACTACAGTCAAGCATTGCAAGCCGCGATGGCAGACCGTCAGGCTCGCCTCGGCGCTGCGTCTCAAATGGGTCAACTTGGCCAGCAGGCATTTGGCACAGGTCAAGCAATCCAGCAGCAGCAAGCGCAGCAAGGTCTATTGCAGCAAGGTATTCAGCAGGCTCTTATCGACGCGGCAAGGCAGCAGTATGCTGGCTATACTGGCGCGCCAGCTCAATCGCTTCAAGCTCCGCTAAGCGCGCTTGGCATTGCACAGCAGGGCGGGGCAAAGACAGTTACGGAATCACAAAGTCCCGGCCTACTCAGTTACTTGCAGGTTATAGGGCAAATGTGCTGGGTTGCCCGCGAAGTTTACGGCGAGGACGATCCAAAGTGGTTGCAGTTCCGCGAGTGGGTTATCGGTTATTCACCAAACTGGTTTTACAACGCTTACAGCAAATATGGCGAAAGTGTGGCAAAAATTGTGGCAAAAGTGCCAGCACTTAAACTTGTCATTCGCCCTTTCATGGACGCTAAGCGCAAGGCAATGGGGTATAAGTAAATGGTCATGAATCCGCAGCAGTCAAGTCAACCGCGTGGCGGTCTCCTCGGCTTATTTGACAAAGCAACCACAACGAATGAGGACACGGGCCTTAGCCCCTTCCAAAACTTTGCTGCGGCGCTTGACCCTTTAATCATGAAGGACATGCGCATTGGCGAGGGCATACGTCAGCAGGGCGCTCAACGCGTAGCGGACATGTCGCGAAACAAAACTATTGCCATGCTTCGAACACAAGGGCGGGATGACTTAGCCGATGCTGTGCTAAACCGCACGATTGGTGTTAAAGATGCGTTTGGCGTTATGCAGAGCGAGAAGGCTGCTGATCTGGCGTTCAGTCGTCAAAAACAATTAAAACAAATGGGTACTGGCAGTAAGGTCGATTTAACGACCGACATGAAGAACTGGCTTCAAGTTAAGTCCAGCAAACCAGACTTAACATTTGAGGGGTATCTGTCCCAATATAAATCGCCCAAGGGCATTCAAAGCAAAGGAGTTTACCGAGACTCCGGCACAGGTGATATTATTGGCGAAGTCAATTTCGACCCAGCCTCCGGCCAATACTTTCAGCTAGGTGAGGGTGGTGAGCGGAAGAATTTGGACATTACAAAGTACACTCCGGTTTTGGACTCGACTTTTGGCCAAACCGTTCCCAACTTCACCCAGTTTAATAAATTGAGCGACGAATTAGCAACAGACCGCTCAAGCATTAGAACTTTTGAAAAATACATGCGCTCAATAGGAGACACTAACGAGGGCTTGGGTCGCTTGGCGGATCAATTTAGCGCAAACGCAAAAACACTACTTAGTGGTTATTTTGGAGATGAATACACAGAACTTTCACCATCGGAACTAAATACTAGGGTCGCTCAAGGCCTTTTGCAGGGTTTAATTGGTCGGTCTCGATTGGAGGTAGTCGGCGGCGGAGTAATGACCGAACAAGACGCGCTTAGAATCATCCAAAACCTTGGTGGCGATGTAAACCTTCTCCAAAACAAAGAAGTCGTTGCAACTCAAATTAAAAATCTTCTTGAGCAAAAAATGGCATCATTTGACCGAAAGAAAAAGGTACACGACAATGCGATTTTTCAGGTTTATGGGTCTCAAGGTTACGAGCCTATTGAGCCTTACGAAATAGACATGAGCGTGTTTAAGACGTCTCCTAATATCACTTTTGAAAATGCAACTATAGGAAGCGTTGTAAGGGATGATAGTGGGGCGCAATTTGAGTATTTGGGCGGCAATAGAAACTCAGCTAGTAGCTGGAGGCAGGTAAAGTAATGGCAACTCCGTCTTGGGTGACTGATGCTTCAGAAGGTTCTGAAGAACAAAATGTTAAAAAATCCGCAAAGCCGTCTTGGGTTTCGGACGGGGAATCACCCGTTGCTCTCGACGAAGAAGTATCATACGGAGCGGGTCTGGCCCGTGCAGGCTTGCAGGGTCTTAGCTTTGGATTTGCTGACGAGATTGAGGCATTTCTTCGTAAGGGCGATATGCCATATGAGGAAAAACTGGCTCAAGTTCGTCAGGCTATAGACCAGTTCTCAGAGCAAAATCCCGGTACAGCATTAACAGCAGAAATTGTAGGATCACTTCCAACAGCATTGCTTGGGGGAGCTGGGTTGGCTAGGGCTGGCGTAACAGGCGCGGCAAAAGTTGCTGGCCTTGAGGGAGCTTTATACGGCTTTGGCTCTGGCGAAGGCGGCGCAGCAGAGCGTGCTAAGTCAGCGGTTGTTGGCGGAACAGTTGGAGCGGCTACAGGAAAAGCATCTGATTTTCTTTTCCCAAAACTATCCAAGGCTGCAACGGAGTTAGCGAAAAAGGGTGTAAGATTGACGCCCGGTCAGCGCATGGGCGGCAAGACCAAATTAATTGAAGAAAGGCTGACCTCCGTGCCGTTTGCCGGAGATATTATTTCCGACCAGCAAGCTCAAGCCATGGCTGACTTTAACCGTGCGGCAATGAACGAGGCTTTAAAGGTTTTAGATGATGCGAAGCCAAGGTTTAATTCGGCTGTGTCTTTACTAAAGCCAAAAACAAAAGTGCCTAAAAATTTATCTGGTAACGAGGCATTTGAATTTGCCAACAGCGTAATCTCTGACGCTTACGATGAAGTTGTGCCAAAGATGTCTGTAAATTTAAATGAAGCCTTTGAGAATGATCTAATAAGCATTGTCAGGAAAAACGAAGGGCTTGGTCCGGATGGTCTGCAAAAGTTTCAGTCAAAGCTAGAGGCCATATTCGGTCGCACCGGAAAGCAAGGGGTAAAGGGTTCTGTATCACGAGATATTGGCGGCTCAACCTTAAAAAGCATTGATAGCGATTTAGGCACAGAAATAGCAAACTATAGCCGCAGCCCAATTGCTGCCGAACGAGATTTGGGCGTAGCTATGCGCGAAGTTCAAACATTGCTCCGGGATAGCATGGAAAGCTCCAATCCTGATGTAATGAAGGATTATAAAAAGGCCCAAATGGCATGGAAGTCATTACTCCCAGTTAGGCGCGCTGTGGCAAACGCAACAGCAAAATCTGGAGAGTTCACACCTAAACAGCTTTTGCAGGCATCTAAAGCTTTAGATAAGTCAAAAGACAAGCTAGCCACAGCAAAAGGTCAAGGCATTCAGCAGCCCTTTGCTCAAAAAGCGCAAGAGGTTCTAGGGCAAACGGTTGGAGACATGGGTACGGCTGATAGAGCTGCGCTTATGCTGATGGCGCAGCAAGGCTTTCAAGCACCTTTACGAACACTAGCTGGAGGCGGAGCTTTAACATTAGGTGCGGGTGCTATGTATAGAAACCCCCTCGGTAGGGCCGCAGCCACAGGGTTATTGGCCGCCCCCGGAGCGCTAGGCAGGCAGGCAGCTCCGGTTACTGGCGCAATGACAGGTCGAGCATTTGAAGAGGACCAGCAATAATGGAACTTAAACCAAAATCACGCAGCGAAATCGAAAGCATTGTCCAAGGCGCAATCTCGGATGCGGTGGACTTTGTTGAGGGTGAGATCAGCCAAGATCGGATCAAAGCCCAACGCTATTACGATGGCGAGGTTGACCTTGGTTACGAGGATGGCCGCAGCAAGGTTGTAGCCACAAAGGTACGGGATACCGTACGTTCTGTGAAGCCAAGCCTGATGCGCATATTCCTCAGCACAGCCAAGCCCGTTGAATTTGTGCCAAACGGTCCAGAAGACGTGGCAATGGCCGAGCAGGCCACTGAGTTTATGCACCATGAGTTTACCCGGCTGAACGGTTATCGCGTGATGAATGACGCCTTCCAAGATGCGTTAGTTAAAAAACAAGGCATCGTGAAGGCGTACTGGATGACATATCCAGAGGCCGAGATTTTTACATTCACAGACCTTTCTGACGATGAATATACATATCTGCTGGACGATGACAGCGTGACTGTGATTGAGCATACAGTTGAAATGACCATTGAGATTGATCCAATGGGCATGGAGATTGAGCTGCCGATCCACAGCGTAAAACTCAGCCGCCAGAAGGAAATGGGTGAGCTGTGTATTGAGAGCGTTCCGCCAGAAGAGTTCTTCATCAACCGTGACGCTCGCAGCCTTGCAGATGCCTACGTTGTGGCTCACCGCACAGACATGCGCGCTGGCGATCTAATCGCAATGGGCTACGACCCAGACGTGGTGCTTAATTTGGACAGCTTTGAGGGTGGGTCTGACATAACTGAGGCTGAGGTGTTTGAGCGCCAAGGTTACAGCACAGATACATCTGACGAAGACCAGCAAGACCCATCCATGCGCAATGTTGCCGTGACTGAAGCATATATGCGCATTGACGTTGATGGCACTGGCGTACCTGTCCTGCACAAAATCACATGCGGTGGCACGGCATACGAAATGCTTGACTTTGAGCCATGCGATGAGCTGCCTTTTGCCAAGTTTGAAATAGACCCAGAGCCACACACATTCTATGGCCGCTCACTGGCCGAGATTGTTATGGATGACCAAGACGCAGCCACATCGGTTTTGCGCTCTATCCTTGACAACGTGGCGATGACAAACAACCCACGCCTCGGTATCGTTGAAGGCGCAGTCAACATTGATGACGTGCTGAATAACGAAATCGGCGCAATCGTGCGTATGCGCGCTCCGGGTTCTGTGCAGGAATTATCTGTCCCATTCACCGCAGGCCAGACACTTGGCGCGCTGACATACCTAGATGGCCTCGTAGAGAGCAAGACAGGCGTTTCCAGAGCCTCAATGGGCCTAGACCCTGATGCAATGCAGTCAACTACAAAGGCCGCTGTGCAGGCTACTGTGCAGGCCGCAGCGGGTCAGGTTGAGGTTATGGTTCGCAATCTTGCAGACGGTATGCGTGACTTGTTTGGCATCATGCTGCGCTTGATGAGCAAAAACGTAGACGAAGAGCAAATGATGCGGATGAATGGTACGTTTGTGCCAGTAGATCCGCGAATTTGGGACCAGTCAATGGACGTTAGCATCAATGTGGGTCTTGGCACTGGTCGCGAGGAAGAGAAGGCGATAGCCCTAAACCAAGCCCTGCAAATGCAGACGATGGTTTACCAGAACTACGGGCCGATGAACGGCTTAGTTAGCCTGACCAACATTCGCAACACGCTGGCCGACCAGTTGGCTGTGTCTGGCATACGCAATGCTGACCGTTACTTTGCGCCAATCACGCCAGAGATTGAAATGCAGATGTTGCAGATGCAGCAACAGGCTCAAGCGCAGCAAGGCCAAGCGGCTGATCCAAACGCTGCGTTCTTGCAGGCAGAGCAAATGAAAGCGCAAACGAAGGCTCAAACTGACATGGCCAAGTTGCAGCTTGAAATGCAGAAGGCAGCGGCCAATGACGATCTCAAGCGAGATCAGATGGCGCAGGACTTGCTGGTTGATGCGGCAAAGATTTACGGCGAATACGGCACAGCCGTTGACGTAGCCCGTGTGCAGGCCGAGCAAGACAAAATGCGCATGATTGGCGGCATGGCCCAAGGGGTGCAACAATGACAACAGAAATACGCATAGAGGCTGAAGAGGCCCGTCGTTTGAAAAACGATACTGCATTTAAGCAGTTTATGCAGGGTGTGCGCGAAAACCAAATGCAGGTTTTCGCAAACAGTGGGGTGGCTGACGTGGCCGCCCGTGAAGAGGCGCATGCGATGATCCGTGCGCTTAACCAGATCGAATTTGCCCTCGACGCTGCGCTTGCAGCAGAGACACTTTTGGATCGCAAGCAAAGGAAGTAGTACCGATGGAATCGACTACCCTAGAACAAGCCGCAGAAAGCCTGCTGGCACCCTCAGAGGAGACTTCTGAGGGCAGTAATTTTGACGAAGCTGTGGACGCAATGATTGAGCCTGATGACGATCAGACTGAAGAAGTTGAGGTTGCAGACGACGAGCAAAATGACGTTGAGGCATCCAGCGAAGATTATGATGATGTCGAAATTGACGACGAAGACCTAGTAGAAGCACCAGCTGAAGACACCAATGTTTTCTCCGTTAAAGTTGACGGCAAGGAAGAGCAATGGACACTGGATCAGTTAAAGCAATCTGCTGCGGGACAAGCGGCAATTAATAAGCGGTTTCAAGAAGCTGCTGAAGCGCGAAAGCAAATTCAGCAGCAAGCAGCCGTATTGCAACAGCAGCAACAGCAAGTCGCTGCTTTGTATCAGCAAGCACAAAACGGTGGTTTGCAAGCCCCAACCCCGCCAACACGCGAGTTATTTGAAAGTGACCCAATCGGGTACATGGAAGAAAAGCTCAAGTATGACGAGTCCAAGGCACAATACGACCAAAATATGTTCCAGCTTCAGAATGTGCAAAAGCAGCGCATGCAGGCCCAGCAAGAGGCGCACCAGACCTACCTTGCAGAGCAGGCACAAGTGTTGACGCAACACATACCTGAGATAGCCGATCCTCAAAAAGGCGAGGCAATCAAAAACGCATTGGTTGATACCGGCGTTTCCTATGGCTTTACAGCTGAGGAAATGCAGGCAGTGACCGATGCTAGATATGTGCGGGCGTTAAATGACGCGCGTAAATATCGTGAGCTGGTGGCAAAGCGAAAATCAGCGCAGTCCAAGGGTGAGAAAGCCCGGCCTGTGGTGAAAGCTGGTGCAAAGAAGCGTGTTGATAGTAACGCTGTAACTCGTAAAAAAGCGCAAGCGCGCTTGCAGAAAACTGGCTCAATCAACGACGCATTGAGCCTGATCTTAAAGCAGTAAGTCTTTGAAAGGACAAACTAATGACTCAGCCAACCAACACATTTGATACCTATGATGCCATTGGCATTAGGGAAGATTTGTCAGATATGATCTACAATGTTGATCCATCTGACACGCCATTTTACTCTAAGTCGAGCAAAACCAAGGCAAAAAACACTCTAGTAGAGTGGCAAACACAGGCATTGCGTGCTTCCGCTGTCAATGCTCACATTGAAGGCGATGCAACAACCGCCGATGCAGTTACTCCAACTGTACGCCTCGGCGCACGCACACAGATTTTCAAAAATGCTGTAATCGTGTCCGATACTGACGAAGCAGTCGATAATGCTGGGCGGGCTAAGGAGCTTGCTTACCAAACTTTGCTCATCGCTAAAGAGCAAAAATTGGATATCGAGAAGGCTTTGTTTGCGAACCAAGGCAACGTAGTTGGTTCCTCAACTGCCGCGCGTAAAACTGGTGGTGTACCATCATGGTTGATTACTAACGTAAACTTCCAGTCTGGTAACTCAGGCGCAAACCCAACTGGCGACGGCACAGACGCTCGCACAGACGACGGCACACCAACTGCATTCTCGCAGGCCAAGTTTGACGACGTTATGCAGTCAATCTGGGAAGAGGGCGGAAAGCCAGATACTTGCTATCTGTCAGCCTTCCAGATGAATGTAGCTCTCGGCTTCACTGGCAACAACAATCAGCGCTCATCCGTACAAGCTGGCGATGAAACTGTTGTAAAATCACTTGCGGTTTATGTCACTCCGTGGGGAACCATTGAGTTCATGCCATCACGCGAAAATCGCTCACGCGATGTGTTCATTTTGCAAGACAATATGTGGGAATGCGCAGTATTGCGTGGGACCAAGAACGTCGCACTTGCGAAAAATGGCGATAACACTACTCGTCAGGTCACAACCGAATTGGCTCTTTGCTCGAAAAATGAAAAAGCAAACGGCGCAATTTACGACAACACAACTTCGTAGTACAATACAAGAGGGGGCGGCTTTACGCCCCCTCTGCTCAATTGGAGAAATGACATGAAAAAAGTTTTAGTTGTAGGCCACAAGGTACACACGTCCCTTGGCAAGCTGGTTAAGGAAGACACAGCGGAGCTGCCAAGCGCAGAGGTTGAAACGCTAATGCGTGTTCGCCCAGATGCACTGAAAGTGCTTGGTGACGTTGAGCCAGCGCCTGCGCCCGCGCCCACCAAACGCGCCAAGAGTAAATAAGAAATGGCGAAGATTTCAGAAAAAATTAGCTTTGAGCATGACCACATGGTTATCAAGCAGAAGCACGATGTGAGCCAAGCG
>Ga0255041_10000147_pt1 | contig 10570 bp, 5 predicted proteins | sample BC1_12_3_MG_FD_188630 | JGI IMG/M metagenome (GOLD analysis project Ga0255041, IMG submission 188630) | Seawater microbial communities from Strait of Georgia, British Columbia, Canada - BC1_12_3 | ecosystem: Environmental > Aquatic > Marine > Strait | place: Canada: British Columbia | collected... | reverse complement strand
CGTGCCGCGCAACCCTCGCGATCGTGCACGATCTTGCGGTGATCGCCGCGGCGGTCAGCGTCGCGCTGGCCTTCTGGCCGAATCCCTGGGTGATCGCAGCCGCAGTGATCGTCATCGGCACGCGCCAGCAAGCGCTGTTCGTCATTGCACACGATGCCGCGCATTACCTGCTTTTTGATTCGCGCCGCGCAAACGATCTCGCCGGCCGCCTGTGCGCAACGCTCGCCGGGCTGTCGATGTGCACCTACCGCGTCGTGCACCGCCTGCACCACAACAACCTCTACGGCGCGCTCGACCCGGACACTGCGTTGCACGGCGGCTATCCGCGCGGCAAGGCCTACCTTGCGAGAAAGCTGCTGAAGGATCTTGCCGGCCTGACGGCCTGGAAGACCTACGCCTACTTCTTCGGCGCCCCGGCGCTGAACAGCGAGACCAACGTCGCGCTGCGACCGCTCGCCGACACCTCGGCGCGCCTGCGCGCCGAGGCGGCGCGCGACCGGCGCTGGGTGATCGGTCTGCACCTTGCCGCTCTCGGCGTCGCGGCCGCAAGCGGCTTTGTCGTCGAGTACCTGGTGCTGTGGATCCTGCCGCTCGTCACGGTGGTGCAGGCGATTCTGCGCCTGCGCGCGATCTGCGAGCACGGTGCGGTGAGCGACACGCGCTCGCCCCTGACCGCGGCGCGTACGAACCAGTGCCCGGCGTGGCTCGCCTGGCTGCTGTTTCCGCACGACGTGAACTACCACATCGAGCACCACCTCTACGCCTCGGTGCCGATGCACGCCTTGCCTGCCCTGCACCGGGCGCTAAGCGCCCAGGGTCTGCTAGAGGGCGCGGCGGTGATGCCGTTCGGCGTCACGCTGCAGAAAATCTTCGCCGATCGCGAGCCGCAGACCGATATGCGCTGACGGTTAGCCCCCCGCGGCTGATAAAATTGAAGTCTTTTGCGTCGCGCCAATGCCACCCCCTGCAGCGCCTATACGTCCTGAACGCGACGTCCGCAACGTCGCCATCATCGCGCACGTCGACCACGGCAAGACGACGCTCGTCGACAAGCTGCTGCACCAGTCCGGCACCTTCGGCGCGCACGAGCGCATCGCCGAGCGCGTGCTCGACTCGAACGACATCGAGCGCGAGCGCGGCATCACGATCCTGGCGAAGAACTGCGCGATCGATTACGCCGACGTGCACATCAACATCGTCGACACACCCGGCCACGCCGACTTCGGCGGCGAGGTCGAGCGCGTGCTCGGGATGGTCGACGGCGTGCTGCTGCTGGTCGACGCGGTCGAGGGTCCGATGCCGCAGACACGCTTCGTCACCCGCAAGGCACTGGCGCTCGGCCTGAATCCGATTGTCGTCATCAACAAGGTCGATCGCGACGGTGCGCGCCCCGAGTGGGTGGTGAACCACACCTTCGACCTCTTCGACCGGCTCGGCGCAACCGAAGCCCAGCTCGATTTCCCGATCATCTACGCCTCCGCGTTGCAGGGTTGGGCGTCGCTCGAACCGCATCAGCGCGGCAGCGACATGCGACCGCTGTTCGACACCATTCTCGAGCGCGTGCCGCCGCCCGAGGCCGACGACGCCGACGGCCCGCTGCAATTGCGAATCGCGGCGCTCGACTACTCGAGCTACGTCGGGCGCATCGGCATCGGCTGCGTACGACGCGGTCGCCTCGCGCCCGGCATGGAGATCGTCGTCGCCCATCCCGATCGCGCGCCGCTGCGCGGCAAGATCGGCCAGGTGTTCGGCTTTCGCGGACTCGAGCGCGTCGCGCTCGAAGAGGCGCGCGCGGGCGACATCGTGCAGGTTACGGGTGTCGAGGCGGTCGCGATCGGTGCGACGCTCTGCGCACCCGAACAGCCCGAACCCCTGCCCGCGCTGAAGGTCGACGAGCCGACCCTGATCATGAACTTCCAGGTCAACACCTCGCCGCTGGCCGGGCGTGACGGGCGCTTCGTTACCAGCCGGCAGCTGCGCGAGCGCCTGGTCCATGAGCTGAATACGAACGTTGCGCTGCGCGTCGAGGACACCGAGGACGCGGACGTCTTCCTGGTTTCGGGACGCGGCGAATTGCACCTTACGATCCTTGCCGAGAACATGCGCCGTGAAGGCTACGAGTTGGCGCTCGGCCGGCCGCGCGTGATCACGAAAACCGTCGACGGTGTCCTGCAGGAACCGATCGAAATGCTGACGCTCGACGTCGAGGAGGCGCACCAGGGTGCGCTGATGGAGTCGCTCGCCTTGCGGCGCGGCGACCTCGTCGATATGGCGCCCGATGGACGGGGGCGCGTGCGGCTCGACTACCGCGTCGCCGCGCGTGGCCTGATCGGCTTCCAGGGCGAGTTCATGAACATGACCCGCGGCAACGGAATGATGAGCCACGTGTTCGACGGCTACGACCCCTGGAAAGGCGAGTTTCCCGGACGGCGCAACGGCGCCATGGTGTCGCAGGAAGATGGCGAGGCCGTCGCCTTTGCGCTATTCAATCTGCAGGCGCGCGGGCGCTTGTTTGTATCGCCCGGTGACAAGGTCTACGAGGGCGCGATCGTCGGCATTCACAGCCGCTCGAGTGATCTGGTCGTCAATCCGATTAAGACCAAGAAGCTCACCAACGTACGCGCCTCGGGCAAGGACGACAACGTGCTGCTCACGCCGCCGGTACGCCTCACGCTCGAGACCGCGATCGAATTCATCGAAGACGACGAGTTGGTGGAAGTCACGCCGCACGCGATCCGCGTGCGCAAGCGCCACCTGGTGGAAAACGAGCGGCGCCGCGCCACGCGCGCCGTTCCGCAGGATCCGAGCGTAGAAGCGCTGGTCCGATAGCGGGGCGGACCCTGACGGCCGTGACCGCGCGCCTCCTCGCTTCGATCAGCCTTGCACTCGCGCTCACCGCCTGCGCGGCCGAATCGACCACGGCGCGCACAGACGCGCAGACGCAACCGAAGACGAAGTCTGACTGCGCGCGCCCGGGCACATGGGTCGTGCTCGACGGGCTCGCGCCGCGCGCAGCCGCCGCGTCGAGCGTCCTGAACGCGGCCGCCGAGCGGGACGTCGTCCTGCTCGGCGAGCAGCACGACGCGGCGGACCACCACCATTGGCAGCTGCATACGCTCGCTGCGCTGCACGCGCTGCGCCCGAACATGGTGATCGGCTTCGAGGCGTTTCCGCGCCGCGTCCAGCCCGTGCTTGATCGCTGGGTGGCCGGTGAACTGGATGCAGCGACGTTTCTTGCCGACGTTCAATGGGAGAAGGTCTGGGGCTTCTCGGCGCAGCTGTACCTGCCATTGCTCGAGTTCGCGCGCATCCACCGCATCCCGATCATCGCGCTGAATGTCGAACTCGAGCTAAACCGCGCGATCGGCGCCAAGGGCTGGGCCGCGGTGCCCGATGCGCGCAAGGAAGGCGTATCGCGCCCCGCGCCGGCGAGCCCGGCCTACCGCGCGGCGTTGTTCGAGGTCTATCGCCATCACCCCGTCGCCAAATCGGCGGACGGCGAGAAGCCAACACCAGACAGCCCCGCGTTCCAGCGCTTCGTCGAGTCGCAGACCACCTGGGACCGCGCGATGGCCGAGGCGATTGCGACTAGGCTCTCGAGCGCGCCTGCCGATCGCCGGCCGCTCGTCGTCGGCATCGCGGGCAGCGGGCACCTGCGCCAGGGCTTCGGAATCCCGCACCAGCTGCGCGACCTCGGGGTCGCGCGCATCGCGACCTTGCTGCCGGTCGAGGTTCAGGACGATTGCAAGGCGTTGGGCATCGGGTTCGCCGATGCGGTATTCACCCTGTCGCGCGCGCGCGCCGTGCCGCCGCCGCGTCCGCGCCTTGGCGTGCGCCTCGAGCAAAAAGACAAGACGGTCAAGATCGTCGGCGTCATGAAGGACAGCCTCGCGGCGTCAATGGGTGTACGCGCCGGCGACGTGATCGTGTCCATCGCCGGCACGCCGGTCACCAGCCTCGCATCGGTCATTGCACCGATACGCGCGCAGCCGCCCGGTACCTGGTTGCCGATCCAGCTGCGGCGCGACACCACGACGCTTGATCTCGTCATCAAATTCCCGCCAGCGAAACCGAAGTAATGGCGCTGCGCTCGTCTGCGGCGCTCGCTGTCGCGCTGCTTTTTGCCGCCTGCGCGAAGGCCGCAACGCCGCACCTTGACCTCGACGTAAGGCTCGACCCCGAGACGCGCGCGCTGCACGTTGTCGCCGAGCTGCGCGACGCAGCAACCCGAGACATCGCACTGCACGAAACGTTCAGGATCAGCGCGGCAAGTGCAGATGGAACACCGCTTGCCCTGGGCCCCGGATCGGTCGAGCGCGGATTGCGTAGCTGGCGACTCGCGGGCCCGGCCAGGCGTCTGCGCATTAACTATGAAGGCTGGCTTGCACCGCTGGCGCGGGCGGCCGATCACCGGCGCGTGCTGCAGGCGCTGCCGCCGATGGCGTCGCCCGAAGGCAGCTTTCTGCCCGCGGCGAGCGCCTGGACACCCTGGCCTGGCGCCCGCTTCACCTATCGGGTTCGCCTGTCGCTGCCCGCCGGCCAGCGCGGCCTCGTCGCCGGCGATTTGACGGCGGAGACCGTTTCCGCCGGTGCGGCCGAACGCAGCGTTGCGACCTTCGAAATGCGCGTGCCGACCGACGGCATCGATCTGATGGCCGGACCGTATCGTGTGACCGAGCGCCTCGTTCAACGCCCCGACGCGGCGGCGTTGCGCCTGCGCACCTACTTCACGCCTGTGATCGCGTCACTCGCCGACGGGTATCTGGATGACAGCCAACGCTACATCGAGCGCTATTCCAAACGCATCGACCCCTATCCGTTCGCGTCGTTCTCGGTTGTCGCAAGCCCGCTACCGACCGGCTTCGGCATGCCCACGCTCACCTATATCGGCGCGGCGGTGCTCCGCCTGCCATTCATCCGCGCCACCTCGCTCGGCCACGAGGTGCTGCATAACTGGTGGGGCAACGGCGTTTACGTCGATCCCAAAAGCGGCAACTGGGCCGAAGGCCTGACCACCTTCATGGCCGATTACGCGTACAAGGAAGAGGCATCGGCCGAGGCCGCGCGCGCAATGCGCCTCGGCTGGCTGCGCGACTTCTCCGCGTTACCACCGGGCGCCGCCAAGCCGCTAAGCGCGTTTCGCTCGCGCGCCCACGGCGCCGACGCCGCAACCGGCTACGGCAAGGCGGCAATGGTCTTTGTCATGCTGCGCGACCTGATCGGCGAGGCCGCGTTCGATCAGGGCCTGCGCCGTTTCTGGACCAATCACCGATTTCGTGAGGCCTCCTGGAACGATCTGCGTGGGGCCTTCGAAGCCGTGTCCAAACGCGACCTATCAACGTTTTTCGCGCAGTGGCTCGAGCGCGCGGACGCGCCGGCGCCGAGACTCGTTGCCGCGCACGGGCAAGGCACCGCGATCGACGTCACGCTAGAACAGTCGAAACCGCCCTACGTCTTGCGCGTGCCGCTGGAATTCCAGGGTGACGCCGGTCCGACGACACGCTGGGTCGAGGTCTCCAAGGCGCGCGAAACCCTGCGCGTGAGCCTCGAGACGCCGCCCGCATCCGTCCGCCTCGACCGGGATCTGCGCCTGTGGCGGGCGCTCGACCCTGATCGGCTGCCGCCGATTCTGCGCCAATGGATTCTTGCGCGTGCACCGCGCGTCGCCGTCCTGTCCCAATCCGACGACCTGCGCGCGGCGGCCGACCAGCTGGCGAAACGCTTCTTCGAGGCACCGGCGCGGCGCGTCGTTCTTGCCGATCCCGGTGAGGGTCCTTTGTTGATCATTGGTTTGCACGCCGACATCGACGTCGCACTTTCGCATCTCGGTCTCGCAAGGCGCCCCGCGCAACTTGAGGGCCGCGGCTCGGCGCAGATCTGGACCGTGCGACGCAAACCGGGCGCCACGCCGGTCGCGGTCGTCTCGGTACGCGACGCCGCCTCGCTCGCTGCACTCCATCGACCATTGCCACACTACGGCGCACGAAGCTATCTCGCCTTCGATGGCCGGCGCGCGATCGCGCGCGGCGTGTGGCCGACGTCGGTCGAGGCGGTTCCTGTTGCGCGTTGAGCTTCCAGGCCCATTCGTTTAACCTTTTCTTCAACTATTGTCGGAGCACATAAACTTTCGCCATGACCGCAAATATCGATCTGTTCTGGTCGTTTCGCAGCCCGTACTCCTACCTCGCGATGCCGGGCGCGCTCCGGCTCGAGAAGGATTTCAAGGTCGAGATCCGGTTCAGGCCGGTACTTCCGCTCGCGGTGCGCGACCCGTCGTTCTTCAGCTCGGACAACCTGAAGCGGGCGAAGTACATCCGCATGGACTGGGTGCGCCGCGCCGAGATGCTCGGCGTTCCGCACGTCTGGCCTTCGCCCGATCCGATCGTCCAGGATCTCGAGACCTACAAGATCGCCGCAGAGCAGCCCTACATTTACCGGTTGACCGATCTCGGCGTGGAGGCCGAGCGGCAGGGGCACGGCATTGAATTCGCCTACGAAGTCTCGCGCCTCATCTTTGGCGGAACGCGCGATTGGCACCTCGGCGAGCACCTGAAACAAGCCGCGAGCCGGGCCGGGCTCGACCTCGCTGCAATGGAGGCCGCGATCGCCGAACCGGCGTCGCATCGCGCCACGGTCGAGGAAAATCAGATCGCGCTGACGCAGGTCGGGCACTGGGGCGTGCCGACCTTCGTTTTCGAGGGCGAACCGTTCTTCGGCGAAGACCGCATCGACACGCTGCGTTGGAGGCTTGGCAAGCACGGCCTGAAGCGTTCGTGATCTTGAGCAGCGGCGCGGGGACGCCGCCCCAATCAGACCTAGGCGATGTCGCGCGCCCGTTCAGCCGATGGCATAGCGCACGGGCGCAGCGCGCTTGCCGGAGCCGCGTTGCGGCACCATCGGAAGGGCAAAGCCCTGCTGGTGGCAAGCACGGGTGACGACGACGAATTTCCACAGCGCACCGCCGGCCACAGCACTCAACCCCGCGATCACCGGGACCACCGGCGGCGTACCGGCGACCAACGCTGCGGCAAACAGCACCACGGGCATGGCGTGTCCGATCACATGCACGGGTAGCGCGACCGCGGCGAGGTCGGCACGCGACAGCGGGCCGATGCCCACGGCCCTGGCGGTCGCCCGGTAGCGCCACCACAGCACAGCATTGACGCCCGCGAGCAGGATCCCGGCGGGGGCAAGCGACGATGGTGCTAGCGCGACCACGCCGGTCCCCGCTCCGATGGCAAGCAGGCCGAGTCCCTCCAGCAATCCGGTGGCGAGCAGCATCCACGGCATCAGCGGGGCACGCCAACTGGGAATGCCCTTCGATGCGTGCAGGATGCGCGCTTGGCAAACCAGGAAGCCGGCCGCGGCAAGCGCGGCCAGCGCATGCAGCGCACGCAGGTCACCGGGCGAGGCCAGCAGCCCGGCCGCCACCGCCGGATAGAACACGGCGACGCACCAGGTTTCGCGCGTCATCCACGAGGTCTGCGGTCGACGCAGCACGTACAGGAAGCGCAGCTTGCGGCCGATTTTCAGGAATACGAAGAACAGGCCCACCGCCATCAGTGCTGCGGCCACCACGTTGACGCCCGGCAGGGACGCCGGCTCGAGCAGGCCTGCGGCCTGCGCCAGCCACGCGACCACCACCAACCCCGATGCCATGCCGCCGAGGATGAAGTTCATCGCCGCTCGCGCGTCCCAGAACGTTTGGCGTGCGCCGACCAGCGGATTGGCCGGGTCGGAGAGCCTCTCGTCGTCGAGGTCCGCCGGTTCAGGCGCGTGACCCGGGGTCGCGTTCGGTACCTCGTAGAGGTACTTGATTTGCGGGTCGGTGCCGAGCTCGGCGTGCATCTGGAAGCTGCGGTTCTCGCCTATCAGCTGTGACACCGTGCTCTGCGGATCGGCGAAATCGCCGAATTGTATCGCCTGCGTAATGCACGAAACCGCGCACGCCGGCGTGACTTCGGGATCGACGCCAGGCACCTGTCCGATCGTTTGTGCTGTGTCGATGCGCTCAATGCAGAAGGTACATTTGTTGGCGACACCGATGCGCTCCGCGTGCGCGGTGCTCTTCTCCTGCACGGTCTGCTCGCCGTAGTAACCCTTTGGCTCGTGCACGATGGTTCGTGCCTGGTAAGGGCAGGCCACCGCGCAGGACGCGCAGCCGATGCAGGTGTCGTAGTTCATGGTCACCAGGCCGTCCTCGCGCTGGCGCGTCGCGCCGGTCGGACAGACCGGCACGCAGGGCGGCTCGGCGCAGTGCTGGCACCCAGTCACGAGGAACAGGCGCTCAACGTCCGGGAAGCGTCCCAGCTCGATGTCATGGACGTTGCGCCATTGCACGCCGGGCGGTGTGTCGTTGGCGTGCTTGCAGGCGATCGTGCAGGTCTGACAACCGACGCAGCGGTTGAGGTCCACCACCATGCCGTAGCGCCTCATGCGGCGGCCCGCTTCACCGAGACGCGCATGATGTCGGCGCCGCTGCCGGTCGCATCCGTGAGCGAGAGCGCGAGATCGGTCAGCGAGTTGAGGCTCGCGACACCGAAATCCTTGGCGAGCGGCGTGGCCCAGTGATCGAACTGTCCGATCAGCAGTACGGTATCCGGGCGGATGCCCTCGCGAAGCGTCGCGCGGCCGCGCGTGCACCCGCTCGCGGATTCGAGCACGATCGGATCGCCATCGGCGATGCCGAGCTTTTTCGCCGTGGCGCGGTTGATGATGACGCCGTCGTGTCCGGCGATGTTCTGCGCAACTTCGCGGATCAGCGGAAGGCCCACGTTGGCCCCCCAGGCGTACTGCATGCTGCGTGCGGTCAGCGCCCAGAGCGGGAACTCTTGTGGATCACGCCCCAACTCGGTCGCGTAGTTCTCCCAAATGTCGGGGAAACGCTGGACTGCGGGCAGCGCCTCGTATTCCTTCAACTGCGGGTTCCACCACTCGATGCCGCTCTCGTGCAACCGGCGCTCGAGCTGCTCACCATGCCGTTTGATGCGTTCCTGGTACGGCATCTCGAAGCGCAGGCCCTGCGCCTTCATGCGCGGGTAGAGATACCACTCGAGCTGCGAGAACGGGCGGATCATGAACCCCTTGTCGGCGAACCAATCCAGCCCGCGTACCTCGGCACCGTCGGAGGCCTCGTGGCTGGCCGCTTTGGCGACGGCGTTCCAGATGTCGCGCGCGCTGTGCGACACCTCCGGGTCGAGGGCAAAGTCATAGGCGGGGCCGCGCAGCGCGATGGCGGACGAGCCGCGGTTGATGGCCTCGTTGTATTCGCGCAGCAGGCCGGTGCGCTGCGCGAGTTCGGTGGCAATGTCGCTCATGTCCTTGCACTCGCCGGCCGGCGCGACTGCAGGCTGGCGCAACGCCCAGCCCTGATGGCGCCAGAACTGCTCGGCCGATCCGGTGCCGCCGATGCGCGACAGTTGCCAGCTTTCGAGGTCGGTGGCCTCGGGCAGGATCACGTCGGCCATCCAGTTGGACTCGTCCAGCGTGTAGCCGAACGCGAGCGTGAATGGGAACTCGGCGATGCGCTTGGCGACCTCGGGTGCGTTCCACGACGAGATCGCAGGATTGGTGCGGTAGCAGATCCACATGTCCGGCAGCGTCTGGCGCGGCCAGGGCTTGGGCGCCTTGTGCTGGAACAGCCACGGCAGGTGCGCCGGGCCCAGCGCCGCAGACCACGGTGAGTTGGCCGACAGCGGCACCAGCATTTTGTAGGCGTTGCGGATGTGCGGCTTGGATTGCCACGCATCCTTGGTCGTCGGATTGAACGGGTAGTGCATGAACCCGTCTTCGCCGTGCGTCGCACTCTTCAGGCGATTGTCAGCAGGACGGTTCAAGCGCACCTTGGTGCCCATCGTCGCGCCCGGCACCTCGAGCGCGCCGACCAGGCACGCCAGCAGGGTGCGGCCCCACATCGCGTGATAGCCGCCCCAGCCATTGTTGACGCCCTTGCCGAGCATCACGCCCACCGGGCGGTGCGGCAGCGTCTGGCCTTCGATCTCGATGGTGGCGCCCACCCGCGCGTGGGCCACGAACTCATCGCCGACGCGGCGGATGGTCTCGCTCGGCACGTCGCATTCGGCCGCCGCCCACTCGGGGGTGTACTGGCGGATGTGTTCGCGCAGCAGCTCGAATGACGGTCGTGCCTCGACCACGGCGTGCACCCAGCGCTCGCCATCGGGACCCTCTTCGTAGCCCGAGACAGTGAAGGTCCCCTCCAGGGCTGCGTCGGTGATCGCGACATCGTAGGGCTTGGCTGTGGCGTCGGCGAGATCTTGGATCAGTGGCTTGCCGGTGGCGCTGTCGCGCACGAAGTAGCCGTGCGGACCAACGAGGTAGGGCGAATTCGTGTCCTCCTTCAGGAACCGCAGGTCGCACACCGTTTGCCACTCGCGCTCGATGAGAATGCGGTGGATCAGCGCATACAGGAACGCGGCATCGGTCTTGGGCTTGATGGGCACCCATTCGCCCGAAAGCGCGCCGGTCACCGACAGATGCGGCTCGACCTGCACCCGCTTCAGGCCGCGCGCGCGCGCGTCCGCCTGTCGCCACACGCCAGTCACGCCACCCG
>Ga0255041_10000135_pt1 | contig 10788 bp, 8 predicted proteins | sample BC1_12_3_MG_FD_188630 | JGI IMG/M metagenome (GOLD analysis project Ga0255041, IMG submission 188630) | Seawater microbial communities from Strait of Georgia, British Columbia, Canada - BC1_12_3 | ecosystem: Environmental > Aquatic > Marine > Strait | place: Canada: British Columbia | collected... | reverse complement strand
CTGAAAAAAAAGCGACTCAATGTCAGCCCGGTCGCTGTCACCGCCCATATCGAGGGTGTAGCTGGTCAGCCCCCCGACGGTCCAGGGCCCGAACTGCTTCAAAGCAACGGCCGCCGGTCCGGCTCCCCATCTGCCGGCACCGAGACTGTCCTCGGTGGCCGAGTTGAACAGCAGGAGCGGACCTACACCCCAGATTATGCCGCTATCACCGATTTCACTTGGAGAGAAATACAAAGACAGGGCGACGTCGCTGATACCGGTCTCGTCCAACCCGACGTGCGGAAGGTCCTGATCGACGTAAGAAAAGATGGTGCGCGTAATCAGGTTCCAGTTGTCATTTACTTTAATCGGAACCACCGGTGTGAACTTCACTGTCCAAACCTCGCCGTCCTCGTTCGGTCCCTGATCGGCATCCTTGTTGTATTCGATCGGAATGGTGATCAATGATGCAACCGGGTTGGCGAGCTTCTTGGAGAGCTCGGCGTTGTCGTGCTTCTGCTCCTGGGCGAGCGCTGGAACCGAAAAGACCAGCAGCGCGAGTAACGATATGAAACGTGCAAATTTCATAATAGAAATTCCTTTTGGATAATTAGAATTCTTAGAACCTGGTCAGGTTTGGCGCCGGCGGATTCGGATGGTCCTTGAGCGTCGCCTTGTACTGCGCGACCAACTGAGCATACACAGCCATCACCCACGCGTTACCGCTAACCGCAACATCCTGAATTTCCCTGGGGTCAGCCTCGATATTGTAGATACGAGGGAGGCCTGCAGTTTCCTCGACTTTACCCAGATAACCGGCAAAAGATGGATTGGTATCTGCCGTCGGATTCACTGCCATAGGGTACACGCGCCATTGCTTCCACCGGACTGCAGCAACTCGATCACCAATGAAAGTGATTAAGTGGTTACGGTTCGAATTATCCTGCTTACCCAATAGGAAATCAGTTTGATCGAAGCCGTCATAAGGCCGGTCAGCCGGAAGCTTGGCGCCTGTAATATTCGCTAGCGTAGGCAAGAAATCATGCACAGAAAACATTTCGTTGCTTACGCTGGGCTTGATCTTGCCAGGCCAGCGGATCATGCCTGCTGTGCGAATAGAGCCCTCATAGGCATCACCGAGCTCACCACGAAACGGTCCGTTACTGCCGTGCCCAATCTCGTCTGGTGTTGTACTGGTAACCGTTGCACCGTTGTCAGATATCCAAATCACGATCGTATCTTCTTCGATGCCGGCTTTGTCGATGGCAACCAAAACCTGCCCGGTACGAGCATCGAGCTCAACAATGCTGTCGCCATACTTGCCTGCGCCCGAACTGCCAACAAACTCCTCAGCGGCGTCATTCGGGAAATGTGGGCGCGTCCAACCAATCATCAGGAAGAACGGATCATCTTGCTTCGCCTGCTCCTTGATATAGGAAACAGCTGCGTCGGCAATATCGCTCTCGATTTTCTTGCGGTACTCGCGATCGTACACGCGAACCGTTTTGGCCGCGCCTCCCGGCTTCTTGGCTTCGAGAATATTTACTTGGGCTGCTTTCTTTAGGGCATCAGGCGCATTGTGAATATTCATACTGCCTTCATAAAGAACGCCGTCCGTCGAGCCCTTGAAACCTAACGACCATTGGTCAAAGCCCTGATTATGCGGCTGGCTATGCGCGCCGGGCCCCAGATGCCATTTGCCGATATAGCTGGTGTTGTAGCCGGCCGACTTAAACATAGTACCCAGCGTGACATCGTCAGGCTGCAGACCGCCGCCCTGCCCAGGTGCAATGATCAACGACATGCCTGAACGGATGGAGTATTGCCCGGTCAGCAATCCTGCCCGCGTCGGCGTACATCCCGGCTCTACTAAAAACTGCGTAAAGCGCAGGCCTTCGCCGGCAAGCTTATCGATATTCGGCGTTTTGATACCACCGCGAATACCGCCGTTGTACACGGACAAGTCGCCGTAGCCGAGGTTGTCCGCAAGCATTAGGACTACATTTGGCTTGTCCGCAGCATTGGTGATGCCGGGAAGCAGCAGCAGGGTTCCCAATAATGCTATTGATACGCGCTTCATCATTTCTTAACTCCAGTTTCCAGAATCCGGTTTTTTCAACAGAGCGTTCTTTATTCCGAAGGCTATGATCAGGAAAACGCCGCATGCACGTCACAACTCACACCGTGCTTCATAGGATTAGACTGAGTCGAGCATTGCATAGGGGCAGCACCCAAACTATCCGAAATTCACCAGAATCAGGTCCGGCGCCGGCAGGGCGAGGTTATCGACTCTGTAGTGTTTCCCGTGGGGACTCGCCGAAGTAGCGACGATAGTGGCTGGCGAACCGTCCCAGGTGAGCAAAACCGTGGTCCTGGGCCACGTCGGTGACGCGGACGGCCGCTTCTTCCTCCGCCACCAGGAGGCGACGGCGGACTGCGTTGAGGCGACGTGCCATCACGTACTGCTGCGGCGACACTCCCAGTTCCCGAGCGAAGATTCGCTGGAGGGAGGTGAGGGTCGTCCCCGAGTAACGACACATGGATGCGACTCGAATCGTCTCATCCAGGTTTGCCTCGATATACTCCCTCGCCCGGTCCAGGACCCGGCGAGCAGCGGCGCGATGCAGATCGCGGCCGATCTTCGCCTGGCCGTGATCAAACGCAGCGGCAATCATATCGGCCACAATTTTTGAAGCCACCTCATCCCGAACGGCTTCTCGGCTGGAAGGGGCCAGGATTGCTGCTCTCATGGCCCATCTCATGCTGGCCAGCCGGCCGGGTTCCGTGCCGAATGTAGCAATTTCTCCGCGTGGAACCGGTAAGTCGGGTGCAACAGCACGGATCATTTCCCCGAACAGCTCAGCCGCGATACCTACCTGCGTGACTTTGGTGCCCGCCGGCACAGTTGCTCGAAAGTCGGAACCCGGGGTCTGCAAGAAGATGTGATCGGCAGTCAAGGATCTGCCGTTGATCACCAGCGGGATGCCCTCCACCAGCGCCAGCATGTACATGCCGTACGGCGCTCCGGCCACGACTTCGACGCGACGGCTGGATTGCTCCTCCATTAAGAACCAGTTGTCACCTTCCACGTCCGTAAAAGTCGACGAGAAGGAACCCGGTTCGATCTGTCGATACTCGAGGGGCCAACCCAGCTCACGGGGCAACTCGTCCAGCTGCTCGATGGATGCAAACGTGCGGACTGATGTCGGCAAGTGTGTCACTACAGCTCGATCCTCGAATTCATATGTACCCCCGAGTTGTTCTTCTGGTACTGGCGCCTACCTTTGCCAAGCGAGAATGTGAAAACCGCCTGGACCGGCAAATTATGCACCACGTCTGCGATCACAGCTCGGAAGTATCTACCGGACTGGGGTCACCCCATTCCTATCTCCAAGGGTCCAAACGACTATGAATGATGGCAGTCACAAGATTGCTAATCTCTTCTCTCTGGGCCTCAGAATAGCTTAGAATCGAATTACTCTCACTTTTATGCTCACTGGGCCGTGAACGAGAGCTAACTTCTTGATTTGCGGGTGTAGTTCAACGGTAGAACATCAGCTTCCCAAGCTGATGACACACCTCGCGATCCAAGGGTGGACATCCAGCCTGAGACTTGCGAAATTGGGTTGTTGAACGATCGCGCTACTCCTGTACGTTGTAATCGGCCTCCTAGAATTCTGACTATCTTCAATCGGGAACTACCGTACTCAGACAGGGGACATCCCAGCTGAATCAAATGATTATTGATCGCCTGACGGAAATTTGCGGGGCCCACCGATCCTACGCAGTGCGGTCAATGGCGTTTAGTAAAAAGCGCACTACCAACTTGACTTATTGTCGAGTTACGATAATATAGTAATGTGATTGAATCGTTCGGAAATGCTCTGGCGGAGGATCTGTTCGATGACAAGCGAACCAAGGCCACAAGAGCATTTCCTCCCGAACTTCGCCGGGCAGGCCGGCGAAAACTGCTTTATTTGCATGATGCGAGTGAGCTGAGGGATCTGAGGGCGCCGCCCGGCAATCGTCTAGAGCGCCTCAAGGGGAGATGGAAGGGATTCCATTCAATCCGGATCAACGATCAATGGAGAGTCGTTTTCCGCTGGGAGGGAGGGAATGCCCTTGATGTGCAAGTTGTAGATTATCACTGACATAGGTAGCAGCAATGGCAAGACAACCAAGAAATCCATTTCATCCTGGCGAGATTTTGCTCGAGGAATTTCTTGAGCCAAAGGGCACCACGCAGGCGGCCTTTGCAGAGAAGATTGGCTGGACGAAGACTCGTTTGAACGAACTCATTAAGGGGAAGCGAGGTATTACTGCGGCAGCGGCGCTTGACCTCGCTGACGCACTAGATACATCGCCGAAGCTGTGGATGAATCTGCAGGCCACTTATGATCTGGATAAAGCAGCGAGGACAAGGCGGGTTGCCTGAGCAGACCCGATGGATCAGGAATGAATTGGTCGGGGTGAGTAGATTTGATGGCGGGCGTCCTGCCCGCCACCCGGCGGGCGCCTGCGGCGTCCAAAATCGCTCCGGGTGATTTTGTGAACTTTATATTCAGTTCCATCGCATCCGACTATCCGACAAAAAAATAGCCGCTGAATCTCTTACGAGAGCGGCTTATTTTCTTATGGCTGGTCGGGGTGAGAAGATTTGAACTTTCGGCCCCTGCCTCCCGAATCCATATGGGTGAAATCTCAAGAAGTTATCGGAAGAAACTAGAACTGATCGAAGTTTATCCGGATCAATCTGCTGAGCCAATCACGGATGTAGGTGAATCTATCTATGGCCAGTGATCATTGGATTACCGTCCAATAGACAAATGACTGCTTCTAGATATGAGAACTACGCAGATTTCGATACAATACTTCGCTCGATAACCGGGCCAGGAGAAATGAGATCATGTTGAAACACCGAGTAACCACTTTCTGTTTTTTGTTTGCGCTTTCGCCGACAGTAATGGCACAGGATTTTTTCGTTTATCCAAAGAATGATCAAAATGCGGAACAACAGCAAAAAGACGAGTCCGAATGCTACGTTTGGTCCAAGAACCAGTCGGGTTTCGATCCAGCAAACCCGCCCAAGTCTTACGCGCCGCCGCCTGCGGATACAGGGCCCGACGGCTCGGTTGCCCGTGGCGCAGCCAGGGGCGCCGCGCTTGGAGCTATCGTCGGTAATTCCGATGACGCCAAGAAGGGTGCTGCAGCGGGCGCTGCCGTCGGTGTCATGCGCAGGCGCGACCGGCAGCGCAATGATAATGCCGAGCATGAAAGATATCAGCAGGAGGAAGCCGCGTACCTGGCTGAAATGCATGACCGATTCAACCGTGCGTACAAAGGATGCATGGAAGCTCGTGATTACTCGATCAGCTAGGAGGCAAAAATGAAAAGGACAAAAATAATTGGTGCTGCTTTTCTGTGCACGACTGCCGGTCTTGTCGGTGCGGCCGAGTTCGATGGTTCGCAACCGCTGCTCTGCTCCTCAGTCACGGTGAACGAGTGTCTGCCAGATGCGGATTGTGAGCGTGTTTCCGCTATCAGCGTCAACGCGCCGAATTTTCTTCGCATTGATGTGAAAAAGAAGACCATATCCAATGCTGCCGCTGATGCGTCAAGACCGCCGAATGTCATCGAGAGCTCCGCAGTGCTGGGTGACAAGCTGTATCTCCAGGGTAAGGACGACGGCATCGAAGGGGTGCGCGACGACGGGCTGGCCTGGAGCGTAGCCATCGACCAGGACACCGGAGAGATGGTTTTAACGGCGTCCGGCTCGGAAGTCGCATTCGTCATTTTTGGCGCCTGCATGGCAATCTAGCCGCACCCGCGGCGGCGCAATGCGGTAATGGCCTTTTGCGTTCGCTGGCCTGGTTCGGCTTGAGCTCGATCGACGCTGCCGGGAAGGACTCCGTGCGAGACCTTGCGCTAACGCGGAACCTTGGGCGTCAGGTGAGAAGCAGGCCGTCCCGGATCATTGCGAATCCGATGTCGCGGTTTTGAGTCGACGATTGCCAGACGGAATCTCACTGGCCGATGGATGTATTTGCCTCGAACGGTGCGTCGAGCGCCGCAAGAACTCGCTGATCCCGGTCGTAAATATCTTTATAGAACAGATATTCACCGTCTATTCCCACGTCGGTCGTCCAGTACATTAAGAGCACGGGTAACGGCTCGGCGAGATGCACCGTCTTGATTTCGGCACTCTCGACCTGGGCATCGATCCGCGCCCGATCCCAACCTGCGGGAGCGAGCAATCGCTCGGCGAGATCGAAGGGGTTTTGGGTGCGAATACAGCCGTGACTGAAGGCACGGCCCGAGCGCTCAAACAGACCCTTGCTGGGTGTGTCGTGCAGGTACACCGCATATTGGTTGGGAAAAATGAATTTGATGCGGCCGAGCGCGTTGGCGGGCCCTGGTCGCTGCACGAACGTATAGGGGAAGTTCCGCCGCGACAGCTGCGACCAGTCGATCGTCTCCGCATCGACGAATTCTCCGTCACGATCGCGCACATCAAATGTTCGCGTCTTGAAATAATCGGGGTCTGCCTGAATTCGTGGCAGCATTTCCTTGGTCGCGATGCTGTAGGGTACGGTCCAGGTCGGGTTCATGACGACGTATGTGATCTCGTCGCGAAACACTGGCGTCTGGTGATACGGTTTGCCCACCTGCACTTTGGTCTCCCAGACGACCTGGGCGTCATTCACGAGGTATGCGCGAAAGCCCGCGATGTTGACGATGACAAAGTCTTTTTTGATGCCGCCCATCACCCAGCGGGCCCGCTCCAGGTTGATTCGCAGCTGGTCAATCCTGCTTTCGACCGGCACATTCATCGCCGCCAGCGTCGCCGGGCCGAGCACACCGTCAGACTCAAGCCCGTGGCGCTCCTGGAACGAACGCACGCCGCCTGTCAATTCGCTTGAGTAGAGGTCACCGGCGCCGGTGCTCGTGCCGTCGAGGTCGCCCGTGATCGCCAGGCGCCTGGCGATCGCCGTGATTCGGTCATCCGTCATTCCCTCTTTGAGCGTGGCACCTTGCGGAACGACTGGCCACCCTCCCCTTGCCTGGATCTCCCGATATTCCTTCAGAGCTTCGCGCAACCGCAAGTACAGCGGGCCGCGAGGATAAACGGTATCCGCGAAGTCGGCGAGCGACGGCGAGTCAATCGCGTCTTGCAGTAATTGCAGCGGATCAGGCCCAAGCTGCCTTTTGTCGAAGTTCCAACCGGAGTCAAGATTCAACGGGTCTACGCGGCCAAACAGCTGGTGAATTCCCAGGCTCAGCAGGCTGTCCGTTAACAGGAGCTCGAGCGCTGCTACTTCATGAGGCGTCGGCGTCCTGCCGCTCTGTATGGCGCGGTAAGCGCGACCGATTTCCTCGGCGTGATAGTCGTCGGGCTTTAGCCCGTCAAGGCGGCTTGCCCCAACCAGCTCCAGGAGCTGTCGGACTTTGTCCTCGTCCGTCCAGGTCGGGCTGAAATCGCGGCGCTCGTAAAATCGGGCAAGCGTATTGCCCGTGGCAATGTCGACGCCGCCGATCGACAGCCGGCCGGTCGCGCGGAGATTCTCGATCTCAATGCGAATCGCCTCGCTGTTTGCAGCATCGTCGGCGAATGCCGGAATCGAACATAAAACGGCCAAAACCGGCCACAGCGCTCGCAAAATCGGGATGAACTTCAAGCTTTTAATTGGTCGAAATTCCCTCATGATTGACTCTCAGTATAATAGTGAACCCATGAAATCAAGCATTAACAAAAGCCGTCGTGGCATCCTCACCGCCGTGCTGGTGTGCGCGCTGGCGACCCTGTTGCTGCCGCCCCATCGCGCCACGGCCATCGACGAGCGTCGCCTGGCGTTCTTTCACACTCATACAGGCAAGCATCTCGACGTAGTATACAAACGCGGCGACGAGTTCGTCCCGGAAGGTATCAGGGACCTCAACGCATTTCTTTCCGATTTTCGCAACGGCGAAAGCATTGTTATCGATACACATCTGCTCGACCTGATTTACGACCTGCACCAGACGCTGGGCAGTAGAGGCACATACGAAGTCATTTCAGCATACCGATCGCCGGAAACCAATGAAATGTTACGAGGTCGTTCCAACGGTGTTGCCAGGAACAGCCAACACTTGTATGGAAAAGCAATCGACATTCGATTAAGCGATGTTGAATTGACCAGGCTCCGTGACACAGCAATCGCCATGCAACGTGGCGGCGTCGGTTATTACGCAAGTTCGAACTTCGTCCATATCGATACCGGGCGTGTCCGGCGCTGGTAGCCGACTGCATCAAAATCGCCACTCGAACGTAATGGTTCCGGCATTGTTTTCCGTGTCTTCGGTCCCTTGAAATGTCTCTAACTTTGCGGAATCCGTGGAGAACCAGACGTGGAAGCGAAGTGCCCATTTCGGGCGTTCGAAGTTGAGTCCGACGAACACCTGGCCGATGAAGTCCTCGGCTTCGATGGTGTTTAACTCAGTCCAGGGATTATCGTCAATAAAGGTGTTGCCTTCCATTGGCATGTTCACCAACAGTCCGGTGGCTCGGGCAACGATCGATCCGTAAATTGCGGTCCGGTTCCTTTCGGGAATCACGGCGAAGTAATTCAGCCCACGCCCGATGGGATCCGGCACATAGGCGAATCCCTGTGGCATGCGACCAAACCGAAACTCCATCGCCAACTCGCCATACGATATGAAGTTGGAGGCGGCGGCATTGAATGCGACCGCGCCGTCGAAGCCCGACTTCCGGACAAATTTCCGCTTCTTCGTATAGAAAAAACTCAAAACGGGCTCGTTGTCGAGCTGATGGTCCCAACCCTGCGGGTCTGTCGCCCCCGAGGCGCGGTGGCCTGCCTTCTGCACGTCCTCCGCAAAGGAATTCGGGCCGACCAGTCCTGCCATCCAGCCGAAGCCGGTCATGCGGCGATCGTCGAAAGCGATGAATGAATTGATCCAGCCGATCATGCCGAGATACGGCACGTCGTCCAGAATCAATGTAGGGATTTCGATTTGATCCGGCGTCTGCATGTTCTGCCCGAACGCCCAGGCCTCGCGGTAGTAGAGACCTTCGGTATCGGGCAGAAATATCCGCGCTAGTGACTTGCCGAAAGCGGCGGTACCGGTTGTCGCGACAAGACTTGAGGCAATTGGTCCGTGCTTTTGCAACGCAAAGCCATTGGTGAACTGATTGTCCGAATCGAACACGGCATCGTTGGCAAACTCAAATCGCCAGGTGGCCGAGTCCCCCTCATCCCGGACTTCCTGCGCGTCAGCGTCAGCGATTAACAGCAGAAAAGCCGCCACTGACACAAAAGCTTGCCACCTCATCATCATCCTCCTAACGATACGGAATCTGCATCCTGGATGGGCGTTCTGTGCCTTTATGTTCATTCGTGTTGGCTCAATGTTACTTGCTGTACGAAAAATCGAATATCCGGTTTCCGTCAATTTTTCGTTATCCATCGACGAACATCAAAACTGAGCTTCTTTGCGCGGCCCGCGCAATCTCTATTATTGGAAGATAGATTCAAACCATCCTATCAGTCACGCGATTGGTTTCCGAATCGACTATGCAAAACGCGAGGCCCAATGCAATGAATGCACGGCATTGCGCGCCGGTTACAACAGCGGCACTTACATTGTGCCTTTTGAATTTGCCTGTTGTTAATTTCCGTGGACTATTACCTACCCGAGGGTGTGGCCTGCGTGTCCGTTCACAGGTAAGGCACCGGCACACGTCGACATGACAGGTTCGGAATTGCAGATCTGAGGAGCGATTTCGCCGTTAGACAAAGCAGGTTCTTTGGTGAAACTCCTTACAATTGAGTTCATAATATGAAATCTTAGTAGTGAATTTTCGCCACAGTGTTGATCAATTCAACTATATGGAGCAGTCGGACAAAAAGTCGTCCAACCGAAGAACGACAATTTTAATAGAAAAACCGCGGGGTTAATCGAAGCGATCCGATTTCGGATCACTTTCCCTAAATATAAATCTATGGCTTGACACCAAAACGGTCCACGGCCGGCAAAGACGTGGGCCCAGCGCACAAACCTGCAGATTTTATTCAGAAAGCGTAAACGTCATGGCTAGATCTAAGAAAATCAATAATCGTAACAACAAGCTGATGGATTCTGGCCCGGTCGTCACAGACTTTAGCAACATCGACGTTCTGAACGAGTTCTACGCGGAAAACGGCTGGGCTGCAGAGTTTCGGCAAATCGAAGCGGGTCCACTGCATTCACAAGTGTCTGCTCGCGAAATTGGCCGCCTTGGCGTGTTCCGGGAAAAAATCAGTCACAAAATCGCGTGCTCGGCACAATCGCCCAAAGACTATTTCAGCATCGTCTTATCAATCGACGAGCCAGACTTTTTCATTAACGGTAACCGCATTAGTCGAGACAGCCTGCTTCTGGTCCCACCTGGCTCAAATATGGATATCACCGCATTCGGTGGTTGCGATGCGATAACAATTCACATCTCTCCTGGCATGCTCAGCGATAGCCTCCGATCGATATGTGACGACGACTCTATTCTTAAGACAACGCAAATGACTTTGTCTCATACTGATCCAGACTACATTAGGCCTTTCTGTTCTCTGATGAACGAATTGGCGTCGCAGCCGTTACCGAAAAGTGCATACGATACGATCGCATCGGATTTGGCGAAGGATTTGAGCTTGCTGCTGACAAGTCCGTTTTTAGAAGCAGCATCAGGCGACTCATATCGCCGACAGCTGAAACGCCGTGTCTTCGGACGGGCGAAAGAGTTTATTCATACACACCTGGCAGAACAAATTCGCGTAACAG
>Ga0255041_10000134_pt1 | contig 10795 bp, 7 predicted proteins | sample BC1_12_3_MG_FD_188630 | JGI IMG/M metagenome (GOLD analysis project Ga0255041, IMG submission 188630) | Seawater microbial communities from Strait of Georgia, British Columbia, Canada - BC1_12_3 | ecosystem: Environmental > Aquatic > Marine > Strait | place: Canada: British Columbia | collected... | reverse complement strand
GTTGCTTGCGCTGACCCAAACCCTTCATCGCAGCACCCGTGGGGATCCAGCCCCGTGCGGAATCAACACCTTCCGAGCCACGCCAATCGGGTTTCCATCGAGCTCGCGATAGGCGAGGAACCCGAACCCAGACTGCGCATCCGGGTTTTGCCAGTTCGCGAACAAGACGGTATCGACGAACACCTGGTTGTTCGAGCCAGCCTCGTAACAGAACGTTGTGTTTTGCCATCCGTCCACGCGAACCAAGTCGTTATCCGTCGGGTCCGCGTCGTAGGTGTCGGCGTAGAGGTGATCGACGCAGCGCCAGTTGTTGTCGCAGTTCAGATCATCGAGCACGACACCGCCCGCGTTCTCGAAGGTGGTCAGTGAACAAGCCCCGCTGGTCCCGCGGAGCGTCTCGAACGCATAGGCCTGATCGGTCAGACCGGTTCCCGAGTCGTTCATGTAGACCACTTGATGGGCGCGGCCGTAGGCCATCGACATGTATCGCGCGCGCTGAAACAGCGACACCACATCCCGAGCCACCATCGACACCCGCCGGTCGGCCAGCCCCTCACTCATACTCGGCAGCGCCGCACTCACGAGAATCCCCATGACCGCCAACACGACCATGAGCTCCACCAACGTCAGCCCTTCACGCCTTTTTCTAGATTCCCCAAGCACGTCCGCTCTAGCTGCAACACCCGTACCGAAACTTGGAAAGCGCTAAACCACCGAAATCACCCGATATTCATCCGCCGGCAAACCATCTCTGCTATGCAGAACATGCGGGGACTATGAAAACATTGCAGTCTCATAAACGAAGGCCCGTCCGACGGGCCGGGCGAGGAGGACTCGCGTGCGACTGGAATATGGCGAAGCGAAACGGACAAAGTCCGTGTAGCCGCCAGATTCCAGGTGCAATACGCAGGCCCCAAAGGGGCCGAGTACACCGTAGGTACGAGTCCTCGTAGAGTCACTCGGCGCGATTACCACGCGAACGGTGCGGAAGAGAGGACTCGAACCTCCACGTCCTTGCGGACACATGAACCTGAATCATGCGCGTCTGCCAATTCCGCCACTTCCGCACGAGAAGAGAGGGGCGAGATAGTGGTTGCCCTTCCCCCTGTCAAGGCAGGGTCAAGCAGGGTCAAGCAGGCTCGAGGCAGCCTCCGGCTGGCTCAGCACAGCTCAGGCAGCGACCGACTGCATCGACAGCTTCTGAGCGCCGTGCAGGGAGACCGCGAGCGCGAGGCCTTGCATCGACAGCCGGCACCGCGCCCCATCGACCAACCCTTGTGCATCGAGTCCGGCCAACAGCTCCTGAACACGAGTCGCCGGGACATCGAGCCAGGTCGCAAGGACTTGGGGGGTCGCCTGAATATCGGCCCGGCCCACCTCATACAGTGTCTCGAGTAGGCGCCAGCCTAGTTTTTCTTCATTGTTTTCCATCAGACAGAGAAGATCGCTCAGTACTGAAAATCGGTCCAGTTTTTGGTGTTCAGTATGTCCGAAACCCACGACCCGCGAGATTGTATATGGTTTCCGGGTCAGATCTCAAGCTCGACCAGCAAGAACTTGTTGCAGTCCCGCTTGGTGGAGAGCTCATGGATCTCACTTTCGGGCACGAGCTTCCGGAAGCTCTCCAGCCGCTTGTGCTCCAGGACGAAGTACGCCTTGCGGCCTTCGTTCTTCTCGAGCCATGCCCGCATCCGTTTGTTGTCGGTCTCGGCGAAGACATACACACGATTGCCGGTGTAGAAGTTCTCGCCCTTCCAGTTCATCTGCCACGCCACGAGAGGCTCGTCCGCGCTTTCTCGCGCGGCGTAGTAGCGCTGTGCGAGATCGCGAAACCCCCAGTGGTCGGAGAGGTCGACCATGTAGACGTTCAATCCCCAGGCGCAGAATAGGACAGCCACACCTAGCAGCGCGCGTGTCGCGACAGGTCGCCAGTACCGAAATGCGGCTGCCGCGGTGGCGAAGCCTGCGGCGACCGAAAACCCCGTCAGGATGGCCCGGTAGTCCAGGTGCTCAGGCCAAAGACGCCCGTAGTTGTAGACAAAGAGATGGATCAGCCGCTCATTTCCTTGGGGCCGCGCTGATGTCGCCCAACTCAGGTCGCGCCCGACGAATGCGACGAGACACGCGCCCAGGAGTAGGGCCACCCCGACGCTCACGCTCCAACTCGAAGGAGGCAGCTTGGTTTCGGCTTTCGCTAGATCGCGGCGGGCGAGCGCGGCAAGTGCCGCGCCAAGGACGATTAGTGCGTAGGCCCTCATGGGCTGGGCTTGCCGAAGGACCCAGTCTTCGACGTGCATGGCGTCTGCGGGAATGACCCCTCGCGGATCTCCGGCAAGCCAGGCGAAGCCTGCAATCACGCACAGGCCTGCCACAGTCGCGAGCATCGTCGCCACCGGTCGCTTCGGACCCCACCACTGCGCGAGAGCGATTCCGATCAGCATGCCCGCCGGGATGATCGCGGGAAGAATGTAGTGGTGGTACTTGGTGACCATCGCGCTGAAGAGCACGAACGACGACAATAGCCACATCGCTAGGAACAGCACCGTCTCCCCGCGCGGGTCGCGATCGGATCTCGAACGGATCGCGAAACAAGCCATCAGAGCGGCCGGGATCAGGGCGATCCAAGGGAAGGTTGCGTATCCGATCTGGGCGAAGAAGTACTCGACGGTTCCCTTGTCGCCGTGCACCCCGCTGGCGAGCCGGTTGATGTGGTCGTGGATCAGCAACCGGTTGGTGAACGCAGGACCGTGCCGCACGTACATCGCGAGGTACCAGGGCAGGCTCACCGCCGTCACGATCAGTGCGCCCGTCGATATTCGGAGCTCACCACTTCGCAGCAGCGACCAGCGTCGCGACGCAATCAGGTAGAAGAGAGCGGCCGCCCCAGGAATCGCAAGGCCGAGAAGGCCCTTGGCCATGAACGCAATCGCGCAGAAGAGATAGAACGCGTACATCAGGAGCGGTCGCATGCGCCGCTCTTTGCGGACGATCATCCCGAGCCCGCCGAGCACCGCGAGCCATAGAATCCCCTGCACGAACGGTTGGCCGCCGATGCCGCCAACGCGGGGCGTCTGGTCGCGGGGGCTCGGGTTTCCAGGGATGTCCAGATTGCCCGCCGACCCATAAAGAAAACGGTCGGGATGGGCGACGAGGTCATACCCTTCGATCCAGGAGATGTTGCGGGAGATCAGATAAACCGCCTGTGGAAGAACCAGCACTACGATTGCGAACAGCACGACGTGCTGGAGCGAGACCTTCCAGCGGCCAATCTGAAAGACTGGCGCCTCACGTTCTCCGTCCTCGTGCATCGCGACGACCAAGCAGCAAGCCGCAATCGTGATGGCCGCCACCAGCGGCAGGTCGGTGATCGCCTGGTGCGAGATGAAAAAGAACTGCGGCATCGTCGCGGTGACCAGCGTTGCAAGCGCGCCCGCGCGCGGACCAAAGTAGCGACGAACGGTCGCGTAGATCAGCGTCAGCGCCGCCAGGGTCATCGCAAGCGTAGGGAGCCTCAACGCCCACTCCGGATTGGCGGGGTTGGCGTCGGGTAGGAAGTCGATCCCCAACCACCCCATGCTCAACGCTTCCATCCAGAAGAGCAGCACAGGCTTCGACCAAAACCACTTGTCCTGCGCCCACCAGAGGCTGATCCAGTCGTTCCGTGCGAGGATCTCGCGGGCGACTTCACCGTAGTGGGTTTCCCACGGGTCCCAGAGGCTGGTCGTGCCGAGCAGAGGCAAGTAGATCGCACAGATTGCGATCATCACGAGCAGCCCCGGCCGTCGAAGTGCAGGGGGCACGAAGCAGAGCAACGCGAGGACGATAGTGATCGGCAGCCCCTCGTATCCTCCGATCGAGGCGCCCACGATGGTGACGGCTACTGCCAATCCCGCCGACGCGATCGGCGACAAGCGCTCATTCGGCTGCTTGCCGAGCGTCGTGTCCCGCCACGCCGTCGCCCCGCCCTCCGGTGTCGGAACGAGCCAGGCGACCCACGCGCTGGTGGCGACCAGGGTGATCAGCGTGCCCCAAAGCGACCCCAACCAGAACGGTTCGCGGTTGGCCATCCAAAGGGCCATCGCCGCGGTCGCTCCGATCGCTGCGATCAGAGGGAGGAGCTTCTTCGGTTGTCTGTCGCTGCTCATTCTGACCGAGTGGTCGCCTCTTTCAGGTCGAATCGGGTGAGGCCTTCTGCTGGGACAACCAGCACCTTGGCATGCTCGACGCCTCGACCATCCAGGAGGTATACCGTGATCCGGACGTGATACTCGCCCGGCTGGAGCCGCACCGTGTGCCGAATGATCGAATTTTTCGCGTCCGGCGGCTTGAATCTGGCGCTCGCTACCGCCTCGCCCTCTTGGAGATAGTCGACGTCCACCTTGGTGACACCCGGATCCAGCGCAAAGGCGACCTCCACACTCCGAGGCCACACCCGCGCCAAGAGACTACCCACGAAGAGCACTCCGATCAGGGCGATCACGGTCGCGATTCTGCGCCGGGTTGACGATGGCCCTATGTTTGATCCCAAGTCCCGCATCTCGCGTGGCCTTCACCCAAATCCCAGAAGGGTCACAACCTTGGCACCAATTGGAGACAGTGTTAAATTGAGGTTCGCCTGTTAGTGCGCCGCCATGGTCCGCCTCACCAATATTCTTGAAAAGGTGAAGGGATACCATCCCCGAGCGGATACCGATCTAATCAACAAGGCCTACGTTTATGCCTCGCGCATGCACGACGGGCAGATGCGCAAGTCGGGTGATGAGTACTTCATCCATCCGGTTTCCGTGGCGGACATCATCGCGGACATGCGGCTCGATGCGTCGAGCGTGTGTGCTGCGTTGCTTCACGACGTCGTCGAGGATTGCGAAGTCAGCCTCCCCGAGATCGAGACCGTGTTTGGTCAAGAGGTCGCCTTCCTCGTCGATGGCGTGACCAAGCTCGGTAAGGTCAACTTCGCGTCGCGTGAAGATCGGCAAGCGGAGAGCTTCCGCAAGATGCTCGTCGCGATGGCGCGCGACATCCGCGTGCTCCTGGTCAAGCTCGCGGACCGTCTCGACAACATGCGGACGCTCGAGCACATGTCGACGTCCTCGCAGGAGCGGATCGCCAGGGAGACGCTGGAGATCTACGCGCCGCTTGCTGGGCGTCTGGGGATTCAATGGCTCAAAGCCGAGCTCGAAGACTTGAGCTTCAAACACCTCGAGCCGGAGGCCTACGCGGTCTTGGACGAGCAGGTCCGGGCAGTCGCCAAGAACACCGACAGCTACATCGCGGAGGTAACCTCCAAGCTGAAGAAGATGTTGCTGACCGGCGGCTTCTCGGTGCAGATCAGCGGGCGCCGCAAGCATCTCTATTCGCTTCACCGCAAGATGAAGTCGAGCGGCATTGGATTCGAGCAGGTGCACGATTTCGTTGCGTTCCGGGTCATTACGGAGAGTGTTGCCGATTGCTACGCCACGCTCGGCGTCATTCATTCGGACTGGACCCCCGTGCCGGGGCGCTTCAAGGACTACGTCGCGCTTCCGAAGTCCAATATGTACCAGTCGCTTCACACGACAGTCATCGGGCCGGCAAACCGCCGCGTGGAAATCCAGATCCGCACGCACGAGATGCACCGGACCGCTGACTACGGCATCGCCGCGCACTGGCAGTACAAAGAACACACAGGGGGAATCGACCCCAAGGACGCGGCGCGCTTCGTCTGGCTTCGTCAATTGTTGGAGTTCCAAAAGGACGTTGCCGACCCCGAAGAGTTCTACGAGAGCGTGAAGGTCGACCTCTTCCCGGAGGATGTGTACGTCTTCACGCCCAAAGGAGACGTCAAGACTCTTCCGCGCGGCGCTACGCCGGTAGATTTCGCCTACGCGGTTCACTCCGAGGTCGGCCATCGATGCTCCGGCGCTCGTGTCAACGGTGCGATCGTCCCATTGCGACACAAGCTTCAGAACGGCGATGTCGTCGAAATCATCAGCAGCAAGAACCATCACCCGAGCAAGGATTGGCTGGAGTTCGTCATCACCAGCCGCGCCCGCGGACGCATTCGTGCCTACCTTCGGACCGAAGAGCGGAAGCATGCGGTGAAGCTCGGCAAGGAGCTGCTCGAAAGGGAGCTGCGAAAGAACGACATGTCGCTTTCACGGTTCTTGAAGAGCAAGCGCGCCAAGGAAGTCCTCTCGCGGTTCCACGCCGGCACGGAAGAAGAGCTTTACGCGCGCATCGGCATCGGAAAGCTCGCGCTTCCGACGGTGATGGAAGAGGTCATTCCGAGCGAAGACACCGAGCGTGATAGCCTGCGTCCGGGATTCCTGGAGCGGACCGTCCAGCGCGTCGCCGGCGATGTCGACGGCGCCGGCATCCGCATTCAAGGCATGGACAACATGCTCGTGCGGTTTGCTCAATGCTGCAATCCTGTCCCGGGCGATCCCGTGACCGGGTGGATCACCCGCGGTCGCGGGGTTTCGGTGCATCGAAGAGGGTGCCCCCGCGTGTTGGAGCTCGATCCCGAGCGCCGCGTCCAGGTCAGCTGGGCCGACGACGTCGACGTCGATCTTCCCGTTTCGTTGCGCGTCATGACCGACGACCGGGCGGGAATCCTCGCTTCGGTGTCCTCCGTGTTCTCCGCCAACGGCATCAACATCAGCGAAGCATCGTGCCTGTCGCGGGACGGTCGCGCAGAAAACATGTTCCACTTCCGAGTCGGCGACATCGATCGCCTGCGGGAGATCATGCGAGGCGTCGCCAAACTAAAGGGCGTCCTAGACGTAGAACGCGTCTAGGGCCTCGCGATTGGCTCACCCGTCGTCGGCTGTCGACCTCCACACGATCAGTAGCGCCACCGATGCCCCCGCGACGGCGAGTAGCAACAGCCACCAACTGATGTGCTCGACACGGTGGCTCAGTGTATTGAACCCTTCGATGCGAACCAGCGTTGCAGGCAGCAACAACGGAATGGCGTTGACTCCGGCGTGCATTGCGATGCTGGCCAACGTGGATTTCGTCCGCAGGGCAACCGCTCCGAGCACGAGGCCTCCGAGCGTCGCGTAAAGAACAGCTGCCGGCTCAACGTGCGCCAACCCGAATAGCACCGAGCTCCAGACCAACGCGCGACGTGCTCCGTACCGCTCTTTCAGGTCTTGAAGCAACCAACCTCGAAACAGCAGCTCCTCGGTGACTGGTGCGACCAGGACGAGCGCTAGGAGGGCGGAGACTCCACCCCACCAGGTCGTCGGGTTGATGAGCCTGTGACGCCGAGCCAGCTCGTCGAAGCTGACAGGCCAAACCTCTTGAACGAGGTTTCCGAGCTCCGCGAGCGGCAGCTGCATGAACGCCCCGGCGACGAAGCACAGGGCGACGATTCCTCCGATCAGCGGGCGCACCTGCACGGATTCCAGGAGCCCGTCCTCCCGGCGTCTGTGTGGAAACGCGACGATGAAAATGACCCCGACGCTCGCGGCCTGTACCAGCGCGTAGTTGAGCGGCGCCTGGGCCGCGGCCTGAATTGCTTCGCCCCAGGTCGCCGAAAAGCTTCTCAGCTGCAGAAAACCAGCGAGGCCCATGAACAGATGATTCAGGACCGGGACCGCCAGCGCGATGACCAGAGCTTGCAGATATCCGCCCACGACAACGCGTAGCCTGACACGTTCCCCTAGGGACCGGGCAAGATATGAGCCTGTGCTGATCGGCGGACCCTGCTATAGCGGCTGGGCAGCATGAGGATCCGTTTCCTGTTCATTCTTGGGTTGCTGAGCCTCACGGTTGCGTGTGCCCACTCCAAATCGACCACCACCGGCGCCCGCGTTCAGACCGCAGAGCCCATCCCTCAAGCGGAGTATCCCGATGAGGCGAGACGCTTCCTGCGGATGCCTCTCGACCATCCGGAACGCCTGGCGTTGCGAGACCGCTTAATCGCGTCGGTGCTTTCCCAGGCGCAGAGCCTTGCTGACGTCGGAGACTACGAAGGTGTCGTGTTCGAGGTCAGCCGCCTCACGATGTTGCTCTCTCCGTCCGATTACGCGGCAGGTGTTCTTCCGAAGTACGTCGAGCCGATCGCAAAGCACATCGCCGATCGAGGCGGAAGCCTAGGTGACGAGGGATACGTTCTCGCCGCCAACTTCATGCTCGAACGCCTGACTGGGGACGCGCTCTACCAGCGTCGCTACGACGCTGTCGCGACGTGGGGACGCGAAGCGCGCGCAAACCTCGACACGGTCTCCGAGCAATACGCTGGCCTCATTTCGGTTTGGAGCGACCACGCGGACTTGACCCCGGCTCCCGAAGTTCTCGACACGCTCGCTGGATTGCACATCGCTGGGCGCGACGCGGTCTCTGCCGAGACAGCCGAAGATCGCCACCGCCTCGGCATTGGCGGCGAGCGTCAGCTCAGGCTGGCACCGCTGAACGTTGCGGCGGTCTACCTGGCGCACGGCGACATCAAGTCGGCCATCACGAAGGTCGAGTCGATGGGCGCTGGAGGCGAGCTTCAGCTTCGGCTGCTCGACCTGATGCGAGCGGCCCAGAGCTCCGATGAGACCGGCGCGGCAGCGACCTTCGAGCTCGTCGAAGGGTATCGCGTGGCGCGGGCCGACGTTGCGGCAGGCCTGTGCAGGTCGGCGCTCGTCCGGTTCCCTCAGGACCATCGGTTTCCGACCTGCATGGCTCGCGTGGCAGCCGATTCGGAGCAATTCGCTGATGCAACCGCCTGGTACGTGATCGCGATCGAGCTGGCACCCGAAATGATGGAGCTCTACGACGAGGCGCTCGGCCAGCTCGACGAGTTCATCAAGACCCGGCTGGCGGACCCGCACCCCGAGCGATCGAGCGCCCTTGCGCGCGGTGCGGAGACGATTCTCGCCGAACGACAGGCGCGGTGGCAGAATTCCGAGCCACCCATCGCGCCCAATGAGCTCGAGTTCTTGATCGGTATGCTGGAGATGAACGCTGGCCACGCCGACGAGGCCCAAGAGCGCTTCGAGAAGAGCCTCGAAAAAGACGAGGACCCGGGCGCCTTGTCGCAGCTTGGATTATTGCTCGAGCGCACGGGTCGTCCTGACGAAGCAGAGCAACGCTACCGTCGCGCGCTGGCGCTCGCGCCTTCCGACTCGCTTGCCGACGACCTTCAGCGCGCCGACATTCTCGAGAACTTGGGCAACACGGCGCGCACCCAGGGTAAAGGCCGCGAGATGACCGCTCATTACAAGGGCGCGCTCAGGGCGTGGACCGAAGCGCGCGACCAGGTCGACGGACCTACCGCTGCGCTGGTCGAGCTGCGGCGTGGGGTTCTTCTCGATAACCTGGGCCGTCACGAAGAGGCGGTTGATGCGTTCGAAAACGCGATGTCCCATGCGCCGCAGTGGCGCGACGTGTATGCGAGCATCCTTGCGCATCTCGTCTCGGCCCCGCCCGACTTCGAGCTCGCGTCTTCTGTCTGGCGTAGGTCCCAGTTGCAGCTCACCTTGCCGCCCGAGTGGAAGGTCTACTTCACGCTGTGGATTCAGCTCATCACCGCTCGTGCGGGTCAACCGCCGGCCGAGGACCACACCGATCTTCTCCGGCGCCTCGGCGGGAGCTCCAATTGGTGGGGCAAGCTTGCGAGCTTCGGCGCCGGCGACCTCGACTACGCGGGGCTCATCAGTGTCGCCTCGAGTATCGGCGAGGAGACAGAGGCTCTCTACTACGAGGGCTCGCGCCTCTTCATTGCTGGCGATCGCCAAGGGGCGCGTGATCAGTTCCAACGTGTTCTCGACACGAAGATGGTGAGCTTCTTCGAGTACGAAATGGCCCGAAAGCTGCTTCTTGCTCACGAGAGGACCAGCGAGCCGAAGCCGTGATCGACTTCGAGAAGCTTGGAAAGCTCTACTTGGGAAGGCACTTCGAGCCGGACCGCGGTGAGCCCAACGAGATTCCCGTTCTCTACGATTCGAAGGATCTCACCACACACGCCGTGTGCGTTGGGATGACTGGAAGCGGCAAGACCGGCCTCTGTCTCACTCTGCTCGAAGAAGCGGCCATCGATGGCATCCCCGCCTTGTGCATCGATCCCAAGGGTGACCTCGGGAACCTCTTACTCACCTTTCCCGAGCTTCGGGCGAGCGACTTCGAGCCCTGGATCGACCCTGCGGAAGCCGAGCGAAAGGGTCGCTCGGTGGCGGCGCAAGCCGAAGCGGTGTCCTCTCTTTGGCGCGAGGGCCTTGCCAAGTGGGGGCAGGACGGTGCGCGAATTGCGCGATTCAAGGATGCCGTCGACATTGGCATTTACACACCGGGAAGCTCTGCGGGCCGACCGCTTCGCGTGCTGGAGTCGTTCGACCCCCCGAGCGGTGAGGCCGACGACGATCAGCAACGCGATGAGATCATGGGTGCCGTCTCCGGCCTCCTCGCGCTGGTGGGGATTGACCCTGATCCGGTCAACAGCAAGGAGCACATCCTGCTGTCCAATCTGCTTTCCCACGCGTGGTCTCAGAGCGAAGCCCTCGAGCTTGGGGATCTCATCCGCGGGATTTCCAACCCTCCATTCGAGCGGGTTGGCGTCATGGGTTTGGAGACGTTCTATCCGGCCTCCGATCGGCAGAAGCTGGCGATGCGTCTCAACGGGGTCTTGGCGTCCCCGGGGTTTGCCGCGTGGTTGGAGGGCGAGCCGCTAGACATTCAACGCCTGCTTTGGACCGAGGACGGCAAGCCCCGAATCACGATTCTGTCGATCGCGCACCTGAGCGAGGCCGAGCGCATGTTCTTCGTGAGCACGCTGCTCAACCGGGTCGTGTCCTGGGTGCGCACTCAGTCCGGAACGTCGAGCCTT
>Ga0255041_10000130_pt1 | contig 10843 bp, 12 predicted proteins | sample BC1_12_3_MG_FD_188630 | JGI IMG/M metagenome (GOLD analysis project Ga0255041, IMG submission 188630) | Seawater microbial communities from Strait of Georgia, British Columbia, Canada - BC1_12_3 | ecosystem: Environmental > Aquatic > Marine > Strait | place: Canada: British Columbia | collected... | reverse complement strand
CGCCATCGTGCTCGTCGAGTACATCGAGCTGCTGCGCCGCCGGGGCAGCGCCATCGTTGAGGCCGTCGTCGAAGCCGCGCGGCTTCGCCTGCGGCCGATCCTGATGACGACGCTGACGACGGTGGTCGGCATGTCGCCGCTCGCGCTGGGGCTGGGTGCGGGCTCCGAGATGCTGCAGCCGCTCGCCGTGTGCATGGTTTTTGGGCTGCTGTTCTCGATGTTCGTGAGCCTGCTTCTGATCCCGTCGATCTACCTGCTCGCCCAGCCGCGGGGCGTTCGCGCCGGGGCCGAACCCGTCGAAGCAGCCGCCTGATCCGGCCTCAGGCGCGGTAGAACGGGCGCTCGCCCTTGATCGTCACGCGCAAGCCGCGGCGGCGCTCGGGAAAGTAGTCCCACAGGGCGTGGTGCTGTACGCAGCGGTTGTCCCAGAACGCCACTGACCCGGGTTGCCAGTGGAAGCGGCATTGGAATTCGGGCGTCTCGACATGGCGAAAGAGCATCTCGAGCACGGCGTCGCTTTCGTGTTTCTCCAGTTCGAGGATGCGTCGCGTAAAGATGCGATTGACGAACAGCGCCTTGCGCCCGCTCACCGGGTGGGTACGCACGACGGGGTGCTCGGCGCGCGGATATTCCTCCGCGCCGTTCTCCTTCATGCCCTCGTAGCGGCCGCGATAGGTCGTCTCGCCGTCGTGCAGGGCGGTCATGCCCTCGAGCATGCGCTGCATCGGCGTGGACAGCGCGTCGAAGGCGGCGACCATGCTGGAGAACAGCGTATCGCCACCCTCCGAGGGGACTTCCAACATGTACAGAATCGTCCCGAGCGGGGGTTCGGGGTCGCAGGATACGTCGGTATGCCAGTCCTCGCCCGCGATCCGCTTGGTATCCTTGTCGGCGTAGATTTCCATGATCTCCGGGTGCCCCTCGAGCAGGCGCGGCCAGGCCGGATGGAGATGCAGTTCGCCGAAGCGCCGGCCGAATGCCTTCTGCTGCTCGGGCGTCATGCGCTGGTCGCGAAAGAACAGCACGCAATGCGCGGCCAACGCCTCCTGCAGGGTCTGGATCTGCGCGTCATCGAGCGGCTGCGACAGGTCGATGCCGTGGACCTCGGCGCCACATTTCGGCGTGACTTTGGTCAACTCGAACCGTGCGCTGCCCATTGCATGGACTCCCTAAAGGACCGCAGACGTGCCGCCGTCAAGATTGACGCTGGTGCCCGTCACATAGCTCGCTGCGGCGGACGCGAGGAAGGCGACGACGTTCGCCACTTCCTCCGCATCACCGACGCGACCGAGCGGAATATCCTTCGCCATCTCCGCGTAGAGCGTCTCGACGTCGACCCCACGCTGCGCTGCGCGCCGCTCATGCTGGCCGGCGCGCACCAGGCCGATGCAGATCGTGTTGACGAGAATACCCTGTGCCGCGTACTCCTTGGAGAGTGCCTTGGTGAACGCGAGGCCTGCGGCCCGCGTCACCGTCGTCGGCATCGAGCGCGCGCGCGGCTGCTTGGCGCCAATATTGGTGATATTGATGATCCGTCCGCCGCCCGCCCGCTGCATGAGAGGAATGGCGAGGCGTGCGAGGCGAACCGCGGCAAACAGCTTGAGATCGAAATCGGCCTGCCAGGCAGCGTCGCTAACCGCCTCGAATTCATCGGTCGCAGACGTGCCGGCGTTGTTGACCAGGATGTCGAGGCCACCCAGCGCTGCGACCACCTCGCTCACTGCGCGCGCGCAGTCCGCGGCCCGGCTGACGTCGGCCTGCACGACCAACGGCTCGGCGCCGGCGCCGCGCAGCGCCGCGGCCGTGCGTTCGAGCGCCTCGGCGCCGCGCGCGACGATCGCCACCCGCGTCCCCTCGGCCGCAAGCCGCAGCGCGCTCGCGCGGCCGATGCCCTGCGACCCGCCCGTGACGAGCGCGACCTTTCCCTCCAGCCCCAGATTCATGTGCTGACCTCCGTAAAAGGAATTCTACGCAGCCGGCTGGCCAAACAGCGCCGCGTTTCACAGTTGGAGCGCGCCCGATGCTGGGGCGCGGAACAATTGCACGGCAGGCGGCGAACGGTCGCGGCATAATACTGGCCAGGTCAGGGAGGACGTATGCCGCAGGGTGAACCCGTCATATCGGCGCAGGGTGCAGTGGGCGCGCCCTACGCTGCCTACGATCCGGCGATTGCGCTGGAATTCTTCAAGTCGGTCGGGACGCCCGAAGACGTCGCCGCGGGCGCGACGCTCTTCGCCGAGAACGAGAAGGGCTCGCGGCTCCTGTTCAAGCGCGACAAGATGTATCTGCTGCTCGACGGCGAGGTCAGCCTGGTGGCGCACGACCGGCCGATCGGGCAGGTTGGCAAGGGCGAGGTCTTCGGCGAGATGGCCTCGCTCACGCATTCGCCGCGCAGCGCGACGGCGCTCGCGAAGACCGCCTGCCGCGTGATCGCGCTCGACGACCGTGAATTCGAAACCGCGCTCACGCACAAACCGGAGTTCGCGCTGATGCTGTTGAGCGTGCTGATCGGCCGCCTGCGCGAGGCGATTGGCCAGTTGAGCGCGAACGGCGTGCTATCGGACAAAAAAGCCTGGAAGGACGCCTACGTATTCGAGCGCAAGGTGATCGCCGAACTGGTGAAGGAATTCGCGGACGAGGCACCGAAGTATTTCGACGCCAAGAAGCCGATCATGCAGGAAGGGCAAGTCGGCCTGTTCATGTACGTCGTGCTCAAGGGCAGTGTTGCAATTTTTCTGAACAACAGTCCGGTGGAGCGGGTTGGACCTGGCGGCGTGTTTGGCGAGCTCGCGCTGATCGATCAGCAGCCGCGCGCGGCGAGCGCGGTAGCCGAATCGGACTGTGAGTTGCTTGCAATCAGCCGCAAGGCATTCCTCCACCTCATGAAGACCAGGCCAGGGTTCGGCAAGTCACTGGTCGCCGCAGTCGCGGACCGCGGCCGGTTCATGGTCTCGCGCCTGCGCTAGGCGGGGCGAACCGGCGGTCGCAGGCAAGCGCGTCCGGTCGCCCGCGGCACCCCCGAAGCGCGGTTCACGTTCGAAACTTGCGCACCTTCGCGCTTCAGCTCAAGACGCGCATCGAAGGCAACCCTACACCGGTCAACGCGCTGGCACCGGTACAGCAGACCATCACGCGCGCTAGGCCGTGCGTGCAATCGGGAGAACAGATATGGAATCACTCACCGCACTGGGCCATGCCCTCGGCGCGCTGCTGACGGAGCGTAAACAATCGCTCGCGGTCGCCGAGTCCTCGGCCGGTGGTCTGATCAATGCAACGCTTGTATCGGTGCCGGGCGCCTCGGCCTACTACCTCGGCGGCTGCGTCATTTACACCGCGACCGGCCGCGAGCAGCTGCTTGGGATCACCGCCGAGGACATGAAGGGCATGCGTTCGGCGAGCCAGGCGTTTGCGCAACTGCTCGCGCAGCGCGTGCGCGCAAAGCTCGGCACCACCTGGGGCTTGAGCGAAACAGGGGCGAGCGGTCCAGGCGGCAATCGCTACGGTGATGCGCCTGGCCACGCCTGCGTCGCGGTCGCCGGCCCGGTCGAGGCGGTCATCACGATCGATACCAGGAGCGCCGAGCGCGAGGAAAATATGTGGGCCTTTGCGCGCCGAGCGGTCGAATTGCTCGAAGCCTGCGTGCGCAAAGCCTGACGCAATCGATGCGCGAACAAGAGCACGAAAAATTCCTCACCTTGCAGGAGATCGTCGCCGCCGCGCGCCAGAATCTGGCGCCGGGTCCCTGGGGCTATTTGATCGGCGGCACCGAGACCGAAACCACGGTGCGCCGCAACCGGCATGCGCTCGATTCGATTGCGTTCCGGCCGCGGGTGCTGCGCGACGTGCGCCGTATAGAATCCGGGAGTCGCTTTCTCGGGGCCGCCGTTCGCCTGCCCGTTTTGCTGGCGCCCGTCGGTGGCATGGAATCATTCGTCGAGGGTGGCGCGGCAGCGGCGGCGCGCGCGGCGGCCGAATTCGGCGTGCCCCAGATGCTGTCCTCGGTCTGCACCCCGGGGCTCGAAGCCACGGCGGCCGCCGCGGACAATTTGCGCGTCTACCAGCTCTATGTGCGTGGCGATGCAGCCTGGGTGGACGATCACGTGCGCCGCGCCAAGGATCATGGCTACCGTGCGTTCTGCCTGACCGTAGACAGCGCCAGCTACAGCCGGCGCGAGCGCGATCTGGTCGGTCGCTTCGTCAAGCCCTGGCGCGCGGATGCGGCCAAGGGCATGGAATACCAGTCAGCGCTGTCCTGGGACGAGGTAAAACGCTACAAGGACCGGCACGATCTGCCGCTCATCCTGAAGGGCATCGCGACCGCAGAGGACGCCAAACTTGCCGTCCAGCACGGCGTCGACGTCGTGTACGTGTCGAATCACGGCGGGCGCCAGCTCGATCACGGGGTAGGGAGTACCGCGGTCCTGCCCGAGATTCTCGCGGCGATCGCGGGTCGTGCGGAGGTCTGGGTCGACGGCGGCTTCATGCGCGGATCGGATGTGGTGAAGGGCATCGCGCTCGGTGCGCGTTGCATTGGCCTCGGCCGGCTCGCCTGCCTCGGGCTTGCGGCCGATGGCGTCGCGGGGCTGGTACGCGCGCTCGAGATTCTGGAAGAGGAGGCGCGGATCTGCCTCGGTCTTCTCGGCGTGACGTCGTTCGCCGAGCTCACGTCGGCGCACGTGGTCTCCGCACCGGTGGTCAGCGATCCGGGGGTGCTGAGCGCGTTCCCGCTTCTTGGCGCGGGCGCAGAGAACGCGCCAACGCCGGACTAAGGCTTCAAGCCGTAGCCCGAACCGGCCTTGCGATACTCGTCGCGCGGCGGGCTGAAGATATCGAGTACCAGCGCACCCTCGGGGCCCACCCGGATGCCGTGCGGCACGCCGCCGGGCGTGTGCCAGAACTCACCCGCGCTGACGGCGACCTCCTCGTCGCCCTGGATGCGCGTCGCCGAGCCTTCGAGCAACACGCCCCACTGCTCGTTCGGATGGCTGTGCACCTGACCGACGGCGTTGGGCGCCATGCGCACCACCGACAGCATCACGTTATCGCCGACGAAGATGCGCGTCTCGACACCTTCGGACAGCGTACGCGCAATGCCGCGCGCGTCATTTGCGAGGCTGTAGACCCAGTCTGCTTTCGGCATGCTGCCCTCCGTGGATCGAAACGCGTTGGTGTCAGATCTGTCCGCGCGCGCGCCGCTCCATCGGCAGCAGCGCATGGTAGGTAAAGCGATGCACCGGCGTGTCGACGCCGGTCTCGGTGCCGAAACGCACGATCGCCCCGTTCCAGGCGTCTAGCTCGGAGGGCTTGCCCGCCATGACGTCGCGCTGCATCGATGCGGTGGCATCTGCCGGGAGCGCGTCATAAAAACCCCAGAGTTCGGTGTTGTAGCTGTCGGGCAGCGGGTAGCCGCGGCGCTTACCGACGGCGATCCCTTCGTCCATCGCGCGGTCGACCAGCGCGCGGGTTTCCGGCTGCGTCCGGATCACGCCCATCGGGCTGCGGCACAGGGCGCCGAGCCCGGCCCAGGAACTCACGATGAGAAGCTTTTTCCACAGCTCGGTACGGATGTCGTCGCTCGCCTTCGCCTGCGCACCCGATTGCTCGAATGCGGCGCGCAGCGCCTCGACACGCGCCGAATGTCCGCCTTGCAACTCGCCGATCTCGACGTAGGCACCGGGATTGGAGTGACGAATGACGCCCGGTGATTCGATCAGGCTGAAGATCTTCGACAGTCCGCCGAGCACATGTTGCGCGCCGAGGATCTCGGCCAGTTCGTCAGGCGCCTGCACGCCGTTCAGGAACGGCACCACGATCGTGTCGGCGCCGATCATCGGCTGCATCGCGCGCGCCGCTTCCGGCACCTGCCAGGTCTTGACCGCGACGATGACGACGTCGACGGTGCCGACCTCTTGCGGGTCGCTCGTCGCCGTGGGCTTTTTCAGATGCAGGTCGCCCAACGGGCTGATCACCTTCAGGCCGTTCTTGCGGATGGCGTCGAGATGCGCGCCGCGCGCGATGAACGCGACCTCCTGGCCGGCTTCGGCCAGGCGCGCGCCGTAGTAGCCGCCGAGCCCGCCAGCGCCATAGATCGCAAATCGCATTCCAGAGACCTCTCCCTCGAGGAGGGTCAGTTTAGCGTCTGGACGACTTGCGTGCGCGAGCGTACGCGGGGCGCGAATTCGTACCAGCCGCGCATCGCGTGGAACTCGGGCGTCTCGACCGCCTGCGGGCCGTCGAGTTCATAGACCGTGGTGTAGATGCGGCGCGCATGTTGCGCGCGCTCGCCGCGATTGGACTCGCTCGTCGGACCCGCGGAAACGTAACGCCGGCCGCGCAGGACACCCGGACAGGCGAGCGCAGCGGGCAGATGGACGTCGTCGTACCAGCGGTTCCAGTCGGCTTCGATCGCCGGATCGACTTCGACCGTGACGACGAGCAGACAGTTCGGCAGTGGGTTCATTGCAGCGTTCACGTTTCCTCCTCGGCGCGCGTCATAGGCCATGCGAGAGATTGCGGTGGGGCGGCTAATTGCTCGGCGACCGGGCCATTGTTCTCTGCGCCCTCAATTCGAAAAGCAACGACGCCCAATAACTTTCCCAGTCCGCTTTGGGATGTTTCTCGAGGCGTGCCATATGCACGGCCTTCACCAACCATATGCCTGGGGCGGACAGCAATAAACTTGCCCGGCCTTGTTTGTCGGTTCGCACATGTACCTTTGCTTCCGGCCTTTCTTTGCGGAAGGCCGTGACGAGCGCACCGGCAAGCGGATGGCTCAGATAGAGGAGTTGCACGTTCAATCTGTCGCCAGGCGAGAGCGCGTGAAGGTCATCGGCCGGCATCAGTTCCAGCGTGTATCCGAGGGGTGCCCGCACTTCTTTGCTCAGGGCGAGACCGTTCGTCGTCAGATAGGTCTTGGCGCAGCGAACGAAGTTTTCGTGCGCCTCCTTGTCGGATTCTCCGAGTTTTGCCCGCAGCGCCACGATAGTTTCCATGCCTTCGCTACGCAAATAGTTCTCAAACTTTTCGGGCGCCAAGGTGACGAAGTCAGCGGTGCTTCGATACCCAAGGAGCGTAGTCCCGGCAGATCGGATTCTGATCACGGCGGCTGGGTCGTCGCCCATTTCGGAAACGACGGGCGCCCGACCCTGCGCATCGCTGCGACTGAAATCCTGGAACCAATCGGGCACATAGGGCAGGGCGTTTCCCACCAGTTCCTGTCCCTCGCGCAGCTGGAGAGACACCGCGTCGTCAAGGTTGACGAAAAACTTCGACGGTTCGATCCAGAAGTCATGGGCACGAACGGGACCCACGGCGAGGATCAGCACGGCGGCAAGACAAAGGGCGATGCGGGACATGATGTGCAAGGGTAACAACCTCGGCGGAGTCGCTACACTAACTTGATGGGTAAGTGGATCCATCGAGGTCTAAAGTCGACGGCTGGCTGGTGGCTGGCGGGCGCTTTGCTGATCGTCCCTGCGATGGGCGCCGCGCATACCATTCGCCCCGCGGTGGTGACGGTGACCTTCGCCAATGATGCGAGCTTCCGTCTGGCGATTCGCACCAACGTCGAAGCCCTGATTGCGCGGATCGGCCCAAAACATGCGGATACCGACGATTCGCCTGATGCGGCCAATTACAACCGGCTTCGCCAACTCCCGCCAGAAAAATTGGCGGAATCCTTCCGGCCGTTTGGCGGCGAATTTATCACCAGGATTTCGGCGACCTTCGATGGCCTGCGGGCGCCGCTAACACACGAGCGAATCGATATTCCAGCGGCTGGGGATCTTCGATTGGCCCGGCAATCCGTGGTTGTTCTGCGCGGCGCGATCCCTGCAGGCGCTACAAGTTTCGTTTGGCGTTATCCTGAGGCGTTCGGCAGCAGCGTGCTGAGGATTCGCACTGCGGACGGCAAGACGGCGAAGTCGTACTGGCTGAAAGCGGGGACGCAGAGCCCGCCTTTCGTACTCGCCAAGGTTACTGTGCCCCGTTCGCGCGCCGAGGTCGTGGTTGACTACACCGTCCTCGGCTTCACCCACATACTGCCCTTGGGGCTGGACCATATCCTCTTCGTCCTCGGGATATTCCTGCTGTGCCTGCAACTCGGCCCGATTCTCTGGCAGGTGACGGCCTTCACCGTTGCGCACACCATTACGCTGGGTCTGTCGATGTACGGCATCATTTCGCTGTCACCGACGATCGTTGAGCCGCTGATCGCCGCCTCGATCGTTTACGTGGGCGTGGAAAATGTCATCACCGGCACGCTCAAGCCATGGCGAGTCGTTGTCGTCTTTCTTTTCGGCCTGTTACACGGCATGGGCTTCGCCGGAGTACTGACGGAGATCGGCTTGCCGCGCTCTGAATTCGTCACCGCGCTGATCGCGTTCAACATCGGCGTCGAACTTGGGCAATTGGCGGTAATACTCTCGGCGCTCGCCCTGGTGGGCTGGTTCAGAAACCGGACGTGGTACCGGCGGCGCGTGGTGATTCCGGCGTCGCTGCTGATTTCTCTGGTCGGGCTCTATTGGACGGTCCAGCGGATCGCGTGAAATGTGAATCGCCTCGGGCGCCTGTTGCGCGACCGTTTTCAACCCCACTGGAGGGGGTATTGGTGGAGGCGGCGGGAATCGAACCCGCGTCCGCAAGCCCTCGACAGTCAGGACTACATGCTTAGCCTCGCCGTTTGGATCTCGCCTTGCGCCCGCCGGCGGGCGGGCTGACGCTTGGCCAGCCGCTTCGACGGATCCGCGTGGCCAAGCGGCCAAGCCATGCGGAGAGGCTGATGAAAATGGCGCTGCACCCCTTTCGGGGCCTAGCCCATCAGCAGGCTAGTGCAGCGTCTAGCCGGTATTAGGCGGCTAGAGCGAAACGCTCGTCGTTGGCGTTTAAGTGTTTCCAGCTGGATTTACGAGGGAACTGGTCCTCGGCATGCCCTGTGCTGCTTCATGACCCACGTCGAAGCCAAGTCGCCCCCGTGTGTTTCACGTACTGCGATTCATTTTCTCATATTGGGCCGACCCGCTGAATCTCAATGACCGGCGCGCGCCGTTATGCGTCGAGCTGCGCGAGGAGGTCGAGCGGATGGGTGATCACCGCGTCGGCTTTCCAGCTGTGCGGACCGCCGTTGTCGGTGCCGGAATAGCCGTACTCGACCGCGACCGAGCGCATGCCGGCGGCTCGGGCGGCCTGGATATCCCGCAGGTCATCGCCAACGTACCAGCAGCTTCCCGGCGCCAGCGCGAGCGCCTGCGCGGCATGCAGCAGCGGCGCCGGGTGCGGTTTCGAATGGGGCGTCGTGTCGCCGCAGACGACGCAACCGGGCGACAGGCCGAGTTCGGCGACGATTCGCTCGGTGAACCGCGTTGCCTTGTTGGTCACGATGCCCCAGGCAATGTCACGCGCGGCGAGGTGCTCGAGGAGCTGCGCGATACCCGGGAAGAGCGCGGTGCGCTCGCACAGGCAGCTTGCGTAATTCTCCAGAAAGGCGTCACGCATGGCGTCGTACTCGGCTTGTTCCGGCGTCAGGCCGAACGCGACCCGCAGCAGCCCGCGCGCGCCGCTCGAGGCGAAGGGCCGCGCTTCGGCCTCCGGCAGCGCCAGCAGCCCGCGCTCGAGGCGCAGCCGATTGACCGCAGTGCAGAGATCGGCCGCCGTGTCGGCGAGCGTGCCGTCGAAATCGAACAGCAGGGCTCTGACTTGGGGTTGCGGCACGCTCAGGACTCGCGCTCGGAGCTGAGCAGGTAGTTGACGTCGCAGTCCACGCTGAGTCGGTAGCCGCGCGTAAAGGGGTTGTAGGTCATGCCCCTGATCTCCGCGGGACGCAGACCCGCCGCACGACACCAGCGGGTCAGCTCGGACGGGCGGATGAAGCGCGCGTAATCGTGCGTGCCCTTGGGCAGCAGCTTGAGGATGTACTCGGCACCGAGGATGGCGAACAGGTAGGACTTCGGATTGCGGTTGATGGTCGAGAAGAACGCGCGGCCGCCCGGTTTCAGAAGCTGCGCGCAGGCGGCGACCGTACGCGCGGGGTCCGGCACATGCTCAAGCAGTTCCATGCAGGCGACGACGTCGAAGGATTCCGCATGCGCTTCGACGAAGGTTTCGGCCGATGCGCATTCGTAGCGCACCGGCAGCTGGCTCTCGAGCAGGTGTAGCTGCGCCACTTTCAGCGCGCGTTCGGCGAGATCGATGCCGGTGACCTCAGCCCCCTTGCGTGCGGCCGCCTCGGCAAGAATGCCGCCGCCGCAGCCGACGTCGAGCATCGTCTTGCCGGCAAGCGCGACGATGCCGTCGATCCACTCGAGCCGCAGCGGATTGATCTCGTGTAGCGGACGAAACTCGCTCGTCGGATCCCACCACCGATGTGCGAGTTGGCTGAATTTCTCCAGCTCGGCCGGATCCGCGTTCAGGGGATGTTCCATGTCTGCTTAGGCCGCCTCGCGCCGTTTCAGTTCGGCAAAAAAAAAGCCCTGCCGAGGCAGGGCTTTTCCGAGAGGAGAACGCTTACTTGCGAGTACCGATGACCTCGATTTCCACACGCCGGTTCTTCGCGCGGCCATCCTTGGTCTTGTTGCTCGCGACCGGCTGCTTCTCGCCTTTGCCTTCGGTGTAGATCCGGTTTGCCGGAACGCCCTTGGAGGTGAGGTAAGCCTTGATCGATTCGGCGCGGCGCACCGAGAGCTTCTGGTTGTAGGCTGCGCTGCCGATCGAATCGGTATGTCCGATTGCGATCACGACTTCGAGGTTTAATCCGCTGATCTGCGAGACCAGGCTGTCGAGCTGCGTACGGCCTGCTGGCTTGATGACCGACTTGTCGAAATCGAACAGCACGTCGGCGGCCAGCGTG
>Ga0255041_10000128_pt1 | contig 10930 bp, 11 predicted proteins | sample BC1_12_3_MG_FD_188630 | JGI IMG/M metagenome (GOLD analysis project Ga0255041, IMG submission 188630) | Seawater microbial communities from Strait of Georgia, British Columbia, Canada - BC1_12_3 | ecosystem: Environmental > Aquatic > Marine > Strait | place: Canada: British Columbia | collected... | reverse complement strand
GCGAGCCGGCGCCGGTCGAGCGCGCGATGCCGCTCTTGCGCCGCATGGGGCGCGCGGTGTTTCACCTTGGCCCGCTTGGCGCAGGGCATGCGATGAAATGCATCAACAACATGATCACCGCGATCAATTTCCTCTCGAGCGCCGAGGGCTTGGTGATCGGCACCCGCTACGGGCTCGATCCTGCGGTCATGAACGCGGTGCTGAACGAATCGACCGGCATGTCGTGGGTCACGCAGAACCACATTGGCCAGCGCATCATCAGCAGAAAATTCGACGATCCGTTCAAACTCGAACTGATGGTGAAGGACATCGGCATCGCCATGGCGCTTGCGCGCGAGAACGCCTTGCCGCTGCCGGTGTGCGCGCTCGGTGAGCAGCTGTGGAACGCTGCGCTGCGCGGGTCCGCCCCGGGCAGCGGCGTGAGCGAGTTGGTGCGCTGGGTCGAGAAGCAGACGCGGACCGAAATCACGCGCGGCGGTGGCGTGAAGGACTAGTTGGACGCGCCTAAGGCGGACGCGATCTCGAGGATTTCCGCGCGGAAGCGCGTCGCGCCGCCCATCGACGGATGGCGCACGGCGCGGTGCGGTACGCCGAGCAGCGTCAGCGTGTGCGCCGCCTGGCGGCCGAGCGCCACCACCTGGTAGCGCGCGAAGAGATCGAGGAAGGCACGCAGGATCGGCTGTCCCGCCTCGAGCTCAGCGCGCGTCGGGGTGCGGTTCGATAGCGGTTCGGCGGGCCGATGCGGATGAAATGCGAAGGCGTTCCAGTTCACCCAGGCGCGCGGGTCGACGCCAGCGCCGAGTAGCGTTCCCCAGACGACGGTGGCGGTGGGCTCGTTGAAGCCGAGTGGTTTTAGTGCCGGCTGGCTGCTGCGCTCGATTGGCGCGCGGATCACGGCTTCGGGTTGAACGCCTTTTTGCGCAAGATGCCCGAGCAGGATGCGCTCCGAAGTCATTGCGATGCCGGAAAACTTCGCACCCTGGTAGCCGGCGGCTTCGGCGATGAGCAGCAACCGTGCATCGGCCCGCCGCTCGGCGAGGTAGGCGCCGAGCTGGCGCGCGCGGATTTCCGGCGCGTCGTGCGCCGCGTCGTGCGCCGCGTCGAACGCGGCCCAGGGATTGAAGACGTTCGGCGCGGCGAACGCGCGCAGCTGCTCGATGAACCGGTCGATTGCTGCAGCCATGTTGAACCGGTCAGCGCGCAAGGAGCGCCGCGGCCCATTCGCGCAGCTTCCCCTTCTGGATCTTGGTCGCGTTCGCGCCCGGTGTGACCGGAAAGGCGTCGATCGAGACGATGCGCTGCGGCACTTTGAACTTGGCAAGACGACTGGCGACATGCGCGCGCACCGCGGCTTCGTCGAGTGTCGCGCCCGGCGAAGGGATGACGAAGGCCACCGGCACCAGGCCCGAGGCGCCCGGGACGCCGACCACCTGACAGGCCGTGATTCCGGGAACCTCCTGCACCACGCCCTCGATTTCGAGCGGACTCACCAGGAAACCACCAAGGCGCAGCGAATCGCCCATGCGCGTGAGAAAGACGAAACGTCCGTCCGCCGTGGTGGCGCCGAGGTCGCCCGAGCGATAGAAGCCGTCCGCGGTGATCGCATCGCGCGTCGCCTCCGGGTTGCCGAAGTAGCACGCCATGCGGCTGTTGGGGGATAGGAACTCGAGCTCCCCGGCTTCGCCGTGCGGCTGGATCCGGCCGCTTTCCGGATCGCGTGCCCGGACGCGTGCCGCATCGCTCACCGGCCGCCCGCCCGCAAGCCTGCGCTCGGCGAGGCGTGCATGTTCGTCCTGGCGCGCGAACAGCGCCTGCACCTCGCTCGCGCCATAGAGTCCGACCAGAGACAGACCACGGCGCTCGGCCCGCTCGACGATGTCGGCGAGCCCGGGGTTGAACGTCGCATAACCGAAAAACCGCACGCTCGGGAATGCAGTGTCGGCCGAGGTCTGCGCGAGGAGCTGCACGATCGCGTCGTCGGTCGCATTCGCGTGTGTAACCCTGTGCGCCGCGATGTCGGTCGCGGCGAGCGCGGCGTCCCAGGTCGGGCGCATGACAAGCGGCCGGCCGGCGGCGAAGGCACTCATCGCGCAGCAGAAGCCAAACACCCCGCACAGCGGCGGTACCAGCAGCATGACCGCGTCGTGGTCGAGCCCGAAGCCGCGCGCGACGTCGTGCGCATGCGCGATCACGCCGCGCTGGTCGAGAAGGACGAACTTGGGCGCCTTCGTGGTGCCGGAGGTCGTGAAAATGATGCAGCCCGCATCGGCCGCCGCGGCGTCCGCAGCGCTTGGCGGCGCTGCGGCAAGCGTGGCGTAGGCCAGGGTGGGCTTTCCGGCAATCGTCGGCGCAGTGCCCGCTCCGTTCGCTGCCTGTGGCGCACCCTCGGCGTAGGCGATCAAGGCTTGAACGCTGGCCAGCGCCGACGGTCCGGCTTCGTCCAGAATTGACGCGAAATCAATTCCCTTGAATCCGGGCCAATAGACAAGGAGTTTCGCGCCCGAACGTCCGACGATGTCGGCGACCTCGTGCGCACGAAAACGGGTATTCACCGAAACCGCGATCGCGCCCAGTTGTGCGCACGCAAAAAAACAACTGAGCCAAGCAGATACGTTCGGTAGCCAAAGTGCTACGCGATCTCCGGGTCCGATGCCGAGGCGCGACAAACCAGTCGCCACGCAGCGACTTTCGGCCGCGATCTCGGCAAATCCGACGCGCTTGCCGCGTTCCAACAGCATCGGCGACCTGCGTGTCGCGCGCGCCGCGAGCAGTGCGGGCAATGTCATTTCGGTGCGCTGCGCGTTCAATGAATTCATTCAATCGCTCGATGCGAAGCGCAAATACTACTGTTTGTTTTCGAATGTGCGAAAAAGTGCGCGTGCGCACGTTGTGTTCCGCTTTTGATTTGGATACGATTCGCGCTCTCTCGCAACGTTTGTCGTTTTTGCGTCGTCGTTATTGCGTCGACGCCGAACGAAGACTGCGGGAAAACTGCGATAGCGCCCGGCTTGTGGGCCACGTTCGAACTAGGAGGAATGTCATGCCGTCCGTCGTCACCAAGTCGGATCTCGTGCGGGTGGTTTCCAAATCAAGTCGGCTGAGCAAGGCCGCGGCGGGCGAGGCGGTCAATGTGATGTTCGACGCGATCGTTGACCAGGTGGCGAAGGGCAATCGTGTGACGGTGATTGGATTCGGTACCTTCCTGCCGCGCAAGCGCAAGGCACGTAACGGACGGAGCCCGGCGAACGGCAAGGAAATCAAGATTACGGCGAAGACGATCCCCGCGTTTTCCGCGGGCCAGGGATTCAAGGACGCCGTCGGCCGGCGCTGAAAGCAGCTGCGCGCCCCGTCGCGGGCGCCAAAGTTTACAGGGGCTGCGAGCCTGTGCTCGCAGCCCCTTGTTTTTTCGGGGCATTGCAAAGCAGCAAGAGCCTTGGCAGAATCCTTGCGTACTCAAGGTTCGTGCCATGGACAGCCCGCTCATTCTTTCGCTCGATAGCCACGGCGTGCCGCATCGCTGGATCAGCTGGCAGCAGGCCTGCTTTTACTATGCGAAGAATCTGGTCGCATGGTCGCTGGGTGAGCACACGTTTACCTTCTACGGTGGCCATTCGCGGTTGACCGGCGAGCGCTCGAGCATCACCGCGAACTCCATCATCGCGATCAAGGGGCGCGCGCTGGCCGCGCGCGGCTTCAATCAGGTGCCGCCGCTGAATAATCGCGAACTGTTCCGGCGCGACCGTCAGATGTGCGCCTACTGCGGCCGCGCGTATAACTATTTCCGACTCACGCGCGATCACATCACGCCGCTGTCGCGCGGCGGGCGGGACAGCTGGATGAACGTCGTCACGGCATGCCGGCACTGCAACGGCCACAAGCGCAACCGCATGCCCGAAGAAGCCGGGATGGAGCTGCTCTACGCGCCCTACGTACCGAACAAGGCCGAATACCTGATCCTCACCAATCGGCGCATCTACGCCGACCAGATGGAGTTCCTCCAGCAGCACGTGGCGGCGCACAGCCGCGTGGTGATTGCGCCGGCTTGATGCCGGATTTCTGGCGCGCGAGCGGGTTTCATCTTCTGGCCAGGAACGCCGCCGGCCAACTGGCGGTATCCGACGACTTCCTGCGTGCCTACCTGCTGCGACCCGAGATTCACCCGGTCGAGGAATCCTGCGCGGCCGAGCGCGCGCTGCATGCCGCGCTCATGGACGCACCACGCCGTCCAGTCGAGGCGCGCGAGCTCGATGCGATGGCGGACGCGGACGCGCGCGACAACTACTGCTTGCTCCTCAGTTTTCGTGACCGCCTGATCGAGGCCGGCACCCTCGAGGCCTGCTACGCGGGCCTGTTCCAGGCCGACACCAACAACGCGATCAACATTCCGCCGCTGTTCATCGATCAGCTCGTGCACAGTATTCTGCGCAACATCCTGGATGGATGTGCCGATCCGTTACAGGTGCGCGCCGCCGAGCTGTTTTTCCGGGAACAGAAGGCGACTCTGGACGCCGGGCAGGTCCTGCTCGCCGATCTCGAGACGGTGGAGATGCATGCGGCCGGCAGCCGCTACGGAAGCATCGGGCGGCTCGTCGTCGAAGCCCAGGGGGCGGTGGGCACGGTCGAGCTCGACGTGCTTGGACGCGAAAATGCCGATCGGTACTGGGAACGCGAATCACGTTTCGATACCGTCATCCCGATCCAGTTTGGCAGCGTTGCGCTGGAGGCGTTCTGCCGTGTGATCGAGGCCTGGATCGCCCATTTTCACGCCGTGGCGGTTTCGGTGCATGCGGTGCGCGCAATCGAGGAACCGACGTGGCGCTGGCACATCGGACTGGATGCCGAATCCACTGCGATCCTGAACGAATTGTGGAGCGGCAAGGAAGTCGAGCAGGGGCGCATGCGGCGCATCGCCGTGCTGTTTCGCCTGGCGTTTGACGACCGTAGCGCGATGCGGGCGGACATCGCCGGCGAGCCGGTGTATCTGGCGCTGTCGATGAACGAAGACGACGTGGTGCGCATGAAGCCGCAGAACCTGTTGACGAACCTGCCGCTTGCGGTGGCGGCATGAAACCCGATTACTGGACGCGCGCGAAGCGCAGCCTTGCGCGCCGCGACCCGACGCTGGCGACCATCATGCGTGCGCATGCGGGCGTGTTTCTCGTCCGCCGCGGCGCGCCGTTCATGACCCTCGTGCGGGCGATCGTGGGGCAGCAAATCTCGGTGCAGGCCGCACAGAGCGTTTGGGAACGTCTGCTTGCCGCGGCGCCCAAGATGACGCCGTCGCAGGTTCTTGCGCTGGAACGGAAACGGCTGCGCGCCTGCGGCCTGTCGGCGCGCAAGACGGAGTACATTGCGGATCTTGCGCAACATTTCGCCGACGCAACGATCCGCGTCGATCGGTGGCCCGCAATGGACGACGAGGCCGTCATCGCCGAACTGGTCCAAGTGCGCGGCATCGGTCGCTGGACGGCCGAGATGTTCCTCATTTTCAGCCTGCTGCGGCCCGACGTATTTCCACTCGACGACCTGGGCCTGCAAAAGGCGATACGGCGCGCGTACTTCGGTGGGCGCGCCGCGTCGACCGCACGGCTGCGTAAGCTCGGGGCGACCTGGGTTCCGTGGCGGTCGGTGGCGACCTGGTACCTGTGGCGCTCGCTCGATCCCGTTCCGGTGGAGTATTGAGATACTGAGGCCGCGCCTGTTGCGCGAAATCGCGCAATGTGCTGGGTGCGGGCGTCGCGGCGAAGCGCGGCAGCGTAGAATGGCGGCGTAGATGAAGACCACTTTCCTCGATTTCGAGCAGCCGATCGCCGAGCTCGAGCAGCGCATCGAGGAGCTTCGCTTCGTGCAGGAAGATTCCGCGGTGGATATTTCGCAGGAGATCCAGCGTCTGACGAAGAAGAGTCAGTCGCTCACCAAGGAGATCTACGCGAAGCTCACACCCTGGCAGATCGCGCAGGTCGCACGCCATCCGCAGCGCCCGTATTCGCTCGACTACCTGCCGCTTCTGTTTACCGAGTTCGAGGAACTGCACGGCGACCGTTTGTTCGCCGAGGACGCCTCGATCGTCGGCGGGCTGGCGCGATTTAACGGCGAGGCCTGCGTGGTCATCGGCCACCAGAAGGGGCGCGACACCAAGGAAAAGATCCTGCGCAATTTCGGCATGCCGAAGCCGGAGGGTTACCGTAAGGCGCTGCGCCTGATGCAGCTCGCCGAGAAGTTCAGGCTTCCGGTATTCACGTTCGTCGATACCCCGGGCGCCTATCCGGGAATCGATGCGGAGGAGCGCGGCCAGTCCGAGGCCATCGGACGCAATCTGTTTGCAATGGCGGGCCTGCGCGTGCCGATCATCGTCACCGTGATCGGCGAGGGGGGGTCGGGCGGCGCGCTGGCCATCGCGGTCGGTGACGTGGTGTTGATGCTCCAGTACGCGACCTATTCGGTGATCTCGCCGGAAGGCTGTGCGTCGATCCTGTGGCGCAGCGCAGACAAGGCGCCCGCCGCGGCCGAGGCGCTCGGGATCACCGCGAGCCGCCTGAAGGCGCTCGGCCTGATCGACCGAATCGTCAACGAACCGCTGGGTGGCGCGCATCGGGACCTGCAGGCCATGGGGCAAACGCTGCGCAAGACGCTGACCGAAGCCTTCCGTCAGCTCCAGGACAAGAAGCCGAAAGAGCTCGTCGACGAGCGCCTCGAGCGCTTGATGGGCTATGGCAAATTCAAGGAAACCGCGAGCCGCTGACCCGTCTCCGCGCGCGGCGGTGGCGCGGTTTTTGGGAACGCAGCCGGCGCTGCGCGGCGCGCGCCTCGCGCTCGGCCTGTCGGGCGGGCTGGACTCCGTGGTGCTGCTCCACGTTCTGCATGCGCTCGCACCGCGATTCGGCTACCGGCTTCGCGCCGTCCATGTGCACCACGGACTGAGCGTAAACGCGGACGCCTGGGCGCGGCACTGCAGGCGCTTGTGTCGCGCGTTCGGCGTCCCGCTGAGTGTGCGGCGCGTACGGATCGCGTCGCGCAAGGGACGCGGCATCGAAGCCGCGGCGCGCGAGGCGCGTCAGGGCGTTTTTACGCACGTACAGGCCGACATCATCGTGCTTGCGCACCACTTGGACGACCAGGCCGAAACCGTGCTGCTGCAACTGCTGCGAGGCGCGGGCCTGCGCGGTGCAAGCGCCATGCCGGCGGTCGGACAGCTCGGCGCGAAGCGCCTGCTGCGGCCCGTGCTCGAGGTGCCGCGCGAGGCGATCGAGCGCCATGCACGCGCGCAGGGGCTCGAGTGGGTAGACGACGAGTCCAACGCGCAGGATGCGATCACGCGTAACTATCTTCGCCACCGCGTGGCGCCGCTGCTCGCGGCACGTTTCCCACGTTGGCGCGAAAGCCTGGCGCGCGCCGCGCGTCACTTTGCCGCGGCGCAGGCCGACGAGCGCGCGTTGCTGCGCGCCTTTCTCGCCGACCAGGGGCTGCGCGCACCGAGCGAGGCGCGTCTGGTCGAAATGCTCAAGCAGCTGGCTGCGGGCGGTGCGCGGACCGAAATCCTGCACGACGGCGCGCGGCTGCGGCTCTATCGGGGTCGCGTATTCGTCGAATCGGTTGCCCGACGCGCCGTACCCGCCGTACGCCCGGTACCGTTGGCGCCGAAGGCAGGCATCGCGCCGGTCGCCTGGCGCGGGGAACGCAGGCTGCGCATCGCGGCCTTGGGTGCGGGTGAATTGCGGTTTCGTCGCGTGCGCGGCGTCGGCATCGATGCCGCGCGCCTGGCCGCCGGGGAATTGAGCGTGCGTCGGCGTCGCGGCGGCGAGCGGCTGCAGCCGGATCCTGGCCGCCCGCGTCGAACGCTCAAGAACCTATTCCAGGAAGCCGGCATCCCGCCGTGGCGTCGCGACCAACTGCCATTGGTGTACTGCGGCGAGGATCTGGTCTGGGTGCCCGGGCTCGGCATCGACTGCCGGTATCACGCAGGCCCGGGAAAAGCAGGTATCGCGCTGGAGTGGCGCGTCGCGCGACCCGCCTGAACCGCGTTCTCCTGTCCCGGGGCAGCGCGCAACTCTTTGTTTTTATGTGGTTCGTCCAACGTTGATGGTAGAATGCTGAGTTCATCAGCAACGATCCCCGGGAGAAGTCGGAATGGCAGTCGAGCGGACCCTATCGATCATCAAACCCGATGCAGTGGGCAAGAACGTGATTGGGCAGATCGTTGCACGCTTCGAGGGCACCGGTCTGCGCATCGTTGCCGCGCGCATGATGCAGCTATCGCGCGCCCAAGCCGAAGGGTTCTATGCGGTGCACCGCGGGCGGCCATTCTTCGGCGACCTGGTCGAATTCATGACCTCTGGTCCGGTCGTAGTGCAGGTGCTGGAGGGAGAAAACGCGATCGCGCGCAACCGCGAACTCATGGGGGCGACCGATCCAAAGCAAGCGGCGAAGGGCACGATCCGCGCCGATTTCGCGACGTCGATTGACGCGAATGCGGTTCACGGTTCGGACGGATCCGACACCGCGCGCACCGAGATCGCCTATTTTTTCGCCGGCAGCGACGTCTTTTCACGCTGAGGCCTGCGGATCCTCTGAACATGGTCAACCTGCTGGAATTCGACGCCAAGGGACTCGAGACCTACTTCGCGCAAATCGGCGAGCCGGCGTTCCGCGCGCGCCAGGTGCTGCGCTGGGTACACCAGTGCGGCGAAGCGGATTTCGCGCGCATGACGGACCTCGCGAAATCCCTGCGCGGCGCGCTCGCCTCGAATGCAGAAGTCTGTGCGCCTGGCGTGATCGGGGACAGCGTTACAGCGGACGGGACGCGCAAGTGGCTGGTCAAGGTTGACGGCGCGAACGCCATCGAAACGGTCTTCATCCCGGAAACCGGACGCGGCACGCTATGCATATCGAGCCAGGCGGGATGCGTGCTCGATTGCGCGTTCTGCGCGACGGGAAAACAGGGGTTCAATCGCAATCTCAGCACGGCCGAAATCATCGGTCAGCTGTGGATTGCCCGGGCTGCGCTGGCGGGCGCTGCGCCCGAGCAGGCGCCGCGCGGCGCGACACGACGTGCGATTACGAACGTCGTCATGATGGGCATGGGCGAGCCCTTGCTCAATCTGGACCCGGTGATTCCCGCGCTACGCCTGATGCTCGACGATCACGCCTACGGACTGTCGCGTCGGCGCGTCACGGTATCCACGGCGGGCGTGATCCCCGGGATGGACCGCCTGCGCGAGGAATGCCCGGTGGCGCTCGCGGTTTCGCTCCACGCCCCGAACGACGGGCTGCGTGACCAGCTGGTGCCGCTCAATCGAAAGTACCCATTGCGCGATCTTCTGGCCGCATGCAACCGCTATCTCGAGCGCGCGCCGCGTGATTTCGTAACCTTCGAATACGTGATGCTCGACGGCGTGAACGATTCCGATGCGCAGGCGCGTGCGCTTGCCGCACTCGCGCGCACCGTGCCCTCGAAGTTGAACCTGATTCCATTCAATCCCTTTGCCGAGACGAGCTTCCGTCGTTCGCCGGCCGAACGCATTCGCCGATTTGCGGAAATTCTGCAGCGTGCCGGCATCACGGTGACGACGCGCAGGACACGCGGCGACGGCATCGACGCGGCCTGCGGTCAGCTCGCCGGTGATGTCACGGACCGGACCCGGCGTACCCGGCAGACGCAGCGCCTGCTGCCAGTCACGGAGCTAAACGCATGAAACGCTTTCTCGCCGTAATGCCGTTTGTGCTGGTTGTCGGCTGCGCGACCGACTCGAGCCAGTCGACCGGGTCGGGCGAGTCGCCGAAGATCGAAACCGGTGCGATCGTCGGAGAAGTGAGTGGTCCGCGCAACCGTGCGCGTCTGCACACGGAGCTTGCTGCGCTGTATTACAGCCGCCGCAACATGGGCGTCGCGCTGGAAGAGCTGCGTATCGCCGTCAAGGCGGAACCGAGCTATGCACCCGCCTACAGCATGTTCGGGCTCGTTTACATGGAGCTGAAGGAGCGCCCGCTGGCCGACGAGAACTTTCAGCGCGCGCTAAGCCTCTCGCCGAACGATCCCGACATCAACCACAACTACGGCTGGTACCTGTGTCAGTCCGAGCGTGAGGCGGACTCGGTGCAATACTTCCTGCGCGCGATTCGCAATCCGCTGTACCCGAAGCCCTGGCGGTCCTACAGCGCCGCCGGCCTGTGCCTGCTGCGCATCGACAAGGTTGAGGATGCCGAGGCGCTTTTCGAACGCGCGATCAGGCTCAATCCGCGTGAACCGCGCTCCAATCTGCAGATGGGGGAGATTCGGTATCGCCAAGGTGCCTACGACGAGGCGCAGAGCTGGATACGTAACTTCAGCAAGGTCAGCCCGCCGACGGTCGAGTCGCTCTGGCTGTCGGTGCGTATCGCGCGCAAGCGTGGGCAGAGGCTGGACGAGGCGAGCCTTGCGAGCCAGCTGCGCCGGCGTTTTCCGGGATCGCCGGAAAACCAGAAGTTGCAGCGCGGAGAGTATGACTGAGACAGCGCTCACCGAATCGCCGCTCGCGCCGGCCGACGTCGAGGCGATCGCAGCTGCGCAGACGCCGGGGGAGCGTCTGGCGCGGGCGCGGATCGCGTACGGGCTGTCGCTCGAGGGCGTTGCGCAACAGCTGAAGTTTTCGCCGCGCCAGATCGAAGCACTCGAGGCCAATCGCTACGCTGAACTGCCGGGCTCGACCATGGTGCGCGGCATGGTACGCAGTTACGCGCGTCTCGTTCACGTCGATGCGGGACCGCTGCTCGAGGCGCTGAAAGAATCGATTGCGGCGCCCGATGCAGATCGGATCGTGGCGCGCTATCGTGAACCGGTTCCGTTCAGCGATGTTTCGAAGCGATCGAACGTGGTCTACGTCGTGTTTACGATCGCCGCGCTTGCCGGCGCGGCGCTCGTGCTCGTTCAATGGCGCGCGGACCGCCCGGCGCC
>Ga0255041_10000127_pt1 | contig 10940 bp, 10 predicted proteins | sample BC1_12_3_MG_FD_188630 | JGI IMG/M metagenome (GOLD analysis project Ga0255041, IMG submission 188630) | Seawater microbial communities from Strait of Georgia, British Columbia, Canada - BC1_12_3 | ecosystem: Environmental > Aquatic > Marine > Strait | place: Canada: British Columbia | collected... | reverse complement strand
ACTCCACCTTCCGACGAATGGTGCCCTGAGGCAATTTCGCCCGAGCTGTGTTGAGAGCAAATTCGAGTCCAGAACTATCCTGACCTTCGTCAGTTCAGACTGTCACCTTGCCTTTTTTGCCTCAGTTGGTCCAGCCCCTATTCAACGTTTTGTAACTGTTCCCGGAACCTCTCAAGCTCTGTCTTCATCTGGATTACTTTTTGAGCGATTGCCAGATCGTTCGTCTTGGAGCCTATGGTGTTGACCTCCCGGTGCATTTCCTGCAGGAGAAATTCCAGCTGGCGACCCCGGGGACCTTCTGCTTCGAGTAGATCACTGAACTGTCGGATATGGCTTTGCAAGCGCACTAACTCCTCAGTGATATCGCTTTTTTCGGCGAAAAAAGCAACTTCCTGAGCCAAACGCGCCTCATCCAACTCCGCCTCACCAAGCAGATCCTGAATCCTTTTCTGTAGTCGATCCCGGACGTCCTGAACCACAAGCGGTGCCCGGGTCTCAACTTCCCCGGTTAGAACCTCAAGTTGGTGCAGTCGCCTGCTGAGATCACTTGTCATTGCCTCCCCTTCCTCCTTCCGCATGAGGAGACAGTCACTGACCGCCTGATCGAGAGCCGTCTCCACGACTCTCCAAGCTTTTCCCCTGCTTTCCTCGTCTTCTTGGAAAGCAAATAGGTCCCGGAAATTTAAAAGAGATTCCAACCTGAGATCCCCTTCGAGTCCCAGTTCCTCTTGGAGAATTAGAAGCAGCCTTTTGTACGTTTTGGCCAGCTCGGTGTCTACAGTGAGATGCTGCACTTTGTCCAACGTATCATCGGCAAGAACACTGACCTCTATGCGTCCTCTGGAAAACTTTGAACTGACCCTTTTCTTAATATCCTCTTCAAAATCGCTGTATTTGCGAGGTAATTTAATTCGGATATCACAGAAACGGTGATTGAGTGTCCGGAGCTCAATCGTGAACCGGTAACCGTCAGCCCCGGCCTCGCCACGTCCAAAAGCTGTCATGCTATTAAGCACTTTTCCACTCCGTTTTGGTTAGGCTGCCTTCGTCCTAAAGAGAGTTCCGCGAGAATTTCGTAGGGGCGGGGTTTATCCCCGCCCGAACAAGCCAATTCGCACGTCCATGCGGGCGGGGATAAACCCCGCCCCTACATTTATGAGTCGCTCAACCTATTTTGCTTATCCTATTTACTCTCCGTGGTTCTTGCCAAATCTTGCAATTGCAGGAGGTACTTTTGTCTCAGGGCTCGAAGCCAGTTCCGCACTTTGGGTTCTGCATAATCTGGGTAGGTCCAAACCAGCGGTCGATAGTCCCGGTCACGATAAATCAGGGTCAAATTTGCGTAGATACCACTACTCAGATAGATCCGATGGGCGTAGTTCTTGCCGCTCGCCAACACCAACCGTTCGGCCAGCAGATAGCCCGGATCGATGTTTACGCGTCGACTTCCCCCTGCACTCTGTTCAGTCTCCAGAAGATTGGTCTGTACTTTGATCTGTGCCAAGTCCTCCTGTGAGATGAGACCATCGAAGCTGGCAAATCGTCTGAACAGAGGCTGTCCCATCTCGGCATAATAGTAGTCGGTATGGTCAAATGCTAGCAGTTCACTAACAAAATCCAGTATCCCACAAGGTCCGGTCAGTTTAGACAATACTTCGACGATGTGCTCCGCAGAACCGGCAATTACACTCACAAAGAGCTTTGCTGGTTTCGGATCTTGGGGAATGCTCATAATACACGGCTCTACAATGGCCGGAAGTTTGTCAGGCAGAGGTTTGTCGGCCAACGCAGGTATAGTGAAATCCGAGGGCCTGCATTTTTTTCGGCTCGTAAATATTTCTGAGATCAACCACCACCGGCTCTTTCAAGAGTTCGGCCATCCGTTTCCAATTCAGGTTCCGAAACTGGTTCCATTCCGTAATAATTACCAGGCCGTGAGCACCATTGGCAGCATCGTAGGCATCCTTGGCATAGTATATACTTTTCAGCATTTTCCGGGCTTCCTTCATCCCTGCCGGGTCGAAGGCACGAATCTTGGCACCCTGCCGTTGCAAACCCCTAATAATGGCAATGGATGGAGCCTCTCGCATGTCATCTGTATTGGGCTTGAACGTAAGGCCCAGAATTGCCAGGCTCTTACCCTTCACTCCTCCCAAAGCTTGGTTGATCTTTGCGACCATGAGTTTTCTTTGCCGTTGGTTAACTCTGATTACCGCCTTAACAATCTCAAAGCTGTAGCCGTGATCGTGGCCAATCTTGTCGATAGCCTTAATGTCTTTCGGAAAACAGGAGCCACCAAAACCGGGGCCGGCATGGAGGAATTTCGGCCCTATGCGACCGTCTAATCCCATTCCTTTGGCCACTTGGTGAACATCGGCACCCACTTGTTCACAGATATTGGCCATCTCATTGATAAACGAAACCTTGGTGGCAAGAAAAGCATTGGAGGCGTATTTGATCATCTCCGAAGTCTGTACATCAGTGACCACAAAAGGGGTCTCAATAAGATAAAGCGGACTGTAGAGGTCCTTCAAAATGGCGACGGCCTGGTCGCTCTCAGCTCCTATCACCACCCGATTGGGCCGCATGAAATCCTCTATTGCCGCCCCCTCTCTAAGAAATTCAGGATTCGACACCACATCGAAGGCCACCTCGGACTCTCGTTGTTCTTCGATGATCTGGCTGATCATCTGACCTGTGCCGACGGGGACCGTACTTTTCGTTACGATCACCTTATAGCCGTCGAGATTCTGACCGATGGTGACTGCCACCTCACGTATGTATTTGAGATCGGCACCACCGTCAGGGGCAGAAGGAGTGCCTACTGCAATGAAAACTACCAGGGCTTGCCTGATTGCACTTCCCGCGTCGGTTGTGAAACTCAAGCGGCCTTCCTTGACATTCTTAGAGACGAGCTCAGCGAGCCCCGGCTCATAAAACGGCACTTCTCCCTGTTGCAGGAGCTCGATCCTGGCCTCATCCTTGTCTACGCAGGTGACGCTGACATCAAACTCAGCAAAACAGGCACCGGTTACCAATCCCACATAACCAACGCCGACTACACAGATATGCATTGGTGTTACCCCGCAGATATGAGCTATAGATCACGATAGAAGCGGTGGAGGTGTATAGAAAACACAGGGAAAGGATAGTCGTAGCCAATCTCTTTTACTCAATTCCCTGTGGACACACTAGTTTTTAGCAATAATCATTCCAATCCTCTGGAGGACTGGATGGCTGTTTTCAACTGTATCACCGATGGGTTCAATCACGGCCCGCCCTGCCGCTCAACAAAACCTCTTTTAGTCGAGAAGCTGCAACTGTGGCGGTGCCAATCTCTCCAACTACAATCCCAGCGGCGAGATTTGCCAACACCGCCGCCTGCCTCGGTGTCAGACCGGCTGCCAGAGCCAGAGTGAAAGTTCCTGTTACAGTGTCACCCGCACCGGATACGTCAAAAACCTTTCTGGCCACCGTGGGAATTTGGGTGGTTCGACCGTTCCCCTCAAACAGCGTCATACCTCTGTCGCCCTGGGTGAGCAAAACCATCTGGCAACCAAGTTCATCAAGCAGGCGAGTCCCAGCTCGCCTGAGGCTCTCTTCGTCATTGATGACAATCCCGGACATGAGCTCTGCCTCTTGATGGTTGGGGGTAATTAAGGTAACCCCTTTATACAGAGCCACGTTCTGTACTTTGGGATCAACTGTCAAGGTAATTTGCCTGCCACCTGTGAGTAGGCGAATGTTTTCCATGAGGCCTTGAACAACGACACCCTTGCCGTAGTCGGAAACCACAATTGCATCGATGGAATCGATCTGTTCTTCGACGGTGGTAATAATTCTCTCGATGCTAGCCGCAGTTACAGGCTCCCTTTCCTCGCGATCCACTCGAACCACTTGCTGGGAGTGGGCGACTACTCTGGTTTTTATGGTGGTGGGTCGCCGATTTTCAACCACCAGGCCGTGAGTGGGACTGTTCATCTTTTGCAGCATGTGAACCAATTCCCTACCCATGGCATCAGATCCAGTGACCCCGCATAGGAGTGCTTGCCCGCCCAGAGAAATGATATTGTTAACCACATTGCCAGCTCCACCCAGCACAAGGGACTCTTTTTCGACCTGTACCACCGGCACCGGTGCCTCAGGCGAAATCCTTTCAACGCGACCCCAGAGGAACTCGTCCATAATCACATCGCCCACTACCAGGATCCGGCAGGATGAAAACTTGTCTATGCCTTCAGAGAGAACTTTAGAATCATAGGTGGCTGACATCTATCGAATCTACCTCTCAACCATGGTGGCTTTGAGTGCGCTGCCGAAGAATATAGCACAGCAGTTAAAGGAAACCAGCACTTTTTTACCTGATAGATTCCAAAGAGCATTGTAAAATAGCTCTGCCCTCGAACGCTCTGCGCTTTCCCTCTGCGGTCTGCGAACAAAACAGAATAATTCGTGTCCCTCCATAAATGAGATAGTGTGTTCAAGATCAAGGAATGCGATCCGCCTAGGGCGGATTGACTACAGGAATATATGAACATATTTCGAGGATTAAAATCTGAGCAGGACGCCGATATTGGGCAAAATAGCCATTCTATGGGTGGCACTAGTTAGCCATTTACAAACTCACTATCATTCATTACACTCCACATCTATGAAACGGATATTGCTAAGATATCTTCTCGTTGAGCAGGCGGTGCCTTTTTTTGTCAGCCTCTTGGTTCTGACTCTCGTTCTCTTTCTGGGCAAAATCATGCGGTACACTCAACTGCTTTTTGCAAGCGAATCCGGTTTGGCCGATCTCGGCATGCTCTTGCTCTATTCGCTCCCCTACTTTCTCGTCTTCACCATTCCTATGGCCACCTTACTAGCAGTACTTCTAGCATTTGCCAGGCTCGCTCATGACAACGAGATCACCGCCATGAAAACTGCTGGCATCAGCTTTTATCAGACGTTTCCTGCAGTGGCTTTGCTGACAGGCTTTGCCTGGCTGACCACCCTCGGTCTCTCCAGTTTTGTTCTGCCACATAGCAACAGTGGTTTTCAGCGCGTTCTTTTGGAGATGGCTCGCTCCAGAGGTCAGTTGGGTCTCAAAGAGCGAATTTTCAATGATCAGTTTGATGGACTCGTTTTTTTCATTAACACCATGTCCCCGGATGGCAGACACCTACGCGAGGTCTTTATTACTGATGAGAGATCCCCTGAGACCAAGAGCACTATCGTTGCCGAGGAAGGCTTTCTTGTCCACGATCCCAGCGGCAAAAGAATTACCCTTAGGCTTCTTCGAGGTCAGATTTTTCGGGTGGGAGATGAGATGGAAAGCCTGCAAACCATTCGCTTCCAGAACTATGATTTCAACCTGGATCTGGACTCATTTGCTCTCAATGAGAAGGATTTCCGCAAGAGAGAACGGCACCTCAGTTTCACTGAGCTAAGGCAGGCGCTGACTTCGACCAAACTCGACTCAAAAAAACGCAACAACTTGTCATTTGAATGGCATCGTCGCCTGTCCCTCCCTTTCGCCTGTATTGTCTTGGGCTTTATTGCTGCGCCCTTGAGCGTTCAATCGAGGACAGGTTCCCGACTCTCCGGAGTGGTTCTGGGACTAGTCCTGTTTTTGCTCTATTATCTTTTTGTGTCAGCAGCCAAGGCCTTGGGGAAAGACGGGCCCTATCCACCCGCCATCGGTCTGTGGCTGCCGAATGTTATCTTCGGGGTCCTTGCAGTTATTCTTTGGATCAAAACCGCAAGAGAATCTCCGTTCAAGCCTATTCTCCTTGTACAGCGAAGCGCGGAACTGGTTGCTTCTTGGCTCAAGAACCTTTCAAAAAGCTAGATCTTTCCCCTCTTGCTGCAGTCTGCTAGAGTGACTAAAAATTCCAAATCACAAATAACAAATATCAAACAAATAACAATAACCAAAATTCAAAATTCAAAACCTGTTTTGGTCATTTGATATTGGAATTTGAGATTTGTTTGTAATTTGGTGCTTGGAGTTTGAGATTTCATAGCATTCTGGGACTGGCCCTTCGAAGATCCCGCTACGCGGGGAAGGACTTGGTTTCAAAGGACAAAATAAAGTTTACAGGTACCTTTACTATCAACAAAATGCTTATTAGCTACGACAAAATACGCACAGTGCTTATTGTAATGATGGACAGACACTTGGGAAACCTTGTGGTCTCTCTCTCATCAATCGTCGCATTACAAGAGTATTTTAGGGGGAAAAATGTACATTTTGTGGTGGACAGTGCTTACCGAGAGGCTGTCGAAAGTATTGATGGCTTCGATAGAATATTCTACTTCCCGAGAACAGAGATCTACGGTAGTAATGTGCTGAGAAGGACAGTACTGTATCTCAAATTCATCAATAACATCAGAAGTATATCCCCAGATGCTGTCATCGACTTCCAGGGTGGAAGTGCTTCTTCTGCAGTGAGTTTTTTGTCAGGTGCAGCATACCGCCTTAGTAACTCCTCTGCCAGAAGATCGTATGTCTATAATACAAAAATCGACCTTCCAGTTGGGAAGCATAAGGTTTACAGTTACATGGAGATTGCCATCGCTCTCGGAGCTAACATAGACGACCCACGCTACCGGTTGCACGCCTCCGAGAGAAGGAGAAACTCACTTGGCCCTGTTCTTAGGAAACATGGAATAACCTCTGAGAAGCCGATTATTTCCATCCATGCCGGTGCCGGCAACATTCACAAGCAGTGGTCCACAGCAGGTTTCGCAGAGGTTGCAGACTGGCTTTCCGCTCAAGGTTTCCAGATCATCTTTGTCGGCGCTGGCCGCGACCAGGACAAGATTGATGCCACAATGTCCTTGATAAGTCACAAAGCATACAATCTTGGAGGCAGTTTATCCATCGGTGAGTTGATGGCCCTTTTTGAAATGAGTTCCCTCTTTTTGGGCAATGACAGCGGTCCCATGCACCTTGCTGCTGCCATGGGAATCCCTATTGTTGCTCTTTTTGGTCCGGTGGATGAGAGGAGATGGAGACCACTTTCTCCCAATTCTGTAGTGCTTAGAGGTCAAGAGCCGTGTGATGATTGCCAGATCAAACGCAAAGATTGTGATAATTTTCCGTGTATTACCCTCCTGTCACCGAAGAAGGTGAAAGAGGTCATTGGCGAATTACTGGCGAAGTGACTCGTTTCTAGTGATTAGTGTCTCGTGCCTACTGCGCCAAGCGCTATGCACCATGTCTTGCCTAACGAAAGCCCCCCCTCCGGTACAACCGCCAGGCTAGCACTACCACTGCCAGCAATGGATACTTTTTAAGTCGTGGAGTCCATTCAACCTTGACACCCGAGTGCCGTTCTATCTTCCACTGGATATATTCCAGCCCGCCCTCAAAGGTAAAAAACGCTTTGCTTAGCCGCAAGATTGAAAGCATTTTGCCCTGAACGTTGCGCAACCCCCAGGCCAAACGATTGCGGTCACGCACCCTCGCCGGAATGTTGGCTTGATAATGAAAACCGTCAGGCCTGTCAAAAACCTCCACCGCAAAAGGCACTGCAACCATGGCGGCTCGGGTCAGTTGCTCATAGTAGTCCTCCGCATCGTCAAACAGATGGCCGAGGTTCTGTGGTCGCTCTGACCTGAGTTCGGCCCGGTAGCTGAGTAATAGTCCCTGACGCCACAAATCTCTAGCAGTAAAGCGGTCGGTTATCTGAGGCAAGACGCGAGTTATGAAGGTAATGACAGCCCGCGCCAATGCTGCTCGTACCTGGCCTGCCGCTTGACTGTCACGAGCATAGACCAGGCCAACAGGCTGAGCAAAGCGTCCCCACAGGTAGGAATGAAACCATTGTACCGAGGTGCCACGCTGGAAGTCTTTGAGGGTAAGAACTGCATACTTGGTGCGCACCACTCGATCCTGGACCGGCAATTCCAGATAGAAGACATTGGGTGGTAGCAGCTTATTGGTGAAGGCCTGTCTGCAGCTGCGGAAAGCGGTGCGGTAGCTGTCCACCAGTAAATAAAGGTCCACGATCCCATCACTATCGTCACCCGTGCGCAGACAGGAGCCATAGAATAGGATTGCTTGAGCAGCGTCCCCGTAGCGGTTCAGAAGCTCATCAGCCAGAGCCCGCACCCCTGGTGGAGCCGGGTGCGAAGACTCTTGGTCAATCAAGGTAGTGATTAGTGGTGGGATTGACACGATCATAACCGCAAGAATGACACCTTGCCGCCATTTTGGACAACCACCGGTCCGAGATGAGATTCAGCCTTGAAAAGCTCACCATCCAGAGTAAAACCGCCGTTAAAAGTCAGCTGTACTTGCTGGACATTGTGGCTGAAATAACCATTGTCAGGCGTCCCATAACGATTCCTCCGACCGCGCATCAGGGCCGGCAGTGCCCGCAGCAGGTGTTGCGGCCGCGCCTCGACCGCAGTGTAATGCAATGTTTTCTCTTCTTTACCCCAGAAAGGACGCAGCCCGAGAAAGAGCCGTTCGAGCGCACTAATCATTAGCAAAAGGTAGTCCCGCCGCTCCGGCGGGCGTTGATCAAATCCTACGCTGATTGGCACGGGAGTCACGTAGTCACTACCCCTCCTTGCAATCGCCAGGAGAAATAGGGCTATGGTGAGCCCGGGAGCCCACTCTCCCCGAAATCCGCGTCTGTTCAGCCTGTTGTTGAAGAACTGGATCCCCTGGTAAATACTGGCCGCCCCGAGAAACATTCCATAGATTGGATCCTGGTGGGGGTCCACTTGTACACGCAAGACCGGGCGGTGCAGGATGGCCACCTCCCCTTCCCCACCGTCTGCCCACGACAGTAGTCTTCGTAGCGCCTGTTCCCGAGATCCCTTCAAGCCCACATCCCCAGCGGTCATACTGGTTGTCCCGGCCCGCAAAACCGCCAGGTGTGGAAACGTCTCAAAAGGCTTGCGATGGCAGAGGACAGTCAGCACCGCCTGTATGGTACCGTCGCCTCCGTTTACCGCAACTATGTTCACCTCCTTGCGGGCGAAGTCAACCAGGGCTGAGGCCACATCGGCCGGGGTCAGGACTTCCCGATGGGACACCTGAGGGTAGGCAGCCAGAACCTCTCTGACCGCTCCCAGACCTCTGCGGTTGCCGCCGCTGCGGGGATTATTGAGTACTCCCACGCGTAGCGGTTCAGCAGCGGCAAGAACGCTAGGAGAATTACTCTCGAGGTTACTCTCCGTCGACGCTCGTTTTACTGTGGTGGTGGCATGACGCAGGTCATTCATGACTGCCTACTGACTAATGAGACTTCCTTGAAAATCTCAAATTGCATGGGTACATGGTAAAAAATAGGATGGTATTGTATATTAGACTTGCGAATTCTGTAAAGTGTGTGAACCGGAAGCCGTTGACCGCACAGGTGGAAAACTCCTATCATGAATGAAACATTCACACTTGCCCACCTTTCTGACCTGCATCTATCTTCTCTGAATGATGTTAAGGTACGAGAGCTTCTAAACAAGCGCATATACGGGTATCTCAAGTGGCAGTTGAAAAGACGTGCTGAGCACCGCAGAGAGGTGCTCGACGCTCTGCTCCTCAACCTGCAGCATACTACCCCTGATCACATCGCAGTCACAGGAGATCTGACGCACTTGGGCCTGCCCAGAGAGTTCAGAGAGGTCAGAAATCTACTGCAATCCCTCGGCTCGCCCTCACGGGTAACGGTGATACCCGGTAACCACGACACCTACGTGAGCACTGACTGGAATTCCACCTTTGCACTCTGGACGGATTACATGCTCTCCGATGAAGCACATCTTGGGGCCAAAGCGGGAACAAATGTGGAAACTACTTTTCCCAGTTTGCGTGTACGCGGAATTGCAGCGCTAATCGGAGTTTCCACGGCTCGCCCGAGTGCACCGCTACTAGCCGTCGGCAGTGTCGGGCAGGTACAGTTGCAAAAATTGGAGAAGATTCTCGTGGAGACGGGAAAACAGCGGTTGTTTCGGGTCGTGCTGATCCACCATCCCCCGGTGGACGGCACGGTCAGCTGGCGCAAACGTCTCACCGATGCTTCGGCCTTCCGATCGGTGCTGGACCAACACGGGGTTGAGCTTATTCTCCACGGTCACGCTCACCGCAGTTCTTTGAAGCACCTGGAAACAACTGCTGGCACGGTTCCGGCATTTGGCGTGCCTTCTGCATCAGCGCTCGGTCGCACGTCTTCCCGCCGGGCCAGATACCACCTCTATCGGTGCAAAGCAAATCCACGTGGATGGGAAATGGTGGTCACCGTAATGTGCTATTCCCCAGCGCAGCAAAGGTTTACTGAAGAGATTGAAAAGGACGTGCTGCTGCCCCGTCCGCTGGGCTGACCTAGCCCGGCCCCGGCTCGACTCCGTCCCGGAGGGGACTACGCCCTCATAAGCGCTAAGTTATTTTGAAACCATTCACAGCTTGCATGTGTGCAATACCGGCTTGGTTTGAAAGATGAACGTCCAACATCGAACATCGAATAATGATGTCGCTCCGCTCCGCAATTTAATTTCATTTGTTTTCAAAAATCCGAGGTCAAACCTTGAATGACTATTTCTTCATCTTTATTCTTATTCAAAATTCGATGTTGGACGTTCGATGTTCGATGTTCATCCTTTCTTCGAGCAGCCTTTCTTCCAGGTCATATGTCTGTTTCTTCATCTTTTCCCATTCAAAATTCGATGTTGGACGTTCAATGTTCGATGTTCATCCTTTCAGTTGCTCCCCGGCAAAAACAACTTAGTGCTTATGGACTGCGTTCCGGAAGGTGGAACCTACAGCTCGGAGAAAAACACTATCATATCCGCGGTCAGCCTTAGGCGGATTTATGAACCATCCGGATTAAAAAGCCCTGGAGACTGAAGCAAGGGGAAATGAGAATCAAGGGGCTTGTCGCAACCGCCAGAGGGCAATCCACAGGATTGCCGCCACAGGTGCTAGGGTGGTGATCGCCGGATGGAGG
>Ga0255041_10000124_pt1 | contig 11012 bp, 10 predicted proteins | sample BC1_12_3_MG_FD_188630 | JGI IMG/M metagenome (GOLD analysis project Ga0255041, IMG submission 188630) | Seawater microbial communities from Strait of Georgia, British Columbia, Canada - BC1_12_3 | ecosystem: Environmental > Aquatic > Marine > Strait | place: Canada: British Columbia | collected... | reverse complement strand
TAATCAATCTTGCCGGTGCCCCGATTAACCGGCGCTGGACTCCCGCTTACAAGCAGAAAATCGTTTCCAGCCGAGTCGGGACAACAAGGCGCCTGGTGCAGGCGATGGCAAAAACAGAGGTGCCTCCGTCCGTCTTCATATCCACATCAGCTATTGGCGCGTTCGATCATAGAGGCCGGTACACCGAATCAGACGCGCCCAATGCGACCGACTTTCTCGGGCAACTAAGCGAAAACTGGGAAGCAACTGCTCGGGGAGCGGAGGCGTCAGGAATCCGGACGCTGATCTATCGCTTCGCTCTGGTGCTGGGTCATGACGGCGGGCTGATGAAGCAATTGTTAACACCTTTCCGGCTTGGTCTCGGAGGTCCGGTGGGTGATGGGGCCCAGCACTTTTCATGGATACACATCAGTGATCTGATCAGTGCCCACCTGCTCGCTCTGGAAAACCCGCAGATGACGGGGGTGTATCACTTATGCGCCCCGAATCCTGTGACAAACCTTGATTTCACCAAGGCACTGGGTGCTGCCCTGCACCGCCCGACCCCGTTTCGCGTTCCTGAACTGCTGTTAAAACTGGCCTACGGGGAGGGTGCGGAGGTGATGACCTCGGGACAACAGGTAGTATCGGAAAGGCTTCCGGAAAGTGGTTTCAGCTTTAGATATCCTAAGCTGGATTCAGCCCTGGACGAGATCGTATCTCACACCAAAAACGGACCACGGGTATCCGAATTGGCCAACACCGGATCCTGATTCCGACAACGGGAACAATGAAAATGCGGAAGCTAATGATAATAGGGGCCGGTAGCGGGGTGGGTCTTACCCTCGCAAAAAGCCTGCTGGACACACACGAACTCTGGACCACGTCGCACCAATCGGAGGTGGAACTACCCACGCACCACTTCCGCTGGAACGCAAAATCAGAGGATTTTCCCACGGACATGCTGCCGGACAGTCTGGATGGGCTGATCTACTGTCCCGGCAGCATTCGACTGGAGCCGTTTCAGAAACTCAAGCTGGACGCATTCAGGGAAGATTTCGAACTCAATCTGATTGGTGCGGTGCGCACAATGCAGGCAGCGCTACCTGCTCTCAAGGCGGGAACCCGGCCTGCGGTGGTGTTCTTCTCCACGGTGGCCGTCTCTACCGGTATGCCCATGCATGCCTCGATCGCTTCCGCCAAAGGTGCCATAGAGGGTTTGACGCGGTCCCTGGCTGCTGAGCTGGCGCCTTCGATTCGAGTAAATGCAATTGCACCGTCGCTCACCGCAACCCCCCTGGCAGCCAAACTCCTGCGCAGCGACCGTCAGCAGGAAGCCGCCGCCAGGCGACATCCGCTGGACCGCATTGGCCAGCCGGAAGACATAGCCGAAGCGGCGCGGTTTCTTTTGTCCGAACAAGCCGACTGGATAACGGGGGAGATTTTGGCCGTGGACGGCGGCATGGGTTCTCTGCGACGTTTCAGTTAGAAACCCAGAAACAGGAAAAATTCAGGTTCAGCGCAAACCACACCGGTTGCCTTTTCACCGATTGCCGCTGGTGCATTAGTCTATCTTGAGCCAAACTGTTTGACGATCATATACTGGGCTGTATCGGATAACCTATGACCCTGGTGTACGGGCCAAGCAAGGCGGCATTGATCGATTGTTACAGCACATTTTCCCCAACGCCTGGTGCCGTTAAAGGGAAGAAAAATTTATGAGTGACAGCCATACCATTAGCGACGTATCCCGCATTGCGGGCATTCCAAAAGACCTGTTGCGGATGTGGGAAAGGCGTTACAACTATCCCAAGCCCGATCGGAACAATAATGGGGATCGCATCTATTCGAACGAACAGCTCGACAAACTGATCGCGATCCGGCAACTGGTGGACCAGGGTAAGCGCCCGGGAAAACTGATGGGGATGGATTTGAACCAGCTCCGATCCCTTCAGCAAACACCCAAGACCGAGTTGGATATTGGTCATTTTTTGGCACTGCTGAAAGCGGGCAACACGACTGCCACACGCCGCTGGTTTCAAAGTCAGTTGGTTACCCAGGGTCTGCGGTCATTCATTCATAATGTCATGGTGCCTGCAACCCTTGCAGTTGGAGACGCCTGGTCGAACAAAGAGCTGGAAATCTACGAGGAGCATCTTTATACCGAATTAGTAAAAGGGTTGGTACGTCAATCCCTGACTGAACACTACCGTGAAAATGGGGAACCCCGTGTCATGTTGACCACGGTGCAGGGTGAGCAGCATAGTCTCGGACTGCTTATGGTTGAGGCCCTGCTTCGGATCGGCGGAGCAGATGTCATCTCGTTTGGCACTGAAATGCCGTTCAGGGACATTAGAGAAGCCGCATCAAGCCAAAATATTGATGTCATCGGCCTCTCCTTCAGTTGTAATTTCAAGACCGAAGATGCCATCGTGATGCTAAGTGGTGTACGTCAAATGATTGAACCGGGGATACGCATATGGGTGGGTGGTGCAGCATTCAATAATGGATTCATCATGCCTGAAGGGGTCGAACTGCTTGGCGGCCTGCACCAGGTGGAGCAGGTACTTGCAGAATGGAAAAGATCCATGTCAGGTAGCTGAAGGCTGAAATCCATCAAGGCGATTACTTTGAGGGCCTTCACACCCCTACAGAAGGATGACCTGGCTGTTGGCCGAATGAATTCGGCCCTACAACGGCAATCTACCCGCTTGATCAGGGGACATGCCGATTTATTAACGCCGACGGTAGGAGGACAGTGCGCGTTCCCGGGACGATTTGAGGTCAACCACTGGCGGTGGATAGCCTGTACAGTGTACCTGCATAGACTGAGGCGCAGACCAAGGCTTGTGGATGTAGCGGGAGGGCAGGCTATCGAGTTCCGGCACCCAGCGGCGCACGTAGACGCCCTCCGGATCAAATTTTTCTCCCTGAAGAACCGGGTTGAAAATGCGGAAATAGGGAGCGGCATCGGCACCGCAACCGGCCACCCACTGCCAGCCCAGGGAGTTGTTAGCCAGATCCGCATCCACCAGCGTATCCCAAAACCAGGCAGCACCCTCCTGCCATGGAATCAGCAGATTCTTGGTAAGAAAAGAGGCCACCACCATGCGCACCCGGTTGTGCATCCAGCCGGTATGCCAGAGCTCCCGCATGCCCGCGTCCACCAGGGGAATGCCCGTAGTTCCCTGCTGCCAGGCCGCCAGGTCATCTGAATATTCATGGCGCCAGGGAAAACCATTGAAACGAGTATTCAGTGGTTGATGATCGGTGTGCGGGAAGTGGAACAAGAGGTGGTGGGCAAATTCCCGCCAGCCGACCTGGCGCAAAAAGGTCTCCAGGGATACTGCGCCTGAGCCCCTTACGTGTCCTTCCCGCTGTTGTACCGCCTGAAAAACCTGGCGAGGCCCTATTTCTCCGAAATGCAGATGGGGGGAAAGCCTGGAAGTACCGGAAACTGCCGGCCGATCACGCGCGCCGCTATAGTCGAGTAAAGCATCGTCTAAAAACTGCGCGAGTCGTGCCAGTGCTCCCTTTTCACCGGGTTGCCAAAGCTCATGCAGACCAGCGTCCCAGCGAATCCGCGGCAGCAAGCCCAGATCCTCCAGGCGTTCGCCAAGGATTTCTTTCGAACAGACAGGAAGCTTATCCGGACGTTCGTGCATCACCCCAGGTACACCAACCCTGGAGCAGGCTCGCCAGTAGGCGGTGAACACCTTGTAAGGGGCGTGGGGTTGTTCTTTGGCGGCGCGTCGTATTTCCCAGGGTTCGAACAGCAAACCGGCGTTGAATGTCTGCACCTCAAGACCACTGTCCTGAAGGACTGCCTTCAATTCGCGGTCGACATCTATCAGGCTGGGTTCGTAGCGACGATTCCAACAGATTCTCGTCGCTTTGCAGGTTTTGACCAGATCTCCCAGTACTTCTGCAGTGGGCCCTGTGCGCAAGATGAGTCTCGAACCTGCATGACGCAGATCCCTGTCCAGGGCCGAAAGGCTGTGGTGTAACCACCACTTGGACGCTGCACCCGGCGGCCATCGATCATTCAGCGCGGGATCGTGGATATAGACTGGTACGAGCCTTTTCGAATGGCAAGCCGCCTCGAGGGCGGGATTATCGGTCAGTCTCAGGTCCTGGCGCAGCCAGAGAATAGTGGTGGACATGGGGGTGAATACCAAGCGTATACCTTAATTTGCCAAGCAACGAGTCAAGGGAGTCCATTTCAATGGCTGCATTCCTTAATTGCCTGAGCTATTGATCCATTCTGCCCATACTGCCGTAGTAACCATAGTATGACAAATTCTCAAATACCATCAGCACTCAACCCGAAGGAGACTCAAATGAAGACCAAAATTCTATCTGTTGCAGCTTTTGCATCCCTGTCCACTTTTGCTGCTTATGCCGCTTATGCCGGTTCCGGTTGCGGAGGCATGAAGAGTGCGGGCGATTACCATCAGATGTTCGGACCGTCGGTCAGGTTTAGCGAAAGCGCCCCGATGAACGGCGGAAGTTACATGAAGGTGGGGAGCTACAACCATAGTTCCGCCAATGTATACAAAACGGGCAGTTACGGGTACGGTAAAAGCCAGGCAAAAAGCGGTAATGCGGACATCGTCGATACCGCCGTGTCAGCAGGTGACTTCAACACCCTGGTCGCGGCATTGCAAGAGGCGGGGTTGGTAGACACGCTGAAGGGCAACGGACCTTACACCGTATTCGCGCCGACTGATGAAGCTTTTGCGAAGCTGCCTGGTGGCACCCTGGAAAGCCTGCTCGCAGACAAGGAACAGCTGGCAAAAGTCCTTACCTATCACGTGGTTCCCGGTAAGGTGATGTCAAGTGATATTGATGGAATGAAAAGTCTGAACACTGTCGAGGGTTCGAGTATTTCTACAAGCACCCTGAGGGTAACGAAGGCTGATATTATCACCAGCAATGGGGTTATTCATGTCATTGACGAGGTATTGATACCCCAGTCATGAAGTTCAATATCTAACAGAAAAAGCGGCGAATATCGCCGCTTTTTTTGTTTCATAATTTCCTTTCTTATCTATGGATTTATTTTTGCCCGTGTTTACATACCCTGATTTTTGATGGGCTAAATAATGTTAATCATATCCCAACCAATGGCTGCAACATTCGGCTGAAAGCACCGGAGAATTGCAAACGCTCATCGGTTGCAATCAAGCAAATGCACGGCCCATCCGAGTCGGCCACGGGTTGATGATGAACCGATGGATCCAGATCGGCCAGGTCACCGCTTTGAAAGCGGCCTATCTCATCCGAGTACGAACCCTCCAGTACAAGGGTCAACTCACCGCCACCATGGGTATGGTGGGGAATGGTGGTTCCGGGCGCTATGGAAAGCAGCCGCACGCTTCCGTTACCACTGTCAATGCCCTCCAGCACATGCTGTCGGATCCCGGGCACCAGGCTTCGCCAGCGTATTGATTCCATCCCACCTTCCAGATAAGGGGTCAGGACGGCAGGTAAGCCTTCATGCCGGGGGTGCCTTGTCATCGCAGGTGGTTCAGCCTGCGGTGCGGTCTCAAGCCGATCCCAGAAATCTGACATGTCGGCGCTTGCCATCTCTGCCGACGGGAGCTCATTCAGCAGTTCCCCTCCAAGAGCTTCGGCTTCCACCTTGCAGGCCCGGCACTGGGAGCAGGTCTCCAGATGCGCAGCTAGCACCAGGGAGAATCCCTCGCTCAGGGCACCTGCACCATAGGCCATCATGGTGGAGTGATCGGGATGATGTGCAGCAGTTTTCATGTCGTCTCTCCCATCGCCTCACGCAGTTTGCCAAAGGCAAGTCGCATGCGTGATTTAACCGTGCCAAGCGGAATGGACAGTCGTTGTTCGATCTCCGAATGGCTCAAACCTTCAAAAAAAGATAACCTCACAACGTCCATTTGATCGGATGGTAATGTATCCACGAGCTCCCGAAGCTTATCTGCATCGGGTTTTTCAACCAACCGGTCGTGACCGGTTGGACCCTCGTCAGCCCGATCTGCTTCGGCTGTCAATTCCACCTCGTGCATCTTTCGTTTGCGCAGACGATCAATTTGCAGATTACGTGCCACTCGAAATATCCATGTAGCTGGTGCGGCCTTTTCCGGATCATACTGCCCTGCCTTCCGCCATATCTGAACCATCGTCTCCTGGGCAAGGTCGTCTGCCCAGGCGCTGTCGGCACCATATCTCATCATGTAGCTCTTGACTTTCGGGGCAAATTGCCCGTAAAGCCTGCCGAAAGCTTCTTTATCCTGCTCCGAGGCAACCAGTCTCAAACAATCTACAGCCTCCTGGTTAGGCAGTTGAGGTGCGAAATCCGGTACTGATTGTATTGTCATTACGGCCTGCATCTTAGCAACACCCTGAGTATCCCCACCATACACTACGGAGCCAGTCGCGGCTTGGATCACATCAGTGGAGGACGAAATTCAAACAATGAATCGCCCCGAAAATCAGGGTCAGGAAATCGGGATTAGAACGAAAATTTCCCTCAAAATTGCAAGAATCCTATTCTAACTCCGGTTTTCACGAACTGCCGATCGGGTCGTGATTTGTAAATCGCCATGCACACCCTCCCAAAGAGCGTATTTGGTACCTGATGGAACAGGTCATGTCCGCTGGCATGGCCCGTCTCGACCTGGCCTTTTGGCACTGGGCTCAATCAGACACCGATGCCAACCGAGTTTTCAAACGCGTACTGAAAAAACGATTCTCATTTGCTGCCTGGATGTTTTCTGAAGCGGGTTTTTCTAAGGAGCAAGCAAAAAATCGCGGTCGAATGATGGTGGTTTATATGATGGGTGAATCGACACTGATCCCGGACTCCATGGTAAAACGCAAGGAATCCCTGAAGCTCAAGTACGCGGTTCTGACTGCACCAGAAAAGTAGCAGCCTTATCTGGATAAGCTGTAAAGTTTTTAGAAACCTTTATAAGCATTCTATGTAAGTCAGGTTAGGGCCGAGGCTGTGTGAAAACTCTTGAGCGAGTTTGGATTGACTGGAAACCCCCTCAAATAGTAGTTCTGTCGTTCATGAATGCCGGTTTGTCAGTGCAATTATTTTCAGATTTCACGAGAGAGCGCACGCTCTATTCCAAACCAGAAGTTTTCACACAGCCTCTGTCGATTCCGGCCTATTGCGGTGCACAAAAAGAAGGTCGGCTTTCAGCATTGAGCGGACTACATCCCTGATTCTTCTTTGGTCCGCAATGCCGCGAGAGCGGACCTTCATTACTTGATCAGTGAACTGGACTTTTTGCTCGGCCAAAGGCCGGCAGTGGGACAGTATGTGTATATCACCGAATCTGGAGGCGGGTATCCAAACTGGGAGTACGTCAAAGGGTAGGTTGATGGTTACCTAGCGACGTGAGGGTACTTTGGGAGATTTTTGGGGGCGTGCAAACAGTATAGGTCCTGTATCATCATGGGCTACAAGGGCAGGAGATGCTGACCTGATTCCGGAACTTAAATGGCTTCATGAGTTTTATAATCTCAATCACCCTAAGGGCGATACAGTTTTTTGAAAGTAGTGGCAATATTTTGAAATAGGTTAATGAGGAGAGAACCAGTGATTAAAAGAACAATTGTTTCTATCATAACTACGGGGTTGCTGGCAAGTGCCGGTAGCCTTAGTGCAGTCGAAAAAGAGAGGCCGGGTGAAGGTGGTGATCAGTTGGCACTGTCGGCTCTGAGCAACATGTCTGCCTATTTGCGTTCGCTGGATAGATTTCGTGTTAGTGCCAGTATAAGTAAGGATGAAGTCCTGCTTGATGGTCAGAAGTTACAGTTTGATAGCAGCATGGACCTTACAGTGAATCCACCCAATCAACTGTTTGCAGCAGTGACCACCGCCTCGGCAAAGCGACTGTATTTCTATGATGGCAAACAATTCACTCTATATACGCCAGCCCTGAAATACTATGCCTCATTTGATGCCCCGGATACGCTGGGAGAAACAGTTGCTTTGGCGCAGGACAAATTTGATGTCGAGTTACCGTTGGCGGACTTGTTCTCGTGGGGAAATGACGATGCTGATTTTGATGCCATAGAGAATTCCAAGGTTGTGGGTATCGGTATGGTTAATGGCGTGTCTTGTAATCATTTTGCATTTCGTCAACAAGACGTTGACTGGCAAGTTTGTATCAAGCGGGGCGGCAGCCCATTGCCTCTGAAACTGGTTGTAACTACCAAGAATGAAGCTGAACAACCACAGTATGTTGCGACCATGAAATGGGACTTGGCACCAGTTATTCCGGCCACTGACTTTAGCTTTAAGCCACGTCAGGATGATCAGCAGATACACTTTGGAACAGGAGATAAATAATGATTATTCCAATGAACAAGATTGCTACATTCTTGTTTTCCGCGATTTTTGTCGCGGTGTTCCTGGGTGCTTTACCTGCTGATGTTGATGCTCGAGGCGGTAAAGGCGGGGGGCATCGCGGCGGTGGTGGAATGAAAGGTAATACCCGTACCAGTGTAAACAGGGGTGGGGGCAATCGTGGTGGAAAAAGTCATAGAGCGAACAAGCCTACTCAGACAGGGGGTCAGAAGCCTAACAAAAGTGTCGACCGCAAGAATACCAAGATCGATAACAGTAACCGAAATATTAATATAGATAACAGCAAAAATATCGATGTTGATGTTGATCGCCGAGGCGGGGGATACTACCGTGGCGGCCGTCACTATAATCCGGTTGGAACAGCGGTAGCTATTGGCGTTACCGCAGCCATTATTGGATCCATCGTTTACTCGTTACCACCTTCTTGTTCAACAATAATCGTGAATGGTATTTCTTATAGCCAATGTGGCAACGACTGGTACGAACCGAGGTATAGTGGCGGCAGTGTGACCTATGTTGTTGTCACAAATCCAAACTAACCAATGCGATGTCGCCCCGGTCAATCTTCCTGGATTGACCGGGGCTGAATACGAAACGGCAATGTCCGCTATCAGCATTGAGCGGACTACATCCACCTTATAAACTATCGATTACACCCGCACAAGATTCTTACATCCAACCAGACAGTTCTAGCTAAACTTTCTGCTCGCTCATTTTCTATTTCATTTTCGATAAGTTACGAGCAGGAGAATGTAGAGTGATGAGAGATTTGAAAGAATTGCTTATAATTTTGTGTACTGAAATCACATAAGAATTTGCTTTGATTCCTATGGCCGAATTGTCCGCCCGGTACTTGATAATTTGATGAAGCAGATCAGGTTTCAGGAGAACGACTTTGGTTTCGAGCGATTGCTTTGTCTGCGTCCTCAGCTCTGGTGGAGCAAAAGCCCGCCTTTTCGCTTTACTCAGACTAAACAAATTTCTGCCGGTCACGGATCTCGGCCGGGGGGGAAGCGCTATGGACCAGGGGAGAGAACCGCGCTTAGTCACTACCCCGTTTCGCTCAGCCCCGGGCGTTGAGCCGTGACATTATAGCGAAGGACTGAGCACTGATCTGTTCCTGAAGCTTTTCGCGCTGTTCCTGCCCGGATTCATCGCCAGCCCCTTCCAGTCGCAGTTTCAGCAGGCGTTTCAATTCCAGCGATGTACTATCCGTCTCGTGATGGTCGGCGATTGCGTGCAGCATCTCCTGGAAGGCTTCCTGATAGCGATTCAGCTTGCAATACACGCAAGCCAGGCGCAGGTGCGACGCAAAACGCTCCTTCTGCTTCTCATAGAGATCATGAGAGGCAAGGGCAAACCTTTCCAGGGCCTGACGGTACTCGCCGTCGTTGAACAGTGAGTCCCCCTCGGCGAAGAGCTTTTCATTGCACGCAGCAATGATGCTCAATATCTGATGGTCATAGACTACGTGCTTTTCGTTTCTCAATTTCGCCCTCTGCAACCACAATCTGGCATCGACATATTTTCTCAGCCGCATATACTCTCTGCCTATGACATAGGCGCTCTGAACGTACTCCCTGTTCTGATTTTCGAAATTGACCATCAGTAAAATCAAAGTTTTGGTGTGGTTGCCTTCTTTGGACGCTTTCAGCAGATCGGGTATCAACTTTTCGTATTTGGGATACTTCGTCGCCATGGTCTGAAGGGCTTCGTTTGCCGTCTGCTGCAGGTGTGAAGTGACCTTTTCATCGTTGATGACTCCGACCAGAATCAGCAGCGCCCTAGGGTCTTTGATGTTTCCGAGGGCCCTGGCGGAGTGGGCTTTTGCCACCTCGCTGCTGTTTTCCACGAGATGCTTGATGCAGAAGGGCATCATGTTGTTGATACTGTCCTGCTTGTTGGCCCAGTGTGTCAGGGAGGCAATGATGAGGATGGACAGCCCTATCAAGCCCGCGACGAACAGTATCGCAAACAGCAGCGAAGGGCTGTCGGTATGGGCTACAACTTCTTGCTCGGCCCGAATATCACTCGCTACCAGCCACAAGAGCGCAATAATACCGAGGGTTTTCATTCTGGGGGAAAACGGTATTTGAAAAGCGTTTGTTGACGTCGGTGAACAGAGTGGAGAAATTTGCATTGCTTTATCCTGGCACCCTTAATAGTTGCTCGAATCGATGTAATCTGTCGCTGGTCTCCGCCTGGAACCGAAACGGTAACAAAATTGTAACAAAATTTGTATATATGCCCAGCACATATAGAAAGCATAAACGTCCCTTTTTCCTAAAGGTAAAGAGGTATCAAGGACATTTAAATGACATCGAAGACTCCAGGGAACACCATTTGAACCACGTAATCCCCCGGTGCTCGATCAACTCTCGATAATATACGATCAGACTAGGACACTACACTAGATAGTTGTCAGCGTACGATTAGCAAGCGGGTACGAATAGCTAGTTTTTCAGCATAGTCTGCAAGATCGTCGATCCAATGAATGAGTTTGTATAAAAAGATCGTGCATACCGGGTCCATGGAGTTACGGTGAGCAAAAATGGAATGAGTGATATCAATGCCCAAGCTATCCGCATCAGTTTCTATGGTGACAGTCTCGCGAATTAATTGTTGTACACGTTCGACATCAGGCCCTTTAAATCTGGTTTCTGCTAAATCTACAAAC
>Ga0255041_10000120_pt1 | contig 11096 bp, 8 predicted proteins | sample BC1_12_3_MG_FD_188630 | JGI IMG/M metagenome (GOLD analysis project Ga0255041, IMG submission 188630) | Seawater microbial communities from Strait of Georgia, British Columbia, Canada - BC1_12_3 | ecosystem: Environmental > Aquatic > Marine > Strait | place: Canada: British Columbia | collected... | reverse complement strand
GACGCCGAGGCAGCTGCCGTCGACGAGCACGACGCCCGCAACGCAGGCCGCTGCGTCGAGCGCCGCCTGCAGTACGACGCGGCATCCCATGCTGTGCCCAACGAGGACGACGTTCGACAGATCGAGTGCGCGCAGGAGTTCGGCGACGTCCGCGCCGTAGGTTTCGATCGAGCAATCGGCCGGCCGGCCTGGCGTCGCGCCGTGCCCGCGCAGGTCGCAGGCGACCACGCTGCGCGTCGGCGCAAAATGCACGAGCTGGGCGCGCCAGTCCTCGTGGCTGCAGCCAAAACCGTGCACGAAGGCGAGTGCCGGCGCGCCGGTCCCGGCGCGAATGTGATAAGGCAAGGCCACGTTCGCCACTTGCGTAACGTGCCGCCTGCTCTCAATCCTCGACGTGCGCCGGCTTGTGCTGCTCGACGAGCTTGGCCTGCAGCGGCGGCGGCGCCGGCTCGTAGTGGCTGAACTCCAGGGTGTAGGACCCGTGGCCTGCGGTCAGTGCCTTGAGGCGCGAAGGGAAATTCTCCAGTTCCGACAGCGGCGCCTGGGCCGAGACCTGCACGATGCCCGGGCGCGGCGCGTCCTGTCCCTTGATGTGACCGCGTCGCGACGACAGGTCGCCCGCGATGTCGCCCATGTTGCCGTCCGGGGTAACGACGTCGACGTTGACAATTGGCTCGAGAACGATCGCGCGTGCCCTCGCAAGTGCGTCGACGAAGGCCTTGCGGCCGGCGGAAACGAAGGCGACTTCCTTCGAGTCCACCGCGTGGTGCTTGCCGTCGTAGACGATTACGCGAATGTCCTGCAACGGGTAACCGGCGACGAAACCGGAGTCCAAGACTGCGCGCACGCCCTTCTCGACCGCCGGGATGAACTGGCCTGGAATCACACCGCCCTTCACCTGGTCCACGAATTCGAAGCCCTTGCCACGTGCGAGCGGTTCGATGCGCAGGAACACCTCGCCGAACTGACCCGCGCCGCCGGTCTGCTTCTTGTGCCGGCTGTGCCCTTCGGCCTTGCCGATGATCGTCTCGCGATAGGGAATCGACGGTGGCTTGGTGTCGAGCTCGAGCTTGTACTGCGTCGCAATCTTATTGAGCATCGTCTTCAGATGGAGCTCGCCGAGGCCGCGCATGACGGTCTCGTTGGCCTGCGTGTCGCGCTCGATTCTTAGGCAAGGGTCTTCTGCCGTCAGTCGGTGCAGCACGTCGGAAATCTTCTGCTCGTCGCCGCGTTTCTTCGCGCGTAGCGCAAGGCCGAAGACCGCGCTCGGCAAGTCGAGCGGGCGGGCGTGGATATGCGCGTCATCCGGCGCATCGTGCAGCACGTGATCGAAGGCGATCTCGTCGACCTTGGCGATCGCGCAGATGTCGCCCGGCAGCGCTTCTTTGACCTCGACTTGCGTCTTGCCGCACAGCCGGTAGAGGTGCGAGGTTTTGATCGGCTTTTTCCCGTCCCCGATATACAACTGCGAGCCGGAGGTGATGCGGCCCTGGTGCACGCGGAACACCGCGAGCCGGCCGACGTAGGGGTCGATCTCGATCTTGAACACGTAGGCGAGCGCATGCTTCGCGGGGTCCGGCTCGGCCGCGAGGTCGGTCGCAGCGCTGCCGTCGGTGGGCGTGTTGATGTAGGGCGGCGGGTTGCCCTCGGTCGGATTGGGCAGCAGCTTCACGATCACCTCGAGCAGCTCCCGGATGCCCGTGCCGGTCTTCGCCGAGGTGAACACGACCGGGATCAGGTGGCCTTCGCGCAGCGCGCGCTCGAGCGGTTCGTGCAACGCTTCGGGCGACACGTCGCCCTTCTCGAGATATTCGGCCATCAAGTCCTCGTCGACCTCGACCACCTGGTCGACGAGCTGGCGATGCGCATCCTCGACCGAGGAAAAATCGGCCTCCCCGGACGGCGTGAAGAAGCAGTCCGACACCCGGCTCGCGCCGCCCGCGGGGAGGTTGAGCGGCAGACATTCTTTTCCGAAGCTCGCCTGGATCGACCCGAGCAGCCCCGCCAGATCGACGTTCTCCGCGTCGATTCGGTTGACGATGATGATCCGGTCGAGCCCGCGCTGTTGGGCCCAGTGCATGAAGCGTCCGGTCATCATCTCGATGCCGTTCTGGGCGTTGATCACGATTGCCGCGGTTTCGACTGCGGCGAGCGCAGGCACCGCGTGGCCGAGAAAATCCGCGTAGCCGGGCGTATCGAGCAGGTGCACGCGGGTGGCGGCGCCATCGTTCTTCGTCTCGAAGCTCGCAACCGCGAGCTTGAGCGAGTGCTGCAGCTCCTTTTCGAGCGGCGTGTAATCGCAAACGGTCGATCCGCGCTCGACGCTGCCGGCTGCGGGGATGGCACCCGCCTGCGCAAGCAGCGCCTCGGCGAGCGAGGTCTTGCCAGACCCCGACTGACCGACGAGCGCGATGGTCCTGATATGTTCGCTGGAATGGCTGCCCACGGCCTCCTCCTTATTCGAAACGACACACGACAAGTGGGTAAACCCGGACGGCCCTCTGGCGGGGCCTGCGTAGCGTTATAGCAGCATCCCCCCGGGCGGGGGAAGCCCGTGGGTCGCCATGCGTCGCGCGCGCCTAGCGCCTAGCTATAGGCGAGGCAGGATTCGCAGACCGTGCCGCGCACATCCTTCCTGAGATGCGCCTCGCGCAGGGCGACGAATGGCGGCGAATTCCACGCTTCGGCAAAGGCCATCTGGGTGAGGTCGCCCATGGTCCAGTTTGCCGTGGCATCGAAACAGCAGGCCGAAAGCTTGCCCTCGGCCGTAACGTGGCCTTCGGTAAAGGCGGACCAGCACGGCAGCGGTTCGCGCAGCGCGCCGATGCGCCCCTGGTTCCCCGCCGTCGGCCGGTAGCCCAGTTCTTCCTCCCGCGTTGTCGCGAAGGCGCCCATCGAGTACAGCGGCAACCAGTAGTGCTGGTCGACATAGGGCCGCACCCGATCGGCGAGCAGCCGATCCATGCTGTCCTGCTGCCCACCGTCGTAACGGATCGAGGACGCGTAGAGGCCGGTCCCATAGGCGCCGCGCTGGCGCGTTTCCCACGCGGCGCGGATATTCTCGAGCGCGCGGTGAAACAGCTTCCCCGACACGCCCATGATGCTTTCGAATTGCGCTTCGTCGCAGGCGTTCACCGACCATTTGAGCGAATCGAGCCCGGCCTGCATGCAGGCCTCGACCGCCTCGGGAAAGGCCATCGACGCGTTCGAGGTGAGGAACACGTAGGGCATCGCGAGATCGTGCTTCAGGTATGTGATGCAGTCGACGAGCAAGCGAGGGTTCATGAACGACTCGCCGAGGTAGAACACGCCGATTTCCTCGACGCCCGCGTCGCGCATCTCGCGCGTGACGCGCTTGAACAACCCGAAGTCCATATCCCACTTGGGCTGCACCTCGCGCGAGCGCAGGGCGCAGAAGCCGCAGCGGTAGTTGCAGCGCGGGGAAATTTCGATTTTTACGCTCTTCGGCGCCGGCGCGACGGCGTGCAGACATTCGGCCGGGATGCGGGTGACGTTGTCGATGCGATCGGTAATCTGTGCCATGCGAGATCTCCTTGATCTCGCATTCTGCGGCCCGCGTCCCGCCTGCTCGATGACGCTCTTCGTCCTCGTTGACTCAGGTCAATGCGGGCTGTTGACGCGGCACGGCAAATGCCAACTACGTCACGCTACCTTTTTTCTTCCTTCTTCTTCTCGAGAAAGATCGAGCGCTTCTGCAGGACGTCGTCCAGCTTGATCTTGTCGATCAGCAGTACATGCGCGGTGAGCGCCTTCTCGCGCGGGAGGCGTTCGGCGAGATTGGCGAGGCGCTCGGCATGTTCCTTGTCGCGGCGCGCCTTGACCTTGGCGTTCTCGTCCGGCACCGGCGTGCGCGTATTGACCGGCTCGCCATCGATCGTCGCAGCGACGTAATGCTTGCCGTCGACGAGCTTGCCGATCTTCAGCGTATAGGTCAGGCCGTCGAAGGTCGTCGCCGTGACAATGCTTGGCTTGTCGAGGCCGGTCTCGGCGGGCGTGATGCCCGGCGGCGCGACATCGGCGATCTCGAGCAGGCTCATCGAGTACGACGCCGCGTTACCCTTGGTCACCGCGACCTGCTGACCGTCCGGAATCTCGCCCTCGAGCGTCCAGTCGGCGTCGTCGTGCGCGCGCGCGATCTTCCAGTGGCTGCCGTCGGCGAGCTGCGCTTCGAGCGTTTTCACCCCTTCGGCGGCGAGCCCGCGCGTATCGATCCAACCCGCGGTTCGCGTCGTCACCTGTTCGAGTGGATCGGAGACGATGAGAACGGTCTTCGGGTCTGCAGGGCGCATCACGAAGCGCCCGTCGGCGGTGGCCTGCTTTGGATCATCCGGTTGCTGCTTGAAGTACTTCTTGCCGACGATGAGCCGCGCAAGCGCCTTGCCGTCGGCGCCACCGAAGATCACCAGCGTACCCGCGCCCTCGCCCGATTCGTTCAACGCGATCCGCGCGCGGTCCTGTTCGCCAATCGGCTCGCTCTGCCCGACTTTCAGGTCGATCGCCTTCAGTACGAACGTACGCAACTCGTCGAGACTGGCAGGGAAGTCGTTGCGTTCGGCGATCGTCCAGCGGTCATTGTTCTGCGCGATCGAAAGCGTCCCGCCGGGCGCCTCGATGCGCAGCGCGGTGACCTCAGCCGCCTTGAGATCCTTCAGCACCGGCTGGCCGAGGGTTGCAAGGTTCGCCGCCTCGCGCCCGCTCTGCTGCTGTTGTACGAGGAGCGCACCGCCCCCGAGTACGACCAAAAGGACGATGAGGATCGCGACGCTGCGCGCGTTCATCGCGTCCCCTCGGCAGCAAGGCCCTGCTGCGCCCGACGCCGGCGCAGCAGCGCGAGGCCGAGCCCAAACAGGGCGACGACGAGCGGCGGAATGGCGATGTTCGCGACCTTGGTCCGGAATGCGAGGCTCTCGGAATCCTTGCGCAGGTTCTTGCGCACCGCCTTCAGCTCCTTGCGGGTCTGGGCGACACTCTTGCGAAACTTCGCGAGTTCGGTTTGCTGCTCGGCGGAGAGAATTTGCGTGGAGCCGGGCGTGCCCTTGGTGCCCTCCAGTGCCAGCAGCTTTGCGCTGGTCTTCTGCAGCGCGTCCTCGAGCGCCCGGATCTTGCCGAAGTACTGCTTGGCGGCTTCGGCCTCGAGCGCGCGCACCACGGTAAGCGGGCGGAACGCGGCCGCGCGGCTGCGCAAAGAGATCAGCGCATCGCCCGAGGCGACCTGCTCGACCATGCCGAGCGCAAGCGCGAGGTTGCCGTTCGAGGGCACGATGATTTTCTGCCCGAACAGATCCTGCACGTCGACGGCCGCCTGGTCGGCGAGGAGATCCATGTCGGCGACGAGCAGCACCGAGTTTTCCTTTTCCGTCTGGCTGCGATGCGGAACGCTCGTCCCGGACTTGTCGGGCGGCTTGTCTTTCGCCGCGGGATCGACCGGCCGGCCTTCGGGAAATGCGCTTTTGAACATGCCGCTCAACCGGATCGCGAGTGGCTTGATTTTCCCGTCGGGGAGAAAGCGCTTTAGGGCATCGTCAGCCGAAGCCGTGGCTTTCGAACTGTCGATCAGCATCGAGTTCGTCGAACTCTGCATCAGCGTCTGCACCTGCAGGCCCTCGACCGGCTTGACCTCGAAGGCGCCGCCCCAGGGATAAAGAACCGCTTCGATCTGACTCGTCAGGACGTCGTCGCGGTTGAACGCATTGCGGTTGAGCGAAAGAACCGTCAGCGATCCGCGCTGCCCTGCGCCCGAGCGGAATTCCAGGTCCCCAACCACCTTGTTGTCCGGCAGGTCCACGCCCCAGGCCTTGAACAGCGTCGGCAGGCTCGAGCTCGTCCCGATCGGGGGCGCGCCCGGGATCCCCTGCTGCGGGTCGAAGAAGCCGTAAGGGTCGACGAAGGCGATCAGCTTTCCGCCGCGCAGCACGAACTGGTCGAGCGCGTACTCCGCCTGCGGCTGGATGCTGCGCGGGTGGATGACGAGGACGACAGCAATATCTTTGGGAATCTCGGTGACACCGAGATCGATCGGGGTGACGTCGAAGTCGCGCTTGAGCTCGCCGGCGAGCACCCAGGGCTCGGCCGGCTGGCGCGTCATCGGACTGAATCTCCCGCCAAGCACCGGCGGGCCCGCCATGACCCCCAGCTTGGGGCGCACCGCGCTGCCGGTCCGCGCGATCGCGCGGGCGAGGTCGTACTCGAGCAGACGCTCGCGCCGTGGACTGACGCTTGAAATCGCCTGTTTGCGGTCGAGCTGGCTCACCGCAATGCCGAGGTAGAAGACCTCGCCGTTCTGCAGCTGCTGCGGCGCGACACCGTCTAGCTGGGCTGCGTCCTCTTCGTCGGAATCGGGCGCCGGGTTGTAGCGTTCGACGATCAGCTTGCCGCCCGCCGCGGCCCGGAACTCATTCACCATGTCCTCGACGCGCTTGGCGAAGCTGCGCATGGGCAGGGGCATCGCTTCGCCCTGCGAGACGTAGAACTTGAGCTTCACCGGCGCCTCGAGCGCCGCCAGGATGCGGTGCGTGCCGTTCGAGAGCGTGTAGAGCTTGCCCTCGGTGAGGTCGGCGCGCACCGCGGCGGTCCCCGCGAGATAGTTGAACGCGACGAGTATGAGGAGCAGGGCGACGAGCCCGATGGACGAGGTGAGAAGTGCGTTGTTGTTCTTCATGAAGTCAGCCCGCCCGGTGACTGCGCAGGACCACGGCGGTCGCGAACAGCGCGAAGCCGATCACCGACAGAAAATAAATCAGGTCACGTGAATCGATCACGCCGCGGTGGAAGCCGTCGAAATGCGTCATGACGGAAAACGCCGCGACCGTATCGACGACGGCCGGGCTTGCCCAGCGCACCAGCAGGTCCGTCACCGGCGTGAATCCGGCGAGCGTGAGAAACAGCAGGATGACCACCGAGAGGATGAACGATACAACCTGGTTGCGGGTCATGGCCGAGGTCATGCACGTCACCGCGAGGTAGGCGCCGGCCATCAGCAGGCTGCCGAGATAGCCGGTAAATATCTGTCCGTTGTCGGGATCGCCGAGGACGTTTACGGTGACGATCACCGGGAAGGTGAGGCCGAGGGCGATCGCGAGGAACACCCAGGACGCGAGGAACTTGCCGATGATTGCCTGCCAGGGTGCGATCGGCAGCGTGAACAGGAGCTCAAGCGTCCCGGCGCGCCGCTCTTCCGACCACAACCGCATGCCCACGGCCGGGACGAGCACCAGGTAGAGCCACGGGTGCCACATGAAGAACGACGCCAGGCTTGCCTCGCCGCGCTCGAAAAATGCGCCGGCGGTGAAGGTGAAGAATCCGGTCAACAGAAGAAAGATCACCAGAAAGACATAGGCGACCGGCGAGGCGAAGTAGCTCGCAAGCTCGCGCCGCGCGATCGTTGAGATCATGTGCCACGCGTTCATTGGTTCGCCGCCTTGACCGTGTCGGGGAGCGTGATGCGCCGGAAGACCTCGTCGAGCTGGCCTTCCTCGGTGCGCACGAGATCGAGCCGCCAGCCTTCGCGCCCGGCGAGCTCGACGACCGCGCCCGCGAGTGTCCCGGCGGCCGACTTGTCGTGCGGGTAGGCGCGCAGGGCCCCGTCTGCCGCCTCGACACGCTCGACGCGTGCAACGCCGTCGAGGGCGGCAAGGCGCTGCGCCATCGTCTCGCTATCGGCGCCGCTCGCATGCAGGGTGACCGCGCCCGCCAGGTCCGACATCGCACGCAACTCCCCGGGCGTGCCGTTGGCCACGATCTTGCCGCGGTCGATGATGATTGCCCGGGTGCAGGCGGCATCCACTTCTTCGAGGATATGCGTCGAGAACACGATGACCTTGGTCTCGCCCAGTTCGCGAATCAGGTTGCGCACCTCATGTTTCTGGTTCGGGTCGAGTCCGTCGGTAGGCTCGTCGAGGATCAGCACCTCGGGATCGTGGATCAGCGCCTGCGCGAGGCAGGTGCGGTGCCGGTAGCCCTTCGACAACGTTTCAATCGTTTGACGGACTACCGAATCGAGAAAGCAGCGCGCGATCACGCGCCCGAGCGCGCGCTTCTTCGCATCGCCCGAGAGGCCGCGCATGTCCGCGGCGAACGACAGGAAACCTTCGACGGTCATCTCCGGGTAGGACGGTGCGGCCTCCGGCAGGTAGCCGATCAGGCGTTTCGCTTCGAGCGGGGATTCGACGATGTCGTGTCCGCCGACCCGGACGGTGCCGTCGGTTGGGGGAATGAACCCGGTCACCATGCGCATGGTGGTCGACTTTCCGGCCCCGTTGGGACCCAGGAAACCCAGCACCTGGCCGCGTTCAACGGCGAAGGACACGTCGTCCACGGCGCGTTTGCTGCCGAACGTTTTCACTAGATTTTCGATTTGTATCATGGCGTTATTCTTCAAAGCCGGCGCCGCGTAAAAATCGTCGCGCCACAGGTGGGATCGGACCCGAAAAATTCAAGGGCAGCGCGGGATCGCCGATTCCCGCTGCGTCGAAGGCGGGCGCCCAGCCGGAAATCGGGAATCGAGGATTCAAAACCCACGCCACGGGCATCCGCGGCGGGCGCGATTGTCCCACACATTGCCCGGTTGTTGACCATGGACGCCGGTGGCGAGTTCCGCAGTCCGACCGCACGGCGTAAAATCACGCTCGCCACGCGTTCATCAATGCACGCGTTCCTTGCACGCGCCACAGCTTCCTCACCAACCGTCATTGCACAACGAGAACCCTATGGACAAGGCATTGCTTGCGAAGACGGCGGCCGCGATGGTCGCCAAGGGCCGAGGCCTACTGGCCGCGGACGAGTCCGCCGGCACCTGCGAGACGCGCTTTCAGTCGATCGGGGCCGCCTGCACCGAAGAAAACCGCCGCAGCTATCGTGGCTTGCTGTTCGCCACCCCGGGGGTGGAGAAATTCCTCTCGGGGGTGATCCTGTTCGACGAAACAATCCGCCAGAAAGCCGACGACGGGACGCTGTTTCCCGCCAGCCTGGCGAAGAAGGGCATCATCCCGGGCATCAAGGTTGACAAGGGCGTCGTCGAAATCCCGCTCTCGCCGGGCGAGAAGGTCACCGAGGGCCTCGATGGGCTGTCATCGCGGCTCGATGAATACTTCAAGCTGGGCGCGCGCTTTGCCAAATGGCGTGCGGTCATCACGATCGGCGAGGCGATCCCGTCGCACAGCTGCCTCTACGCGAATGCGCACGCCCTCGCGCGCTACGCGGCCGCCTGTCAGGCCGCCTCGATCGTGCCGATCATCGAGCCCGAGGTGCTGCTCGACGGCGATCATACGGCCGAGCGCTGCGAGGCGGTGAGCGAAGCGACCCTGCGCGCGACCTACGCGGCGCTCGCCGCCTACAACGTTGCGCCCGAGTACACGATCCTGAAGGCGAGCATGGTCGTCTCGGGCAAGGATTGCCCACGCCAGGCCGGTGTCGAGGAGGTGGCGGAGCGCACCGTGCGGGTGCTCAAGCGCACCGTGCCCGCGGCGCAGCCCGGTGTGGTGTTCCTGTCGGGCGGACAATCCGATCTAAACGCGACGGCGCACCTAAGCGCGATGGCGGCGATGCCGGGGCTGCCCTGGCCGCTCACGTTCTCGTACTCGCGCGCGCTGCAGAATCCCGCGCTGAATGCTTGGAAAGGGCGGGCGGCAAACGCGCAGGCCGCGCAGCAGGCGTTCTATCACCGCGCGCACATGAACGGTCTCGCCGCACAGGGCAAGTGGAAGCCCGAACTCGAGCGCCAGGCCAGCTAGACCGCGCGCGATCTGCCAACAATCACCATAGCGCACATGGCCCGGCTTGCCGGGCCATGTCCGTTCCAGCCCCGGCGCAAACCGTGCAAACACTTTTTGAATCCGACCTCAAGAGCCTGCCACGGATCGGCCGCGGCAAGGTGCGCGACATCTACGCGGTCGGCGAGGACCGGTTGCTCATCGTGGTGAGCGATCGGCTCTCGGCCTTCGACGTCGTGCTGCCCGACCCAATCCCCGACAAGGGGCGGGTGCTCACCGAAATGGCGAACTTCTGGTTTGCGAAACTTGCCCACATCGTGCCCAACCAGCTCACCGACACCGACCCGGAATCGGTCGTGCAGGGCGACGCCGAAAAAGCGCAGGTACGCGGGCGCTCGATCGTCGCCAGAAAACTCAAACCGCTGCCGATCGAGGCGGTGGTGCGGGGTTACATCATCGGCTCGGGCTGGAAGGACTATCAGACGACCGGTTGCGTGTGCGGCATCACGCTGCCGGCCGGGCTAAAGCAGGCGCAGAAACTTCCGAAGCCGATCTTTACGCCGGCGACCAAGGCGGAGGAAGGTCACGACGAGAACATCTCGTTCGAGGCCACCGAGAAGCTGATCGGAAAGGATCTGGCCGCGAAGGTGCGCGATGTCAGCCTCCGCCTGTACGCGGAAGCAGCGGATTTCGCCGCCGCCAAGGGCATCATCATCGCAGACACAAAATTCGAATTTGGTCTCGACGACCAGGGCACGCTGGTGCTGATCGACGAGGTGTTGACCGCGGATTCGTCGCGCTTCTGGCCGACCGACGCCTACCGCGAGGGCACCAGCCCGCCGTCCTACGACAAGCAGTACGTGCGTGATTATCTCGAGACCCTCGACTGGGACAAGACACCGCCGGCACCGACGCTGCCGGCGGCGGTGGTTGACAGGACGTCGGAGAAATACCGCGAGGCGCTCGAGCGCCTCACCGGACGCACACTCAATTAGGAAAGGATCAGCGCATGGCCACCCCGCTCGTAGGAATCGTGATGGGTTCGACCTCGGATTGGGACAGCATGAAGGCCGCGGCGCAGATGCTGAAGGACTTCGGCATCGCCTACGAGGCGCGCGCGATGAGTGCGCATCGCACGCCGGACCTGGTCGCCGAGTGGGCGGGCGGCGCGGCCAAGCGGGGCATGAAGACGATCATCGCGGGCGCGGGCGGTGCGGCGCACCTCGCCGGCGTCGTCGCCGCGCATACGCCGTTGCCGGTGCTCGGCGTGCCGATGCCATCGAAACATCTTCAAGGGCTCGATTCGCTGCTCTCGACGGTGCAGATGCCGAAAGGGATTCCGGTTGCGACCTTCGCGATCGGCGAATC
>Ga0255041_10000119_pt1 | contig 11097 bp, 6 predicted proteins | sample BC1_12_3_MG_FD_188630 | JGI IMG/M metagenome (GOLD analysis project Ga0255041, IMG submission 188630) | Seawater microbial communities from Strait of Georgia, British Columbia, Canada - BC1_12_3 | ecosystem: Environmental > Aquatic > Marine > Strait | place: Canada: British Columbia | collected... | reverse complement strand
CACGAAGAACACCTCTACGCCATCGTCGCGCTGGTCCGCGACCGCGCGCCGAAGACCGAGCGTGCGCGGCTCGAGGCCTTCGTGCGGCGTTATTACGCCGGCGCCGCCCCCGACGACCTCGCCCAGCGCGCGGTCGAGGATCTGTTCGGCGCGGCGCATTCGCATTGGGATTTCGCGCGCCAGCGCGCGCCGGGCACCGAGCGCGTGCGCGTACTCAATCCGGATCTCGACGCGCACGGCTGGCGATCGACCCACACCGTCATCGAGATCGTCACCGACGACATGCCGTTCCTGGTCGACTCGGTGACGATGGCGGTGAACCGGGGCGGGTTGACGCTCCATCTGTTCATCCACCCCGTCCTCGGCGTGGCGCGCGACGCCGCCGGCAAGCGCGAGGATCGCGACGCTGACGATTCTGATCTGCCGCGCGAATCCTTCATGCACGTGGAAGTCGACCGCCTGGTGGACGACGCCGCGCGGCACCGGCTCGCCAAGGACGTCGAGCGCGCGCTCGCCGACGTGCGGATCGCCGTCGCCGACTGGCGCGCGATGCGCGACATGATGGCCGGACTCCTCGGCGACGGCGCCGGCGCGCCGCCACCGGTGCCGGCCGACGAACTTGCCGAGGCACGTGCCTTCCTCGCCTGGCTCGCGAACGATCACTTCACCATTCTGGGCTACCGCTGCCACGACCTGGTGAGCGTAAACGGCGAAGACGGCCTGCGCGTCGTGCCGAGCTCCGGCATGGGCTTGCTGCGCGCCGCGGGCAGCGAGGGCCTGTCGGCGACCTTCGCCGCGCTGCCGCCCAAAGTCCGCGAGCGCGCGCGAAAACGCGAGCTGCTCGTGATCACCAAATCGAATTCGCGTTCGACCGTACACCGCCCCGGCTATCTGGATTACGTCGGTGTCAAGCGCTACGGAGCCGACGGTGAGGTCTGCGGCGAGCACCGCTTTCTCGGGCTCTACACCTCGACCGCCTATATGACGATGCCCGAGCAGATTCCGCTCCTGCGGCGCAAGGTGGCGCAGGTGATCGAGCGCGCAGGTTTCGGCCCGCGCAGCCACGCCGGCAAGGCGCTCGCCAACATTCTGTATGTGTATCCGCGCGACGAGCTGATCCAAAGCGACGTCGATACCCTGCTCGAGACCGCGATCGGCATCCTTCAGCTGGGTGAGCGCCAGCGCCTGCGCCTGTTCGTACGCAGCGATCCCTACGAGCGCTTCATCGCCTGCCTCGTCTACGCACCGCGCGAGCGCTACACGACCGAGCTGCGGCTCAAGTGGCAGGCCGAGCTCGAGGCGGCGTTCCATGGCAGCGGCGCGGAGTTCGAGGTCGCGCTGTCGGAATCGGTGCTGGCGCGGATCCTGATTACCGTGCGCACGACGCCGGGGACGATCCCCGACTACGACGTCGCCGAAATCGAGACGCGGCTTGCGGCGGTGGCGCGGCGCTGGGACGACGACCTCGCCGACGCGCTCGTCGAGGCGCATGGCGAGGCGCAGGGCATCGCCCTGCACCGCCGCTACGCCGCCGCGTTCCCCGCCGCCTACCGCGAGGATTTTGCTGCACGCTCGGCGATTCCCGACATCGCCCTGCTTGATCAGCTGTCCGCGGAACGGCCGCTCATGCTGCGCCTGTACCGGCCGCCGGAGTCGGCGCCCGACACGCTGCGCTTCAAACTGTTTCAATTCGGCAGGGCGATCACCCTTTCGGACTCGCTGCCGATGCTCGAGCGCATGGGTCTGCAGGTACGCGAGGAGCACCCCTACCGCATCAAGCAGCCGGATCGCGAGTCGCTCTGGATCCACGACTTCGTCCTGCGCGTGCTTGACCAGATCGAGCTCGAACTTGACGCCGTCGACGAGATCTTCGAGGACGCATTTGAGCGGATCTTCATCGGTACGCTCGAAAACGACGGCTTCAACCGGCTCGTCCTGCGCGCGGGGCTGGACGCAGACCAGGTCGTCATCCTGCGCGCCTATGCGCGTTACCTGCAGCAGATCAACTTCAGTCTGTCGCAGGCCTATATCGAACGCACCCTTGCCGCGCATCCGCAGATTACGCGCGCGCTGATCACGCTGTTTCGCGCGCGCTTCGATCCCGGCGCCGCCGCCGACGCCGAGGCCACCGCGGCGCAGTTGGTTGCCGAAATCGAAGCGCGCATCGACGAGGTCGAGCAGCTGAACGAAGACCGGGTGCTGCGCCAGTACCTCGCGCTCATCCAGGCGACGCTGCGCACCAATGCATTCCTGCGGGACGCGCAGGGAAACCGCCGCCCGAGCCTGTCGATCAAACTCGATTCGGCGCAGGTACCCGGCATGCCCGAGCCAAAACCGAGCGTCGAGATCTTTATCTACTCGCCGCGCTTCGAAGGCGTGCACCTGCGCGGCGGCAAGGTCGCGCGCGGCGGGCTGCGCTGGTCCGATCGCCAGGAGGATTTCCGCACCGAGGTCCTCGGACTGGTCAAGGCCCAAATGGTGAAGAACACGGTCATCGTGCCGGTGGGCTCGAAGGGCGGATTCGTTCTCAAAAAGGCACCGCCTGCGAGCGACCGCGACGCCTATCGTGCCGAAGGCGTGGCCTGCTATCAGGACTATCTGCGCGGTCTGCTCGACATCACCGACAACCGGGTCGGCGATGCCATCGCCACGCCACCCGAAATCCGGCGCCACGACGGCGACGATCCCTATCTGGTCGTTGCCGCCGACAAGGGTACGGCCACCTTTTCCGACATCGCCAACGCCGTCTCCGCCGAGTACGGCTTCTGGCTCGGCGACGCCTTCGCCTCGGGCGGCTCGGCAGGCTACGACCACAAGAAGATGGGAATCACCGCACGCGGCGCCTGGGAGTCGGTCAAGCGCCACTTCCGCGAGCTCGGCCTCGATACACAGAACGACCCGTTCACGGTCGTCGGCATCGGCGACATGTCGGGCGACGTGTTCGGCAACGGCATGCTGCTGTCGAAAACCATCCGCCTGGTCGCCGCATTCGACCACCGCCACATCTTCATCGACCCGGACCCGGACGCGGCCCGCAGCTGGACGGAGCGACAGCGCCTGTTCGAGCTGCCGCGCTCGAGCTGGGCCGAGTACGGCACCGCGCTGATCTCCAAGGGTGGCGGCGTCTGGCCGCGCAGCGTGAAGACGATCGCGCTCTCGGCCGAGGCGCAGCGCGTGCTCGGCGTCGATCGCGCGCAGCTGTCGCCGAACGCACTGGTGAGCGCGATCCTGCGCGCGCCGGTCGACCTGGTCTACAACGGCGGCATTGGCACTTACGTCAAAGCGAGCGACGAGTCGCAGCTCGAGGTTGGCGATCGCTCGAACGACGCCGTGCGCGTCGACGGCGCGACGCTGCGTTGCAAGGTGTTCGCCGAGGGCGGCAACCTTGGCGTCACCCAGCGCGGCCGCATCGAATTCGCCCGCGCGGGCGGCCGCATCAACACCGATGCGATCGACAACTCCGCGGGCGTCGCGACCTCGGACCATGAGGTGAACATCAAGATTCTGCTTGGCCTGGCGGTCGCCGACGGCGAACTGACGCTGAAGCAACGCGACAAACTGCTCGGCGAGATGACCGCCGACGTCGCCGCGCTGGTGCTGCGCGACAATTACTTCCAGACCCAGTCGCTGTCGATCGCACGCCGCATGGGCGTGCGCCTGCTCGATGCGCAGACGCGCTTCATGCGTACGTTGGAGAAAAACGGCCGTCTAAACCGGGCAATCGAGTTCCTCCCCGATGACGAGGAACTCGACGCACGCAGGACGCGCGGCGAAGGCCTGTCTACGCCGGAGGCCGCGGTGTTGCTCGCCTATGCCAAGCTTTGGCTCTACGACGAACTGCTCGCCTCGCCGCTGCCCGATGATCGCTGGATCGCAACCGCGCTCGAGCGCTACTTTCCGGCGCGGCTGCGTGAAACCCATGGCGCCAGCATGGCGCGCCACCCGTTGCGCCGCGAAATCATCGTCTCGCACGTGGTGAACAGCATGGTCAATCGCGTCGGCAGCACCTTCGTTCACCGTTTCGTCGATGCCAGCGGCGCGAGTCCTGCCGAGGTCGTGCGCGCCTACTTCCTGCAACGCGAGATCTTCGACTTCATTCCGCAGTGGCATGCGATCGAAGCGCTCGACAACGAGGTGCCGGACGCCGCGCAGGCGGAAATGCTGATCCTCGGCGGGCGGCTTACCGTGCGCGCGACGGCCTGGTTCCTGCGCTCGGCACGTCTCGGCGAAGACATGGCGGCGACGATCGCGCACTTCCGACCGCGCATCGAGACCGTCGGTGCGGGCCTGAGCGCGTGGCTCGACGCCGACAGCCGTGCGCATCTCGACGCGCAGGCCGACGCGTTCAGCACACGCGGCGTACCCGAGGCGCTCGCGCGCAGCGTCGCCGTGACCGAGTACCTGTTTGGCGCGCTCGACATCGTCGAGGTCGCCGGGCGCGCCAGCCTGCCGGAGGCAAGCGTGGCGGGCGTCTACTTCGGCGTCACCGAGGCGCTCAACATTCCCTGGCTGCGCGAATGCATCGGCAAGCTGCCGGGCGAAGGACACTGGCCGACGCTCGCGCGCGCCGCGATGCGCGATGACCTCGCCGGGCTGCAGCGCGATCTGACCGCGCAGGTCGTTGACGGCGTACGCGCCGTCGGCGGCGGCGCGACACCGCAGGCACTGCTCGCGACCTGGCGCAGCGCACAGGCGAGCCCGCTCGAGCGCGCGCAGCGCCTGATCGCCGAGTTGCGCGCGGGTCCGGCGCCGGACCAGTCGATGCTCTCGGTCGCACTGCGCGAATTGCGCAATCTCGCCTAGCACAACGCAGATCTAGGGGCCGTCGGCGCAGATTTGCGGACCCGCAGATTTGTGCAACCATCCGCACGAGGCGATTCATGGGCTATTTCCTCCAACAGCTCATCAACGGGCTGACGCTCGGCATGATCTACGGGCTGATCGCGATCGGCTATACGATGGTCTACGGCATCATCGGCATGATCAATTTCGCGCACGGCGAGATCTTCATGATCGGCGCGTTCATCTCGATCATCACATTCATGGTGCTCGGCCTCATCGGCATCGGCTGGGTGCCGCTCGCCCTGCTGATCGTGCTCTGCGCGACCATGCTGCTCACCTCGGTGTACGGCTGGGCGCTCGAGCGCGTCGCCTACCGGCCGCTGCGCCACTCGCCGCGGCTGGCGGCGCTCATCACCGCGATCGGGATGTCGATCTTTCTGCAGAACTATGTCCAGCTGCTGCAAGGCGCGCGGGTGAAGCCGCTCCAGCCCGTCATCACCGGCGGCCTCAGGTTCTTCGAAGACGGCAGATTCGCCGTGTCGTTCAGCTATCTTCAGATGCTGATCATCGTCCTCACCATCAGCCTCATGATTGGCTTCACGATACTCATCAATCGCACCGCCCTGGGCCGTGCGCAGCGCGCCTGCCAGCAGGACCTCGGCATGGCGTCACTGATTGGCATCGACGTCGATCGCACCATTGCGCTGACCTTCGTGATGGGCGCAAGCCTCGCCTCGGTGGCCGGCCTGATGTTCCTGCTCAACTACGGCGTGATCGACTTCTACATCGGCTTCCATGCCGGCGTGAAGGCCTTCACCGCAGCCGTGCTCGGTGGCATCGGTTCGGTCCCGGGCGCAATGCTCGGTGGCCTGCTGATCGGCCTGATCGAGGCGTTCTGGTCGGCCTATTTCACCGTCGAGTACAAGGATGTCGCGGCGTTCGCGATCCTCGTCATGGTGCTGATCTTCCGGCCCACCGGACTACTCGGCAAACCGGACGTTGAGAAGGTGTGATGAACGCGCCCCAGACCTCGGCGTTTGATTTTTCCCGTGCGCTCAAGGAGGCGGGGCTGATCGCCGGCGCCGTCGTCCTGCTCGCGATCGGACTGGTCGGCTTTCGCACCGTGGACGTGCCCGGCGGTATCGGGCTCATCACACGTTTCGACGATGTCGTTGCGGCGGCGGTTCTCGCCTTCGTCGGTCGCCTGGGCATTGCACTGCTGCGTGCGAACCGGCCCCGACCGGTGCTCGGCGTTTCGCTCGCCTTTGCCATCGCGCTGACGGCACTGCTCGTGCACGGCGCGCTAAGCGAGACCGCGAGCGCTGCGCAGCGTCTCCTGCCCTTCGCCAGCACCGTCGTGAACTGGGTGATCGCTATCGTGGCCTGGATCCTAGCCGCCCGCGCGGCGCGGCTCGTTTGGCATGCGGCGAGCGACATGAGCGCCGACGATCGCGAAGCGCGCATGGATCGCTTGGGCGCGCGGGTACAGGAATGGGCGCGCTTCGTCGGACCGGTGCTACTCGGCATCGCAATCATGCTGCCGTTCCTGCCGTGGACCGACCGGCGCTTGCTCGATATCGGGATTCTGGTCGTCACCTACATCATGCTCGGCTGGGGATTGAACATCGTTGTCGGCCTGGCGGGGCTGCTCGACCTGGGCTACGTCGCCTTTTACGCGGTGGGCGCTTACAGCTACGCGCTGATTGCGGCGCATTTCGATCTGGGATTCTGGATCTGCCTGCCGCTCGCTGGAATCATGGCGTCCTTCGCCGGCGTCCTGCTCGGCTTTCCCGTGCTGCGCCTGCGCGGCGACTATCTCGCGATCGTGACCCTCGGTTTCGGCGAAATGGTTCGCATCATCCTGATCAACTGGTACACGTTTACCAAGGGCCCGGATGGCCTTTCGGGGATTCCGCGACCGAGCTTTTTCGGCTTGCCCTTCACGCGCGACCCGCCCGAGGGCGTGGAGTCGTTCCACAGCTTCTTCGGTCTCGAATATTCGTCGATCGACCGCATCGTTTTTCTCTATTACGTCATCCTCGCCCTCGCGCTGGTCACGAACCTGTTCACGCTGCGGATCCGGAAACTGCCCGTCGGGCGCGCCTGGGAGGCGCTGCGCGAAGACGAAACTGCATGCCGCAGCCTCGGCGTACATCCGCGCAATACCAAGCTCACCGCGTTCGCGCTTGGCGCGATGTTCGGCGGCATCGGCGGCTCCTTTTTCGCCACGCGCCAGGGCTTCATCAGCCCCGAGAGCTTCACCTTCATCGAGTCGGCGATCATCCTCGCGATCGTCGTGCTCGGCGGCATGGGCAGCCAGATCGGCGTCGTGTTCGCCGCGATCCTGCTGATCGGACTGCCCGAATTCTTCCGCGACCTGAACCAGTACCGCATGCTCGCCTTCGGGCTCGCGATGGTCGCGATCATGGTCTGGCGTCCGCGCGGGCTACTTGCGCATCGCGAGCCGACGGTACGCTTGTCCGATCATCCTCCGCCGAGCGGCGGCGTGCAGCCGGCGCCGCGACAATGAGCGGCGCGCGCGGGTCGTTGCTGTCGGTCGAGCACCTGACGATGCGCTTCGGCGGACTGGTCGCAGTCGACGACCTGTCCTTCGACGCGCCCGCCGAGCGGATCACCGCCCTCATCGGACCCAACGGCGCCGGCAAGACCACGGTGTTCAACTGCCTGACGGGGTTCTACCAGCCGACCGCCGGGCGCATGACGCTGCGCCACCCGCGGCGCGGTGATTTCCTGCTGGAACGCATGGAGGGCTACGCGATCCCGGCGCAGGCCGGCGTCGCGCGGACCTTCCAGAACATTCGCCTGTTTCCCGGCATGTCGGTGCTCGAGAATCTGCTCGTCGCCCAGCACAACGCGCTGATGCGCGCCTCGGGTTACACCGTCGGCGCCTTGCTCGGCATCGGTCATTTCGGGACCGCCGAACGGCGCGCGGTCGATCATGCGCGCTACTGGATCGATCGCGTGGGGTTGATCGATCGCGCCGACGCGGACGCGGGCAGCCTGCCCTACGGTGCCCAGCGGCAGCTCGAAATCGTGCGTGCGATGTGCACCGAGCCGGTGCTGCTGTGTCTGGACGAGCCGGCGGCCGGCCTGAATGCGCGCGAATCCGCCGCGCTGAACGAACTGCTCATGTTCATCCGCGACGAGCACAAGGTCACGCTGCTCCTCATCGAGCACGACATGCGCGTGGTGATGGAGATCTCCGATCACGTCGTCGTGCTCGACTACGGCTGCAAGATTTCGGACGGCACGCCCGCGTCGGTACGCAACGACCCGGCCGTCATCCGCGCCTACCTCGGCGAGGATGAGGACGAGGCGCAGGAGGCCCCGACCCAGCCATGACGCTGCTTCGGGTGACCGACTTGCACGCCGCCTACGGCAACATCGAGGCGCTGCACGGCATCGACGTGGACGTCGCCGAAGGCGAGATTGTCACCTTGATCGGCGCCAACGGCGCGGGCAAATCGACGCTGCTGATGTCGATCTGCGGCAAGCCGCGCGCCTCGAGCGGACGCATCGAGTTTCTCGGCGAGGATATTACGCAACTGCCCACCCACGAGATCGTGCGTCGGGGCGTCGCGCAGTCGCCCGAGGGACGGCGCATCTTTCCGTTCATGAGCGTGGTCGAGAACCTGCAGATGGGCGCGACGACTACCGAGCCGAAATTTTTCGAGCAGGATATCGAGCGCGTATTCACCCTCTACCCCATTCTTCGCGATCGGCGCCACCAGCGCGGCGGCACGCTCTCGGGCGGCGAGCAGCAGATGCTCGCAATCGGTCGCGCGCTCATGAGCCGGCCGAAGCTGCTGTTGCTAGACGAGCCGTCGCTCGGGCTCGCGCCGCTGCTCGTCAAGCAGATTTTCAGCGTCATTCGGGAGATCAACCAGCGCGATCGCGTCACCGTATTCCTGGTCGAGCAGAATGCCTACCACGCCCTGCGCCTCGCGCACCGCGGCTACGTCATGGTAAACGGCAAGATCATGCTGTCGGGCTCGGGCAAGGAATTGCTCGCGAACGAAGAGATTCGCAAGGCCTACCTGGAGGGCGGACGCTGATGGAGGCGCTGCTCGGCAACAGCGTGGGCGTGTTCATCGGCGTCACCGTCTGCGTGATCGGCTTCGCGGCATTCATGACCGGCCAGGCGCTCGCGGTGACCTGGAAACCCGCCTGGCATGCGCTCGCCTACGCCGTGATGCTCGGGTTCGCCGACCGTTTCCTGGCGTTTTCGCTGTTCGATGGGCCGCTGCTGTCGCTGCCGGCCTACCTGATCGACACCGCCGTGCTGACCGCAATCGCCTTGCTCGCCTACCGCATGGCGAAAGTGCGCAAGATGGTCGCGCAGTACCCCTGGCTCTACGAGCGCGCGGGGCTCTTCGCCTGGCGCGAGAAATCCCCTGCCGGGCCGGGGGGGCGCTGACCGCGCGCTCGGGTCCGACCGCAGTGTTTCAAAGGGCTGTGATACAGTATTTGCGCCTGTTTTTGGAGGAGGCAATCATGAACAAAGGTCTGAAACTCAACATCGTCGCAGCCGCCGTGATGGCGAGCTTCGGCAGCGTCGCCTGGGCAGATATCGTCATCGCGACCGCCGGTCCGATGACCGGCCAGTACGCGTCGTTCGGCGAGCAGATGCGGCGTGGCGCGGAAATGGCGGTCGCCGACCTGAACGCAAAGGGCGGTGTGATGGGCCAGAAGCTGCAGCTGAAGATTGGCGACGACGCCTGCGATCCAAAGCAGGCGGTGGCGGTGGCGAACAAGTTCGTCAGCGAGAAGGTCGTCTTCGTCGCCGGGCATTTCTGCTCGGGCTCGTCGATTCCGGCCTCGAAGGTCTACACCGAGGAAGGCATCCTACAAATTTCGCCCGCATCGACCAACCCCAAGCTGACCGAGGAAGGCGGCCCGAACGTGTTCCGCGTCTGCGGCCGTGACGACCAGCAGGGCGCCGTCGCCGGCGACTATCTGGCCGCTAAGTTCAAGGGCAAGAAGATCGCGATAATTCACGACAAGACCGCCTACGGCAAGGGCCTTGCCGACGAAACCAAGAAACAGATGAACAAGCGCGGCAAGAAGGAAACGATGTACGAGGCCTACACCGCGGGCGAGAAGGACTACTCGGCGCTGGTATCGAAGCTGAAGAACGCGGGCGTCAATGTCGTCTACGTCGGTGGCTACCACACCGAAGCCGGCCTCATGGCACGCCAGGCGAAGGAACAAGGCTACGCGGTACAGCTCGTCTCCGGCGACGCGCTGGTGACCGACGAGTTCTGGAAAATCACCGGCCCGGCGGGCGAAGGTACCTTGATGACCTTCAGTCCGGATCCGCGTAAGAACCCGGCTGCGACGGCGGCGGTGAAGAAGTTCCGCGCGCAGAAGTACGAGCCCGAGGGCTACACGCTGTACACCTACGGCGCGATCCAGGCCTGGGCGCAGGCGGTCACCAAGGCGAAGTCGACTGACTGGAAGAAGGTCGCCGGTACGCTGCGCAAGGGCAAATTCTCGACCGTGCTCGGCTCGATCGGCTTCGACAAGAAGGGCGACGTCACCGCACCCGGTTACGTCTTCTACGTCTGGAAGAACGGCAAGTACGACTACGCGAACAAGTAACGCCGGTCACAGCGAACCCGTTACATCGCGGCACGAAGGCCCGGCGACGAACGTCCCGGGCCTTTTTGCTGGTCGCGGCACGACGCGACGCCGTTCCAGGCGATCAGCTGAACAGCGTCAGCACGCCGGTGTAGCCGTAGAGCCGGTCGTGCGATATTTCCCCATTGCAAAAGAAGCCCACCAGCGGCACCTCGCCAAGCGCCTCGCGCACGATGCCGAGTTCGGCGCCGCGGGACCCGAACATGTGTTCGCCGCGTCCGACGCACGAGAAGTAGAGCGCGCCGCGCGGTGTAGGCGCGGCAACCTTGAGTTCGCCCAGCATGCGCTCGAGATCGGCCCGCGCGCTCGCCCCATCGCGCTTGCAAAAGATCAGCGCCGCGCCCGCCTCGACGACGTCGCCGATCGCGATCACCTTGTTCTCGGCGTCGACGCCGATCAGGTTGCGCACCAGGTAATCGCCGCGGTCCGAGCCCGCGACCGGCAACCCGACCAGAATAAACTGTGCGGCGCGCCGCAGATCGCGCGCCAGCACTTCGCCGATGGCCTCGTTCATGACCTCGAGCGCGGGCCGCCCGTCGAGCGAGACAATCACATTTGAGTCGCAGTCGGTCACGCGGTATCGTCCCGGCAGCGGCGCGCAGCCCTGCGTGAGGCGCGTACTGACGCCCACCGACGACGCAAACACGGCGAAGT
>Ga0255041_10000111_pt1 | contig 11412 bp, 11 predicted proteins | sample BC1_12_3_MG_FD_188630 | JGI IMG/M metagenome (GOLD analysis project Ga0255041, IMG submission 188630) | Seawater microbial communities from Strait of Georgia, British Columbia, Canada - BC1_12_3 | ecosystem: Environmental > Aquatic > Marine > Strait | place: Canada: British Columbia | collected... | reverse complement strand
CGGTCCCGCTCGCAGGCGCCGGCGCATGGGCGATCACGGCCGCGGCCGTGCTGTGGGCGCTCGCCTTCGTCATTTATCTGGTCGCCTACGGCACGATGCTCCTGCAGCCGAGCTTGCCGAGAACGGGGCAGGCGCGATGACCGCCGCGCTGCCGCGGCTGTTTCCGACCGTGGTGCACATGCTCGCCGATGCGGCCGCGGTGCGTCCGGATGCGCCGGCGCTGGTATTCGGCGACCGCCAGCTAGATTACCGGCGCTACGCGATATCGGTCGCGGCGTTTGCCGCCGAACTCGAAGCCTGCGGCGCGTGCGGGGCGCGGGTGGCAACGCTGCTGCCGAACTCGATCGAAGCGTGCATCGCAGGATTCGCGGTGCCTGCGGCCGGTGCGCAGCACGTTCCGCTCAATCCGCTCTACACCGAGCGTGAACTGCAGCAGATCCTGGAGGACGCCTCGCCCGCCGTGCTCGTAATCGACGAACGCCTGCTCGGCGCCGGCGAGCCCGCTGCGGCCGCGGCGGGCGTGCCGCGGACGCTGGTGGTGGGTCCGCAGTCGAGGCGGCTCGACCCACACACGCAGGTCGAGGGTTCGCTGTCGCTACCGGATCCCGACGCGCTCGCACTGCTGCAATACACCGGCGGCACCACCGGTCTGCCGAAGGGCGTAAACCTCAGGCATCGCGCCATCGCGGTAAACGTCGCGCAACGCGAAGGTGTGCTCCCAACACGCGTCGATGCCGAGCGCATCCTGTGCGTGATGCCGCTGTTTCACTCGTATGCGATGGCGATGGGGCTGTTCCTCGCGGCGCACTGCCGCGGTTGCCTGGTGGTGCTCGAGCAATACCAGCCGGACGTTCTGCTCGAGTCGATCGCGCGCGAGCGGATCACCATCTTTCCGGGTAGCCCGACGCTTTTCATCGGGCTGATGGCGCACCCGGAATTTGCGCGCACCGACTGGTCGAGCGTGCACACTTGCTATTCGGGCGCAGCGCCGCTCGCCGCGGAGACATTACGTCGATGGCGCGACGCCGTCGGCGCGCCGGTGTACGAAGGGTACGGGCAGACCGAGGCCGGCCCGGTGCTTTCGTTCAATCCCGTTGACGGCCTTATCAAGCCCGGCTCAGTGGGATTGCCGGTGGCGGAAACGACGCTCGAGGTGGTCGATGTGGAATCCGGCACGCGGGTGCTGCCCGCCGGGGAGCGCGGCGAGATCCGCGCCCGCGGCCCGCAATTGATGCAGGGCTATCGCAATCGGAAAGACGAGACGGCGCAGGCGTTGCGCGGTGGCTGGCTCTACACCGGTGACATCGGTGAATTCGATCGCGACGGCTATCTGTTCATTCGCGATCGCAAAAAGGACATGGTGATCGTCGGCGGCTACAACGTCTATCCGCGCGAGATCGAGGACGTACTGTCTGCGCATTCCGCGGTCGCTGAAGCAGCCGCGGTCGGCGCGCCGGATAGCTACCGCGGCGAGATCGTGCGCGCCTACGTCGTCCTTCGCTCCGCTGCGACGGTCTCGCCCGCGGCGCTGCTTGCCCACTGCGCGGCGAATCTGGCGAAATACAAGGTGCCGGCGACGCTCGAGCTGGTCGATGCACTACCGAAGACGTCGGTGAGCAAGACCGACAAGCAGGCATTGCGGGCCAGGGCGCGCGTCGGGTCCTGAACCTGGGCGGTCAACGCGGACGTCGGCGACGGCGTCCCACGCGGCGCCTGCGGCGAAATCAGTCTTTGAGTAACGCGCCAAGCCGGTCCGCGGCCGTTTCCAGGTCCTCATCGGAATTCAGGACGTCGGGGCACAGGCGCAGGCGGTCGCCGCGTGCATCGACCGTCACTTTCTTGACCGCGAGCGCCGCGGCGAGCTGCTCGGCTTTGGGATGCACGATGCTGACGAAGGCGCCGTAGTCATCGCTCGCGCCCTCCGCGGTGATTCCAGTCGCGGCAAACAGGGCCTCCACCAGCACGCGTTTCTGGCGCAGGTTGTAGGCGCGCAGCCGCTCGACGCCGATGCCGAGGGTGAACTCGAGCCCGGCGAGGGCCTGCGCGTAGGTGAAAGCCGGCGGGGTCGATTCCAGCCAGGCGTCACCGCCCGGCCCGAACTGGGGCGGCTCCGGGCGCAGATAGGCGAAGGGGTCCTTTTTCGCGAACCAGCCGGTGTCGAGCGTACGCATCGTTTCGGCGAGGCCCGGACGCACGTAGAGCCAGCAGGCGCCCGGCCCGCCGCGCGTGTACTTGTACGAACCACCGATCGCAAAGTCGACGCCGAGATTGTCGAGGTCGAGCGGCAGGACGCCCGCGTGGTGATAGACGTCGAGCAGGACCAGCGCGCCCGCGCTTTGCGCGGCACGGATCATGCGCGGCAATCCGGTGACGATCTCGCCGCTGCGAAACATCACGCTCGACAGCACGACGAGGTTGGCCTGCGTCACGGCCAATTCGCGCCAGGGGGAAACGCGCAGTTCGATGCGCCCGCGTTCGCGGTAGCTGCGCAGGATGATGTCGATCGAATCGAACTCGCCATCGGTGGTCGCAATGCGCGGCTTGCCACTGAGCGCATTGAGCACGGCGCGCAGGCCCTGGCCGGCGCTGGTCTTGGGAATGATGCAATCGCGCCGCGGCGCGCCGACGAGCTTCGCGATCAGAGAACGAAAGCGCTCGCGCTCGACGAGCCAGCCCGCCCAGGCGTCGCCCAAGTCGCGGTACCACGCATCGAGCGAGGCACGCACATCATCGGCTGTGCGGTCGAGCGGTCGACCGAGCGAGTGGTTGGCGAGATAGATGTCCTTGCGCGCCCGCACGCGCGAAAACAACGGCCAGACATGCTTGCTTAGGCGCTCTGCATTGAGTGCTCCCCTGCCCAGGCTGGCGAGCGCGGTACGCGGTTCGCGCGCGTCGTGGTGTGCAGTTACGTTCTTGCTCATTTTCCCTTGCTCATTGCTTTTCGATCTCGGTCCGTACGTCGATCAGCTCCGGGAACAGTGCCACCTCCAGCGTCTTGCGCAGATACCCGACCCCCGCCGTGCCGCCCGTGCCGCGCTTGAAGCCGATCGTGCGCTCCACGGTCTTGACATGGCGAAAGCGCCAAAGCTGATAGTTCTCCTCCACGTCGACCAGCTTTTCGCACATCTCGTAGGCGTCCCAGTATTTCTCCGGCGCTTCGTAGATTGACTTCAGCACGGAGACCACAGCCGGGTGGCGCTCGTAGGGTTGCGTCCAGTCACGCGTCACGCGCGCCGCCGGAATCGGCAGGCCGCGGCGCGCGAGGTGGCGCAAAAACTCATCATACAGGCTCGGCCGCGCGAGCAGCCCGGCGAGCCAGCCATGTGTCGCGGGTGCGTGACGATAGACCTCGATCAACTGCGCGTTCTTGTTGCCGAGCAGGAACTCGATCGCTCGGAACTGGAACGACTGCAGACCCGAAGCGGGTCCGAGCGTGTCACGGAATTGCACGTACTCGGATGGCGTAAGCGTTTCCAGCACCGCCCACTGTTCGAACAGCTGGCGCTGGACCTGCTTGGCGCGCGCCAGAATCTTGAAGCTGGGGCTGAGACGGTCGGCCTTGACATGCTCGATGGCCGCACTCAGCTCGTGCACCATCAGCTTCATCCACAGTTCGGACGTCTGGTGCTGGATGATGAACAGCATCTCGTCGTGGTGCGCCGAGCGGGGCTGCTGCGCCGACAGGATGCGGTCGAGGCGCAGATAGCCGCCGTAGGAACTTTCGTCGGTCAGCTCGAGAATGATGCCGGGATCCGTTGCCGGAACGGTCATGGCGCGCCTTTGTGGACGAATTCGAAACGCTTGAACGATGTTAGCCGAGCCGGCGGCGCGTCAGCAATGCGCGTCCTATAATCTCCCGACCAGCGTTCCGGAGGTCCTCGATGATCAAGCTTTGCGGCATCCACCTGAGCAACTACCACAACAAGGTGCGCATTGCACTGCTCGAGAAGGGCATCGCGTTCGAGGAGGACGCGAATTGCCGTCCGTCGCAGAAGGACGAGTGGGTCGCGCGTTCACCGATGGGCAAGGTTCCGGTGTTGGAGGTCGACGGCGAAACGCTGTCGGAATCACAGGTCATCTGCGAGTACCTCGAGGAGGTGTATCCGGAAAAGCCGCTCTTGCCGCGCGATCCGATCGCCCGCGCAAAGGTGCGCGAGCTCGTCGCACACATCGAATGGCATGTGGAGATGGTGGCGCGCAGGCTGTATGCGGAGACCTTCTTCGGGGGCAAGGTGTCGGATAGCGCGAAGGAGGCGGTGAAGAAGGATCTCGCCCGGGGCGTACGCACGCTGACGGCGCTCGCGAAGTTTGATCCATACATCGCCGGCAAGGAACTGACGCTTGCCGATTGCGCCGCCTTCGTCCACCTTCCGCTGGTCTCGCTGGCGACCAAGATTGCCTTCGGCGAGGACGTGCTTGCCGGCGTGCCGCAGGTGAAGGCCTTGATGACGCTGCTGCGCGAACGGCCCGCGTTCGCCACGGTAGACGCCGACCGCAAGGCGGCGAGCGCGGCGGCCGCCGCGGCGGCGAAGAAGTCCTGATCCGCGCGTGCAACTCGGAGCGCTAACGGACTACCTACGCTTCGTCGTCACGCTGACAGCGGTTTTAGATCCCTTTTTCGCCGTCCCGATCTTCATTGGCGTCACGCGGCGCAGCAGCGCGGCGGGGCGGGCGCGCCTCGCGCGCGCGGTGACGCTGACGGTGTTTCTCGTGCTCGCCGGAGCCGCCGTGTTCGGCGAGGGCGCGCTCGACGTCATGGGCGCGAGCCTGCCCGCGTTCCGCGTCGGTGGCGGCCTGGTGCTATTGCTCATGGCGCTCGCCATGCTGAACGCGCAGGCCGGCGGCGTGCGTCAGACACAAGCCGAGGCGGCCGAGCTTGGGTCGCGCGACGTCTCGGGTGTGGTGCCGCTCGCTATCCCGTTGCTCGCGGGGCCGGGGGCAATTTCGACGACGATCATCGCTGCGCAAGCGGGCGGCGCGGCACACGTTGCGGCGCTCATCGGCTGCGTTGGGATCGTCTGCCTGCTGCTGTGGTGGATGCTGACCATCGCGCAGGCCATCGGCCGGCGCATGGGCATCACCGGGCTCAACATCGCGACGCGCATCCTGGGACTCCTGCTCGCCGCGATCGCGATTGAAACAATGGCAGCCGGGCTAAAGGGCCTGTTTCCGGGGCTGGGGTGAGGGTGCTGCGACGCAGGCTTCAAAGCGCGAGCGGATTGCGCGGCGCGCGTTCCTCGAGGATGTCTTCCATGCGCGCACGGATCGCCGGCTTGATGCGTGCGTGAGTCAGGATGTAGAAGCGTTCGCGCCTGATTGCGTCCAGCACGGCGTCGGCGACCTGGTCGGCGGAAAATTTTCCGGAGGCGACCGCCTTTTTAACCATTGCCTCTGCAGCGCGCTGGGCGTCCGACTGCGCACCGGGCGCGTTTGCGAGCGTCGCCGGCCGGTTGCGCTCCGAATCGGCGATTCCGGTGGGCACGTATGCGGGACAGAGAACGGACACGCCGACGTTCGAACCTTGGCGACGCAGGTCGTGGTGCAGGGTCTCGGAGAGACCAACAACCGCCTGCTTGCTGACGTTGTAAACACCGAGGCCGGGCGGTGAGATCAGGCCGGCGACCGAGGCGGTATTGACGACGTGGCCCTCGTCCTGTTCGATGAAGCGCGGTACGAAGGCGCGTATGCCGTGGATCACGCCCCAGAGGTTTACGCCGAGCGTCCATTCCCAGTCGGCCACGGTGTTTTCCCAGGCCGCGCCGACCGGCGAGACGCCCGCGTTATTGCAGATCACGTGCACCCCGCCGAGCACGGCCACCGTGCGCCCGGCGAAGGCGTCGACTTCGCCGGCCTTGGAGACATCCACGCGCATGGCCAGCGCCTCCATGCCAAGGGCGCGCACTTCGCGTTCGGTTTGCGTGAGACCGGAGGCGTCGACGTCGGCGAGCGCGACGTGCATGCCCTCGCGTGCAAAGGCGAGCGCCATCGCGCGCCCGAGCCCCGATGCCGCGCCAGTGACGGCGGCGATCTTACCGCGTAGTGTTTTCATCGATCAGTGTTGCTCCAGCCAATCCGCGGACTCGCGCCACAGTGAGTCGCGGAACTGTTCGCGGAAAAAACCAAAATGGCCGATGCTTCGTGCGCCGACCTCCTGCGGCGCGACCCGCCGGATCTCCCCGCGCGCCGACGGGTACAGCGCGAGCAGCGCCTCGACCGAACGCAACGGCGCGAAGCGATCGTCGGTCGGTGCAACGATGCGCAATGGCGCCGTAAAGCGTGCGTAGTCCGCGTGCGCGCCGAGCGCCCCCACGACGTACTCGGGATGCCGGCACCAGCGGGCCCATTCAAGCGCCACGCCGCCCGGCAGGTCTTCGCCCATGCCGATGCGCGACGCCGCGGCGTATCCGTACAGCCGCGTGATCGACGGAATGAAGACATGTGCAAATCCCCACATGGCGACCCGGCGTGCGCCGCGCCAGTGGCGCCAGTAGCCGCTTTGCGAACCGACGGCGAGCGTCGCGGCAATGCGCTCGCGCTGCGGCAGCAGGCCGTAGATCTGGCCGCCGAAGCTGTGGCCGATCGCCATCAGGCGCGCGCCGGGTGCGGCGCGTTCCAGGCAGTCGAGCGCAGCAGGAATGTCGAGCGTCGCCCACTCGCGCATCGTCGCGCGGCTCTCGCGTAGCGGCGCGAGGGTCACGCCGTCCGCCGCGCGCGCGCGCGAGCGACCGATGCCGCGATAGTCGAAGGTGAGTACCGTCGCGCCACGGCTGGCGAGATAGGCGGCGAACTTCGCGTAATAGTCCTGCCTCACGCCGGTCGCCGCCTGGATCGATATCGCGCAGCCATTGTCGGTCGATGGACGGAACAGCGCCGCATCCAGCCGGACACCGTCGGCGGCGTGAATTTCGATCGCTTCGCTCATTGCAGCGCGTGCCACAGCATGACGATGCCGCCGACGACGATCAGCGCCTCGATCGCCAGCGTATGCAGCCGCGCGCCCATGCGCTCGACCAGGAAGGCTGCCAGCCAGCTGCCGGGCACGGTCACGATGCCGATCGCGGCACCGAGGGTGACATAGCGGGCATCGAGCAGGTCAAAGCGGCCGTAAAGCGCTGCACGAACCAGATCGACGATGATCGTGATGAGCGCGTCGGTCGCAAGAATCGTCGTGCCGCCGAAGCCTGCGCCGAGCAGCAGCGAGATCAGAATCACGCCGGTGCCCGAGGCGAATCCCGATGCGAGGCCGAATACGCCGGCGCCCGTCACGAGGCCCACGGGACCCAGGGTCAGCTCGCGTCGCTTGAGGATGCGGCGCAGCGGGATCGAGCCGAGCACGAAGAGCGCAAGCACGATGCCAAGCGTACGCGCATCGAGCACGGCGAAGATCCAGATGCCGACGAGCAGTGCAGGCAGTGCGCCGGCGCAGACGAAAGCGACTGCGCGCAGATTGACCGCCTTGCGATAGAACCAGAATCGTCCTGCATTGATGAGCACGCCGGCCACCGCGAGCACTGGAATCGTCGCCTTGGGGCCGATCAGGGGTACGAGCGCCGCGGTGAGGATGATGCCGGTGCCGAATCCACCGATGCCGCCGATCACCGCGGCGGCGGCGGCGAGCAGCGCGACCGCGGCGAGCGTTAGGGGGTCGAGCAGCATGGTTGGCAGGCGTGGCGCGCCGCCCGCTTCAGGCCGCCGGCTTTGGCACCCGCCGCGGCCGCCCGTCGCGGTCGATTGCGACAAAGGTCAGTGTCGCCTCGGTCACCTTTACGACTTTTGGATCTTCGCGCCCGCGCTCGGCGTAGACCTCGACATCGACCGTGATCGACGTGTTGCCGATACGCGCCACCGCCGCGTAGAGCGAAAGCACGTCGCCGATCTGTACCGGTTCCTTGAACACGAACTCCTTTACCGCGACCGTGGCGACGCGCCCGCGTGCGAGGCGCCCCGCCACGATGCCACCGGCGATGTCGACCTGCGACATGATCCAGCCGCCGAAGATGTCGCCGTTGTGGTTCGCATCCGCCGGCATCGGTACGACGCGCAGCGAGGGGATGCGGTTGTCGGGGAGCGAGAGCGGTTTTTCAGTCGATGGCATGGGCTCGGCGAGCGTAGCTGATCGTGGATTCGAGGGCAATCGACAGCACGCCTGTTGCAGCATTGGTACGTGCGTTTCCGCATGCACGCCGTTTAGGCGGCTGCGTCCGGTTTCTCAGCCTTGCGCCGGTCTCGACGCGCGTTGTTGCGCGAGTGCCGCCTCGCAACGGCGAACCATCGTCTCGAGCGCCGCGTTGCGGTCGTGATCCGCGTAGCGCCGTGCGAAGGCCTGCGCGAACTCGGCGTACTTCGGCGCCTGTGTCAGCGCCTCGAGCGCCGCGGCGTAGTCGGCGTCCGGCTCATCTGCAACAACCCCCAACGCAGCGCCATAGCGCACCACGCGGCGCGTGATGAGGAATTGCTCGAGCTGGGTTGGGAGCATCAACAGCGGCCGGCCGGCGAGCAGGCTTTGCGCGCTCATCTGGTGGCTCCCGTGGCAGATGACGAGATCGCAGCGGGGAAGAAAACGTGAAACTGCCATCGGCTCTTCGACGACGCGGACCGATCCCTCGCTGAAGCGCTGTTTAAGCGAAGCATCGATACCGCGACACAGCAGCAGCGTCGGCATGTCGAGTTGCGCGAGCGCCTCGAGTAGACGCGGCAGACCCGCGTAGTACTGATAAAGGTAGCCAAATACCCTGGGCCCCCGACCCTTCGGCCAGTCGGGCACTGCACTGCCTTCGCCGGAGAACGGAATGCCGAAGTATTCGGCAGGTCCGCGCTCCGGGTAAATGTCGAGTTCGGGGTAGGTCAGCAGCATCGTGCGCCCGGCGAACAGGTCGCCGATCGTCGACAGCGGGGCCTTTTCGTAGGCGGCCAGCACGCTGTTGATCGCGGCCAGCACTGCGTGATCAGTTGCCGCCAACTCGGCGCGCGGCGCAGGCTCCCAGTGACGCAACGGCGGGGCGGGCATCGTCGGCGGCGGACTGTGAAAACCCTGCGAGATCTCGAAGCTCGGAATGCCAAGCGTCAGCGCGGCGATATGCGCGGCGGGCGCCACGTTCGCGATGACGGCGCCGGTTTGTGCGAGGCGATCGCGCCAGGCCTCGATCAACTCGCGCAGCAGCACCGGGTCCGAATAGCCGAAGTTGGTCAGGATCTCGCCGAAGTTGCGCGGATTCGGGAAGCGAAATGGACCGACCCAGATCGGCGCGGCAATGCGCTCGATGGTTTCCATCCCGTCGAGGTCGGCGCCCGCCTTCAGCTCCTTGAGCATAAAGCGGACCGGGTGACCACGCGCCTGGAGCGTTTGCGCAATTGGAAGTAGGGTCGTTACGTGCCCCGTGTGGCCGCCGAGCTCCCAAGCGAGATCGATCCGATTGTGCGCCTCTCGCCGACCTGCGTTCGTCACGCCGTCCATGAAGATGTGTAGCAGCAATCCTGAAAAAACAAAAGCCCGCCAGCGGCGGGCTTTCTCCTGCGTGATCGGCGAACGCTATTCGATCGTGCACTCCATGCTGCCGCCCGCATTGATTGGGCTCGAGCTGAGCTGCGTGAAGCTCGCCGGGGGCGCGATCGTCGGCAGGCTCGGCGGGGTTGGAACGAGCCGTGGGGGCAGGTTCAGGCTTTGCGAGAAACCGGTCTGGCCTGCCGCAACGTTCTGCGCGACGTTGCCCGAGATGAAGGCCACGACACCGTCGGTGACGATGACGTAGACGCCCGGGGGTGGCGAATCCGGCGGTGGTGTCCGGCCCGGCGGCGGGCGCGGCACGTCGATTGCAGAGAATGTCGTGCCGCGGATGCCGACCGTGGCGGTTGCCGTCTGGATCCGGTAGGCCTCGCGTTTGCGCTTGCCGATCAGGCCAGTGATCGCGCGAAAGCCCCCGCGCAGCAGGCTCATCACGAAGCTGTCGCGCTGCGGTTCCTTCTTGTTGAAGCGGAAGCTGTCGAGCTTGATCTTGGAACTCGGGCGCATCGTGATCCGGCCGCCGTCCGGAAACCGCAGCTGCGCGTAGCTGTCGCGCTCGGTGGCGACGACGTCGCCGGCCTGGATCTGCGATTTTTCAGAGAGCAGGCGCATCGTCCCGTCCGGTCGCTGCACCGAGAGCGTTCCCGATAGATGCTGGACCACGCCTTGGGCGAGCGCGGCCAGGGGTGCAGCGCAAAGCAGCGCGCCCAGGACCACTTGACGCAGGCGCGCCGCGGTCATGAGCTGGATCGCGGTTTGCATACGGCGGTTCCCTTCTTGCCGAGCGTGTCTTCGTCGTCGTCGTCGTCGTTATTCAACTCGACGAAGATCACCGACTTGTCCGAACTGTCGATGGTCTGCTGAATCGCCGCCTGGATCTCGGGAATAAGCGACGGATCGAGAATGATGAACACCAGGGTTCCGAATACATCGACGACGCCGGCCGATCCGGCAAGGCCCGCAATCCCACCGAATGCCCCAACGCCACCTGCGCCGCCGAGGATGTCCCATCCACCGTTGTAGAAGGTGATGATGCCCGAGCCCTCACTCGCGGCAAGGCTTAGTGCACCGCCGTCCCCGCCGTTACCACCCGGGAAGCCTGCGCCGCCCGCGCCGCCCGCCGAGAGGATGATCCCGTTGACGTTGACTGCGCTGCCGTCAAGATTCACGAAACCGCCCGCGCCGCCCGCGCCGCCCGGAGGCGCCGGGCTTGCCGGCGGCCCGCCTGCGCCGCCGCTGCCGCCCGAGGCGTTTAACACGGTCTGGAAGAGTCCGGACTGCGTTTCCGGACCGACTTCGACCACGCCGCTGGCAAGAAGGGCGATGTCTCCGCCCCAGCCGCCCTCTCCGCCTTCCCAGCCCGCGCCGCCTGCCGTGCCGTTGCCGCCGTAGGTGAGTAGCGTACCCGTCGCTATGCCGGTGCCGCCGCTAAGGTACACCGGGCCGCCGTCGCCGCCGTGCGCGCCCCAGGCGTAGATGTAGTCCATCGAGCTGTTTCCCGACAGCGCGATGGTTCCCACCAGGCCGCCGTTGCCGCCGTTCGACACGCTCGACCCGGTCCCGATCGATCCATCGGAACCGATGTAACTCGGCCCACCGTGACCGCCGTCCCCGCCGACGATATCGGCGTAGCGATACACGTTGCCGGTGAGGTTGCTTGCAATCGTGACCGCGCCGGCGTTTCCGCCAAAACCACCGTTCAGCTGGAGGTCGCCGGTCACGACCGAGCTGCTGCCGACAAGGTTGAGCGCGCCGCCGTCGCCGCCGTAATAGCCGCCGGCCGCAAAGGCCTCTGCGTAGAAGGAGCTTGACGCACTGTCGGCGCTGATCGAACTGCTTGCGCTGCCGCCGTTGCCGGCGTTGCCGCCCGTCCCGTCGACCGCGCCGATCGAAACCGGACCAGCCGAGGC
>Ga0255041_10000109_pt1 | contig 11508 bp, 9 predicted proteins | sample BC1_12_3_MG_FD_188630 | JGI IMG/M metagenome (GOLD analysis project Ga0255041, IMG submission 188630) | Seawater microbial communities from Strait of Georgia, British Columbia, Canada - BC1_12_3 | ecosystem: Environmental > Aquatic > Marine > Strait | place: Canada: British Columbia | collected... | reverse complement strand
CTCGACGAAAATTTGATCACCGTTTTGTGACCACCTTCTGCGCTAACGAGAAACACACCCGCAATGATGATAGATACAACGAATTGAAGAATGCCGATGGCCATGGAACCGGCAAAATTGACTACCTGACGACCGAAAGATTTAAGTTCATCGCTGAATTTATTGAGGGTCTCTTCCAGATTGGACGCTGCACCACTCCAGATTCCGTGTACCTTCTCACCAATCAGTGGCCAATCTGCTACCGACTCGTCAGGCGGTGAAATCGATACGGTGCCACTGTTTAGTTGCTCACCAACGGATTTCAACGCGGCAACCGAAGAACCTGCCGTCATGTAGGCCGGCACGACCAAGATTGCTATACCGAGTAACACGAATAAAGTTGCTGAAAGCTTTTCTCGCCCTCCGAGTTTGGCGGCCAACAGGGAATGTACGGGATACAACGCGACTGCGATGAGCATGCCCCACAGGATGACTGAGATGAATGGTGAAATTATTTGAAAACACCAGACGATAAGTACGAGAATCGCGCCGATCTGAACGAATGATGCCATCGCATTCTTCTGGAAATTGCGATCAGCAGCGGTGGTATCTGAATTATTCATGGCAATCCTTGTTATCGGTATTTTTGTTGGGCGCGGGGCCGGTTGATTGTCGGCCAGGCGTCAATTCCTTCGTGGAACGGCGGCATCTCTTGTTATAAGTCTCATGCCGACCGCCTAGCTTAGCTATTTCCTCGAAAGTTGACCATAGCCGAGTAAAAACACGATTTTTATGCTTAGCATCAGGTACTTACCGTCGCTCCGCATGATCCATCGTGGGTGCCGCATCCGATTTGACAGCTCCCGGGCAAAATCGCAAAGTGCGTTGATCGGGGGTTCAGCAGGGCGCGTTGATGTTCCATCGTCTGATCATTTCGCTGGTCCGTGTCGTTGCCAACACTTTTTTTCGACGCATCGATGTGGTCGGCATAGAAAACATTCCCAAAGATGGCCCTGTCATTTTTGCCGGTAACCATCCGAATGCGTTAATGGACGGTTGGTTGTTAATCGCGAAGTGCGAACGTTGGCCTTTGTATTTCCTGGCCGACGCCAAGCTCTGGAAATATCGAATGCTCGTGCCATTGCTGAATGCGACCGGCGCTGTGCCCGTCGTCCGTCGCGAGGAGAACGACGGTAAAGTCGATAATCAGCAAGCGTTTGAGAAGGTCTACGAGATTATCGAATCCGGGAAGTGCATGGGCATTTTTCCGGAAGGCATCAGCCATGCCGAATCGCAGCTGGTCAAGTTAAAAACCGGCACCGCGCGCATTGCGCTTTCGGTTGCCGCGCGTGGCAAGACAGGTGTCAAAATTGTTCCTTGCGGACTGAACTATATTCATCGCCATCGCTTCAGAAGCCAGGTGCTCATCGAATTCGGCGAGCCAATCACCATTGGCGAAAAATGGGTGCGCGACTATGAAAAGAGCGAGCAGGAAACAGTCAGGCAACTGACCGAATACCTGGCTCAGGCGTTGAAGAATGTGACACTCAACGCGCCAGACTGGCGTACGCTGCGGTTCATACAGACGGCCCGGCGTCTTTACAAGCCGTCGTCCGCCGAGCTAACGCCAGGTCAATACGTCGAGTTGAGCCGCCGCTTCGTCGACAGCTACCTGCTGGCGATTGATGACCCGGAGATGCAGGCATTCCGTGATGAAATCGAGAACTATCAGTCGCGCCTCGAAATGCTTGGACTCAAGGACTATCAGTTACGCTATACGGTGACGCTCGGCTACGCGTTTCGTAAAGTGATGCTACGTGGTCTGACGATGCTCGCATTACTGCCACTCGCGATACCAGGCGCCCTCGTGCATCTGCCAGTTGGCTGGATTGCCGCATCAGTCGGCGAACGCTTCAGCTACGAAATGGACGATATCGCTACGCTGAAGGTTTTTGCGACGATTCTTTTATTGCCTGTCATATATCTGGTCATCGCGATCGTTGTCGGCATGTACTTTGGATTAGGTTGGGCACTCATTGCAATGATCGCACTGTCGTTCAGTTTCCTGGCATCAGTGCGCTTGATCGAAGCCGAGGCCGGCCTGATGATGTCAATGATGTCTGTACTAAGGTTGACCCGTCTCGGAAGCGAAGTTGAGGACCTGCGCGCGACGAGAACGGCCCTGGTCAACACCGTCAGATCGCTGGCCGATCGTCTGTCCGATCCTACAATGCCGCGAATGTTCGAGACGCAGGATTTCCGTCAGTCCGGCGATAAGTAGAACTCCGAATTGTCAAGCTGATCTGACGGTGTCCTAATAAAGCTGAGCCGCAAAAATCGTCCAGGAGGTATTTAGCGCGTTCCGATTGCGGCTCGCGATTCGGTTGTTATTGGGCTATTTTCCGGAACGCCTGGAGCGGATCATGACATTAAGAGAGATAGTGCCCTGGAGATGGGGCGGATTGCGCCATTGGGAGCCAGATGAGGGACCATCCGGCGGTTTTCGAAGACAAATGGAGTCCTTCCATAGAGAAATGGACAAGATGTTTAACGACATGATGGGTGAACCATTACGACATTCGTTCACTCCACAGGCATTGGGGCAAGAACTGACCATGCCGAATATCGATGAGACCGAGGATGACAAAGCGTTTCACGTCAGCATCGACCTCCCGGGAATGGACGAAAAAGATGTCGACATAACACTGTCCGGTCGTCTACTGACCATTCGTGGCGAAAAGAAGGAAGACGAGAAAGAAGAAGGGAAAGACTACTACCGACGCGAGCGTACCTTTGGCTCGTTCCGTCGCACCCTGGAACTTCCCGGAGAAGTGGACGAAACAATGATCGAGGCTTCTTTCAGGAAAGGAGTACTAAGAATAGAGCTCCCCAGAACTAAAGAAGCACAGAACAAGATCAAACATATTGCTGTAAAGGCAGCATAGCGGCCCCCCGCAGCTTATAGCTACGCGACCAGTTCCACTCGGACTGGTCGCGTATTTTGTTGTATTCTCGCTTTTGCTGCGGATACCAACAACACGAAGGGGGCCGCTGTGAAAAAAGAAGCCATCTCCACCAGTATTCTGATTCCACTTGGTTTTGTGTTTTTCCTGGGTCGAGTTGTGTTCGCTCAACCAGCGGCCGATGAGCTGGATTTTGAATACTTCAAGAACGAAGTTCAGCCCATATTCCTGGCCAAGCGCAACAACAACGTTCGCTGCATTCAATGCCACACGCGCAGTAGCGGTTTTCGACTGCAACCATTGGCAGACGGTGCCTTGTTCTGGACCGACGAACAATCTCGGTCTAACTACGGATTTGCGAGAGCCTTTGTCGTACCTGGTCCTGAGCCACTTAAGAGCCGATTGCTAACCCACCCTCTTGCAACAGCCGCTGGCGGTGATCCCTTTCATGGTGGCGGCCAGCATTTCGCCAGCCAGGATGATCCGGAGTGGCGCATCATTGCGGATTGGGTAGCCGGCGCCACTAGTCGCAGGCAACCATCGGATCTGGTTGTTCGCATTATTCAGACAAGCGCGGCCGGCGACGATTCCTATGTCATAGATCCTGTGACGAATAAGGTTGTCGGGACCATTGATGATATTGAAATCCCCCACGGCATTGCATCGGCTCCCGACGGCAGCCAGCTGTATTTATCCAACGAGGCGCTTCACAGCCTTGATGTTGTCGATTCCCGAACCCTGAGAGTGAAACGCCGCATACCGCTGAGTGGCCGACCCAATAACATTTCTGTCAGCAAAGACGGGCGCAAGGTCTATGTCGGCATTATGGAAATGCCCGGTTCTGTAGACATCATCGACACGCAGGCATTAACGAACATCAAGACCTTGCCGGTAGACGGAGCCATTCACAATGTCTACGTCACGCCGGATGGGAAGCATGCGGTAGCCGGTTCAATTCATACGAGCACGATCAATGTCATAGACACAGCGACCGATGAACTGGCCTGGACGCTAAAAATGAGTGCAGGTGTCAGGCCGATGGCATTTGATGCCAATCCTGATGGCTCGACGAAAAATATTTACGTGCAGTTATCCAATTTTCACGGCTTCGCAGTTGTCGATTTCAATCAACGTAAAGAAGTTGCTCGTGTGGAACATCCACCTGTGCCCGGCGAACATGCTCACACGGATGGTTTGCAAGGTGCACCAACACATGGCCTGGGCGTTTCGCCGGACGGGAAAACCCTGTGGTCTACCAGCAAAGTCTACAGTCATGCCTACGTGCACTCTCTGCCCGATCTCAAGGAAATCGGCCGCGTCTTCGTGGGCCAGCATCCTGAATGGGTAACGTTCACACCTGATGGAAAGTACGTGTACATCGGTGCGGCGGGCGACAACGAAACGCACGCGATTGACGTTGCCACCATGACGGCAGTTGCCAAGATTTCCGTCGGGCAGGTCCCCAAAAGAGTGGGCACTGCGTTAATGGCGGTCGAGTAATAGCGCTCCAAAGCGTTCTAATTCAGGCAGGAATCAGGCTATGACTCATCGCTTTGCGGACATCGCTTTCACGGACAGCGTGAAAGCCGCCCAGGAACACAACGGCTCGCGCGCGCAAAACGAGCGCTATCAGAGCAAGTTTGGCCCGAACGATGAGCTTGGCTCGAGGGAAACCGACTTTATTGCAGAACGAGATACGTTTTACCTTGCGACAGTCAGTGAGACCGACTGGCCATACGTGCAGCACCGTGGGGGGCCACCAGGATTCCTGCGAGTATTGGGCCCGAAGCAAATGGCCTACGCAGATTTTCGTGGCAACACGCAACTAGTGTCCGTCGGCAATGTCAGCAAAAACGATCGCTGCTCGATAATTCTGATGGACTATCCAAAACGTCGACGCCTGAAAATTCTCGGTCACATGCGTGTCGAAGACGCCGATTCAGTGGACGCTCAGACACGGGCGGCTGTGGAACACCCTGACTATAAGGCACGGGTTGAGCGTATTGTATTCATAGATATCGCGGCATTCGACTGGAATTGTCCGCAACACATCACTCGACGGTATACAGAGTCGGAATTCGAGGCTTTGTCATCATAAGTGACAATGAGTATTACCCGAATCGGGTCAGGAGTAATTAAGAAAAGAATCGGCGATATTCAGTTACTCACTCTTGCCACAAAAGGTTTTCCACCAAGTTCGCGAGCAACATCAGCAAATGCTCCGTCACATCAATGTTGTTTATCTCATTGCCGGATTAGCCCCAGGCATTTCCTTTACCATCGTGAACATTTCGTCGGCCATATCATTGTCGCCGGCGGCATTGGCCGCATTCGCAAGACCCAATATTGAAGGCGTACGTTGCGGAATCCATTGCATGGATTTTTCGTAGGCTGCGAGCGCCTCTACCGGTCGATCCGCCGCCATCAGGATATCGCCATATATTTCGATCGCAGGTTTCATCGGCAGCGGTGGTCCGGATGGAGCGTTCATTTCCCGCATTTCCATTTCCGCGGCTTCGCGCGCGATCTCAACTGCTCGCTGCTTGTCGCCACTGAGCAGACTGGTAACCGCCATCACTTCTTTTTCAAGAATCGTGGCTAATTTTGCACCATAGGTATTGCCATCTGCCGCTGCCCGCTTCTGCAGGATCTCGAGTCGATCGATCGCCGCCGTTGCAGTTTCCATATCACCGCGATGCGCCGCGCTCATTCCAACAACAGACACCCAGTGAGCATTTTTTCCTGCGACGGAATCTTGCGCATCCAACGCAACGTCTTCCCACTGCCCTGTCTCAATCATGTGGCGACCGCGCATAAGGAGATAGCCCCCAAGCACGAATGCGTCGTCGGGATTTCGCTCGACGGCGGCAAGCGCCTGGTCAAGATTCTCTTCTGCACGATCATAATGGCCGAGCATAAAATTCGCGTACGCCAGCCAGGACAGCGCATGGAAGTCTGCCCGGCCTTCCGGGAGACCGTACTTTTTATTTACCGCCACTGCTGCGGCATATGATTTGACATTTGAGTCGACGACCTTTTGCCACATTCCAAGCTGCACGAAGATATGCGAAGGCATATGCAGCGCGTGTGCGGCGGCCGGTGCAATATCAGCGTAAACTTTTGCAGCAGGCAGCGCGAGAATTGCATGATCCGGGTCATCGAAAGAATGAATAATAAAGTGGGCCGCTCCAGGATGATTCTCGTTTTCTGCAAAAACGGCCTGGCTAATCGATGCGGCGAGCGCCTGCCGGCGGAATCCCTGATCGCCACGTCGAACGGTACCTAGCAGAGACAACGCATAGAAAATCGAGACTTCGTGATCATCCGGCCAACGATCATGCATGCGCGCCATATGCTCTGCATACGCGAAATCTCGTTGCAGCTTGTCGCCCGGCGAAAAATAGAGCGTCTCAACGGCAGTCAGGTAGGCCTTTTCTTTTTCGGTTGGCGCCTTGCTCAGCCGGCCCTCAAAATCCGGAGCCAATCTGCTGAGCGCAGCCGACGCTGCATCCATGTCCTGCTGCCTCCAGAGCGGATGATTATCGCTCATCGCCTGGCCCCAGTAGGCCAGCGCAAACTGAGGATCGATTTCCTGCGCTTCTTCAAACGCGAATCTTGCCTTATCGAATTCAAAGCTGTGTAGCGCCGTGACTCCCTTCAGAAAAGCGGACTGCGCCTCGCTTGCACCAGAATTCGGGAACGAAATGTCGCCAAGTTGCTGTTCCTCGGAAATTGCCAAACCTGCGTGCAGTAGCAAAGCAGTCATGCACGTCAATATTCTTCCCACTTTCATTTCTTATTCTCCCAACAATAGTCGCCTATGCCCTATCGTATTGGCTTGGACTGCGGCTGTCCATGCAGCAACCGGGTTCCCTCTGTCGTGCAGGCGTCACAGAGCATTGACCCCGGAACAGGGAGCGTCTTTTTCTACTAAACTATCAGGGTCTTTGACGGCAATATTTGGGGAATCTCAATGGCTGGCGGCTTTGCAAAAGATGGTGCAGTGCAGGATCAGATCGACGCGACCGTCGAGGATGCGGTTAAGCGAGTCCGTGACCGGCTGCCGCATGGCGAAAGCCTGACCAACTGCGAAGAATGTGGCAACGACATCCCGGAGGCCCGTCGGGAGGCAGTCCCCGGGGTACGCCTTTGTGTCAGCTGCCAGGCGGAACAAGACAAGAAAGCGGTCAAAGTCAGCGGCTATAACCGGCGTGGCAGCAAGGACAGTCAGCTAAGGTAAGGCGCCCCGATTGCCAACTGATACTCTTAGGCATCTCATTAGCTACAACAAGACCGTCAGTAAATGACGGCTTAAGGATTTACGATATGTTTGGAAAAAGGTCTAACGTGGCCGGATACACGGCGGTGATCTTGTCCATCATGGCCTGTGTGCTACCGACGCAGTCAAGGGCGCAGGAAATCGATTCTCTTGACGCCATAGAGCGGCGGTTGATTGAGCACTACAACATACGCGAAGGAAATATCGCAATGCGCGACGCGCCGGGTTGGGCGCCGCTCAGGAAAATTGTGGTTCGCGATATATATGGTCCCGGCTCGCTGGGGACTACCGAAGCACGACTGGAGTGGGTATCGAAAGTGGCGCCCGGGGTTGAGTTTGTTGCTGTTGAATCATTGCAGGAAGCAATCGACAAAGAACTCCTGCTCGATGCACAAGCGGTCATTGGTATCGGCTGCAGTCCGGACCTGATTTTTGCGTTTGGCCCGGAGGTTCGCTGGACTCAGTCAAGCAGCAGTGGTGTCGAAGGCTGTTTCTTCAGCAGAGGTGAAGATTCAGTCCGCGCTCACGAAATAATGATAAACAGGAACATTGTATTGACGAGCCAACGGGGCGTGAACTCGATATCAATAGCAGAACATGCGCTCTCGTTGATACTCGCGCTGGTGCAGGGTGTAGACATTCATATTCGCCGGCAGGATCAACACGTCTGGGGCAGAACGTTTACCGACGAAGTCAAGGACAAGAACATCGATTGGGAGTTGGACGACCGAACATTGCTGATCGCAGGATTGGGGACGGTTGGAACAGAGATAGCCCGACGTGCCAACGCACTTGGCATGCGGGTCATAGCGACACGAAACAGCAGTCGTTCGGGGCCTGACTTTGTCGACTATGTGGGGCTTGCTGATGAGCTCAATGAGCTGGCGGCAGAAGCCGACGTTGTGCTCGGCCAGCTACCACTGAATGCTAAAACGATTGGTATATTTAACGCCGAATTTTTCGATGCAATGAAACCCACCGCGTACTTCATCAATATGGGTCGCGGCCGGCACGTGGTAACCGATGACCTGGTCGCTGCCTTAAGAGACGGAAAAATTGCCGGTGCGGCCCTCGAAGCCCTCGAACCAGAGCCATTGCCGGACGACCACCCGCTTTGGGATATGCCACGAGTCATCATTACGCCGCATGTCTCTGACTATTCTGACAAGCACGAAGATACTGTCTGGTACCTGTACCGGGAGAACCTCCGACGCTACATCGCCGGCGACAAACTTCTAAGCGTTATTGACATGGAAAAAGGATACTAGACATTCACTGGCGAAATTTGTGGCGCCTCATTTGTCGCTGGCAGTGGCAAAAAATATTTCGCGAACCAGCAATCCGGCATCGAGGAGCTTAAGACCTGGTCGAAGACTGAGCATCTCGACGATCTGCGATGCCTGGGTGCGCGTCGTCCAGTACCGCAGCCATCGGAGCCATTTCCATGCCATGCTCATCCCCGGCATGTCCGCGCCAGAGCCTGGTATAGGCGATGAGTTGCTTTTCAACATACCAGGATTCCAGTACGGACAGGTTCGGTGCATCCACAGACTGGTTGCCCGCGAGTTCGACGCTATGACAGGTAACGCAGTGACTGAATTTCTGTGGCGCCATTACGATATCGTCAGCCAACGCTGAATTGACAAGTATCAGTACCGCGAGTGCTAACCCGGTTACAGTTTTCATGCTATGCACTTCGCGCGGCGCTGACACGCTGATTAAGATGGTTCAAAGCGTGCTGCGCTGCACTGACTGCCCCTTCCTGCCATGAAGTGTGATAACTAATCTGGTCACCAATCAGGTAGTGACGACGATCCGGTTTCTGCAACAGGCTAAAATATTGATGTCGCGCCTGCTCGCTCCATTCGGCACCGCAACCCATCATAAAATTCATGCGATACCACGGCACGCTGACACCGGACTCGACGTAATCGCCATAGCGAGGATGAACTTTACTGCCCTGCTCCATGGCCAGATCGATGCGCTGCTGTGGCGTCATGCGGATCAGTGCCATCTGGTTCTCGTCCTCAAAAGGATACGCTCCCAGTACCACGCCTTTCTTATCGTTGATGCCCTGGCTGGGATACCAGATTTGCTCGACAGTCTGATTAGTCCAGGTGATGCCGCCATAGATGGCTTCGCGCTCCCAGAAGCGTTCTTTCATCTGTAGCGCAATTTTCATCAACTTGCCCCTGCCAAGCGAAGACAGGCCCGCAAGATACTCCGAGGAAAAGTTATTCTTGATGCCGGGTAGAAGGTGCGCGGGAATGCTCGTCATGCAATAGTCCGCTTCGATTGTCTGCATGGTGCCATCTCGATTGTAAGCGACTGCAACGCCGCCGGTATCCTGCATGATCGACTGCACCGGGGCATTCGTAATAATTTCGCTTTTGATATTCCTTATAAACCCTTTCACAATATTGTCGTTACCGCCGACCGCCTGCATCATTGGCGCGCACAAGTCCCAGCCCTCTGTGTCGCTCATGCGGGACTTCCAGAAGAAGTTTGAAAATAGCGCCTGGAAATCCAGCGGTGTTTTGTATGTGGGCGCTTCGGTCATGCCGCCGGATGCATAGCCCGCTCGTGATGAACCGTCGTATGAGCCGTTCGGCTTAAGGTCACCATACGATCTCATGTACTCAAAAATCAGCTCCGCATCTTCGTCAGAGAATCGTTTATCAAACTCTCCTCTTTTAATGGACTTGGCAACCAGCTCGGTCATGAATCCGCGAGCGCTTGCAACATACTCACCTGCACGAATCGGCTTGCCGTCAGCAAAATTCGGATCGTGTGCCCATGCCTGGCGGTTGCCATCCATGAAGTATTCGAGCGCCACCTCGAGCTCCTGACAATAGCCGAGCAACAATCGATGCTGCGCTGCTATGCGGGCCGGGCCAGCATTGAAGTAGAGGTTCGGATGCGTGTCGAACTCGCACACCTGCCGATGCCCCATTTCATCGATGACATCGCCACCGCGGACCGTAAAATTGCGGCCGCCGATTCGCGGCGAGGCTTCGATCACCGTGACCTCATAGCCCGCTCGTTCCAGCTCATAAGCACATACCAGGCCGGATATACCGGCACCCAGAATGATGACTCTTACCGGATCGCCGGACAGCGCGGTAAGTTTGGCACGTGGCGTCGCCTCGGCCTGAGAAGGTGCAAGACCAAGAAGCATACTGATTTGATAGGCAGTGCCACTGCCAGCCACAGCGCCTACCTTGTTGAGAAATTGCCGTCTTGAGTAGTCCATGCCGCAATCATCCTTGCAACACTGCCGGTGCGTCAACAGCTCCCGGTCTTATTGCATCTGCTCGAGAACCGCCCGGCCCAGAATGCCGTAAGGATTGGCAAGGGTTTCGATGACTTCAAAGTGATTGTAGTTTTCGGCCACTATCAGCTGCACGTGCTTACCGGAATCCGCAACAGCCTTGGCGACGTCTCGTGACTGGCGTTTGAATTCTGGCGTTTCGTAACTGCCATAAGCGACAATTAGCGGAGCATTAAGTTTGTCGAGATGCCGTATCGGACTGAATGCATCTTCCATCTCGTCTGTGAACCTGATGTACTCGCCACGGGAAGAGAGCCGGACAGGCTTCAAATCAAATATCCCGCTGCAACATAGCCCACCCTTGATAATGTCGGCCGGCAGGCCGACTTCTTTCTGCCAATCTGTCGTCAGCATGACACCGGCCAGGTGGCCACCGGATGAATGACCGGACAAGTAGATTCGATCAGCATTCCCGCCAAATTCTTTGGCATTGCGATATACCCAGGCGACCGCCTGGCGCAACTGATCGACGATAGGGTACAGACTATCGTCGGTGTCCTGCACCCAACTGAAGTCCGGAACAACATAATGCACGCCGGCATTGTTAAAGAGCTCTGCTGGAAATCCATAACTTTCAGCCGTGCCCTGTTGCCACGCGCCACCATGAATAAAGATATGCACCGGGGCATCAGGATGTGTCGTCGGATAGACATCCAGTGACTCAACCGGTTTGCTGCCGTACGCGAATCGCAATGGTTCGCCCAGACGCTTCCGTACCAGGGCGCTGTTCGTACGATAACGAGCAATTACCTGCTGGATATTTGGCGCGTACAAGAACTGTGAGTAGGCCTTGTCAAGTTCCTGCTGGTCCATATCGAGCCAGACAATCGGACCTTTGACAGGTGTATCCGCAAACGCCGCCAGCGAACCCGATAGCGTTGTTGCAGTGCCGAACGCCAGATTCTTAAGAATCGCGCGGCGTGTGATCGAAGGAAATTTGGCATTCATTGCACGGT
>Ga0255041_10000108_pt1 | contig 11556 bp, 7 predicted proteins | sample BC1_12_3_MG_FD_188630 | JGI IMG/M metagenome (GOLD analysis project Ga0255041, IMG submission 188630) | Seawater microbial communities from Strait of Georgia, British Columbia, Canada - BC1_12_3 | ecosystem: Environmental > Aquatic > Marine > Strait | place: Canada: British Columbia | collected... | reverse complement strand
GATCTGGATCACGTCGATGCCGAGCTCCGCGGCACGGCTACGATCGACCCGCACCGAAAACTCCTGGCGCACTTCCTCGGCGCTGTGCTTGACGTTGCGCAGCCCGGCGTGGCGGCGCAGGCGTTCCGCGAGGCGATCGCCGATCCCGGCGAGGACCGCAAGATCGGGGCCCTGCACACGCACGCTGATCTCCTCTTCTGCGCGCGAGGTGCGCAGCCCGCGCACCCCCGCGGGCCGTGCAAAGACCTTTACGCCTGCGAGTTGTGCGCGCCCCACCGCGCGCATATAACCCGCGACCCAGGCCTCGACGCTGCGTCCACGCTCGATCACCGGTACGAGCTGGATCGAGAGGGTGCTGCGGTTTGGGCGCTCGCGCTGCGTGCGCCCGAAGATGAAGCCCCCCGCGATCACCGAGATACCCTCGACGTCGCCCTGGGCGATGGCAACTTTTTCGAGGCGGCGCACCGTCTGGTCCATCTGCTCGAGCGCGCCACCCGGGTCGGCGAGCACGTAGGCCCGCACGCGGCCATCGTCCATCGTCGGCAGGAAGGCCTGCTTTCCCGTGAGTTGAAGGAACAGCGCAGCTGATCCGACCAGCAGCGCGAGTGCGACGACCACGGCGACGAGCGGCGCGCGCGTGGTCGCCGATACCACCGGGATATAGAGCGCCCGTACGCCGGCCACCAAACGTCGAACGAGCCGTGTCACGGCCGAGGGCTGCACCGGCCTGCCGCGCGCGGCGAGCGCCGGCACCAGCGTCACCGCGACCGCGAGCGAGGCGACGATCGCCGCCGAAATCGTGAAGATCAGTTCGCGAAACAGGAGCCCGACGAGTCCGCTGATGAACAGGAACGGCACCACCGCCGCGAGGTTGGTCGAGGTCGCCGCAATGATCGGGCTGTTGACCTCGGCCGCTGCGTTCGATGCCGCATCGAGGCCCTGTTCGCCTTCACTCTGATGGCGCTCGATGTTCTCGAGCATCACGATCGTATTGTCGACCAGCATGCCGACGCCGAGCGCAAGTCCGCCCAGCGTCATCAGGTTCAGCGACAGCCCGCCGAGCGCCATGATGACAAAGGTGATCATGATCGAGATCGGAATTGCCGACCCGATGATCAGCGTACCGCGCAGGCTGCCGAGGAAGGAATAGACGACCAACATCGCAAGGACAGCGCCAACCAAGGCCGCCGTCGCCGCATTGTCGAGCGCCTGCCGCACGAAAACCGACTGGTCCGAGACCTTGTCAACGCGCACGTCCTCGGGCACGAGCCGACGCTCGGCGAGTTCCGAGAGTCGCGCGTTGACGACGTTGGCGACGTCCACCGTATTCGCGGTCGGTTGCTTCTGCACCGAAATACGCACGCCCGGCGTGCCGTTGTAGCGCACCCGAATACGCTCGTCCTCGTTCGTGTCGATCACCTCGGCAACCTCGGACAGCGGCACCGAGCTGCCGTTTGCGAGGCGGATCGGCAGCGCCGCGAGCGAGGCGACGTCCTGCACCCGACCCGTGGTCCGGCTGGTGTACTGTTGTCCGGCCATTTGCAGCCGTCCGGCCGGGGCGTCAACGTTGCCGCGCTGGATCGCGGCGACCAGGTCGTCGATCGACAGGCCGAGGCCCGCAAGCCGGCGCTGGTCGGGCAGCACGTGCACCTCGCGCACCAGCCCGCCGCCCACCTCGACCGCGGCCACGCCCGGCAGGTTGAGGAAGTGCTTCGCAAACACGTCGTCGGTCCAGGTGCGCAAGTCGGTCATGCTGCGCAGCGACGAGCTGACGACGAATTCCATTACCGGGATCTGCGCAGGGTCGCGCTTGAAGATGATCGGCGGATCGATTGTCGACGGCAGAAAGCGTTTCGCGCGGTCGAGCCGCGTGCTTGCGTCGCGCAGCGCAACATCGATGTCCTTGCCATACTCGAAATAGAGCTCAAGCGCCGCGGTACCCTCCGTCGTGGTCGACTCGACGCCGATCGAGTCCTCGGTAATCGCCAGCTGTTCCTCGATCTGGCGCGTCACCTGGTCTTCCATGATGTTGGTCGGCACCGACGGCTCGAGAATACGTACGCCGATCTGCGGGTAGATCAGCTGCGGCAGCAGGCTGATCGACAGCCGGTTTACCGCGAAGAGCCCGAGCACGATTGCAGTGAGCGTCAGCATGATCGTGCTGACCGGGTGGTGGATGCACCAGACCGCAATGCCGCCACGGCGCATGGGAATCAGCCTTCCTTGGCCGCCGCCTTGCGCGGCGCGTCCGCCTTGGGCGCCCTGCGCTCCGGCGAAATCAGCTTCACCTTCTGCCCGGACTTGAGACCGATGAATCCCCGGCTCACGATGCGCTCGCCGGCTTCGAGGCCGGCGCGCATCTCGACGCGATCCGCGAGGCGCAGCCCGCTCGTCACGCCCCGGCGCTCGACGGTGCCGTCGTCGCGGTAGACCATGACGTATTCACCCTGCGCATCGCGCTGCAACGCCGAGAGCGGCACGCTCAGCTGCTCGTTCACGCCGGTCGAGAGCACGACGCGACAGAACTGGCCGGCGCGCGCCTCGGGCGGCACCGGGTCGAGTACCACCTCGACCCGGCCGGTGCGGGAACCCGGATCGATCGCCGGGTGGATCCGCGCGATCCGGCCTTCGTGAAGCCGGTCGCCAAGCGCATCGATGCGCACGGTGGCAACGTCGCCGATCTTCAGGTGAGGCAGGATGAGTTCGGACACCGTCACGTCGGTAATCAGCTTGGACGGATCAATCACGGTCAGTAGGTGCGTATGGCGCGGCGTCGCGTTGCCGGGTTCGGCAAGTCGATGCGAGACCACGCCGTCGAACGGTGCGGTGATCGTCGTATTCTCCACGCGGGTGGCAAGCAGGCGCTCTTCCGCGCGCGCCACCTCGTACACCGTCGCGGCACGCGAAACGGCATCGGCGCTGACGAAGCCCTTGGCCTTCATCTGGCGGTTGCGCTTGTAATCGAGCTCGGCCTGCTTGCGCGTGGCCGCGGCCTTGTCGAGTTGCGCGCGAAGGATGCGATCGTCGAAGCGTGCGAGCACATCGCCGGCGGCGACGCGGTCGCCCTCGCGTACCCGCAGCTCGGTGAGCCGACCCTCCTCCTCATTGACGAGCTTTACCTCGTGCAGCGCGCGCAGGCTCCCGGCGCGGCGCGCGGTGTAGGCGAGACGCCCGGGCTGGATCTCGAACAATTCGACCAGGTGTGGGGGCCGCGCGCGCTTTCCGGGCTTGCTGTTCGTCTCCGCGCCGCAGCCCGCGAGACCGACCACCAGCGCGAGCACCGCAACGGCGGACCCGATCGGCCTCAGGGACAGTAAAGACTGACGCATACGGCAGACATTATGCCGCGCAGCAGGGGATTTCTTAAGGCTTTACGAATCGCAAGGTCATGCGATCGCTCTCGCCGATCGCAAGGTACTTCGCACGGTCCACGGCCTTCAGACGCAACGTCGGCGGCAATGTCCAGACCCCCTTGGGGTGATCGGTCGTGTCGCGCGGATTGGCATTGATCGCCGAGCGGGCGTCGAGCCGGAAGCCCGCGGCCTCGGCAAGCCCAATCACGTAGTCCTCGGTCATGTAGCCGCTGCGTTTCATCGTCTCGAGCGAAGTCCCCGCACGCGCCCGATGTTCGACCACGCCGAGGACTCCGCCCGCCTTCAGCGCGGCGTAGAACGCGCGAAACATCGCCCGGTCGGTGCCCGACTTGGTCCAGTTGTGCACATTGCGAAAGGTGAGCACGAGATCGGCCGAGCCCTGCGGGGCGATCGCGACGTGCTGCGGCGGATCGAGTTCGGTGACCACGACGCGGCCATAGCGTTCGGGCTGCGCGGCAAGCTTTGCAAGGAACCGCCGGCGAAGCTTCGGGCGGTAGGGACGACTGTTGTCGTCGCGGTGGTAGTGCGCCGCGATGTAGCGGCCGTGATCGTTAAGCGCCGGCGCGAGGATCTCGGTGTACCAGCCGCCGCCCGGCCAGACCTCGACGATCTGCAAATCGAGTTTGAAGCCGAAGAACAAAAGCGTTTCCTTCGGATGGCGGTAGCGGTCGCGCGCCGTGTAGGCGGGCGTGCGGTGCGCGCCGGCGATCGTGCGCTCGAGAACCGCAGCCGAGGCCTCGTCCGCGGGCGGCGTGGACGGAGAACCCGCACACCCGGCGAGGAGGCCGGAGAGCAGCATCCAGGAGACGCCCAGGCACTTCATCAGTCTCAGGGGGCGTCGCACGGCGTGCATCGCTATGTCCTTCGCGGTCCCCGCCCTCTCGCTGTGGCGCACGGCGCTGAGTGCCGCCAGCGCCGCCGGCGCCTCAGGCGCCGTAGGCCCCGACGATCGTGATCGACGAAACGTTCTGGCTCGGGAAGCCCCCGAGGTTGTGCGTCATGCCAAGCACCGGGTCGGCGCGCTGGCGCTCGCCCGCGCGGCCGTTGAGCTGGAGGTACATCTCGTAGAGCATGCGCAGGCCCGAGGCGCCAATCGGATGGCCGAAGCATTTCAGGCCGCCGTCAATCTGGCAGGGCACCTTGCCCGAGGCGTCGTAGAACCCGTCGAGCACGTCGTTAATCGCCTTGCCTTCGGCGGAAATGCCGAGATCCTCCATCGTCACCAGCTCGGTAATCGAAAAGCAGTCGTGCACCTCGAACATCGAGACCTGCTTGCGCGGATCCGAGATGCCGGCCTCCTTGTAGGCGCGCGCCGCGGCGGCGCGTGTGGTCGCGAAATACGACCCGTCCCAATCGTTGTACTGCACTTCCTGGCCGTTTGAGACCGCGAGCTGCAGCGCCTTCACGCCGACGAGGTTTTTCTTGCCCAGCCCACGCGCGATATCGGGGGTCGTGACGATCGCCGCCGCCGAACCATCGGACACGCCACAGCAGTCGTACAGTCCCAGCGGGTCCGCGATCATCGGTGCGTTCAGGACGGTTTCCTCGGTGATCCGGTTGCGCAGGTGCGCCTTCGGGTTCTTCGCGCCGTTGTCGTGGCTCTTGACGGAGATGTGGGCCATCGCGCGCTTTAGGTCCTCCTGGTTCACGCCGTGCTTCGCCCGGTAGGCCGCCGCGAGCTGGGCGAACGAGCCGGGCGCGGAAATGTTCGCCCAGGTCATGCTTTGCAGGGCGCCGCGTCCGCGCTGCGGCAGACCGCCGTAACCGGTGTCCTTCAGCTTCTCGACGCCAAGCGCGAGCGCGATGTCGACCGCACCCGACGCGACGGCATACACCGCGCCGCGGAACGCCTCGGTGCCGGTCGCGCAATAGTTCTCGACGCGCGTGACCGGGATGTAGGGCAGACGCAGAGTCATCGCGAGCGGCACGCCGGATTTACCGACATGCTGCTCTTCGATCGCGGTGCCGAACCACGCCGCCTCGATCTGCTTGCGCTCGATGCCCGAGTCCTTCAGCGCTTCCTCGAACGCATCGACCATCAGGTCTTCGGCGTTGCGGTCCCAGTGCTCGCCGAACTTCGAGCACCCCATGCCGAGCACCACTACCTTGTCTTTGATTCCGGTCGCCATATAAACCTCCGAAAAAGCTGAAAAGGGGCCAAAAGGGGTCAGACCCCTGTGGGTAAGTAAGATTCACACTTATCCACAGGGGTCTGACCCCATTTCGTCGTCCCGAAGTTATCCACAGGGGTCTGACCCCATTGATCGTTTTCCCTAACCCTCCGCCGGCGCGGCCTTCCAGAAGTAGCGCACAAAGCCGCGCGACGGGTCCACTTCCTTGATGCGGAACATCATCCGCATGGGTATGCCAACCTCGAGTTTACCGCCGTCGATGTCGGCAAAGTCGGCCATCATGCGCCCGCCCTGGTCGAACTGGATCATGCCGTAGTAGGCCGGGGGATCCGGACAGTAGGTGAGCACATCGGCGGTGTAGGACATCACCTTCCCCGACAGGTCCGCGAACGGCTGGTCGTCCTGCGAATCGAGCGCATTGCACTCTGGATTCACGCAATAGCGGGCGCGGGGATACTGGAAGGTGCCGCAGCTGCGGCAGCGTCCGCCGACCAGGCCTTCGATCATCTCGCGGTTGCGGTAGAGCACGGTGAGCGGCGTACCCTTTTCGGTCTCCGCGCGCATGCCGCGCTCCAAATTGATATGGTCGTTGAAGGCGAGGAAACGCTGGTACTGCACCTCCTCTTTGCGCCGGGCAAGTGATCCCTTGACCCCGCCTCGCGCCGCCAGGCCCTTGACCGCGTCGGTGACCTCGAACACGAGCGCATCGCAGCCTTCGCCGAAGGCCGCAACCAGGATTCGGTCGCCCGGCTTGGCCTCTTCGAGCGCTGCAGTGAGCATCACGAGCGAATGCGCCGCGCCGGTATCGCCGCACACCGCGGCCAGGTTGTCGCGCACTGCCGCATCGGGAATCCCCATGCGCTTGGCGAGCGCCGGCGTGACCCGCGCGAGCGTGCACGGCATGCAGAAGTGGTTGATCGCGCCGGCCTCGAGCCCTGCGGATTTGAGCGCCGCCGCCACCGCCGCGGGCACGATCTTCATGTAGCCCTCGTCGCGGATCCAGCGCTCCTCCCAGGCATAGTCGTGCGCGTGATCGCGGCCGCGGAACTGGTGGACGAAATCCACGGTTTCGGTATGCGCGGCAAGCAGCCGCGCGATTGGCTTTCCGCGTCCGACGAGCAGCGCCGCGGCCCCGTCACCGTAGTGCATCTCCTGGGTACTCGCCGCCTTCGCCAGCCGATGCTCGCCTGTGGCGAGCAGCGTCGTCGCGCCGCCGGCCGCCGCATCGAACGCTGCGACCAGCGCCGTGGTCGCGGCGCGCAGGCTGCCGCCGACGTCCATCGAGCGCAGCGCCGCCTGCAGGTTGAGCGCAGTGGCGACGATCGCCGCATTTTGCCGATCGTCGAAGGGATACGTCGTCGACGCAAGCGTAAGCGCCGCGATCGACTTGCGGTCGACGCCGGTCAGGCAATCGCGCGCGGCCTCGACGGCCATGGTGACCGCATCCTCATCCCAGTTCGCCATCGACCGCTCGCCGCGGCCAAGGCCCTTGAGTGCCGGCGCGAACCAGGCATTCGCTTCGGCGATCGCCTTGCGCTGCAGACGCCGTCGCGGGATGTAGGCGCCGTATGAAAGAATTCCGAGATCGTTTGCCATGGCGTGCTTCGCGTTCAGTGGTTGTCTTCTGTAGGTCCTGCGATGGAGCGGAGTGTGACGCCGCCGGCGCCGGTCAGGCGGCTGCGCGTCTTGACTTCAGCTGTGCAGCCCTGAACACTCCCGCGCTCACAAGACTCTATCTTCGCACACGGCAAACGGAGACTGCGCGGTGTTTCACCCCTTTCACCACGCCCGGACGAGTCCCGGAAAACCCGCCACCATCATGGCGCGATCGGGTGAGGTCGTGACCTACGCCCAGCTCGAAGACCGCTCGAACCAGGGCGCGCAACTCTTTCGCAGCCTCGGCCTGCGGCGCGGCGACGCAATCGCGTTGATGCTGGATAACAATGCGCGTTACTTCGAGATCTGCTTTGCCGCACAGCGCGCGGGGCTGTTTTTCACCGCGATGAGCACCCGCCTCTCGGCACAGGAAGCCGAATACATCATCGGCGACTGCGGTGCAACGCTGCTGATCGTCTCCGCGAGCCTGGCGGGACAGGCCGCCGAACTGCTCGACAGGAACCCGGTGGTGACGCAGCGCTTCGCAGTCGGCGGCGCGCTGCCCGGGCATGCGGCCTGGGAGGCCGCAGTTGCTGCGCAGCCCGCCACGCGCATCGCCGACGAAAGCGCGGGGCGCGACATGCTCTATTCGTCGGGGACGACAGGGCGCCCCAAAGGCGTCAAAACCGAATTGCTCGACGAGGCGATCGACGCGCCCGGCCCACTAATGAACGTCGCGGCCACACTCTACGACCTTGGCAGCGAGTCGATCTACCTATCGCCCGCGCCGCTTTATCATGCGGCGCCGTTACGCTTCAACATGACGGTGCTGCGCCTCGGCGGTACCTCGGTGGTCATGGAGCACTTCGACGCTGAAGAAGCGCTTGCGCTGATCGAACGCCACCGCGTCACGCACAGCCAATGGGTACCGACGATGTTCGTGCGCATGCTGAAGCTGCCGCCCGACATTCGCGCGCGCTATGACCACGCGTCACTGCGCGTCGCAATTCACGCCGCGGCGCCCTGCCCGGTCGAAGTGAAGCAAAGCATGATCGACTGGTGGGGCCCGGTGCTCTACGAGTATTACGCCGGCACCGAAGGCAATGGCTTTGTCGCCTGCACTTCCGCGGAATGGCTCGCGCATCGCGGCACCGTGGGCCGCGCACTGGTCGGCGAACTGCGCATTGTCGACGAGGACGGCAAGGGTCTTCCGCAGGGCGATACCGGAACGATCTACTTCGCTGACGGGCCAGCGTTCGAGTACCACAACGACCCCGAAAACACCGCGGGCTCACGCAGCCCGGAGGGCTGGTCGACGCTCGGTGATGTCGGCTGGATCGACGTAGACGGTTATCTGTACCTCACTGACCGCAAGCACTTCATGATCATCTCGGGCGGCGTGAACATCTACCCGCAGGAGATCGAGAACCTCCTCGTCACCCATCCCAAGGTGGCTGATGTCGCAGTGATCGGCGTGCCAAACGAGGAGTTCGGCGAGGAGGTCAAGGCGGTTGTCCAGCCGATGAACCCGCAAGAGGCTGGACACGCGCTGGGTGAGGAACTGATCGCCTTCTGCCGCGCGAACCTGTCGCACCTGAAATGCCCGAAGTCGGTCGATTTCGAGGCCGAACTCCCGCGCCATCCAACCGGCAAGCTTTACAAGCGCCTGCTACGCGACCGGTATTGGAAGCAAAAGGCGTCAGGATCCTTTTGAAGGGTTCCTGACAGCTTTTCGATCAGCGCCCCTTCCATAGGGGTTTTCGCTTTTCGGCAAAGGCGAGCGGACCCTCCACCGTATCCTCGCTCCGCGTCATGTCGACGTAGGCCGGATAGTCGAGGTTGTGGGTCGCCATTTCGAGCGCAGGCACATCGAGCGATCGCATCACCACTTGCTTGGTCGCCCGAATGCTCATCGGCGAGCATTCGAGAATCTGCTCCGCCCAGCGGCGTGCCTCGATCATGAGCTGGTCGTGGGTCGCAACGGCAGTGACGAATCCGAGCCGATGGCCCTCCTCGGCGCTCACCCTGCGTCCAGTCAGCATCATGCCCATCGCCTGCTTAAGCGCAATCTGGCGCGACAGGCGCTGCAGCCCGCCCGCCCCGGCGGCCAGGCCAACGCGGGGCTCCGGCAGCGCGAAGCTGGCGCGGTCGGAGGCGACGATGAGGTCGCAGGCGAGCGCGATCTCGAAGCCGCCGCCCATCGCAACACCGTTCACCGCGGCGATCACCGGCTTGACGAGGTCGTGGCGATTGGTCAGGCCACCGAACCCCTTGGGCGGGTGCTGCGGGCGCTCGCCCGTCTTCGCGCGCTGCGCGGCGTGATACTTGAGGTCGTTGCCGGCGCAAAACGCCTTGTCCCCGGCGCCGGTGATGATTGCGACCCACAGCTCGGGGTCAGACGCGAAGCTGTCGAACGCGTCCGAAAGTTCCTGGTTCGCCATCGGGTGCAGTGCGTTGTATACCTCGGGCCGGTTGATCGTGATCACCATCAAGCGGCCGTCGCGTTCGACCTTGCTGTACTCGCTCATCGTCGTTCCTCCTTCGCTCCGTGGCACCGTCGCCTTGAATCGTGGGCCTATCGTATGCTTCCGATCCCCGCTCCGCACCGGCAGATTCGCTGATGTCAGACTCGATCCGTCCCTACCGCATCGAAATCCCCGATGCGGACATCGCCGACCTGAAACGCCGACTCGAGGCCACGCGCTGGCCCGAGCGCGAGGCGGTCGACGACTGGTCGCAGGGCACGCCGCTCGCCTACCTGCAGGCGGTCTGCGCCACCTGGGAAAAAGCCTACGACTGGCGCGCCACCGAAACGCGCCTGAACCGCCTGCCGCAGTTCGTCACCGCAATCGACGGCGTCGACATCCATTTCGTCCACCTGCGCTCGACGCAGGAACAGGCGCTGCCGCTCGTGATGACGCATGGCTGGCCGGGTTCGATCGTTGAGTTTCTCAAGGTCGTCGAACCGCTCGTCGAGCCGACCGCGCACGGCGGCAGCGCCGAAGAGGCATTTCACCTGGTCCTGCCGACAATCCCGGGTTACGGCTTTTCGGGCAAGCCGGCGCGCACCGGCTGGGGCGTCGAGCGCATTGCGCGCGCTTGGTCGGAACTCATGCGTCGCCTCGGCTACGCAAGCTACGTCGCGCAGGGCGGCGACTGGGGCGCGTCGGTTACGACCTGGATCGGCAACCAGGACCCGGCGCATTGCCGCGGCATCCACGTCAACATGCCGATCGTCGCGGTCGACAAGGCGACGCTCGCCGATCTCACCGCGCAGGAAAAATCCGCAATCGAAGGTCGAAAGTACTACGCCGACTGGGATTCCGGCTATTCGAAACAGCAGAGCACCCGCCCGCAATCGGTCGGTTACGGTCTGGTCGATTCGCCTGCCGGGCTCGCGGGATGGATCCTCGAGAAGTTCCAGGCTTGGACCGACTGCGACGGCCATCCTGAAAATGTCTTGAGCCGCAACGAACTGCTCGACAACCTGATGTTCTACTGGCTGCCGGGCACCGGCGCCTCGTCGGCGCGCCTGTACTGGGAAAGCTTCAGCCGCACGCCGCTCGATCCGGTACAGGTGCCCACCGGCTGCAGCCTGTTTCCGAAGGAAATTTTCCGCGCTTCACGTCGCTGGGTCGAGAAACGCTACACCAATGTCGTCTACTGGAACGAACTCGAGCGCGGCGGGCATTTTGCCGCGTTCGAGCAGCCCGACGTCTTCGTGCGCGAACTGCGCGCCTGCTTCCGCCACATGCGCGGGCGCAACGGCGGTTAGACCGGAGTCTGTGCCCCGACGGTAAGGCGGCGCATGTGGCGGCGCTGGCCGTGGTAATCGTTGATCGCACTGTGCTGGGTGCAGCGGTTGTCCCACACCGTCAGCGTGCCGGGCGTCCAGCGCACCCGGCAGGTGAATTCCGGCCGCGTCTGCTGTGCCTGCAACCAATCGATGACCGGAGCGCTTTTGGCTTCGCTCATGTCGCGGAAGCGAATGGTATGGGTCCGGCTGAGATACAACGCCTTGCGGCCCGACTCCGGATGGGTGCGCGCCACCGGGTGCTCGGCTTCGAGCGCGTCCGCGCGATCGGTATCGTGAATCTTCATTGCGCCGATGTTCCGGTGCATCGCGCTGCGGCCGCCGCCGGATTTCAGTGCCGCACTGTTGACGCCCACCAGCCCGTCGACCAGGCGCTTCATGCCGTCCGATAGCGCGTCGTAGGCAGCGCCCGTGCTGGTGAACAGCGTGTCGCCGCCACGGGTCGGCGTCTCGACCGCATAGAGCAAGGTCGCAAGCGGCGGTTGCGGCAAATAGGTTGTGTCCGAATGCCAGTCGCCGCCGAAATTCGTCGTCTCGTCGGGCTCCTTGATGACCTCGAAGACGAAGGGATAGCCGTCCATCCCGGTGACGAAGGGATAGTGGCAGGGCGCACCGAAGCGCTCGCCCACGGCCATCAGAT
>Ga0255041_10000106_pt1 | contig 11568 bp, 10 predicted proteins | sample BC1_12_3_MG_FD_188630 | JGI IMG/M metagenome (GOLD analysis project Ga0255041, IMG submission 188630) | Seawater microbial communities from Strait of Georgia, British Columbia, Canada - BC1_12_3 | ecosystem: Environmental > Aquatic > Marine > Strait | place: Canada: British Columbia | collected... | reverse complement strand
GATCTGGCCATTATCTTCCGGCAGGTCCAGTCCCTCACGGGCAACATCAGCAAATGTTTTTCCTTCGTACTCGGTCAGTCCGTCAACAAGCCATGGGTCGATCCGGTCACTTAGCAGCAGTACTTCGATACCCTTGTCGGAGAGACCCTCGATATGCGGACTGCCGGCCGCATTCGCGTGATTCTCCGCGAGGATGTAGTAGATCTTGTCCTGATCCTTGCCTGCCCGACCGATATAGTCATCCAGAGACTGATCTTGTTGCTCGTTACCCGAGTTGCTTGTTGCAAAACGCAGCAATTTCGCGATCTTGTCCTTGTTCGCATGATCTTCGACGACGCCTTCCTTGAGCACCTGCCCGAATTCGACCCACAGTTTGCTGAAGTCATCGGGCGAGTTTGCCGCCATCTTGCTGATCATGTCGAGAACCCGGCGCGCAAGTGCTCCACGCATCGCAGTCAATTCCGAGTTTTGCTGCAATAACTCCCGCGAAATGTTCAGCGGCAGATCCGAGGAGTCGACAATACCTTTGACGAATCGCAAATAAAGTGGCAGGAATTGCTCCGCATCATCCATGATGAAGACGCGCTGCACATACAGCTTCAAGCCACGTGGCGCGTCCCTATTCCACATGTCGAACGGCGCATTCGCCGGGATATACAACAGACTCGTGTACTCGCGTTTTCCCTCAACCCGGTTATGACTCCATGTCAGAGGATCAGCGAAGTCGTGTGACAGGTGTTTATAGAATTCCTTGTACTCGTCATCGGCGATCTCGGAACGGGAACGAGTCCAGAGTGCCGTTGCCGCATTGACGACCTTGGGCTCCTCTTTGTCTTCTGTATTACCCGCGAGCGTGACCGCGAATGCGATATGGTCTGAGTACTTTCGAATAAGGCTTTCGATGCGCAGTGGCTCCACGAATTCCGATTCAGTATCCTTCAGGTGCAGGGTCACGGCCGTGCCGCGATCGTTGCGCTCGATATTCTCGATCGTAAATTCGCCTTCCCCATCAGATTCCCAACGAACACCTTCCGTGGATGCAAGGCCCGCTCGGCGTGACTCGACGACAACCTTGTCAGCGACGATGAATGCCGAATAGAAACCGACACCAAACTGGCCGATCAGCTGTGCGTCCTTTTGCTCGTCTCCCGTCATTTGCTGCAGGAACTCCGACGTACCCGAGCGGGCGATCGTACCGAGATGTTCGACGAGTTCGTCGCGCGACATGCCAATGCCATTGTCGATGATCGTGATCGTATTCTGCTCTTTGTCGGACTCGATTCGAATCTCCAGATCAGGGTTTTCGCTCAACAGATCCGGTGCTGCGAGTGCCTCAAAACGCAACCTGTCGGCAGCATCCGAAGCGTTGGAGATCAATTCCCGAAGGAATATCTCCTTGCTGCTGTACAACGAGTGGATCATCAGCTTCAAGAGCTGACGTACTTCGGTCTGAAAGCCGAGTGTTTCCCGGCCAGTTGCGGTGCTCACGCCTCAATCTCCCACGTATCGATCATGTCATGCGTGCCGACAAAAGCGGCCGCATCAGATCAGACACGATAGGGGCTTGTCAGGCTATTTCAAGTCGGGGCGAGGTTACTGAGTGATACAGCCAGCAAACGGTCAGGATCAACGCCACTCCCAGTGCCAGCGGCCGGTGGACCAACGCCAGAAAAACGCCGCCGACCTGGATTGCCAGGGCGATGCACGCAAAAATTAGTGAATAGAGCGTTTTGCGGACCCGCTCGCTGACCAGACCGACCATGGAAATCAGATCATCGAGATCATCAAGAAGTTGAACCAGTCGTTCCATAAGTGATACCTAGCGAACGATGGACAACAGTGGTGCTGTGTTCTTTGTTTTGCCCGAACTGTTGTCCGCCTCATCGAGGGCCGCATCGTTTGACTGTTTCGCGTGAGCGATCGCTCGGTGAAACAACTCCCAACGTTGCCTTGCGGATTCATCCTTGAGGGCAACAAATGGCGATTCTGCTTCCTTGCACTTGTTTGACATACTATTTCAATCGCAAAAGTAAGGCCAGTGAGGGCGACTATAGTTTGCTCATCGATATGCCGACGTGAGGCAGATCACAGCTTGATTTAGAATATTCAGATTGGCGGTCCGGATAGTGAAAAATTAGACGCAGGTCCGTTCCGAAACGATGCCATGTCACCCTTTCAGGAGTGATTACGATCAGAAGATGAACGAACCTGACGCACAAAAAAAACGCCGGCTTTGCCGGCGCATTTCAGACATAATCTGTTGGCTGCCGAGATCTATGAAACGTCATCGCCTGAGTCGGGATCCCAATCGCGTTTCACTTGTTCCGACCAATTGCGGTAGCCCTTCCAGGTATACAACGACGGATCGATTCCAACACGCCGTCCGCGGGGAGCAGGCGCTTTCGAAATCCATTGACGATATTGCTGCCATCCATCTGCATCATTCGCTGCAGGTGCTTGTGGCGTCACGGGGTCGTTTGCTTCGTCGGTTTGCGACTCGGCAACCGTGCTGTAGTCGTCCACCCATTTAAAGCGTTTGTTATCCGGCATCTCTGGGCCCAGTCAGTCCTTTGAGTGAATGCTATGCGTCGAGTGGCACAAATCACAGGAACTGCATCACAATGCCGATCGGCATTTTTTATATATTTTTCAGTGGGTTAGCCGGCGCTTTACTTAATAAGGCGCACTGACCGGCAATTATTTGTCGCGATTTGACAATAAGCAGACAGTGATCATTACGCCTGATCTCATACGATCAGCTCACTCGATAACACGGCGAGTAATCATTGCCGGAAATTTTCATGCGTTTTTGAGCAACGAATGCGGCGAGTAGTTTGTCGAGCAAGCCCATGATGCTTGCCGATCCATTGATCTCGAACAATCCTTGTTCGTCGATCAGTGCTGCGGTGTCTTCGCGAACGTTTCCGGACACTATTCCGGAGAAAGCACGACGCAGATTTGCCGCAAGTATGTGTTTCGGCAACTCCTTATTAATTTCGAGTGTGCTCATCGCAGCATGCGTTGCGGCAAACGGTCGTTGGAATTCCTTATCAATCACAAGGCGCCAGTTGAAATAGTACGCATCTCCATGTTGTGTACGAAAGTCCTGAACGTCGTTCAAGCCTGCACACATCGCACGAGCCACCGCGCGTGGATCATCGATTATGATCTTGTAACGTTGTTGCACTTCGTTGCCGAGCGTCGCGGCAACGAATTCATCGATTTGTCTGAAGTACGGTTCCGCCGAAGCCGGTCCCGTCATGATCATCGGCATCGGTTGATTTCGATTTTCGGGATGCAAGAGTACGCCAAGCAGATAAAGAACCTCTTCGGCGGTTCCAACGCCCCCCGGGAAAATGACAACGCCATGGCCGACACGCACGAATGCTTCGAGGCGTTTCTCCATATCGGGCATGATGACAAGTGAATTTACAATCGGGTTGGGTGATTCGGCGGCGATAATGCCCGGCTCAGTAATTCCGACGTACCGACCTTTACGTATGCGCTGCTTGGCGTGACCGATCGTCGCCCCCTTCATTGGACCTTTCATCGCGCCTGGTCCACATCCGGTACACATATTGAGCCCGCGCAGACCAAGTTCATAGCCAACCATCTTGGTGTAGTCGTACTCTGCCCGGCTGATTGCGTGACCGCCCCAGCAAACAGCCAGGTTCACGTCGGCCGGAAGCTGCAACAACCCGGCGTTGCGGACGATGTGAAAGACCGCATCCGTTATGCCATCGCCGGCCTTGAGATCGAAACGACCACGATCGACGACCTCATTTCGTGTGTAAACGATATCCCGCAGCACGGCAAACAACAGCTCACGGATGCCCCGTATCATTTTGCCATCGACAAACGCTTCGCCAGGTGCGCCTTGCAGCGACAACTTGAGGCCGCGGTCCTGCTGAATGAAGCCGATGCTGAAGTCCTTATAGCGCTCGAGCAAGGCGCGTGCATCATCAGTCTGATTGCCCGAATTCAATACGGCGAGCATGCAACGGCGTATTAGCTTGTACAGGCCTCCCTCACCGCTCGAGCGAAGCTGATCAACTTCGAGCTGCGATAAAACCTCGAGGCTACCCTCAGGGCGCACCTCGGCATCAACAGTTTCTGAAATGGTCAAGAGTCGCTCGGTCAGGGCAGAATTTCTATGGGCGTATCGTTGTCCGTCATCAGCCAGATATCAATCATGTCGGAATTTGACACGGCGATACACCCATTCGTCCAGTTCTGGGTCCGATAGTACGCTTCGGATCTCGTCGGAGAGTTTGGCTGACCATGAATCATAATCGCACCGCCCGGGTCCAGGCCCTGAGATCGTGCTTCACGGATATCCTGGCGGTTCGGATAAGACACGTGTATCGACAAGAAGTATTCACTGTCCGGATTTCGTTTGCCGAGAAAATACTGTCCTTCCGGCGTCCTGAAGTCACCTTCGTACTGTTTGTCGCCGTTTGGGCGAATTCCTAATGCGATGTCGAATATTCGAAACGACTCACCATCTCTGAGAAGGTGCAACTTACGATCCGACTTGTCGACGATCACCCTGTCCGCGATCGGAAACTCACCGGCAAGCAGGTTACCCTGCCACAGCAGGATCAGAAAGGTAATCGATGTGCCCAGTGCGCGCATGAGCCGAGGTTAGCAGACCTTTTGTGGCAGGAAAATGTAACTGATCACACCTTTTTACCCACGATCCAGCCAATTGCAAAACCAATTCCACCTGCGACCAACGTATACACCGGCAGGAACCGGAACAGTTGCTCCGGATTTGTTGCACCCGAAAATAGTTCATTGAGATTGACCGTGTACGCGTAATGCAGATAAATCGACAGGCCGAGCGCCGGCACGGCGAAACCAATCACTCCAAGCGGGAGCCGCCATCCGGAACCCGTCCATGTGCCGCCACCGCGTTGTAATGTGATTGCCGCAAGTATCAGTACTACAGTTGGAGGAACGAGATTCCGCAGCACGAACGGTCCACCGCCCTGTACGTCGTTGATCCATGCTGCCGCAGCGACGACCAGCAAGATGAGGGGCAACAATCGCACCAGAGTCAGTCTCAACATTGCTGCCTCACAATTTGTCGCCAGTCGCCAGAACAGGAAAACGAACTGTCGTACCCGGCCTCACATTGTGCAGGTCGAGCCCGGGATTGTACTGGCGGAACAACCACACAGGAACGTCATATTCGCGCAAAGAGAGAATCCAGATGGACTCGCCCCGTGCGATCACGTGCTCGCGTACACCGGTAATTATGTTCTCCCGAAAAAATCCGTCTTGCTTGGCCCGATGGTACGCGATACGGCGGCCCTCGAATGTCTTTGCGTCAATGGAGTCCAGGTCAAGTCGAATCCGTTTACCGACTTCAACGGGTGTGCGAAATGTCAATCCGTTGATATCGCGAAGCCGTTGCGTGCGGATCCCGAGCCAGTCACCGTAGTGGCCAAGGGTCTCGAGCGGATGTACTTCAATCGTGTTGTCACTTGCGACACTGTAGTCGCTTGGATCTGATAACAAGGCCGTTTGTATGGTGCCCAGCAGGCTTGCTGCGAGGTCACCCGCCAGCGTTGCCGGCATCAGTTCCTCGATCACGGCTGTGTCCGGGGTCGGTGCATCGACGTTCGCAACGACAGTGGACTCGATCGCCGATGCCTGGGTAGTTTGCGATACAACTGCCGACGGCGCGGGCCCTGCTGCCGGCAGTCGGATGCGCTGCCCGGCGCGAATGCGGTGTGAACTGCCTAGATTATTCAGCGCCACCAACGTCGAAACCCGCGTTCTGTAGGCTTCAGCTATTTCCGATAAGGTGTCGCCACGAGCGACTGTATGGAAAAGGTCGGGTAGTTGCGATTCCTGCCATTGGTCTGTCGAGACCTTTGCAACAAGATTCGCGATCGGCTCACTGAGCATGCCTGATGGCAAACGGATGTTGAAGCCCTTGGGCACATGCTTGCTGCCTTGCCAGACTGTTGCTTGTAGAGCGGGATTGTGCGCGGCGAGTTGTGCGGGCGTTACCCCAAGTACGGCAGTCAGGTCCTTGACCGGAATGTAGGACTGTAGCTCGATCGTTGCATAGTCGGTCGGGCTATCGGTTTTGATTCCCGGAAAGTACGTCTCGACATTCTGATCGACCTTCCTGGCCGCCAAAAAAGCAACATAGAAATTTCTTGAGGCAAATCCAAAAGTCCTGCCGTCATATTTTCTGAGAATGTCCGCGTACGCATTGTCGCCGAACCGACGCATCGCCCGACGAGCGCCGGCAAGACCGTGATTATAGGCAGTAATCGCCATCGGCCAGTTGCCAGTGATTGAATAATTGTAGGCAAGCAGTTTACCGGCGGCCCGGGTAGCGCTAAACGGGTCATTGCGTTCATCGAGGACATGATCAATGCGCATGAAGCGCCGGCCCGTACTGCGCGTGAACTGCCAGATACCGGATGCGCCGACATGTGAACGTGCGTCCGGATTGTAAGACGATTCAACGTGCGGCAGAGCCGCCAGGTCGGTCGGCACGCCGAGATCGCGAAGTTCTTTGTTGATAAAGTCCCGCCAGCGACCGGCACGTATCACGCCTTGCCGAAAGCGATCCTTCAGACCTTGCTGATATCGAATGCGTCTGCTTGCAGTGGCAAGCGTTTCGTTGCTCACGCCGGTGGGCCACAACGCAAGTACATGCGCTTCCTTATCATTCAGGTTGTCACGTTTACCGCTCGCCAGAGCTCTGAGAGTGATTTGGAGAGCTTCCCGGCGTTTCGCGACACGACGTTGACGCTCACGTCGATCCATACCGACCGGTAAGTCAATACGCTCATAAACGACGGCGAGATTTCGACTATCGTGCAGAACGCCCTGATCGGTGGTGTATTGCGTAAAAATTCCGACCCAGAAGTCGACGTCGCGCTGTAATTCCGCTGGCGCAGGGAAGGGATCTTGCGCCTGGGCAATGCCGCTCAAGAGCAACATCAAAAGTAAGTTAATTTGTTTATTTCTTGTCATTGAGATCAATTCAAGTTTCAATCATAAATTCTTGATTAGTTCACAGAAAAATTCATGAATTTAGGCTATTTTGAGCAATGATTCCAACCCGCGCAATGACGTTGTTATTACTTGCGTTCGCCGCCAGTCAGGCACTTGCTGCTGAAGTCGCTGTCGACCAGAGCGATAACGGCGCTGATATCCTCGAAGATACAACAGAAGATTCCGACTCGCGCTCCAGCGAAGGTGCCACAGCAGTCGAACATCTGCACGGACCTCCGGTAGCCGAAGTCGTTAGCGACGAGCCTGTCGTACCGCTGGCTGATGCGGTTACGGCTGCAGCCGGAGTCGCGGTTCCCATTACGGTATTGAATACCGAGGTAATGCCAGGCACGTCGATACGTTTGTCCTGGTCTGCGACTGAGTTGTTTGAGGGTGTACCTGTTTCGACGCCCGTGCTATTGGTTAACGGCGCACTCCCGGGACCAACTCTTTGCATGACGGCCGCGGTGCACGGCGACGAACTTAATGGCATCGAAGTGGTTCGCCGCGTCATGCATGACCTTAATCCATCGAAACTGTCGGGCGTTGTCATCGGTATACCTATTGTCAATGTGCAGGGCTTCCGTCGCGGCTCACGCTACCTGCCCGACCGCCGTGACCTGAACCGGTATTTCCCCGGTAACCCGAATGGCAGCGCGGCGGCGCGCATCGCGCACTCGTTCTTTAATAATGTGGTAATGCACTGCGACGCACTCATCGACCTGCATACTGGTTCATTCGAGCGCGCCAACCTGCCGCAGATTCGCGCAGACCTGCGCAACCCCGATGTTATGACTCTGACCCTGGGTTTTGGCTCAATGGTCATTCTTCACAGTACCCCGGCCGTGGGGACCCTGCGTCACGCAGCAACACGCGCTGGTATTCCGGCCGTGACCCTGGAAGCCGGCGGCCCGTCACAACTCGAGCTCAACGAAGTGAAGCTCGGGGTCAAAGGCATCGAAACGCTCGTTAATACGCTGGGCATGGTTAAGCAACGGCGACTGTGGGGCGACCCGGAGCCCGTCTACTATCGATCGACGTGGGTGCGCGCCGATAACGGTGGAATTTTGCTTACCGACGTAAGCCTCGGCAGCACGGTGCGCAAAGGCGACTTGCTCGGCACGATTACCGATCCTATGAACAACGCAAGAACCGAGCTGCGATCACCGTACTCGGGCCGCATAATCGGCATGGCGCGAAACCAGGTCGTAATGCCGGGCTTCGCCGCGTTTCACGTCGGAATACAGACTGACGAGGCACCCGTCGACGAAGCCATCGACACCGCAGCTGGTGAAACAAGTAGTGACAGTGTCGACTATGTCGACAGCATGTCCCAGTGAGATCAAGCACCGATTTCCCGAAAATACTGGACTCGGCCCGTTGCTGTTCATAAGCTCCATCGGCGATGGCCGCTAACCGCAAACCACTTCACCACCATCTTGCTCCGGCAACCTGGCCAACCTGGATCGGGCTCGGCCTGTTGCGCGCGGTTTGCTGGTTACCGCACTCTTCGGCACTGCTAATCGGCAGGGGCCTGGGCCGCCTGGCCCGCCTGATCGGTGGTAAGCGCCGTGCGATCGTGCGTCGCAATATTGCGCTGTGTTTTCCTGATCTCACTTCCATCGAACGAGAATTGCTGACGCGGCGACACTTCGCAGCGCTCGGCATGTCGATAATTGAGATGGGTCTTGCACGATGGGCATCTGATCGACGGCTTAACTCCATTACAACGATAGAAGGAGTCCAGCATGTTCTCGATGCTGTCAACAACGGGCACGGCGTAATCCTGATGACCGCCCATTTCACGACACTCGAGCTCAGCGGTCGTGTGCTGAAGCTCAATATTCCGCCCTTCGATGCTGTGTATCGAAAGAGCCGCAGCGATTTTGCGACCGAGGTGCTGCGCTCGGGAAGGGAAAAGTCAGCCGCCAGTACGATCGAAAAACAGAATATAAAATCGATGGTACGAAGCCTGCGCGACTGCCGCACTGTCTGGTACGCCCCTGACCAAAGCTACAGTCGCAAGGGCGCGGAAGTTATTCCGTTCTTCGGCGTACCATCGATGCACACGACGGCAACGTCGACACTCGCAAGACTCGGCAAAGCAGTGACAATACCGTATTTCCCGGAGCGCCGACCCGATGGGCGTTATCACCTGAAGATATTGCCACCACTTGATGATTTTCCGAGCGACGACCCGGTTGAGGACACGAAGAAGTACATTCGCTCACTGGAAGAGCAGGTACGTCTGTTTCCTGAGCAATACCTTTGGGCACATCGCAAGTTCAAGAACCTGCCGGAACCGCATCCAGACTACTATGCGGACCTGGATGCCTGGAAGTAGCCTTCCAGGAATTGCTCCCAGTTTTCATGTCGAAAGTACAACCTGGGATTCAGGGCGGCGATTTTATGCAGCGAGCGATGCAACCTGCTCAATGTCCGTTGTTGCCAGGGTCCTGGTTGCAGCAATCTGCCACGATCAAAATCGAGCATCCACAGATCTCCGTCGCGATCGATCTGCAGGTTGTACGCATTCATGTCGGCGTGAAATATGCCTTTTGAATGAAACCCTTCCACTGCTTTACCAAGTGACGCCCAAAAGGCAGCGTCCCGCGGTTTCGTAGCAATATGCTCAGACAGCGGCACAACATTCGGAATGCGCACCGTAATAATGTCCGCCCTGTACAGAACGCCGTATCGACGGTAGCTCGCCGCAGCCGGACGTGGAACCCGCAGCCCGCTATCGACCATTTTCGCGAGCATCCGCCACTCAACAAATGGCCGGGTATTCTCCTCCCCGGTCCACAAGTACGAATCCTCGACGAACTTTCCTATCAACCCCCCACGCATATAGTGTCGCAGCACGAATTGTCGCGGCACATTGCCAACGTACATCGTCCCGCCACGACCGGCTGACCGCAACGATCCCGACACCGGCTCCGAATGCAACCAGCCGCTGGGCGTGAACCGGTCTGCACTTATCTCGCTGATAACCTGCCTGTCGTACAGGATGGCGCCTGATTCGGTTTTCTCGACGCTTTCGGTCAAGAGCCTCGCCTTTTGCCTTCATGAAAATCAAATAAACAGATCTTTTTCATAGATTTTATAATTACTTCTCTGCTATTTCGACGATTTTTCCAGAATATGTGTAATATTCAGCCTGTGAGTCCAGCTGCCTATACAGCGGAAACCAGCCTGCATGTATTTTCTACCTTTAGTCCACTTTTTCGAGTGTTTCGACTCATTTAGCTACAGTATCGCAAGCTATTCAGTCATATCATCCGTACTTACGCCACATCTCAGCGAGGTGGCGCCGATTGCTAATGGCATTGCGGCGCGATCCCAGGCCTCCTTTTATTATTTTTCCGACAATCGCAAGAATTTTTGTCTTTTTAGTGAATTTTAGGGGATTTTAGTGCAAAAGCATTTCAGTCATCGAGTATTTTCCCATTTCGCCGATAATCGTTGATCGGTACTTTTCGAAGCTTTTAGGAGCATTTTTCCTGAGTTTTTTGAGTATTCGGCGCTAGTCAGTCTCGAGGCAATATACCGCAGCACAATACGGACATTTTACGTCACCTTCTTCCTCGATCGGCAGGAAAACCTTCGGGTGCGAATTCCATAAGTACATGCCCGGCATCGGGCACGACAATGGCAGGTCCTGCTTGCCCACCTGGTAGCGGTGTTGTGAATTTGCCGGAATAAGGTCTTCGTCAACGGTTCCTGCTTTTTGTATCACTACGATTCCTGTCGTGTTGTGCGAATTACTCCGAATTATAAACCCTCGACCGTGCGGACAACTATGACACATCCTCGCCCAGAGTCTGCTCCCATATTTTGATCACGAACGATCGCTCGTCAGCAAAGTCATGCACGGCTACCAGCGGTTCTTGTTCATCCAGTATCAGGTGATGCATGCGCAAGCGGAATGTTCGATATACATCCTGCAGGCGCGATGACGTTTTTGCACCAATACTTCCAGCCGCCGCCAGTGCTTCTAATTGTCGAATATTATCCGAATAGTGAAAGACCTGCGGATGCTCGTCTGCATTAGCCAGAACCAGGTATTGCACGATGAATTCGATGTCACCAATTCCGCCGGCTCCTTGTTTAAGATCAAATTGATTCGTATCGCTCTTGTCGAGTTTTGAGCGCATCCGCTGGCGCATTGAAATGACATCGTCGCGAAGCTTGTCCCGGCGCACGCGGCGCGTCAGTGTGTCGGCCCGGATTCGCACGAATTCTTGCGCGATTTTACCGCTGCCGGCAACAGGTCGGGCACGAAGCAAAGCCTGGTGTTCCCAGGTCCAGGCGTTTTCCTCCTGATACCGCTCAAATGCATCAACACTGCTGACGAGCAGGCCCGAGTGACCGTCGGGGCGCAATCGCATATCGACCTCATAGAGCAATCCTGACCCTGTTTGCGTCGTCAGGAAGTGTGCCAGGCGGCGCACCAGACGCGTGAAGAACATCGTGTTGTCAATCGACTTGCTGCCACTGGTTTTCTGCTCAGACCCGTGTGAGTCGTGCAGAAACACAATATCC